>Ga0256832_1000090_pt1 | contig 54778 bp, 73 predicted proteins | sample 134614metaG_FD_190534 | JGI IMG/M metagenome (GOLD analysis project Ga0256832, IMG submission 190534) | Hydrothermal vent microbial communities from Lau Basin, Pacific Ocean - 134-614 | ecosystem: Environmental > Aquatic > Marine > Hydrothermal vents | place: Pacific Ocean: Lau Basin | collected...
TGAAGCGAACCAATACTGGTGCAAGGACAATTAGAACCACAATACTTACTACATCGAACATCTCATACCCCTTCTTCATTTAATTTCACCCACCAACAATAGGTACTCCTGGAACCACAGGGGGGGGTATCACCTTTGACGGTACTTGACACTTAGTGGAGTGGTTAAGCTCACACATTTTCACAATAAGCAATCATGTTAGGCAGCATCTACAACAAACGCACTTGCGCATACGCCGTTGACTCAATCGAGCATCCGTATGTGTTGAATTACCAAACAGCAACTATTTATGCTATCAAGCAATTGCGTCCATTGAGAACCAAATCATATCGGTTCAGGTGGTGGTTCAAATGATAAAATAGATATAATTCTTGCAAAAAAGGATTGACAATGGGCAGAGAGAGCTTGTTGAAAAAAGATGAGCTGAATGTCGATGACTTCATAAGTGCGCTACCGATAAAGGCAAGAGACAGAATAAGCAATGAGGATATGGAGGAGCTTGACAGGCTGCAAAGGAAGTTTGGGTTCACAAGAAACGAACTTCTTGATAGCGTTGTAAAGTACTCATCTATCCTGGAGAAAAGAAAGACAAACTTCAACCATTTCGTGAACGCCATCATATTCATAAACTTCCTAAACCTTGGCGACAGCAAGAGCGATGCGTACAGGAAGACATTTCCAGAAAGACTAAAAAACAAAAAAGGCGAATGGCTCACGCCAGACCAGATAGCGGTCAAGGCAAATAACTTCTATAACAACGATTTGGTGCAAAGCATGATAGAGATGCTACCGATGACGAACAATCTACTCTTTTTTAATGAGAGGATGAAGGCTATGAGGATAGCTGTTGATTTAATGGAAAACGCATCAAGCGACAAGGTAAAGATAGAAGCAGTAAAGGTGGTTCTCGACAATACTAAGCCACCAGAAGAGATAAATGTAAATCTTAAAACCGATAGTAGGGCCGATGAACTGTTTGAGAAGTTGAGAACCACTGCTGAGCAGCAGGCAAGGCTGATAGAAAAAGGCCTTGATACGAATGAAATAATAAATGTGGAGTTGGATGATGAAACTGAATGAATATCTTGAAAAAGTAGATTATAGATGGGAGAAATATAAGCCTTCAGTTGAAGCGCTAATGTTTGCAAATTTTATAAATATGGTGAACGCAGATAGGGGCGGAGAAGAGAACAGAACCCCATTGGCACATTTGCATCTATTGGATACTATATTTAGTAAGACAAAAAGACATGTGGTTTGTGCCCACAGAGGGTTTGCAAAGACTACGCTACTAATGGAGTATCTGTTTTTGTTTCTTGCCGTTATGGGAGGAAGGTTTCCTAAATTCAATAAAAGCGTAAATGTTCTTATGTTCGTTGTAAACGCAATGGAGAAGGGTGGTTCCGATATACGAAGAAACATAGAGCACAGATACAAAAACTCATCATTCTTGCAAGACGAGCTTATTAAATTCAGTGCTACAGAAGGAAGAATATATGCTATGAATAAAGATGGGATAGAGGTAGCCGCAAGAATATTCGGAGCAAGGACTGGAGTGAGGGGGTTCAAGGAGTTTGGAGAAAGACCTAAGCTTGCGATTATAGACGACATTATAAAAGACAATGAATTAAGTGAACCTTTTATGAATAGAATGAACGACTTGCTTGACAAGGGAGTATCAAACGCATTGCATCCATCCGTAAAAAAGACGATTTTCATAGGAACGCCATTTATGGAGAGCGATCCGCTCGTTAAAAAGATAAGCAATCCACATTGGAAGGCAAGCGTGTATCCAGTGGCTGAGAAGTTTCCTTGCAAGAAGGAAGAATTCAGATCATCATGGCCAGATAGATTTACATTTGACTATGTGCTCGACCAGTACAAATCGTTAAAAGCGGATGGAAACGAACACGCTTTTTTTCAAGAGCTAATGCTTAAAATAAACTCTGACGAGCAGAGGCTAATAGAGGATATATCATTTATAGAACCACCGAGCTACAAGGCTTGTAACATCTATTTTACTACGGACTTTGCCACTGGTGGTTCAAGCAAGAACGACTATTCCGTTATAAGCGTATGGGCTGCAACGAAAGATGAAAAGCTTGTACTGATAGACGGAATATGCAAAAGACAAACGATGGACAAAAACATAGACGATTTATTCTATCTCGCCGCCCAATATAAGCCAATTCAGATTGGACTTGAAGTATCTGGAGCGCAGCAGGGGTTCTTGACCTGGATACAAAAAGAAATGATCAAAAAAGGTATATTTTTCCAGATAAAAGAAGTTAGACCGCTAAAAGACAAATTCAGCAGGTTTTATGATGCACTTCCTATGCTAAAGAGTGGCAAGGTTCAATTTTCGACAAAGCTTCCAAAAGAGTTTGTATTAGAATTGAAAAATGAAATAAGCAAAGTAACGATGAGAGGTTTTAGAAGTGAGCATGACGATGTGCTCGACACTATCTCAATGCTGCTAAATTTGGATGTAGTGTATCCAAGCATGGCACAAATAGATACTGAAAGTTCAGTTTACGATGATGATTTTGAATATGATGAGGTAGGCGATTTATATGATTGATATAGTAAAAGACATAAAAGTTCTTGTGCCAAATACTTCATATAGCGATGAAGAGATAGCAAGAATAGTTGATATGGTATTCGATGAGATACAGGCTGAAGTAAAGCCGTTCAAATCCGCATTCAAGGTAACGCTTTATAAAGATACGGATGAATACGACTTGAATGAAATAGTGGAGGCTCAAGCGAATCTCGCTAACGAAAATCTGCATTTGCTTGAGATAACTCACATATCGGACCCACTTGGACTTGGAGCGAGACTTGTAAACAATGTCCTTGCGCAGGTGGTTCCAAAGAAGGATGGAGACTACATAATAGCATTCGCCAATCTTGTGTTTGATTCATTTGACGCTATTCCAAGAAACGATAAATTCAAAATGAGACATGCGATTATATATGGAGCGACATCGAAGATAGTCGAGGCGCTTGGCCAGCAAGACCAAGAACAATATGCGAATCTTTTGTATCAGAGATTTTACAACGCAAAAAAGAAGCTTGCACAAATGGAACCACAATTCCTTGATTTCTCGATGCATATAGATAGTTGGCAATTCGATAACAAAGAGATATATTTTGATGGGAGATTGACAGATGTGGAATCTTAACGATGTAGATTTGCAGAAAAAATACATAGAAGACCAGATAGCTGCGATAGTAAAAAAAATAGAAGATACTCTTGGCTTCACGGAGCTTGATACGCTACTTCACAATGTGGACAAAGTCTATGAGATATCACAAAACTCTGCGACACTGATGGAGCTTGTAGACATTAAGACAGAGCTGACAAATTTAAGCAATCACATAAACGATATCATTGCCGTTGAGCCAGTAGCTGACAATATTGGTAAAATGGTAGATATAGCGAACAATCTATCAATACTATTGGATATCTTCAATAATCTATCACATATAGTCACAGATTCACAAAATATAGGAAGTATAAAGACTGTATCGCAAAGCATAGACTCGGTAAATACGGTTGCAACAGATAAAGCAAACATCGATGCAGTAGCTTTAAATAAAAGCAATATAGATAATGTCGCTGGGAATAAAGCTAATATAGATACTGTTGCAAACAACATAGCATCTATCGTTAATGTAGCGCTCGATCTGCTAAAAGTTGCAAATGTGAGCGACAATATAGATAGCGTAAACAATGTATCTGCAAATATGCAAAAAGTTGATGTCGTTAGCGCCAATATTGGCAAGGTGGTTCAGGTAGCCAACGACAAAGCCAATATCGATGCCGTATCATCAGATTTGCTAAACATTGACAATGTGGCATCTAATAAAACAAATATAGACAATGTAGCGTCGATTAAAGATGATGTTGTAACAGTATCGCAAAACAAAGATGATGTAGTAACTGTATCTCAGAATATTGACAATGTAAATGCAGTCGCTGGCGATAAAGCAAATATAGATGCGGTGGTTCAAAACAAGCAAAATATAGATTCAGTTGCAACCAATATTGTAAATGTAAACAAAGTTGCACAAAACGAAGCGAACATAAACGCTGTAGCTGCAAACGAGCCTGATATAGATACAGTATCTCAAAATGTATCCGATGTGAATACTGTCGCTCAAAGCATTCAAGATGTTCAGAATGTATCAAGCAATATAAACGATGTGTACAATTATGCGGACACATACTTGGGAAGCAAAAATAGCGAGCCAAACACGAGAAACGATGGAAGCCAGTTAATTGTTGGAGATTTGTATTTCAATACTCAAACTGGATTAATGAATGTGTGGGATGGGTCTCAGTGGAAAGCTGCATACGCTTCCGTAAATGCATACAACAAAGATGAGTCAGATGCGAGATATGAAAGACTTGCAAACAAACTAACATCGTTTCAAACGACACCAGACGACACGCACTACCCTACCGAAAAACTGGTAAAAGACAGTCTTGACTTAAAAGCTGATAAAGGCGATACATACACAAAAAGTGAAGTCGATAGCTCACTAGCATTGAAAGAGGATAAAGCCAACAAGGTTACATCATTTGGAACCACCCCATCTGACGATAAATATCCTTCTGAGAAATTGGTAAAAGACAGCCTTGATACGAAAGCTAATGCTGCTAATGTATATTCAAGAAGCACGATTGATGATAAGCTGAGCCTAAAAGCAGACCAAACATCACTTGATAGCCATACCTCAGATACAAACAATCCTCATCAAGTAACAAAAGAGCAAGTTGGACTTGGAAATGTGGACAATACATCTGATTTGGACAAGCCAATATCTACTGCTGCGCAAACAGCTTTAAACAATAAGGCAAATAAAAATCTTGATAATGTTGATGCTAGTGATGTTTTGAATAAGGTTAAGGCTGTTGATGGTAGTGGTTCTGGACTTGATGCAGAGCTATTGGTCGGTAAAAGCCTTGAGCAACTTGAGGGCCGTGTAATGTCTAAAGCTGAATTTGAAGCTTTAGCAGAGGTTAGAAGGAAGCAATATGCTGGTAGCGGATTTATGGAATGGGGCGGTATTAGACCAGGGTATGTCGGTATTAATAAAGGAATGTGGGTATACAACGCACCTACTCAGTACTGGGCTGAGGCTGGTAAATTGTTTATTGGTAATAATTCGTACACACCTGTTGTAAATATTAACGGGTACAGGACGAGATTATTAGGTTTGCATACATATGGTGCGTTAGATGCGGCAGATAACTTAATAAAAACACCGCAACCACCTACATCTTTAGCAGCAATAACAGATAGTACTAATCTACCTGTAGATATGAAACAGGGTGATTTTGCTATCCTGAATGACTTGGATAGAAATCTTACTTCATTTTTAACATACAGGGGTTCTGATAGGATTTCTTCATATACATATGTTAATGGTAGTAATACCATTACGATAGAAGATGATTCTAATACAAGTAGTGGTTATGTTACATTGAATCTGAAATTGATTAAGGGATGTCGCTATGCTATATCAGTTACTGTCGATAAAGCATTTACTCAAGAAAGTGGATTTAACAACTTTGTTTACAATGGGCAAACTGTTTTCAGTAAGACTGGAACAACTGGCTCAACTGATGAACAAGTATTTGAATTTATTGCTTCAGAATCGACATATATAGCACTATATGCTAATGATGTCACAGTTACTTATACAGTAAATTATTTGAAACAGCTCGAACCAGCCCCTATCGTAGCGCTACAAGACATATCAGCAGGCACGGACATTTACCAAAATACAGATAAATTCGAAGCCAGAGATTCAGTATCCAGACAAGATTTGGTATTCCTTGAATCTTGGCACGAAGATATTTCTGAAAAAGATGTCGTCTATCCTTATGGAAACATTCAGTATCGTGGTAATGATGTAGATGGACTATCGGGTATAACAGATACTACTTGGTTTAGTGGATATGATACTTATAGTTTATTTGGTAATTGGCAAGAACCAGGAGCATTAGTAGGTAAAGGTTATAGATGGAGTCAGTTATCTGAAGCCGATAAGATTAAATTGGCTTCTAACCCTGATAACAATATTTATAAAGATGGGGATAAATGGATACAGGTAAGATACAGGATTAGGGTTGCTAAAGGTTTAGGAAATGAGTGGAAAAATCCTGGCACAAGAAATGATTTACAACTAACATATAAAGGTTACTGGTGGGTTATAACAAAAGGAAAACAAGTAAGTATTGATTATGACTTTGATAGTGCAAATGGAAACAATAATGGTCACAGATTTTTACGATATTTACATGGTGGAGGTTCAACTGTTAATGGATGTCAAATAGGAACTTGGGGAATAGAAGATATTAATCAAGCAGGTTATGGTTTCGCTCTTCCAATAGCTCTCATCCAAAGACGAAACCAAGGTGCTTACCATCCTGTTTACAACCCAGAAGGCTCAGCTTTATTCGCTTACGATGATGGTTCAACAGGACCTGACGCAGTGGAATGGTGGCAATTGCCAGATGGGTATGTTGCTTCTATGTCTGATTGTTTCAACCCAGACAAAATCGCTTGTATTCGTCCTTCAGACAATTCGGTTGAAACATTGGCAACCTATAATAACGATACCTCTGATGATAAAAATGGATTTAAGATTACAGGTCTTATTGAAAGCGGTAAATCAGGAAGACCAGATGGATTGTATGCGGATGAAATCAATGAGAGAGATGTGGAAGACTTAAGAATATCTGCACATAAAAAGCCATTTAGAGAAATATTAGACGAATGGAACAGAAAGGCTATTATTGGTAAAGTTAGAGGTAAGGATGGTGAATGGCTATATGGAGGTCACAGCGTATTAAAAAAATCAATAGAATGGAGCGGGACAGGAACAAGATTATATCTTGGCAAAATAGATAAAAAAACTCAAGAAAAGCTAATTTCTATATTTTCCTATCAAGGTAATTACTTAAGCAGTGGGGAACATCTATATCTGACTGATAGAAATGGCAATAAGCATATTGTTAACTATCAAACATTGCTTGATATTGATTACAATGATGTATATCTTGATTTTTATCACAATACCGACATTTATAACAATATAGAGGTTGGGGATAAAGTATGTTTCTTAATTTGGAAAAAAGCAGATGGAAGTGAAGTGATAGTGCCGATAGGTACATTTGAAAAATCATATACCTACAACAACACCTTAACCCACACGGAAATCATCGGTGACCCAAGAAAACTAAAAGATAGGGTTGAATATACAGTAACCTCAACTGATGAAATAATTTCATTACATAAAAATGAATACATCTTATGCCAAGATGCTACAAATAATGGTGGGGTAGCTGGGCATTATTACAGATGGAAAGGTGGTTCAATAAATTCAATTCATACCAACAGTAATGATACATCTTTGTCTGTAAACACTGAAGGTGGGAAAATTGATTTCAGCGATACAACTTTATGGATAGATTTAGGAACAGATGGGAACAGAGGCGGGTATCCTGACGAATGGTTTGAAAAAGGTATAGAAGGAACACCACTTGTAGTAGGTGAAGAGGGTGAGAGTTTATTACCTCCTGATCTCACTTGGAATAATAGCAATGCAATTCAAGTAAAACTTAGTAGAAAAAACATAAATGCAGATAGATTTAAAAAATTATTAGTATCTAAAAAAGATGGTGCGTTTGTAGAATGTACATATGGTAGTGCCGATTATCCGTTAAAAGGTAATATTAATATAACACATAATACTTTAACATTTAATATCGTCCAATCTTACTCAGATTTAGGGTACTCTTCGAAAGAAGAGATGTTAGACCTAATGGTTGTGTTAGTAACTTATGAAACCAAAGCTAATTTCTTGGAATTAGCAGATGTTGGTGCAAGAGTATTGGTGCTGGATGAAGTCAACCATCTCAGAGGAGCTCGTGATTTTGAATGGGGGGCAGCAATTTGCAATAGTATATTGAACAAAGTTGGAATAAACGGGGAAGGAGGCAGAGGAGTAACAAGATTTGGATATGTTTATCAATATTATTTACGACACGCTTTTAACAATGAGATTGGAGGATACCATTTACAAACTCCAATACATAAAGAATTAACATATAATGTAAATGCCACAATCCCTATGGCAAAAACTTTGCCTTTTCTTACTGTTAGAAACAATAGAGCATATCTCCAATATGTATTTAAAGAACTAAAATACGATACGGATAACGGTACTTGGGGAGATGATAATAAGTTCCAAATTACCAATAAGGTATCTACAATTACAGATTTAAATGGCAATAGAGTTCTTTATGGACAAAAGAGATTTGCATTACCATATTTCATAGACGAGGAGCTATAATGAATAATTACGAACTTGCGATGAAGCAAAAGAAGCCAGTCAGAGTCGTGGCTCTTTTGCTTCAAGAATATCTTTACGAAAAAGCTAAAGTCGATAAGACAAAAGAGCTTGAAGAGCAATATGACGAAATGATTTCTCAGCTAATCGAGGATGGATATAAATTAATAGTTTTTGATGAATATGAAGAAAAAATAAACGAAGAAACATTGGAAAATACCAAAGAACCGCTGCTTAGTGATGAACAGAAAGAAAAACTTGAACAATGCGATAAATGCAAGGTGGTTCCAAGTAAAGAGTTGTATATAAAAGAGAATTTTGAAGAGCCGATTTCTGAACCGATAGACGATTTTATTGATATGCTAAAAGAGTATGCGTTGAGCCTAATAAACAGCAAATTTGAAGAAGCTATGGATGATATAAGAAAAAAATATCCTCAGCTTGAAATGTTATCTTGGGACAATCAGGAAAGAGAAGCAAGAGCATTTGTGGCAGATAACAATGCTTCAACTCCGCTCCTTGACCAAATTTCTGCAATTAGAAACATAGATAAAACGGAACTTGCAAATAGAATAATCGCAAAGGCTGATGCATACAAAACACTTGTCGGACAAGCAATTGGCAAGAGGCAACTGCTTGAAGACATGATAGGCATGGCTGCAAGCGTAGATGAGCTTAAAGGCATAAAATGGTAAAACATTTTGTATTGATGGTAATAGCGTTCATTGGGACCACCTCGCTTAGCCCGATAGCATTTATAGTCAATGTAGCAAGAAAGCTATACAGAAACGATGATTTAGAAGACTACTTCAAAACGATAGCATTATCGTTCGACCAAGCTGGTGGTTCTATTATTTATGGACAAGAAAACTTCACTATATCTTCATACACCTACTACTTATGCAAAAGCAAAAACAACAAATACGCATGCTCATTTATGAAAATGATAGACGCTGTTTTCGGAAAAAACCACTGTAAAGAAAGCTATTACAATGAAATAAGAAGAGACCAAAAAGACATATATGAGATAAAGGAGTTGATATGAGAAAAAGCATAGAGCTGATAATTGAAACGATAATGATAGGACTATTCGGCATTGTAATGTTTGCTATGGTATCGAAGGGAGGTGAGCTTGAAGTCATCAATGACAATGTATCGCCTATAGGACACATATACAAGATAGACGGGTATTTTACACATTATGGAGATGGACCATTTGATTGGATGTATTTGAGCAATAAGACTGGAAATGCATACAAGCTTGAAGGAATGGATAGTAATACTGGATATTTGAAGTGGAGAAAATTTAACTTCAAGGATGCCAAAGCAATACGAATAGACGATTTTATAGTGATCGACTACAAGGTGAATATAGATGTTCTTAGATAGGATTGTTGATAAGGCAGTAATTGTTGCAGCAATTATGGTTTTTGTGATTCTTGGCTGGGTGGTTCTATACTATATGCCTATGAAGGCGATGAAATCTGAAATATACAGGCTAAACAAGCAGATAGAGATAGAGCGTAAAAATGTGAAAGAAATGGAACTTAAAAGGAATATCGATAAGGTAGAGAAATTTGAAAAAAAATATGGGAACAGGAGCATAAGGCGAAATGAAGAATATTCGATTGATATTAACGACTCTATCGGCATTCATTCTATTGTTATCCATTAGTGGATGCTGCGACAAGCAAAAAGAAATAGTTTATGTAAAGACAAAGTGTCCAAGATTGAAAGTTTTTGAAATAAACAAAACAGTAGATGAACCATTTATATTGGAGTACGAGATTGAAAAAGAAAGTCAATATGAAATTAGAAATTTTCAAGAGATTGATAAATAGGTACCTGAATTGTAAAAATAGAGTTCGATACCTTGAGAAGGTGGTTCACGAATATGAGAAAATGATAAGAGAGTACAATGATAAATTCACCAATTTACAAGAGCCTTCTTGATATACCAGCAGTTACGATAGCAATAGTTGGAGTATTGTCGATAACTGGTGGAGTATATAACTACATGAAGTCTGTAGATGGAAGAAAGAATCGCATCAGACTGTTTGCATTTAATACAGTAACATCGTTTGGAATAGGATGTATGGTATTTCTTGCATGTGCAGGATATGGCATAAATGAAGTGCTTAGTGCTGGAATAGCAAGCGCATCGGCATATGCAGGCGTAAGAACTTTTGCGATTGTAGAGCTTGTGGTGGCCAAAAAACTTGGCATAGAAGAGCTTGAAGAAAGAGCGAAGGACAGGCTATGAAATATTTCACGAAGGACGAGTTCCAATGCCACTGTTGTGGCGGGAACAACATAAAAAATGAACTGATAGAGAAACTTGAAACGGCAAGAGAAATTGCAGGAATACCATTCTACATAACATCTGGCTACAGATGCGAGAAGCACAACAAAGCTGTTGGAGGTGTTCCTAATAGTGCGCATACGAGAGGATATGCAGCCGACATTAGAACCACATCGAGCAGAGAGAGGCTCGTGATAATGAAAGCTTTGCTTGACGCTGGATTCAACAGAATCGGATGTTATGAGAATTTTATACATGCCGATATAGATCCAGAAAAAACACCAAGAGTTATGTGGAGAAAGAAATGAACCAAACGATATACGCAGACGCTCCAACCAGAATAGAGCTTACGATACTTGACGATAGCAATCAGCCAAAAGATATGACTGGAAAAGTTATTCAATTCAATGTAACGAGAATGAGCGACGGAGAAAAAATGATACTTGGAGATTGCAGCGGTGGTTCTAATGGAAAGGTAGTAGTAACTATTCCTGAACCACCATCTGATTTCTTAGTGCCAGATGAAAAGGACAAATTCCTTCAACCATCGTTTGGCTATGTTTCAACGCTGCTTGTAGATGGTTTCCCATTGGTAAGATTTCCAACGAGGGTGGTTCTACTGTGAAGATAAAAGAGAAAAAGAATATTATATCAGTCGATCCAAGAAATATACTTATAAATAAGAACTATGTAGTCGAAAGTGTACAGAACTTCAATTTAGGACTGTTGCAAAATAACGATTTTTCGCTTCTTGCGGACCAGGTTGAACAATTGAGAGGTTTGCTCAATTCTCTTGGAATTAAAGACTATGACGAGGTAATTGAGCAGATACTACAAAGACTTAACTTATTGGAAACAAAATCTATAGACAAATCAGATATAGAGCAACAGGTCAAGGAAATAGTTGAGCTAAGCGGGTATGCAAAAAAAACATATGTGGATAGCGAAATATTAAAGCTTAGAAATGAAATTATGGCTTTGATAAATGATATTAGAGCTGATATCGATTCGCTGATAAGCCAAAAGATAAGCAATGAAACAACGATAATAAACAACAATACAACGGTAACGATAAACAATATCATCAATCAACTAAAGCAGGAAATAGGCGATACATACGCAAAGCAAGAATTGGTTACAAGCTTGCATCTGCAATGGGAGAGCGACATAGCTACAGCTATCGCAAATTATGACCACACGATAAAAGAATATGTCTCCAATGAGCTTGCATATGTTGTCGATGAAACAAAGTTGCAAGCATCACTTGAGACTGCAAAAACTCAAGCAGTTTCAGAGGCTGTATCAAGAACATTGACGGAAGTATCTACCACATATGCAAAAGCCGAAGACATCACAAATCTAAGAACGGAATTTCATACAGACTACTCAAAAGCAATTGCCAATGTTAAATCAGGACTGACTACTTTAACGAATGACCATCAGGCATTAACTACATCGTTCCTGGCTTTGAAATCTGAATATAACCAATCAAAATCATACTACGATAATAAAATAATAACGCTATCTGACGAAACACAGGCGCTATCTCAAAGAGTAGAAACATTTGAATCTACATGGACACCAGAGGATAAGAGTAAATACGATGCTGCGTACCAGACTTCGTCCGAGCTAAAACAATGGAAGGAGGCTTTTGCTGGAGAAAATGGCACATATGCAAATGACAAAGAACAACTGAGAAGTGAATTCAGAACAGCGGATAAAGAACTAAAAATAGAACTCATAAAAGAGTCATACACGAAGATTGGATATGGGAATAAATACACAGGAAGTGGTTCACTTGAAGTAGGTGACTACAGGGTGAATAATGGAATAGTTGAGATATATGTTGGTGACCAGCAATGGACATCGACTGGTTTGAGTGAAAATGAGTTCCTCAACAAGAACAAGATGAAACAGGTTGATGACAAAGCTGAACAGGCAGATAGCAAGGCTGAAAAAAATAAAAATAGCATAATAAAGATTGCTGGTGATAAAAGCCTTGTGGTTGATGGAAATGGGATTGTGGCTGGATGGAAATATTATAGCATAGCGACAGATGGAGAATTTCAAGAGATACAAAATTCTGTGTTTGATATTTATGCAACGAACTTTTCTGTTGTCGATCCGTATGACACAACACGCAGAGTTACACCATTTAGTGTATCAAATGGAATAGTTAGAATTGGAAGCGACATAGATTTAGGCAATGGAAAGATAAATGGAAAATCTCTGTCTCAGAAGATATACGAAATAGAAAACGAAAGTTCGAGGTCTCCATTTTCAATATATGTGGATAGAACATATGACTGGAATTACGCAAGAATGACAGGAAGTGGCACATGGCATAGCACGAATGGAAACATAGACGATAACTTTATTAAGCCAAAAATTGGAGTATCTGAATTTATAAATGGAGATACAATTGTTTACACTATATATTCAAACAATAAGACATCGATAATAGAGAAAGTTGCAAGAGTATATTATGAAGGCTCATGGCTGGAAAATGTCAAGCTTTATATAAATGGAGATGCGATAATAGATGGAACGCTCAGAGCAGATAAGATCGTTGCTGGTACAATAGTAGCTGATAAGATAGCAAATAATCAGCTATCTGTAACCATAAATAAAAAAGCGATGAACAGCGATATGTATATCCCAGTTAATGGAAGTGACTATGTGACTGGTATGTTGAGCACAGGCGCTAATTATTATGGAAAAATAAACCTTTTATCTCTAATCAATAACGCAACATCATGGAACCTGCCAAATTTATCATATATTAAAATAAATGTTACGCTCACGATGACTATATCATCTATAAGAAATATTCCAAGTGGAAGGACTTTGACATCGCATGACACCAATTGTCAAAAAGACACTGCTGGTTTCGTAAAACTTTTTATAACAGATCCAAACGGAAATGAAGTTGTGCTTGGTAAGCAAGAATTTACTGTCGGCACAAGTGGAGGAGATACAAGAATAGTTCTTCCGCTATCTGTGAGCGGTTCTTTTGACTACCATGAAAGCGATACATACAAATACATGCTTGCAGCAAAAGCAGAATCTGGGAAAAATCCAGCAAACGACTACAAAGACTTCTTTGTGGTCGATCCATCATTATCAATAATAGTAACAAGGAAATGAATGTATGCAGTATATGAAATTGCAAGCGGAGAAATAAAATATATAACAAGCGTGCAAGAAAGCGTCAGTGATGGGTTTGGGATAATAGAGATAATAAATGAGGCTGGTATAGTTAATAAAAAAGTAGTTGACGGTAATCTTGTAGAAAAAGATATGCCAGCATTCAGCATAACAAAAGAGATTGCAGAGTACATCATACAAGAACACTTGAACAATATTGCACGGTCTTATGGGTACGACAACATCCTAAGCGCTTGCAGCTATGCAGGATACGAAAATCCGTATCAGGATGAGTCTAAGCGATTTATCAAGTGGCGTGGTTCAGTGTGGTACACTGCGTATCAAGTGTTGCAAGAGGTAGAAAACGGAGACAGAGAGCCACCGAGTAGCAAAGAAGAACTAATAGCGCTATTGCCGAAATTTGAAGATATAACACTGGAGGAATAATATGTACGACATAAGCAGAGTAGAAGAGACTTTTAGAAGATTGATGCTTCAGGTGAGGGATGAGCTTGAGTATCATCACGAAAAAAAATTTATAGATACAAAGTCAATGGCACAAGTTCTTGAGTCATTGATGGACGATGCTCTAAAGCTTGCATTTGAAGTACCGCTTAGAGAGCAGCAGCTTGCGCTTGAGAAAGCAAAGCAAGAAGAAGAGATAGCGATATTGAGAATAAAGGCGTCTATGGCGCAAGAAGAGCTTGACAGAATGAAAATAGACGGGCCAAAAAAATCATTGCAACTGGACAAACAGAATGAACTCCTTGCCAAGCAGGCGCTGAAAGAAAGTGCAGACATTTCACTGATAAATGCAAGAACCACTACTGAAACAAATCAATCGCTTCTTGTATCTGAGCAAATTAACAAAATCAAGAAAGAAGAGAGTTTGGTTGATAGCGAAATATCTATGAATAGCAAAAAGGTCAATGCAATAGATTCTGAGATTTCACTAAACAACGAAAAAATATTAGATATGCAGCAAAGAAGGCCAAAAGAACTCGAATTGCTTGATGAACAAAAACGACTTGAATGTGCAAAAGCTGCTGAGGTGGTTCAAAACGCTAATCTGATAAAACAAAAAAAGCGTATTGCAATAGAAGAGGTAAGAGTTCAGCAAGCAAATGTAGAAAAAATCAAAAAAGATATTGTCGCTACTGACGCACAAATAACGAGTATCAAGAACAAAGAAAAAATAGACAAGGCAATAGCTAACGCAAATATAGCAAAATCTGAATCAGAAGCAAAAGCTATATTGTCAAAAATAGCGACAGACGATATGCAAAGAAAAGTACTTGGTGCACAAGCTGGACTCATAGAAGAGCAAGCGAGAGGCATTCCAGTAGCGTCTCAGATAAGAGCGGCTGAGGTGAGAGCGAAAGTGTATGCGGCGCACATCGCAGCAAATGGAATAGATAATCTTGAGGCAAGCTGGAGAACGGCACCATCTATTCCAAATGTTTCATCCGTTCAAACATATGTTCCAAATTCAATAGATTTCAGCACGCTATCATTCTCAGCGGTGGAAGCACTTGACGATATAAGTACAAGCGGAACGATCTCGATAGATGACGGGGTTGGAGCGGGAACAACGGATGTATCGATAGCTTGCGGTGGCTCACAATGACAAAAGAAATTCACAATCTCGGCTTCATAGCATACCTTATTGTGTTTGAGAATAAAGAGCCAGTAGGCTCTATAACAAAAAAGAATGGAGCCAAATTTGAATTCAAAGACACAAAAGAGCTGAAAGAGATGAAAGCGAAATATTACAAAAACGGATTCAAAAGATATAATGACAAGTTGAGAGAACTCGCACCAATATTTAAGGCCACAAAGTGAGTTTTCTTGGTATTGTCGGGAAAAAGACTGAAACCATAGAAAGCACTGGATTCGCACCACTGCTTGGAGAACCAAAAGATACATTCAAAAGCATAGTGGTAAATGCCGTAATAAACGATATAGATATAGACGAAGCGATTACGGATGCTATGGACTTGAAGCATCCAGTGAGCGATAAGAATTGGCAATACATTTCAAAGCTGCAATTCAAAGCGATAAATAGAGCCACCATAGAGAAGGCTCTCCAAAGAGCGGGGGTGGTTCCAGATAGAGATGAAAACGGAAATCCGATATACCAAGAAGGCAATCCACTTTTGCTTCCAGAAGCTATGCATGACATAATGTCAAGAATATATCCAGATATAAATTGGGTCGGGAAAGTAGCAAGACTGCAATACATGGGGCAAGAGTATGATTTCAAAATAGTCGGACAAATACCAGTAGAAGTAAAAATAGATGGAAAAAGCGCAAAAATATACATAGGATATCAGGTCTATTATGAATCTGTAGAAGAGATACCAGCATTTAAAGGACCACCAAAAAAGATTCATCAAACAAGACTTGTGTACACATATTTAATGGAGCCACCAGAAGGGTTTGCTGAAATTTCATTCTTTGTGAAATCTAACGGACATTGGCTAATTTTCGATAGCGAAGAATTTTTCGAAGACTTGCAAGATACGGATAAGTTCGTGATAGACAAGGTGGTTCCATTAAAAGTAGGCGGAGAATGGATCGCAAAGAGAAGTCTGCTGCAAAGATGTGGGATAATGAACGCTGATGAACTACAAGAACAACTTGGAAAAAACAAAGACGTTCAGATAGAATATGGAATACTTGGAACATTTTTGCAATGGAAGATAGACACTGAAGAAGATAGATTTAAAAAATTGTTCGATAAATTGTGGTTCAAGGTTATAGATTATTACGCCCCAGATATTGGAATGAATACGATATATAAAATAGAATATGATGCCCCAGGTGGACAGAAGTTGCTATATGAGATAGAAGCAAAAACTGAAAACGACAACTTTGCAAACGAATACTATAGGGAGATAAAAGATATATGGATAAAGAAAAACGGAATAGATCATTTCTACGGCAAAGCATTTATTGTCAAAGGAGAAAAAAGAAAAATCACTTTTATACCAAGAGCAATAACGATAGTCCTAACTGACGAAGAAAAAAAACTTTTGGACAAAGCTACTGCGCTTAGCGATACATATGTCGTGCAAAGCGGACTTGTTGATGTTGGACCAAAAAAGTTTTTATCGAATGACGAAGCAACAGGAAGAAGATATACTACAGAAGACATAGAGAAAAGATTTTTTATTCCTATACCATCATTGATAACAAGAGAGTTCAAATTTAAAGAATATGTTGATCTTTATCCAGCGATGTTCGGGCTTTTGTATCACACTAAACAAAAGATAACATATACAACAATATTCGGAATAAAACAGTCAAAATTCTTCAAAGCCCTCGGGGTGGTTCTGACATTCGTATCAGCTGGAACGCTAAGCCCAGCAGCGGCTTTCGTAATGAGTGCGACATCGATGGCGATACAAGCTGGCGTTGGAAGCGATAAAGTTAGAATGGTTGCGCAGATAGCAATGACAATATACGGACTATATCAAGGCTATCAAGCAAGCGGACTAAATGTAAAAAACATATTCGATACACTTCAGGCCGCAATGAAGCTATACGATATATATTTGCAATATGAGCTTCAAAGTGAGCTATCGGATTTCAGGAAATTTAAGGATGAGATAGAACAAAAGATAAAAGAGTACAAAAATGTTAGAGACATAGATGTGATGATAATAGACGATATGCTAAAAGGAAATTACGAAACATACTATTCATTCGCCACGGATATAATGTATCTCCAAGATATAATTTGGAATCAACTATTTCAAGAACAAGGAATGCCAGATGAAGAAATTGTTAGACAATTTGAAAGCTGATTACGAATCCGCCAAAAGTGCGAGAAGAGATTGGGAACAGTACATAAAAACGATGCGCACATATTACAATGGTGCAACAAAACCAAGAAAAGACGGCAAAAGCAACTATGTATCAAGAGAGGTGCTAAGGGCGGTTCTATGGATAAAGCCACTGATTAAAAATCCTTTTACAAAAAATACAAAAATAATAAGAGCGAACCCAATAACACAAGATGATACCTTGATAGCTGCGCAATCAGAAAGGCTTGTAAATTATTTCTATACAAAGAAATTCAAAAGAGCGAAGTTCTTTGAGGAGCTTGCTGTAACATACGCAGTTGATGGAACCACTTTCGTTAAAACTGGATGGGAATACAAAAGCGTAAAAAAAGAGGTTGAGATTGATATAGTCGATGACAATACTGGTCAGATCATAGGACAAAAGAAGCAGGAGGTCGAGATACCAATAAGAAGTCATCCTACCGCAATAGTATGTAACAACGAAGATATTTTTATCGATCCGAATGCAAGAAGCATAGACGAAGCGAATTTCATAATCCATAGAAGAGAAGTTTCACTGTCTCAACTGCGAGAAGAGGGCATATACGAAAATCTCGACAAGATACAGATAGATGACGGTGATTCAGCATTTCCGATGAATTATGAAGACAAGGCAAGAAAAAAATTCTATATGTATGAGTATTGGGGTAAATACGACAAGAATGGAGACGGAATTGCTGAGCCAATAGTGTGTTGTTGGGTAGATGATGTGGTGGTTCGACTTGACGATAATCCATTCCCCGATGGAGAACCACCGTTTGTGACCGACAAGTTTGAAACAAAACTTGGAAGCAAATATGGTATGAGTATGGCCGACATTATATCAGACTTTCAGGTGGCAAAAACGAATATACTAAGGGGGATATTCAATGACATCAAGACAAGCAACTCACAACAGAAGGGGGTTCTAAAAGGAAACCTTGATAGCGTAAACTTCAGGCGATGGAAGAATGGAGAGCCATTTGAATTCAATCTATCTCCAAATGGATTCTATCAAGGAAGCTATACACAGATACCATCATATGTGTTCAATGTATTGCAATTGGTAGATATGGACGAAAAAGCTTTGGCGAACATAAATCAAGAAGCTGGCTACGGTGCACAGGCCACATATGGGTCGAAGGCATCTAAAAGCGGACAGATGACCCCAGAGATGCTTAGAGAGTCAGACATCATAAACAATGTATCTGAGAACATCGTAAAGCCGATGATACGAAAATGGATAGCCTACGCATATGAATTTATGGAGCCAGAGGATATCCAAAGAATAACTGGAATGCCATATCAAGATGTTCCAATAGAGTTCATAGACGGCAGAATGGATTTCGATATAACAATATCAACTGAGCAAACAGACAATGTGAAAGCATCGAATTTGTCATTTCTGCTACAAACGCTTGGGAACAATCTCCCATTCGAACTTACAAAAACGATAATGGCTGAAATAGCTGAACTTCAAAAAATGGATGCATTAGCTGAACAGATAAGAGGATATGAACCACAGCCAAGTGAAATAGAAATGAAAGAAAAAATGCTTGAGTTGAAACTCCTTGAGGCCTCAATTATGGAAAGATACTCAAGAGTCAAAGAGAATGAAGCCGATTACGCAATGAAGATGTCAAAGGCGAAAGAAAACGATAGTAAAGCAAAAATGATAGACCTTGAAACGATAAGGAAAAAATACGGATTGGATTTTAAGGAGGAGCTTGCGAAGAAGGTGGTTCCAGAAAAGCTAAAAATTGACAACTATGGGCACAAGATGGCAAAATCGATACTTGGCCACGGAAAGTCAATAAGTGACACTATAACAGAATAAAGGAGTTGGCATGGGAAACAGACTAAAACCTAAAGCCGTAGAAGCGGCAATGGCATATGAAAGAATCAAGGACAACGAAGATTTCAAGAAGGTAGTAGAATTTTATACGCAAGATGTGGCGATGGATTTCGCTGAAATGTATGCATTCAACGGAATTGATGAAACAATGCGAAAAGAGGCTGGTGAGAAGATGAGTTCTTGTTTCAATTTCAAAGCCTACCTGCAAGAGCTTGAAAACGCAATGCAAGACTTGAGAAATGGAGAAGATGATGAGTGAAGAGTACAAAGATATAAATCAAGAAGCGTGGGACCTGATAGATGAAGAGGAGCCAACGACTACTGAAGATGAAGAACAAGAAGAGGTTGTAGAAGAAGAAACTGAGGATGAAGCAGAAGAAGCTCCAGAGGGAGAGATTGAGGAAGTAACTGAATCTGAAAAAGCCAAAGAGGCAGCAGAGCTTGGGGTGGTTCCAAACCAGGAGCTAAAACCTCTCAATGCAAATGGTAGAGAAATAGCGATAGAAAGCATTGATGAGCTATATAGAATCGCCGAAGAAGGTATCAAGTATAAGCAAATGTACGACGACTATAAAGAAGACATTGGGCTTATTGAGGCTCTAAAAGAAAATGATGTAAGCGAAGACGAAATCAATTTGCTTATCGACGCTAAATCTGGGAAGAAAGAAGCAATATCTACGCTATTAAAAAAACTTGGTGTAGACAACCCTATGGATATCGAAGAGTCGGAAGGTGAATACACACCGCAGAACCACCGTGTGCCAGTAAGCGATATAGAGCTTAAGAAATTCGTTGAAGAAGCTCAAAGTACCGATCCAGTGGCATATACGAAATTTACAAACTTCGTAGCGAAAGAGCTTGATGATGAGAGTAAGAGAGAAATATTTTCTGACATGTCACTGCTTAGAGAGCTTTATGACAATGTGCGAAACGGCCTGATGGAAGCTGTGGCTCCAATCTTCATGAAGAAGAAATTGCTCAACGATAGCAGAAGGGCAATTGACATTTATGCCGAAAGTGTCAAAGAATACATTGAGAAGATCAAAGCCCAAAAAGAGAGGCAGATCGAAGAGGAAGCCGAAAAGAAAAAGCAAAAAGCTAAAAAAATCAAAAAGGCTTCCATAGGAAAGTCGGCTAACACGACTTCTCAGCCAGAAGATGTCAATGACATCGACTTTATGTCGTTATCGGACGAAGAGTTCGAGAAATATTACCGACAAATTGTCGGATAGTTTTCAATAGAAAAACATTCAAAGAGGTACTACAATGGTAGAGTACAACAATGGTAACACCACTATCGGTGTTCAAAACCAGACATTCTTCCTGAGAACAGCTCTCAAGGCAGTAGACGAGAATTTCTCTTTTGCAAAGTTTGCAGACAGAAGAGAAATGATGAAGCAAAAAAGTGGGAATGAGTTTAGAGTCCCTGTGTATTACTATGGTATTACAAGAGATGTAGTCGATAACAACGGAAATTACAATCCTACTGCAAACGGCTATATGGCCGAAAGAAATGCAGCCGATGTTCAAGCGCAACTGAACAACCTTTTCCTTACTCAAGAGGGAACCACCACTGGAATTACAGAAATTCCTTCTTTGAGAAAAGTCACATTTAAAACAACCCTGAAGAAGATTGCTGGTATCAGCTATCTTACAGAAGACGCTGAAACATATATGGAAGACAACATTCGTACTTTGGAAATCGAGAACCTATCAGTTGACATGAACCAAAGAAACGATGACCTAATTCAGATGGATTTGCTCTCAAGCACATTCAGAGTGTATGGTGGAGATGCTACGGCAAGAGGCGAGCTTGGTGGTTCCGATGATGCTCAAGCGACAAAATACAGCCTAAGCAAAAAGCTACTCAGCAAGCTCTATACAGTGCTAATCAAAAACAGAGCGAAGCCTGTCGCATCGATGATTACTGGAACTACACGAATCGGTACGAAGCCTATTCCTGCTGGATTCTATATCGCAGTAGGCGCAGACCTCGCTGGAGCACTTAGAGATGATAGCCTCTTCCCTGATTTTGTTCCAGTAGAGCAATATCCAGATCAAAGCAATATCTTCAAGATGGAAGGCGCAGAGGAGATCGGAACTCTCGGAAACTTCAGATTCATCTATGTAGAGAAAATGGTAAACTACGGAAATACTGGTGCATTAGTTGGAGGGACTGGGGCTAATCCATCAGAAACTTGTCAAAGCGGCGATGATGGAAGCGGCAAATATCGATACACAGTATATCCGTTCATCACAATCTCAAGAGATGCCTTCGCAACAGTCGGCCTGATGGGTAAAAACAAGTTCAACATCTTCACAAGATGGCCTGATCAAATCGACAGCGGCAACCCAATTGGCGAAAAAGGATATGTGGCATACAAGTTTAGATATGCAAGCGTAATCACACGACCAGAAACATTGGCTGTAGGCGAAGTAGTCTGCCCAATCTAACATAGAACCACCCTTGTGGTGGTTCAGAATAATCAAAAAGGAGAAATATGAATTGGCAAGAAATGAAGAAACTAGCGTCACACTATGGAATCAACGCTCAAGGAATGAAAAAAGAGGAGCTTGAAAAAGCTTTGAAAGAAGCTGGAGCTTTCGATGAGCCTAAGAAAAAAGGCATGGTGAAAATCAAAGTAATAAACAATGATTCAGAAGACAATAGAGATAGCGCATATGTGGCTGTTGTAAACGAGCGTATTCAAGTAGCTGCGGTGGTTCCATTTGGTAAAGAAGTGGAAGTACCAGAACCAATCGTGAGAAATCTTGAAGCAACAATGATGCAAAAATTCGTGCCTCAAAATACTGAGGTTGGCGTAGTGGATAAAGAGGTTAGCGTTCCAAAATACACTGTAGTAAGGATTTGATATGGCGATGTGGCAAGGGAACGATGTATTTGCCAGACAAGATGATGCGACAAAACTGCTTGACAGCATAGGCGGCTTTAACAAAATAGACAACGAAACATTCAGTATAGACAACTTTCAAGATTGGGGTGCGAAAAATGCATCGCTTCTCAATGTACTGTCTGAAAAAGGTTACAAGCTTGATGTTGATCCGTCTGGAAACAATGCAGTTCTGTTCAGAGAAGGCAACTGGTTTCAAAAGAATGCAGGCTGGCTGAAGCCAACTATGGACCTGACCAACTTTGGAGTAGGGCTATTCAATACATGGCAAAATTACCTTAACGCCAAAACAGCAAGGTCATATATGAAAGACCAAAAGAAAGCGCTACTTGAACAATTGAGAATGGCAAAAGAAGAGTGGGAGCTTAGAAAGAAAGCTTCTGGATTTAGCGACAAAGACCTGCAAGACGCAGCAAACAAGGCAAAGGTGTAAGATATGGCTAAGATAAATAAAGTGAGAATAGGCAGTCCAGTATCGCTGCCAGATATGAATTCCGATACTTTGCTGAGGACGGCAAAGGACGCTTTTGCCAAAGACATAGAACCACCGAAAGATGACACAATAGACAATCTCATAAAAGAAAAAAAAAAGAAGACATACTTAAACTAAATATAGTCATAGACCAGATAGACGACCCCGACAAACTCAAACAACTAAAACCAAAGATAATACAAAAAGCATCCCAAATAGACCCATCAATAGCGGCTGGAATAGTAAATAATTGGGACGAACTTGAGAAGAAAAAAAAGATAAGCAAGTTCGACAAAGACTTTACGGATTTCGTCCTTCCTATTGCCTCCACGGTATATAACGAAAATAATCCAGTAAAGCGTGCAAAAGCTATTGACCAGGCAAAACTTACAATAATGAGTAATGATATGTTTTCTCCAGAAGAAAAAATGTTTCATCTGAAAAAACTAAAAGCTCTTGGTATAGAAAGAGACGCTATTGGCGATATTCAAGAGATGCACTCAAACTATGCATTCAACAGGACAGTACAAAATGAAAACGACAAGAAAACTGGAATAAAATTTGCATACGATATTGCTAATTATGTAAAACCAGACAATTATCTTGATGAGATACTAAAAACAGAAAAACTCACTCCAAAACAAAAATCATACGCACTATCAGAAGCTATGAGATTGTACAACCTGGAGGACAAGATAAGAAGAAACCAACAAGCAAAAGAGCTACTAAAGCTTCAAAGCGATATAGACGAAGCAACAAATAGCGATGGTGGTTCAATAGTCATAAATGCGACAGAAGACCTAAGAGATAAAACACTGTACAATATAGGTAAAGCGTATAAAGACGCAATCGATAAAAATGAAACGCAAAGAGCTGAATCGATTAAAAAAAGCCTTCAAGAGAACCAGGAAAATATACTAAATCTGCCAGTACTCAAAAAGACATACAAGATAGACGATGAGTATGGGGCTGCATCGGCAATTAGCAAATTGTTCAAAATAAAAGAGGGACTGAAAAACAAAAGCCCAGAGGTTGCATTGAGAGTGATGCCGCAGATAGACAAGAAAATAAATCAAGCGTCAAAAATATTTGTTAAGGAACTTATGAACTCAAAAGGGAACTTGCCGCCATATTCCGTACTTCCAAAGTCAATACAGAAAGTCTTAAAGAAAGATATCTATAGCCAGGTAGTTACTGGTAGGATAACCAAGAAGAATGAAAGTGGCTTGATCAATCCGTACAAAATAGACAAAGATGAAGCCATAAAAGTATTTTCAAACGCAGTTCAGTCATTCCCAATGGTCATAAATAGAAACAAAGATGAATTGGGCTATGACGCAAACAAACTACTACACAACATAACGCCAGAAATTGTAACCACGGCAATAAAAGATTTCGCACAAAATAAACTTGGAATTCCAGTTGGCGAAAAAATAAAATTTGGTCCAAAGACACAAAAGGCGTTCCTTGATTACCTAATCAAGAACTGGAGTAACATAGAAGAACTATCAGGAGAATAATAATGGATTTGTTTGATATCTACAAAAGAACAAAAAAGCAAAGAAGCGCAATAAGCCAGGATGTAAAGAAATCAATAGACTCAAATAATGACTTGATGAGCCTATTCGCAACATTTAGTGGAGCGAAAGAAGAAGGTACTTCGGCAAACGACAGCGCATTGTTTGACGATGGAATGATGCTCAGAACCACCGCAGGAGTTGCACCAGAAATACTTGAAAAAGTAAATGACCGTGAAGAGAGCAGACAGCTTGCAGAGCAAGCGTATCAAGAGCTTGTGGATAAGTATGGTGACAGCATAGACGATATACCAGAGCTGAAGATACAGAAAGACGCTCTTGAAACTATCATCAAAAATCCAGATTTAGAACCTAACGAAAACTATGCAAAAGCTCTTGATGAGCTTGTGAATATGGCTGTCGGTGGTTCTAGCAAGGAAGAGCTTGCAAGCGAAGGTCTTGTCGTAGGAGATAAAGAGGCCTATCAGGAAGGAAAAGGGTTCTTCGATTACAGCCTTGGGGAAAGTACTCCTATGACTGAGTTACAAGAAGCACAGGCTGGAATGGACACTGGAAACTTGATAGATGCGCTATGGCAAGGTACTAATGCGTTGGCCGATACAGTGCTTGCGCCATGGAGAGAGAACGATAAAGAGAGAAAAGAAGAGAGGATAGAGACCTCAAGGATGCATCAAGCGTCAAGACCTACTCAATTTGTAGAAGAAAAAAGCAAAGAGTATTACGACAAGTATGGTGTAGTAGGCGGCATCAAAGAGATGGCGAAAGACCTGTTTGAGAATTACGGAGTAAGCGGAGTCGTACGAATGGTATCTGAGGCTACCGTTGAATCTCTGCCAGCCATGATTGCTGCCGTAGGAGCTTTGGCAGCAACGAAGAACCCGTCAACTGCGATTTCTTTATTGGGATCCGCTGGGCTTGGCGACTATCTTGCTGGCAAGTCGAGAGAAATCTACGACGAGCAAAAAGAGAAGGACTGGACTAAGGCTATAACTGGAGGGGTTCTAAGCGGTGCGCTCGATGTAGTAGGAGCGGAGGCTCTTGCTGGTGGAACCATTCTAAGAAGAATACTTGGGAAGAGGGCTGGTGAAGAAGTAGCCAAAAAACTTGGAGAGAAAGGTGCAGCCGAAACAGCGGCACTGTTCGGTGCTGGAGTCTTAGGTGACGCTGGAATAGAAGTGACCACAGAGAACCTTCAAAACTTCCTCGAAGAATATGGCAAGACAGGCAATATAGAAGAGGCGATACAAAAAGCAAAAGAGCAAGCCGTTGGGACTACAATAGAAACGGCAGGTATGTCAGTTCCACTGGCAGCCATGTCGCCAGAAGGAGCAAGAAAATTCCATAGTGAAAAAATGGATATGATAGGCACGGCTAAGAAAGAGCAAGAACAAGAAAAAATAAATCAATATAAAAATGCCGTAGAGGGAATAGAACCACCTCAGAGCATAGAAGAGATAAAAATTGCCGAAAGGAAAGTCGCTCCAACGATTCAATACATTAGAGCGAATCCAGAAGGCAAAGAAGAGGCGATATCTCATCTTGAGAGCCACCTCAAGGAAATCGGGAAAAATGACGATGAAATTGAATATACGATAAACAGCGTATTGGATGCAGCTGAAAAGCTGGGACCTATTTACAAAGATGAGAATGGTGGTTCGGTAAACAATATAGAAATGCCAGAAACTGAAGAGGCCGAAGAAGAAGATGTCGATATAAACGACCTTGAAGCAAGAATAAAGTCTGATACTGGGATTATAGGAACTCACGAGCTTGAGCACGCTATGAAGCTTGTCGATGAAGGCAAATACACACCCGAGGAGGTGGTTCAGAAAATTGCAAATGAGAATGATAAAGAAGTATTCAAAGAAGTGTATGCAATTGAACCACCAAAGCAGAGCGGTTCAGTTCCCACTGACGAAGTAGCACAAAACATAAAGAACGATCTACTAAGAAGATGGAATAAATTTAAAACGGCCCAGAATGCACAAGACAAAGCAAAAAGATTGTTCGATGTAGCGTTTAGAATGCCTACAATAGCATTCAAAAAAATCGATCCAAAGTTCGTTCCAAGCATAGATACAAAACTTGTTAAAAGAATAGTATCTCAAGCAAAAAATACCAATGAAGCAAAAGCGCTTGTAGAAAAACACAATATAAAAAATCCAGTGCTTAGAAACATAATAATCGAACTTACAGCTGAAAAAGCCATTAGAGATAGAATGCTGTCCGAGCTTAAGAAAGAAAAAGAGAACGGAACAATTGATATAAGCGATGACGATATAGTCAATATCAGAAAAGACTCCAACAAGGTCATCGAGCACATCATAGACAATTTGCACAATCCAATGAAATCTGAACATACAGATTTCGAGAACCACACAAGAGAGATACTTGCAAAAATATACAAGCAGAAAAAAGGCGAAATAGGTAGAGGGATAGCGAAAGTATCTGAAATCGCAAAACTGAAGAAGCCGAAACAGGATATTGATCAGGAAATAGCGGACATAGAGAATGATATAAAAACACTTAAAAAAGTTGGAATGATAGATGAAGCCAAAAAGCTTGAGGTAAAGAAACAGAGGCTATTGAAAGAAATAGAACAAAAAAACAAAGCTCCAAAGCTGCAACAAGAAATAGGGAAGCTCAAAGAAATAGAAAAAAGTTTAAAACACAAAGAAGCAAAACAGGAGATACGAAAAAAAATAGAGCAGCTTGAAGCACAATTTAGTGAACCAAAGCAAGCTGCGACAAAAGATGCGACAAAAACTGAGAATAAGAAAAGAAGATATAGACTTGAGAGCGGCCATATAGTATCTGTAGATGACAGCAAGGTGGTTCTAAATATTGACGGAAAAAACATAAACCTCAACGATGAAAAAGAGCTTATAGGGAATAAAAAGCACCTGGAGAAAGCTGGATTGGTAAAAAAACTGAACGAAGACGAAGAACATATATATACAATAACTCAATCTGGATTAATGAAAAAAGTATTGACGAGAAAAGGCGAACACTATTCAAGAGCTGGTGAGACTGATGAAAACAAAGCTAAAAAGCAAGAAAAAGCCTTCGTGTCCAGCAAGATAAAGAGAATAAACGAAAAAGGTGAAGCCGCAAAAATAGACGATATAGAGGTAACAAATAAAGAGATAAAAAGGATAATGTCTGACTGGGATGTGAGGCCAACGATAGGAAAAGCAGAAGATAGAATTATTATGAGACTGTCTTCTAAGAATTTGAAAACAAAATATGGAGAAATAAGGATACAAAACCCAATTGCAGACCTTTTGTCTATAAAGAACAAAAACGGAGAACCAGCCATAGGCAATCTGGATAAACCACTAAAAGACGCAATGGCTCTTGTCTATAGGAAAATAGCTACATTCAACCCAGACTATAAAAGGCTTGTAGATGTTTTTGGAGACGGGGCGAGACCAGTATTCGAAGCCATACTTGAAAATGGAGTACCGCTATTCGCAATAAAAGAAGAAGCGAAAAATATTGTTGGTAAAGTTAAATTTGAAAATGGATTGAGCCTGTTCGACATATCAAAAAAAGTAGTATCCGATACTGATTACCTTGACGACTCTTTTGCCCAGCATCTCACATCGATAGCCGTAAAAGCATTAGTACACAAAGGTTTTGTCAGGGAATCGAAAGTCGAAATAAATGGCAAACAGCAAGCGTTTTACGAGATAATGGAAAACAGATCAGAGTTATTGGACAGGGCAAACGAGCTATTTGACGAATTGAGGATAGAAAGCGAAATAAGGGAACCTGAACCGCCTGGGATGGGCAGAGCTTCAAGCAAAACCGAAATTGGAAAAGTTGAAAAAGGAACTGCGCAAGAAGAGATTTTTACCGCTATCAAAAATATGTCAAGAGTCAAGTTTAAATTCAACGACGAAATTGGAAGCGAATCAAACAAATACGCAAAGATGTTTTTCGAACATATAAAAGACAAAGATATAGCCGATATGTTCGTAGACGAAGCACCGACCCTTACTACAAGAGTAAACAAAGAAATTGCAAGAGAAAATATAGAAAGAATGTACAAAAGGATAAAAGAGACATATTCAAAGCAAAAAGAGATGAGCTTTAGCTGGAAGATATACTCAAACTGGAGAGCTGGAATAACATCGAACACGATAAACTATCAGCTTGAGAAAATTTCAAGAGGATTGGTAAGTCCAGAAAAATCTATCACATACATCAATGGAACCACCGAACGAGAACTCAAAAAAAATATGGAAAAGTTCCTATTCGACAGAAATGGAAATTTGAAAGATGTACCACTAAAGGTGCTTGCGTTCAATATGGGTATCAAGATAGATAGGCTGGACAATGATACGATAAGAGAACAATTTTCAAAGATGTTTGAAATCACTCCAGATGGGGTGGTTCCAAGAAAAGGCTTCAAGCAAGCATTCAGATTTGCCAAAAATGGACTTGTGCTTGGTATGGATATGTGGAAAAGCAAATCATCAGATAAAGCAGCATTGAAGAAGATAGCAAAAGAGCACGAAAAAGTTATGACAATAACTGCGCTGAGAGACATAGCTCTCATGGATGCAGTACTAAGAGGAGAAATAAAACCATATAAAGTAAAAGGCAATGTGGCTCTATATGCAAAGATGGAAATAGACGCAAGCACATCGGCAAGCATACTGTCAAGACTGCTAAACGGAACAACATACGCAAAATCGAAAGATATCATGATGGCTGGAGGCGTGGTTCTTGACATCAAGTCGATACCAGAAGCCTTAAAAGGCTCAGGATTGCTATTGAAGGGCACAAAAAAAATAACTGACATTTATATACTTGCCAATGAAAAGCTTGCAAGAATAATAGAGAAAGACAATAGCCTTGCGGCAAGGCTGATAAGACAATTCAATAGAGACAATATGAAAAAAGCCATTCAGGAGATAGAGTATGGTGCTGGAGAAAAAGAGTTTAAGCATCAACTTGCAAGAGAAGCGTTCAAGATTTTAGAGAAGTACATAGGAGAGTCGAAAAGCAAAGCATTTGCAACTCTTATGGCGCTGAAGCCATATTTTCCAGACGCAAGAATAGTGTACATAAGGAATGGAAAAGAGGAGAGCAAAAAATTAAAAGACATCACATCTTTGGATGGAATAGACAATAAAGATATAAGTATAGAGAACTTACATGCTCCGCTACTCAAACTGTTTGAAAAAACAATCACAAAAAAACAGTTTGAGCAATTCGTAAGAGAGATAATGCCAACAAGATTGGTGCTTCAAGAATTGACGAACATAATAGGCAAAATAGTTGAAGCTAAAAGAAAGAATGCAAATCCAAAATGGAAAACTATCAAAGACCTGAAAGAATCTGCTAAAAAAGAGATAGGATATATAGGGTTCTATAATCTTGGAGTGTTTCCATTCAGAATATCTAATGAAGATGCTGCAAAAACATCTTTCGTGCTTCCTGTCGTAGATAAGAGTGAGATAAAATTTGCAAAAAAAACCGTTCCGTATATTGAAGACAGAGCATCGAAATTACTTGCATCAATGACTCACTCAATAGATTCACTTGTCTTTTTCAGATCGCTAAACAACACAAAAGCATACGACAGGCTTCAATACATATATGATGCTGCAATCATAGGATATGACGAGCAGACTCTAAATGATTTCTCAATGGAATACAACAAGAATGTCATAGAGGAAACGGCTAAAAACTCACATATAGTCGAATTTTCAAAATACATACTTGAAAACTACAACAAGGAGCTTTTGAGCAAAAACGACCTGATGAAAGTGAAGAAAGCACTATTGTGGTCAAAAAAAGCGAAAACTAAGCTATTTGAGAAAATAGACGCAATGCAGCATTTTGTCTATTCTCCTCTTGGCAAAAACGATGAACTGTTCGCATACAAGCCAGATGACAAAAAGAAGTTGATTGAAGATATAGGAAAGTCATATGATCAGGTGTTGAACCACCAGTTGCTCAAAGACATAGATATTGCCGAAAAGAAAAAGAATACAGAAAAAGATGTCAGATCGAAATCTATCGAACTTGGAGAGAGCATAAGAAAGACTCTACTTGGTGAAGAGATTTTGGATAATGATGGTTTAGCTAAGTATCTAAGACAAATGGTAAGCGAAAAAGATGAATATGCGAACCACCTTATTGACATAGTTGAGACGCTTGAGGACAACCTGATAGGAAATGAAGTTATAAAACTTGTAAAGTACAAAGGAGACAAATTTAGCTTAGGCTCAATTCAGAAAGATGGAGACATGTACACTATCGAGGTGGTTCTATCCGACAAAGACATAGTAACATCGGATATAGAAGTATTCACGCACGAGCTATTGCACATAGTCATAGACAATACGCTCCCCCTCAGTCAAGAGCACAAACTAAAAATCAAGAAAGCAATAAACACCACAATAAAGGCTCTACAGGAAAAATATGGCAAAGGAAACGAATGGATGGCATTTCTGCCAAAACAATACAACGATGAAGATGTAGAAGTGGCAAAATCCGTTGCAGCTTACGCCTTGTTCGGAGAAGGAACCACCAAGCACGAACACGAATTTTTAATCTATGCTTTGACAAACAAAAACTTTATAGAGAACATCAAGGATATAGACATAGATTTGAGACTGTTCAAAAAGGATAAATCGTCATCATATCTTGACGATTTGATAAACATCGTAAAAGAACTTCTAAACAAGCTGATAGGGCTTGTAAGAAAAAACAATATGAAGGCAAACGAGTATGCAGTCAAACTATATAACGAACTTGCCGATGCATATTATAGAATAGGGAATGGAGCGTCTACAAGATATGCGTTTATGCCCAAAGCCGCAAGAATAGTCGCAAAAATAGATTCCATAACATCGCTTATGAGAAAAGAGAGCGACAAATACGCAAAACCGTTAATGAATCTTGCAACGAAACTTGCAGTAGAGCCAGCCGTTAAAGTCATGGAACAGATATGGAAAGAGACGGAAATATATCGTGATATGATAGACAACGAGCAATCAAGGGCATTCTTCCAGATATTCAAACTGAATAAAGATGTGATGGAGAAGGATTTCTACAGAATAAAATCCATAGCGCAGGCAGCAAAGGAATCGGCAAAAGAAAAAGTCGATGCGGTATATGGAACAAGACTGAAAGAACTCCTAAAGAACTTCACGCCAAAAGAGAGAGAAGCACTCAATATGATAATAGCTTCAAGCGGGTTGTATGGTCTTGATTTAAAAGATAAAGATGAACTTGTCGAGTTGATAAAAAACAGAAAAAGTGAGATTGAAAAACTTGAGTCGGTTATAAACGACGATGGTGTAAAATCCCAAATAGAAGGTTTGGTGGTTCTAAAGACCGAAGGGAAGGTTGTGAACCACCGCCAAATGCTGAATGCCTACGCTATTCACAAACAACTGTTCAGGGACAAAACAAAGAGCAAAATTCCAGAAGCGATAATCTACAAGCTCATAACATTAAAAATCCTTGATAGGATTGACGATATCGAAAGAATAGTCGAAAAGGATGCAGGCGCAATATTCAGGACATACAAGTTCTATAAAAATATGGAAAAAATATTCAGAAAGAAAAACGAACTTAACCCGCTGCACGAAATACACGGATACATAAAGACAAAACCAAAACCATTCGAAACGGTTGCATGGGTCAAGACAAATGAAATACCTAAGGGTGCGACTGTGCTGGGTGGTTCTGTGAGGGTAAAAGGCGAAAACTATGTTAGGGTAAAAATAAAGGACTATACTCAAAGCTATACACAGGGAGCATTAGGCATAAAAAACCTATCGCATATGGGAACCACCTTCAGTGCAGACGAGATAGTAACGGCAAAAGACCACTATCAGGGCGAAGGCTATGCGCTCCTCCCAATATTGAGCGACAAAGGAAAGATAATAGGCTGGAGGTTGAACGACATAGGCAGGCCAAAAGGCGACATAACAGAGAATATGGCATACACGATATCAGATATGTTCCTAAGAGACAAAACGAGCGAATACAACAAAAAGGTAATCGATCTTCTATTCAGAGACTACTTGATAAATGAAGGGAAAAGGAAATATATAGAGATATCACCAGAATCGCATTCTGAGCTTTGGATGATGATACCGAAGCAGACAAGAAACTACCTTGCAAGTAAATATGGAGAAAGAAAGCTGTTCGTAAGGCCAGAGCTTATGTATGACATATTCGGCTATCAAGACCCATATCTATTCAAGAACCACCGTGCGTTGGCATGGATGCAAAAGATAGTGAAAGATATAGTAGAAATGGCCAAAATGAAGATGACGGTACTGAATGTTGATACAATTATGTCAAATGCACAATCTAATTACGATACTCTCATCAAGTATGGAATGGATCCGATAGATGCGGCAAGAAGAATGAAAGAGGCGTGGTTCCTTGCTGACCAATATGAAGAGGATTATCTTGAGAGCTTAAATATGTATTTCGATATGGCATCTGGAAAGCCTATAAATCTGAAAGAGTATAAGTATAGGCTTAGAAGCAAAGAGGAGAACCCCATATCGATAATATACAAAGAAGGGATGATGACTCCAGTCATAGACGATATCAATGTAATAGAAGCCGATAACAAAAACGAGATAAGAAGAATGATAGAGGATAAATTCCTGACTAAGCTAAACGAAAAGATGAGAAAAGCGGTAAAAAGCGCATATCCAACGGAAGAAACACAAGCTTTCAAAATTGGAATGAAGCTGTTTCAGCGTGGAGATATGGTCGCTAAGTATGCACTATATACTTGGCTAAGAGAGCAAGGGATTCCATATAGAGAGGCGATAGAGACCGCTGACGAAGCGTTCGTAAACTACTCTATCACTGAACATCCAGTGCTTAAGTATGCATCTGATGTGGGTGCATTGATTTTCAATAAGTATCTATTCCTTGCCTGGAAAGGTATGGCTAGAATGATGAAGCTTGCTCCTGGAAGATTTATAGGAACGGAAGCTGCACAGGGCTTCAAAAAAGGATATGAAGAGGCTACGGACCTATATCTACACAGAAGCTTGCAAGACATAGTTGAACCACGCATTCTATCGCCAATGGAAGCTGGGAAAACGCTGTTTCAACCAGTTTTTATGGCATAATGACGAACGGGAAGGAGGTGACATATGGCAAAGGCCAAAAAAAAGATAGAGATAAAGCCTGAGAACAAAGGTAAGTTTACGCAATATTGCAAGCGTAAAGGGTATAAAGGCGTAACGAAAAAGTGTATCGAGGAGGGCAAAAAAAGCCCGAATCCAAAAACAAGAAAGCGTGCAACATTTGCAGCAAATTTCGCAAAAAAAGGAGGAAAAAAGAAATGAGAAAACTATTCATCGAAGCGTGTCAAGAGGTAGGCGTATCAAAAGGGAAAGCTGAAGCAGCATATAGGTTTTTTCTTGAGAATATGAAAAAAGAACTTGCCGAAGGTGGTTCCGTTGTAATCAGAGGCGTAGGTACGCTAAAGAAAGAAAAAAGACAAGGAAGAAAAATCTACAGTCCATCGCTTGATAAAGTCATCGATGTTCCTGATAGAGAACTCATAGTATTCAAGCGTAGTAAAGCGAAGTAGAGAGCAGGAGCTTCTCCGCTCTCTCTATGAACTTCAAAACCATATCATCTATTTCAAGCTCCAAATCTTTCAGTGTGAATGGAGCAAAAAGCTTTATTTTTAAAAATCTCAACCAAGCCCTGTCATCATGCTCACTTCCTAAAGCCAATATCTTTGCCATCGATGGATCGTCCATATATTCCGATAGTTTATAATACAGCTCATGAGCATAATTGACAGTGTTGACTTTGCTGTTATGAAGGTCATAGATAAGCTTATAATTTACTTTTCCGTCTTTGAAGATTTTGTCGTTTTTGCCAAATTTATTGTAGATCGTGTTTGGGTCTATGCCGTGAAGTCTGCTAAACTCCAATACGGTCATTGTCACTCCAGTAGTTTATAGTAGAGTTTATATGCAAAATCTATAGTCCTATCTATATCTTTTTTTGGATAGTGTCCATAGTGTCTTTTTACATCCTCTATTGTTTCGCCAATTATATCGAATAGCTCATCTACATTTGTTATGCCTCTGCCTATTTTTTTGTTATTGAAATCGACTTTGTATAGCTCAAGTATTGTCAGGGCAAATATAGGCAAAATGTATTCTCCGTACCTGCTTTTCTCATCTATTCCTTTATAACTCTTCATAAAGTGTAATCTTGCTAATTCGGCATATCTGTCTGCGTATATTCTTAACACATTGCCGACTTTATTTTTCAGTCTGTACAATTGAACCACCCACTGAGGTGGTTCGCTATCTACATTTTCAAATTCAAGATTCTGGTAGAATGTGTAAAGTATTGCATATTCTTTTATTATCCTTTTATCCAGCTTTTTCACATCTTCTCCTTGCAAGATGTTTTGCACGATCGATTTTTCCTCTCTTGATTAGCTGATAAATGTATTCATCTATCGCCTCATTGTCAGTAATGACATCATCATCAAATAAGAAACTATAGTTATCACCTATTTTAAAAGTAGCTTTATGCATCGTTAGCTCTGGAATGCCATTTCTCCAGTCGATTCTTTTCTTCATTCTCGATCCTTTCTATTAACTTCAAGAACCTCTCAAAGTCTTTCTTCGTACACTTTTTTCTTGAGCTGCCGATGAACAGGTAATGAAACATTGCATGGTGGTTCTTGCATAAAGTAATGCCGTTATTTATGTCAAATCTTTCGTCTTTGAAGTACGATGCGTGGTTCAAGTGATGAGCTTCCCTATGTTTAATTGAACCACACGCTACACATCGCTTATCTCTTCTGATTGCCTTCGCTCTCCATATTCGATAAGCTCTGCTATTCCGCCAGTTCTTCACTTGTCACCAAACAATCCATATATAGCGCCAATCACGAATGCAACAATGAGAAGAATCAAATTGAACACAATAGGTGCCAAAATCAAACCAATACCAACGCAAAGACCAATTATTATCCATTCCATTTCAATACCCTTTTAATGATTCTTAGTATATCGCTCATTAGCGAGTTATACAAATCTATTCCCATAGAAACTCCAAATCCGACAAAAATAGAAATTAGCAGAATTGTTATGATTGCTTCAACCATTTCTTTCCTTATTCTTTTTTATATTCATCAACACCATTGGTGTCCCTTCCCTGTTTGCATTCTCCCACAAATTCATCATATAGATATCTATGCTCATCTGGCAATTTATCGAATACTGTGCAGGCAAGCTTCCTGATTTCCCAAAGAGCATCACGACTTGAGCGCAACTCAAGAAAATTCTGCAAATTCCTTCCGTCAATCTGCCACTGCAATTTTGTTTTGAACGCCTCTGGCAGCGAATATTTTGCAATATCATTTCCTATTCCAAGAGATAGATTCTCCTTGAGGCTAATGAGCGACATTACAGAATTTAAATCAACTTTTTTATTGCCAGTGAATACGAGATATTTCTCGATTGCACTCTTTTTGTAAGCTGAATATCTACTACCAGTCAAACACAAATTTTCATTTGTGAATACCTCAAATCCAAGTTTCTCCATTTCATGTCCGTCAGTCATGCTTTTTACCTTGTGCAGGACAATATCATTATCGTTTTTTAATTGCTTCAATGTATAGCGTGTGCTCTTGACGACCATTCTTGCAGTTCTGTGTCTTGCAAGTTCTTGCAGGCATGCCCTGCTGATACCGTCTATCTCAAACCAATAGACAAGTTGCTCAAGTACACTCTTATGTTTTAGCTTATTTCCAATTCTTTCTAATAGTTCTTTGTCTTTTTTGCCAATGTGGTAAGCTACATCAATTACACCATATCCGCACTCTGCGCACAGTATCGAATCATATTCATCTGCTTTAACTGAGCTTCCGCATTCTGGGCAGCTTATATTGCAGTTTGCGACACCATTACAAGCTACATAGTATGTATCACTCTTATCAAAGCTATCATGGCTCATTCTTATTCCATTTACACAAACCCATAGCGGTGAATAGTAAATAAGATTAACTCTCATATCAGGTTACCTCACTTGCTTATCTTTTTCAAAACAGCTACAAGATCTTTTTTTATTTTTTCAAGATCACCGACACATTCCTTAACATTATCGCTAATAGATAGCACGACAGCGGGATTAGCACCATTGAGTTTAAATCTGGCAGCTTCAATGCCAATTTCAGATATAGCGCCATCAAGTGCGTTTATCGCAACATCTATTTTCTCAATTGCTTCTTCTATCATTCTCTTCCTTTCATTATAAATCATTGAAATGCCTATAGTCCATATGCACAAGTGCGATTAGCACACATAGCAATAGAACCACCAAGCCTATCATAAGCGCTTGCTCAATCATCTTTCCTTCCTTTCATCTTTTCTAACCATTGTGCATACTTTTCATCAAGCTCCCATGTCGGGTGGTTCTTTTGAAGCAACTCCGCAATAGCGTTAGATGTCCCTTTTGATAGAAAAACATATGGATTAATGAGGTATTTACCTCTCCCAGTTCTTTTCCACATTCCACATTCAATACCTCTTTTGATCAATGGCGCAATTCTTTTGTCGTAATCTGCGCCAATTTCACTAGCTATTTCAGTTGGTCGTTCGAATATATTATCTTTCGATTTGTTAAGTATCCACCAAAAAGCCATTATGTCTTTTGCGCCCTTACAAATATATGCCTGTTTCTCCATTATGCTCATGATATTGCCTTTAAAGTTCATTTTCTTTATGCTATAATACTTGACAGATGTGGCAATTGGGACATCAAAAAGCTCACCAGTTGCTTTGTCCACAATTGTCACTTTTCCAATCTTGCTTTCTTTTCTCAAAAATGACTCCTTGATATACCCTAATATTCTTCAGTATTATAGCACAAAATGTTACAGTATATGATATTGCTTTGTAAGTACCGTAAAATCGTGGTTTGTAAGCTTTTTGAGAGCGGTAGGGTATATATATAATACCTTGCTACTTGAAAATCCAGGCATCTATCTTGTAGAAAATGAACGCTCCAATAATTTGAACCACCAGCAGGTGGATGTATTCCATATATCTATGCCCGTAGCAGCACTTGATTTTGATCAAGAACCACAAGGGCAACATCATTACGAAGCTAGACGCAATCCATCTAAAGAGATATATAATAAACTGAGTACTGAAGTAATCCATCTCTATTCCTTTCATATTTGAACGCTAAGCGTCTTTTGAAGTTATTTTGATCATTGGTCAAGGTAGATTCAAAAAGCCGTTAGAATCGAAATATGGACTTATGAGGTCGACAAAAATCTTTCTCTTTTTCGAATAGATCAGATTGTATGGTGCCTGGTTTAAAGGTATTGTATAAACATCATCGTGTATAAATATCGACCAAGATATTTTCGTATATTCCGTTTTGTCTGCAAGATATGAAACAACTTTTGCCTTTGTCCCCCTCTCCATGGAGTCTATTTTGTACATCAAATCGATAGAATCCTTGTTGTATCTTCTTTTTACTAAATTAAATTGGTCAAGTATGCCAGCGTTTACAGTTCTTGTTCTATATTTTCCATTGACAAGCGGAGTGCCTTGATATGTTTTGCAAAACACATATATACCACGAGGTGGTTCACCATAGCGCTCCATAAATGCTTTCGGATTCTCCCATTTTCTTACGGATGTATCGACTCCAAAGAAGCTGAGATAGCTTTCGATTTTTTTCCATTCCATTCTCTCAACCTTTTAAGATGTTTTATTTTTTTGTCCTTTAGCTTTTGTATTTGTGAAGCAAGATACTCTTCCCTGTCGTTGAGTTCATGGTTTCTGTTTGCATAATTTTTAATATAGTTTTGGTGAAGCATATTTGCCTCAGCACTGACTATTTGAGGAATTATCTCTTTTGCGCTTTTTGAAAAATCAACTGATTGATCCAGTACATTATAGTATGTGTCAAGATCCACACCATAAAGCTCCTCATATGTTGGCTTCATCATTTAGCTTCCTTTATTGTTGCAACTATATCCACTCTCATTTTGTCGATAGAAGGTATATAATTTATAAATATATCCCGAATATCAGCTTCATCTTTTTTACTCTTTTTGAAATATACATCCAATGTCCAAGTCCTAAAACTTTCTATGATAGATGGCAATTTTTCGTCGGAAGGATGAAATGATGTATATGAGATATACTTCTTACTTCCATTGATGCTGATTGGTTTCATTCTGTTTCTCCCTTGTATAAATCCAAATCAATCGTGAGCCAAATAGGATAAATTCCATGAGCGCTTTTGACATTTTATAATATATTTCGTCTTGATGGAAAACCCACATTGATTTTCCAATATATTGGTTCCAAGCATCGACGGTTCTATGTCCGTATACTGCAAGTCGTTTTGATAAGTCTCTTTCAGTTTCAAATATATCCATAAGAAGCCAATAAAGCTCATGTGCATAGTTAAGGGCCTCTTTTTTTCTTTTTCCAAACCTCTTTATTTTGTCTATGTCTACATATGGCTTTCCGTCGATGGTGGTTCCAATTTCCTTATGCTGGCTATAGTACTGGAAAGCCCAATTGTATGGCTTTCCATACATATCAGCGAACTTCTCTATCGTAACGAGCTTTTTCATAGTTCGCCTTGTACCATTTTTTTTGAGCTTCTTCGCTTTTATCCTTTTCCCATTTTCCAGTTGCAGGATTGAATTTGCCTCTTCTACTATGAATTTCTCTCAATGTTTCAAACATAGCCTCTTCTGGATCGTATCCAAGCTTGTGAGTAGCTCCTGTGGCTATTACTCTTAAGTCGCATAGTGCGTCAATAATCTCATCTTCAGTCTTTGCGTTTTCAAGCTCTTCAAGCTCTTCTCTTAGCATCGCAACCTCAGCCTGAAGGTCAAAATCCTTAAGTCCTCTTTCCTCATTCCAATCGATAATGGAATCAACTATTTTACACATTGCCAATCCTTTCATATTCATCTTGTATTAGTTTAGAATATCCTTGCAAATCAACAACCGTGTCTATGTGCTTGGAACCACCCCCGCCATTTACAAGCCTTGCAATCTTATGCAATATCATATCTATTGCTTCTTTTTCGTATGGTTGAAGTTTTTGCCAATTGCCTTGATTTCGCACATCGTCTTTCAACAATTGGCATAAATCCGCTTGCGTTCTAAAGTCTCCATAAACAGATCCACGCTCACTTAGAACATTGTCTATAGTTGTCTTAACTGAGGACACTGTTTTTTCACAAATTCTATCTTTTTCCATAGTTCACTTCCTGATATTTTTGATTCTTTCAAAACTTCCAAATACTGCTTGATACTATATCCGCAACCAGTTTTATATCCGTTTAAATATAGATTTACTTTTTCATTAATCTCCAAATTCGCCTCCTGTAGTTCCATAAAGTCCACGAATCGGGTCTTTTGTATTCATGCTTTTTAGAACATAATATGATATTTTTTCTCCACCTTTAGATGTCTTCGCAATTACCGAAATTACGACATATTTTGTATTATCTATCGTTACAACATCTCCTACATTTTTCAAGTAGTTCATAGAAATCCTCCTTCTTCATCACTACATATTCGCCTCTTGGCATAAATCTACCATTCACATTTTTGGTTCTTTTCCAAAAAAGGATATTTGGATAACCTTCGTCCGTTACAAAATTTATACCGTCAAGTTTTGGAAAATTGACAGTGTTCTTACACTGAACACTGAACCACCCTTTGCCGTTTATATCTATAAGGTCTATACCCTTTGCATCTTTAAATCTTGAAACTTCACGGGTGGTTCTATAATCTGAACCATTGAACAATTTGTTCAGTTCGTTTTTTATTTTCCGCTCATAGCTGTTTCCAGCGTTTCTATTTCTTTTACCACTCACCAGTTCACCTCACATCTTTTGTAATATGGACAAACATCCTTTACTATGCAATAGCTGTTGCATTTGGTCGGTGTATTCCTTCCATATCTGTCTTTTTTCACCCACCTATCCTCACACATAGGCGGGACTGCACCAGTATTGTATAAAAGACTCAGTCTTGAAGTAAAAGCATCAACTAAATGCTTAACTTCCACTTGAGGCAATGTTACAGTATCAGAACCACCATCGCAAAAGAGAGCCATAAGCTTCATATTTTTCTCTTTTCCATATATCCATTTTAGGATATTTATTTGGATAACATACGGGTGTTCTGAATTATATGATATGTGTGGTGTGTACGCATTGCCATAGATAGCATTTCTCTTAGGCATTTTGACTATATAAATGTTTTCATCGTCTTCGGCTTCTATCGTTCCGTTCACATCAATGCCATTGATGACTTTAGATACTTTTATATTTTTCGTATCGAAATCAAGTCCTTTGATAGCAAATTCTAACAACTTATGGCGTGGTGGTTCTATGTTGTGTTTTAGATAGAGCCACGCTGGAAGTATCTCTTTATGGCTTATGAAATTTATCATTTGCACCTTTCCTTCGCCCTTCTCAAAGCCGTTTCGTAGTTGGGTGCATATACGCTTATTTCGTTTCCGTTGCATACAAAGAACCAAATATTGTTCTTTTCGCCTAAGAAATGAATCATTACCACATCTCCATTGTTGTCGTATGTTTTGGATTGAAGTATTTGCACTTGTCACTATATGCGCAATATTGCATACATCTTACTGGAATAGACTTTCCTCTCACTTTCCTGAACCACAAATCTTTGCATTGAGGTGGTTCTATTCCTAATGTTTCAAATTGTTCTATCTGTGAAGTTATTTCGTAAAATTTCTTTTCTATCTCATCATTAGATACGAGCGGTATTTGAATTACTTTCAGAGATGGCTTATTTTCCATTTTCCTAAAATCATATCCTCCATCTTTGAGAAACGCTATGAGGTACATACTCATTTCTTTGTCATGAAGTTTTTCATACAGATAGCGATATACATTGAGTTGCCACACATATTGATGGTCTGGCTCTTTTTCAACTCTTTCTATCGTATAGCTTTTTGTCACTTTTATATCGCATATTGCATCTTGCAAAACGATGTCTGCCATACCTGTAAGCTTCCAGCCATTTGGCATCTCAAGCTCCATCGAAACCTCTGTTTCAGCCTCGTCTTTCAGTATCTGCTCCATACCGAAATGAACCACCGTACCCAATGTATCTTGGCCTATTTCCGTTTTTTCAGGCACTCCATATTTGTATCTAAGCCATATTTGCAAAATATCGTTACCAAAATCTGATGCAGATATGGCTTTAATTCCAGCCTCAGTATTCCCTTGATATTGCGTTTTCTCAAGTATTTTTTCCGTAATCCATTTTTCAAGATTCATCTTATATCCTTAATCAAGTCGTATATACATAACCCAGCTATATAACCAGCAGGATATGACCAACATATTACTGCTGCTTGCTTATTGCCAACAAAAAGGAACATAATTCCAAGAATCCAAAATATTACTATTCCAATTTCATTGAGTTTTTCAAGATCCACTTTGACTTCCTTTATTTGAACCACCCCATGCGAGGTGGTTCTATTTAGATTTCGATGTCTTCAGCAGTTTGCTTTGGTTCTTCTTTTTTCTTTCGAAGTTTTCTCAATGGATTCTTTGCAAGGAATTTTTCCCATTTATCTTTTTTCTCAGAATCGTTGCATTTAAAGAAATCCTTCACATCAATTTTTGTATTTATTTCTCCATTATATTCATTTTCGTATTGCTGAATAGCTACGCAAACCTCTTTGCCTTCAAGTTCCTGGAAAGCTTTTGCGTCAACCACTTTCCCATAATGTTCTACCTTTACAGGCTTAGGTTTAACATTCAATGGAACTCCAACTGCATCGAACAAATGTTTAACCATGATAGTTCCTGGCAGCGGATATTCTTTGCCATCTCTTGTATATGTGGCTTTATTACCTTTTGCGTCTCCACTTCTAACGGCAGTACTCCAAAAGATATGACGACCTCCAATAGGATTGTCATCAGTAACCTCTACCATATCGATATTGAACATTGTTGCGCCACCGCTTGATGTTGTAAGATATGCTTTATCGACTTTCACTTTATAAACGCCTGATTCAATCTGTTTGAACTCAGGCACATCGATATTGTCATGTTCCTCAAGCAAGCTTTCGTCAATTCCCAACCAATTTTCCATATTATTCTCCTTTTTCGTATTTTAGCTCTTCTTTGATTGTTTTTTTGATAGACTCGTGCAAATCATAACTGAAACTCTTACTACCATCATTCTTGTATGCAATAGAGTGTTTTTCATACAGGTCTTGTTTCTCTACTATTTCGACCTCCTTTAATTCAAGATTTGTATACTCTTTGAGAACCTCGAACAGTTCTTTTACCGTTAGTGCCAGCTTCATTTTATTCTCCTATTCCATAATATTCGCAAATCTGTTTATCGACATAGGCCAAATCGTTTGGTATTCTAATATCTGGAAACATATCCTCTGGACTTTTTGCTACATCATTGTCGCTCCTTTTGTTTGTAATAAACCAATACCCATCATCGTCTTTTTCCGCTTGAAGAACCACCGTCATCATCGCTGGAATATCGACTTTTTCACTTATGAGCTTTCCAATCGTTTTGAAAGTCAATCTTCCATACTGTGTTTCGTCAAGGTGGTTCACAATATATACTCTCGCATCTTCGCTTGTAGCTTCCCCTGCTTTTAAAATGTCGTAATATTGTTTTGCAAGGTCCGTGAATTTATCGAACCCCCTTTCTTTTGCGGTGTCCATAAAGTACTTAACCATTGTGAATGTGCTATCGTCTACAATGATTCTTTTTTTGCCGTACTTATCGAATGCTTCAATCGCTTTTGCGATCATAGAGCCATTCTCAAGATATATGTAATCGCCTTGCTTCTTGTCTTTATCCCATTGTCTTAGTTTATTTCTAAACGGCAATGGCTTTTTCAGAACCCTGATCAAAATCGTGTCATCTGGAAATTGTAGCTCAGATGTCAATAAGCTCTTCAAAGACCTCGATTTTCCCGTTCCGCTGAACCCTACTACGCTTGTCAGTATTCCCATTTGTTCTCCTTGTTTCATTTAGTTTCAAAACCAATTCCAGACAATCTTCTGGAAAACCATAATAGTGATACACGACAGAACCACCTTTGTTGAATAAAGACAATTCAGCCATATCATCGCTAAAAAAGCTTACACTATATTCTGGATTTGGCATCGTTTTAAAAAGCTCCAAAATCCTTTCTTTGTTTTTTGGCAGATGGATCACATTTGATTCCGTTGTCTGTAACATAATATCCTTCCTCCTCTAAAAGCTCTATAAGTTGGATTCTTTTGTTCAATAATGCCTCTTTTTCTTTCAGCACCTTTTTGAGCTTTTTTTCGTTCTTTGCCAAATCTGCAATTAGTTGAACTATCCTATTCATCTCTTCTCCTTTTTTAGATACCCGATCCATTGGTTATTTATTTTGTTAAAAACCTCTTCACGCTTAGACCACAATGGTTTTATCGTTTTGATTATGTGGTTCTCCCTGTCGTAAATTCTTATCACACATTTTCCATATATGTGGTCTTCGAACTCTATTTTTCCAACTTTTGACCACACTACTCAACCTTTGGATAAAGTATAAGATAGTCGTAACCATCTAAATTGAAATACACTAAATCTTGAAGCTTTGATATTTGCTCTTCATCAAGATTTGTTAGACATATTCTGTATTCAATCTCTTGTCTACTCTCCCATTTTTCATAATCTATATCATACAGATGCTTTAAGCCAGCCACTATCAAGCCAACATTTTCAATAGGCTGAAAACCTGCTTCAATTATACTTCTATCTTCCATATTTTCTCCTCAAGGCCTCAATTTCATTTTCGTTGAACCAATCGCTTGTTTCCACTTCAAAGTCAAAGTGCCTGTCGGCAATTTTGCAGTATATTGTTACATTTACTTTCTCCAGATAATCCTCAGCATCTTTCATAGAATCAAGAATTTGCTCTCTTACTTCATCTCTATCATCTTCTGTCAATTCGCACCACCATTGTCTGTAACCGTGTGATGGGAACAAGTCGTCTACCCCGTAATGCGTCTCTGGAGATTCATAATAACATTCCATTTTCTACTCCTTTACAATTTCTTTTTCTACAGCTTCTTCGATAATCTCATCAATAATATCTTCGTTGCCCAAAATTAGAATTTCCCAGGCAAACCATGCCAAATCATTTAGAGATAGTCTGTCCGATGGGATATAATTTCCGTACACATCTTGCATCATCTCTATAATTTCATCATGATGCTCACATGCGATTGGTTCTGTTTCATTGTAATAAATTAATCCGCCTACTGAGCCACTTGCTGGATGCGCTTCATTCATGAGATAGTTCCTCGCTTCCTCCTCCGACATTCCTTCGATATTGTCAAATGCTATTTTTTTCAGTTTGCCAATTAGACTCATCATCTTTCTCCTTTTCAATAATTTCAGAAAGGCACAATGAGTATTCAGATAAAAATATATCTCTTGCAATGTCTTCAGCTTCATTTTCATCTTTTGCAAGCGTTTCTATCTCCACGCTCCCAGCAACTGCTTTCAAACCAGGAAAACAAATATTAAAGTAAACTTTATATAGTTGCACTATATCCTCCTTAGCAATTTTTGAATCTCTTTTTCACTGAGTGGTTCTTGAAGCATAGCGTTTGTTCTGTATGTAACTTCTCTTGCTTCATCACTGGGACCACTGATGTCCTCTACGAACTTCATCAAACGATACAAAGATATGTTTCTGTTTCCTTTGTATCCGTTTGCAAGCGTCCATCTCACCATTCCTTGAATGCGCTTATCTTTCGTTATATCATCTATATCTTCGCTTTCTGCTTTTGCTATAAACTTCTCAGAATTTGTTTCTGGGATACAGCAAAGAACATCAAGCAATTCCGACTCATTCTTTAGAACCACCGTATTTGGATTTGTAAACCACAATCTTGATATGTTTCTTGTCGATACATCATATGATGGCAGATTGAGCAATTTTGCAATGTTCTCTATCAACCCTTTATGCTGTTCTGGATTAACATAGAATTTATGTTTAGTTGGCAAAATCACTCTGAATCGGTGGTTCTCTTCTGTATGTGATTTTGTCGTATAGAGAATGTATGTGAATGGCCTCAATATTTCTTGTGCTTGTTCAATTGTGAAACCTTCATCAAAATCAAACGCAATCGCATTTTGTCCTTCAATCGTATTTTTATCCGCTCTCTTTCCATCATAGTGTACAAGGCTGAACGCTTCGTAATTTTCGCTTCTGACAAGTTTTTCAATGGAATTCCTTTCTCCAAAGAATGGCAATTCAAGATTTCTGAATATGACTGATTTTGCACCCTTACCGTCTGTAGCTACCGATACAATTATTTTGTTCAAATCAGTCTGCGGCAGTGGTTCTATCGCATATCTTTTAATCTTGGAACCACGCTCCACCAAAACCTCATTATTTCGATATGCAAGCTCGTGGACAAGCTCTATATCCTCGTTGAATGTGTTTCTCTGGAATATATCCTTTTCAAGGATTTCGCTTTTGGTAAGCTCACCATACTGTTTGATGAGCTTATATATTCTTTTATGCTGTGGTTCTGTATTGAATAAGTCCTGAACCGTATTCCTGCATTGTTTGTAGAAGTCATATGCATAGTCGACATCATCATCAGTTACATTAAGAGAACCACCTGCTATTGCGTGCAATGCTGCAAGTTTTACTATTTTGTCAAATGAGCCTAGCTCGGCATTGAATCTCTCATCGTCTATATGCTGATTTGAGAACTCAAGTAATTCCTTATTAATATCTTCATATTTTCCATCGCTGATTGATATATCGATAACAATGCTTTCACCCTCAAGCCTTTTGTCAATGTTACTTTTAATAAAACTCTTGATGTTGCTAACGACAAATTCGATGATATCTTTATCATACTCTTCCTTTTTTGTCTTGAATTGTCTCTCTTGAGGTGGTTCATAGTAGATAAAGCTTCTACGATAAATACCTGAGTTTAATGCGTTGCTGAACATTTGATAAGTCGATAAGCTTCTCTTTAGTCCAATGCTTGAGCCAAAGATAAGCATATTAGAGTTGATGCCTTCTATGTTTCTATTTACATTGCTCTTGATTATTTTTGCATTGAATTTTCCATCATACAACTCTTTCATTCTATTGAGATTTGAATCTTTGACAATATCAAGTATTTCCTCGTTAATCACATTTAGTGAACCGCACCAGCTATGTGATAGCGCTAATGCTCTAAGATACAATCCTTCTGGTGTTCCTTCTATGTTGATAGTGAAATCCAATGGAAGGAAGTTTTTCAATGGCACCTTTGAGCCATCTATAATGATTTCACCTTCTTCGTCATCGAATGGTAGTGCCATATTCGCTTTTTGAAACCCTTGGATTATTGCGTTTTTGTACCCTTTCATATTTGGGTTCAAAAGTTCTATTGTTTTATCAAGACTAAAAGATTTTCCTGCGCTCGAAGACGCTATTGTGATGCCAAAGTAGTTCAAAGGAAGATTTTTGTATGAGATTTTTGGCTGTAGTAGCCCTAAAAGAGAGCTTACTGAGAACCACCACGCGTTCTCAATAATTTCTCTTGATGTTTCAAATCTTCCTTGACTGTTTATATAATTGATGATATGATTTATATACATATAGTCTCCTTTGGCATTTGAACCACCTCTCTTGGTGGTTCTGTATTGTGCATCGTATTTGGATTAGCTATCGTTGAATGTGTAGTATATAACCATTATCATAGCTAATAAGCTTAGTGTCCCGACTGAGAATATTGTTAATCCATTCCAATCTATATCGCACATTATTTTTCCTATTCAAATGGTATAGTAGGATTCTCTCCTACTATTTCAATCCATTTGTCGTGAAACTTTTGCCAGAAACCAAATCCTTCTTTTGTATTTTTCCAATAAAATGCTTCTTGAATGAAATCGTATGGGTCTAACTTTTTTATTTCGTCTAATGTTTTATAGTTTTCTTTAAAAGGCCATCTTTGATTTTCGGTTCTTGTGTTATACATATATTCATTATAAACACCTTCTTGTATCAAAAAATCAACGAATGATGTTATTTTGCTTAGTGGTTTTGATAAAACATATGAGTCATTTGTGGCCTTGAAAGGCATAAGTGTATTTGGTCTATAACACAAGAAAATATCCTTTTTCCATGTTTCACCATCATCTGAAAATAGTGCATCTTCTCCTGGCGTTGGTACCCATTTTTCATTTCCCGCTGATACGATGAATGAATAAGCATCAATTTCTTCAAATTCGTGCTCTTTGTAAAAATCTTCATTATCATATATCATTGAAATTTTTTTATCTTCATTTATAAAAAGATATTTATAGTCAATATACTTTATTTCTCGTTTTCCATTTGGCCAAGAACCACCATTTGCAAATACAATTTCTTGCACTCTTTCAGACAACTCTGGCGTTACTTTCATTTTTACTTCCGTAAGCATTTTTTCTCCTTTTTATATTTTATTTTAAAATACTTCATCTGCTTCTTTCATTTCTTCTTTCCACCATGGGTGGTTCTCATACATTTTTTCTAACCACCAATCTGGAAAATAAATCATTGATGCAAGTTTTTTGTTTTGATTGAGTATGTTTCTTAGTCTTGTTTTGTATGCTTTCAGTGTTGCATTGCCCTTGCCATAGGCATCAAGTATCGTATACACTCTTGCCATATTCTCTTTCATTGCTGCCATAGCATTTGCAGATAATCTCCATTTATGTTTCCTGTAATGGAATTCATTCGCAATGTCTGCAAGTTTCGTAACGCTTTGAGTAGCATCGAACAGAACCACCAGCTCTTTTGTTGATAGTTCAGATAGTTTTCTTTTTTCTCTTTTTTCAATCTCTTTGATGAATACTTCAACATCCTGTTTTGTTACTTGAACCACCTCATCGTCCGATTGCTTCACATAGCTGTCAATATATTTTCTATATCTTGGCTGTTGTGATGGTGGTTCTAATGGATTATATTCATCTTCTACAAAACCTAAATTTTGAATACATTTTCCGAAGTCATATAGCTCTCCATATTCATCAATGCCATTCGAACGAAGATGCCTTGCTCCAAACTGTTTCCATAGCCTCAAGATTTTCGTTGGTCTAAGGTTAATGAGTGTATTTGCAATCGGAGCATCAAAACCAATGGCTATTTTCGATACTGATACAAGAAACCTGAGATCTCCATTTTTGAACATATCGATAGCTCTCTCATTGAACTCGTCTGGTTTCTTTGAATGAACTATTGCACCATCTGCCAAATCTTTTATTGCTTCATATGTCTTTTCGGCTTGCTCTATGCTTGAACATATAAACAATGTGTATCGTCTGTTTAAATCTATTTGTTTGCAAGTAGCTCTAACTGCATTTAGGATTTCGTCTTGAGATAATAGCTCTCCAGCTTCTTTCTGATTGTAGTCGTTGCCACTATCCTTTAACTTGTCTGTATCTATTGTTTGGATCACTTTTGGAATAAAATATTTTGGTTTTTTCAAATAGCCTCTATCGATTAGTTCTTGCATAGAGATGCCATTTATATATTCCCAATCTTTGTAAGGTTTTGCTTTTTCATTGTATGGAGTTCCGCTCAATCCAATGATTTTCTGTGGCTCAAGGAAATCTACAATCTCTTTGAATCTTTTACCCTCTATACCTTTTTGGAGCTCATCTCTTAGTATTATACATCCTTTTAGATGCTCAAATTCCTTTCTTTTATTTAAATGAAAACTTTGTTCCATGATGAGATATATATTGGAACCCCCCTGCCTGTGTTTACCAGATTTGATGATATGTGGTGGTTCTTTATCAAGTTTTAAGTGGTGGTCAAGTTGGTCCACTAGCGCTGATGTTTCCGTTAGAACCGCCACAGGAGCCTGATTTGAATAATATTCTGCTAGCTTAGAGATTATCAAACTTTTACCGCCTCCCATGGGCAAATTAACGATAATCTGCTTGCTGTTTGACTCAAGAACCTTGTCTATAACTTCCTTTTGATAATCTCTAAGTTGCATCATCTACTCCTTACAATTAAATGCTTCTTGTATTTCTTCTTCAGCAAAACATATTTTTCTAATTGAAATCCAAACTTCGAAATACATATTTTTTCCAGTCCTGTAGTCTTTCGTATATGTTTTAGTAATGACACCTGATATGATTGGCCTATCTTTTCCATCGATATATTCGTATTGAAACTTGAACCTTTTGTTCAATGCGCCGTTCTGCCATAAATGTTCAATAATTTCTGCTCTAAGCTCTTTTGGATTTTCAATGTTTATCGTAAGATGTGGTATGTCCCAATGCGCACTTTTGTTTCTTTTTGATGATATTGCATCAAAACTAATTTCGAATACCATTTTCAATCCTTTCCGTTTTGTGTCTCGTCGTGATGCTCAAATAAGTCACATGTAAATGGCTTGCTATAGTCTATCCACGCTGCTGCGTGGAATACCCACTGCGTTGTTGGGTGGTGGCGGCCTACCTTGTCCGCCAACAAGGTAGGCTCTTCGGCTGTGGCGGCAGCCTTATTCGTGCATTAAATGAACCACCACAATGGAACCACCTTGCTTGAGTGGCTCTATGTAGTGGTTATATCTCTATTTCACTAATATCTATTTCTTGCTTTTCTTTTGCTTGATCTTTTTTGCCATAGAATTTGAATTTATCTTTTAATTCATCTGGTAGATGCAATATATATTTGTTTTTTCCTTTTATTTTAGAACCACCGTGTTCAAGATACGATATTTCTTTTTTTAACAATCCTTTTTCTTGTAGAGATTTAATGTGTTTGCTTACAGTAGCCTTACTAATACCAAAATCTGAATAAGAAAGATAACAATATCTGTTTCCGTATCTAAATGACATTTCTGCAATAATATCTATTATTGCTATTTCTATCATGCTCAAATCTTGTATTCCTCTTTTTTGGTACAGCCATTTCTTCCACTCACTTATTATCCAATCGCCTGATTTTACGATTTTTTGCGTAGGCTTCCAATTCTTGTTCAGTGTATCCTTCACGCTTTTGTATCTCCCTTGCTATCGACCGAACCACTTGAGATACATTAGCTGAACCTAAAATATCTTCAGCATATCTCTGCAATATGGTTATGGTCTTGCTATCAAGAAGCAATGTCATTGGTTTTCTTTTATTCACATTGTCTCCTTGATGCTAATATAAATACATTATACATATTTTTCCCTTAAGATATGCTTATTTAAGCTTACTTTAAGCAGAGTTCAAAAAATGAACTTAGGTAGTTCAAAAAATGAACCACTAAATATAAGTTCAAAATTTGAACCACTAAGATCGATGTTCAAAAAATGAACCACTAAATATTTGTATAAACCAGTGGATAAACCACTGGTTTATATACAAAGCATTGAGGAACCACCTATCGCTGCGCTTCGGTGGTTCACAAAAACATATCGGAAAGTGTAAAAAATACACTCACGAAGTGTAGCTAATATAAGAACCACTACCTCAATCTCCACCACCACTTAGCGTGGTGGTTCTCGATTGAGGAATTATTCGGTATGGTGGCCATTCATTTTTCATTTTATGCTCCTTAGCATTTTGTTTCATATAACTTGATTTGTTCAAGCTCTTCCTCAATAGATTCATACTCTTTCCGCATCTCATATGCTTTCTTAAACAGGTTTCTGTACCTATCTAATTCTTCAAGCATTTGCTTGATTTCATTTTCTGTGAACGAATATGATAAGTAATTGCATTTTATCGAAATGTCTCCAGTGGCCTCATCTATAACGATTTTGGCTTTTTGGTCAAGTATTTGCTTTACTGGCTCTTGTCCAATAAATCCATAGTATGTCAATTCATTATCTTTTACAAACTTGTTGAACTCTTCTCTTTTTTCTTTTGCCTTTTTAGACATTTCAATATATTGTCTTAGTTTTTCTTCGTATTTGTTTACAAAATCTTCGATTTTTGAAATTATGATACTTCTTTCTTCGTTTGTTAGCCTTTTTGGCGATTCATCAACTATGATCGATACATTCTTACCACATTCAGTTACTATGTATAGTGTGGTTCCATTTCTTCTTATTCTAAAATCATCAAGCCCCTTATCTTCAAATAGCTTGGCTGCCATCGCTTCAAGTCTAATCATTTTCTCTCCTTTTTTATAGATTGTAGTATCTCATTTGGAACAAAAGATAGTTTTGATTTTATTGTTCTTTCTAAATCTTTTTTTATCGCATTTATTGTTTCATCGCTTAATCCATCAATTATTGCAACTGGTGGTATTAGTTTCTTGCAAGAACCATAGGCATATAATTCAAGAATTATTCCAGATGCAACAAATTTTCCCATGAGCTCGTCCAACTTTTTATATGCAGTTGAAGCGTTTATTAATGTTGATGCCTCTGATGATTTAACCCTGCATTCAAGATTTTCTACTCCATCAATGAAATCTCCATCGTCCATGCATTTTGTATAATATTGCTTCTCTTTCATCTCTTTCCCCCTTTCATAGATACAATAGCTCTTTTGGCATAAACATTTTTACTAAAATACATTTAGCTTTCAGTCCTGTGACTTCATCCGTGCAAAGTTCACAAATCTTATCAGTTGTCTCAAATACTGGACTGTACATTGAGAATTGCGATTCCCATTCTTTTATCTGACCATATTCCTCATCGGTCAAACTACTTGGATCGTTATCGATGAGATATGGCAGCCATTTTTCAGCTACCCAATAATCAAACCTCTCGAAATTCATTTCTAAGCCCTTTTTATTTGAAACGATAGATTCATCAAGTGAACCACCAATCGTTCAATAGCGTTGAAGCTGGGCGGTTCTATGAGCCTAATTGAATAAATCTTGTATCTCATTCTTGGATATTTTCCTTCCATTCAAGTTTTCTCCTTTTACTTTAGTTTATTACATTTCAATATCATAAGCTTACCTTCTCTAATTGGAACAACCAATGTCTTGCCATTAAAAGTAAATCCTCCTTTCTGATTTCTATATATTTTTCTATTCCAAAAATACTCAGCAAAATACTTATACTCTTTTCCATTAAGCTTCGCAGTGGTTCCATTGACATACAAGGACATCACATAGTGGTTGTCCCTGCATACATAGCTTGAACCTGCAAACAATGAGGAGATAAATAGGATAAGTAACAAGGTGGTTCTCATTTGAAAACCTTTAACAAATGTGCATATAACACCTTATATCCTTTGCCAAGATATTCTTTTATTTTTTCTTTTGACGCAATAATGAGTAAGCTTGAATAGCCTTTTGATAATTTAACTTGATAGAGATACATAATATCATCCTTTTTGTGCATCTTTTATACTTCTATGAATCTTCGTGTCTAAAAACCATTTTTTTTAACCACTGGCCCATTTGGCTGTGGTTCATCAACACTTATACGCTTGCTAAAATGAGAACCACTCTTTACGAATAGCTTTCTTTTCCTGTTTTCTATTATATTTCTTTTTATTTTTTACCCTTCTCTCTTTCATATTTACCAATTTTTTATAACTCATAAGCACATTTATATCCCTCATTTTGTACCCCTATGAATAATTTACGAAAAGAACCACGAATATCTATTTTATAGGTGATGAAAAAAAAGAGCTAAAGAGGGAATCAATCCCTCAATAGCTCCTTGATTTCTTGAAGCTTTTGGGCCACCTCAGGGTGGCCTGATTGCTTGGCAATAGCAATTAGGTCTGAAGCCTTTTCCAATTGCTCCAAGAGGTTTTCTACATAGAGCCACCCTAAGCTTGCCTCGCTATCCCCATAAGCCTCGTGGCTTATTTCTGGGACTTGAATGCCATTGTCGGTGGTTCTGGCTGCTTCGAAGTCCTCACGATAGGACATTTCGGTAGCCATTCTTTCAATTGCATCCTTAGACGCAATGAATGAAAGCCCCTCGCTACTAAAACAGAAATAAAGCTCTTTGCCATTGAGCAAGCCCACCTCAACTTCATACTTGCCCAACTTTCCAACATAGGAAGTGGGCTTACAAAGCTGGAATAGCACTGAAATCAATGCTTGTCTTGCACTCCCTCTAATGAGGGATTTGCCTACCATAAAGTAGACAAACCCTTTCTTGCTGAAACGAATAAGGACTCTCTCACCTGCAAGATACAGATGCACTTTATTTTCCACCTCTTTAACGCTGAGGTGGTTCACAATGAACTCTGGAGCCATAAGACTCCATTCTTTATTGATGTCGATGTTACCTTCGATACTAGGAGCCATTTCAGCTCCACCCTTGATACCTTCAACTTCAAGAGCATTTTGGATACTTTCCATTTTTTATTCCTTTCAAATATTTTTTTTAAAAAAAAAGCGGGACAAGCCCGCAACTTAGATACTGGAGTCTTCTTGGGACTCTTTATAGGCCGTAATTCTGGCTGATTCGATCATCTCATCGCACTCGATGAGCTTTAACAAGAGATCGATATCTCCACCGCTAAGCTCTTTAAAGATCTCTCTTTTGATGTGCTTAATGGCATCATAGTCCTTGCTCTTATAAGCTTGAATCAAGGCTTCTTTGAACTTTTGCATTGGTTGCTCCTTTTGATAAGATTTAAAATTCACTCACTAACTTCTATTTTTTGGTGATAAAAAGAAGAGTTGGTGGATTAACCCACCAATTCGTATTGAGCATCAAGAATTGCAACTATTTCGGCAATCTTGACACCCATTTCGCCCAATCTTTCCCAAAGGTTATCTTCGCTGGATGCCCAAACTTCAATCTCTTTACCCCCTTCAAGGACAACAATATAAAGATTTTCCATTTTCGACTCCTTTCAATTTATTTTTCATCTACCAACTATGATGGTGGTTCATATATGCAAAGTATATGTTGTGGTTCTATTTTGTGGTGATAGAAAAAGAACCAACGGCATTAAACCTTCAATTCTTTGCAGTTGTCCTGAAACCTTTTGGGGCGTAAATTTTTGGCTTCAGGAAGATATTCTCCCGTGAGCTAACTTCAATGATAGGCTAAAAATCGGTTGTTCAAATAAGCACAATGGTGTAATAGTTGAATATCAGATGTGGTTCATATAGTTGGAGTGCTGGTTCACTTCTATTCCTAAGTGAAATAAACAAAAAAAAAGAAGAACGCTAAGCGTCCTTCAGAACCTTCTCTAAATCCTTTCCCAATTTGGTTTTCTTGCTTGCCACATAGGCTCTATCAATGAAGCGAACCAATACTGGTGCAAGGACAATTAGAACCACAATACTTACTACATCGAACATCTCATACCCCTTCTTCATTTAATTTCACCCACCAACAATAGGTACTCCTGGAACCACAGGGGGGGG
>Ga0256832_1000091_pt1 | contig 53070 bp, 56 predicted proteins | sample 134614metaG_FD_190534 | JGI IMG/M metagenome (GOLD analysis project Ga0256832, IMG submission 190534) | Hydrothermal vent microbial communities from Lau Basin, Pacific Ocean - 134-614 | ecosystem: Environmental > Aquatic > Marine > Hydrothermal vents | place: Pacific Ocean: Lau Basin | collected...
TATCTTACCTTTTCTTCCTATTGATAATAGTCTGAGTTTACTTTCTTCACCAACTGCTACAACCGTTTCCTCTTTTAAATTTCCTGATACCGCCGCATACATATTGTTTACTCCCTTAACGATCACAGGTATTTTTTTAAATCTTCCATCTGAAACAGTAAGAACATAACTCCCAGAGGAAGTATTTAAAACCGCCTTTTTTGGAACTACAAACCCTTCAATTTCTTTAACGAAAGAAACATTTATGAGACTGTTTGAAATTACTCCTTCAGGCTTTTCTGTAAGTCTGATCTTTACAACTTTTAGATAATCAGATGATGATGGGTATACAATAGAAACTTTGTAATCTTTAACATTACCATTAAATCTTATCCTAACTGGATCTCCCTCTTTTACAGGGTAATCTGACGGAACTTTAACAACAATTTCGTATCTTTTAGATTCTTCTATCCTCATGATAGGTTTTCCCGGTAAAACAAGATTTCCTTCTCTGAGAAATATGTTCTGAACGATGCCGTTAACGGGAGATTTAATTCTCAAATATAAAAGGCTGTTTTTTAGAGTACTTATTTCGTTACTTAGCTGTTTTATTCTGTTTTTGGCAGACTGTATCTCAGTCTGAATATCTTCAAGCTGGGATTTTGCAGTGAGATAAGATGAATAGCTTTTTTCAACCTTTTCCTTTGATACAGCCTTTTTTTCAAATAATCTTTTGTCTCTTTCGTAAGTGTTCTTTTTAGTAATAAGCAGAACCTTTGCTGCCTGTTCTCTGGTTTTTAGGGATTTTAACCTTAGTTCAAGGTTTTTTAGATCTATCTGGAGATTTTTTATCTGATTTTTTATCTGGGTGTCATCAATCACGGACAAAATCTGTCCTTTTTTTACTTTCTGTCCGATTTTGACGTAAAGTTTTTTTATGTAGCCTGATTTGTTTGAAGATACAAACACAACATTTTCAGGTCTAAATTCCCCTACAAAATCCCTCGTTAATAAGATAGTTCCTTTCTGTACACGACTCCCTTTGACTGTGTAGTATGGTTTTTCAGCTGTTGGGATCTTTGATATCTCTTCTTTCTTTTTTTGTATAAGTAAAACACCTGTAACAACCAGAACAGCAACAACCACCACAAAAACAAAAATTTTAATTATTTTGCCCATATCTTTGCTCCTCTAATAAATACTTCAGGTAAAAAATGGCTATCTCCCTGTTGTAAACAGAATCGTAGTATTCTGCCAGTGCAGAAAACCTCTCTGCTTTTGCATATAGATAGTTATACAGATCAGAAACCCCTTCTTCATACTTTGCCTTCTCTGCCTCCTCAACAGATCGGGCATACTTGAGCTTTTTTTCAGAAGCTTTTATTTTTGCCTGATATGTTCTGATACGGTTTATAGCCTCATCAATCTCTTTGATAAGCTCTAATTCTGCTTTTTCTTTCAGGATACTTTTCTTTCTTAGATCAAGTTTAGACTGTATGTACCTGTTTTTCCTAACACCAAAATCAAAAAGCCTGTAGTTTATAAGTATACCTATCTGCCAAAGATCTTTGTACTGACTGTTTCCCATATTCCTCTGGGCAGAAGCTTTAAAGTAAATTTCCGGCAGATACTCCCCTTTGACTGTAAGCATTTTTTGACGGGATATCTCTTTTGTTAGATCAATCTTTTTAATTCTCTTAAGTGTTTTTATCTTTTTAACATAAAAATCCCTGTCCAGAATAATTTCTTTTGTAGGTTTGATATCTTCAAGGTTTGAAAGGTCTATGCCCTGATCTCCTACTAACGTTTTAACTGCAGATTTCAAGGTTTTTATACTGTTTTGTATCTTTTTTATTTTGTAGTTAATATCCTCAATTCTGTATTGAACCTTAAACAGATCCATTTCAGGCTTTCTTCCTAAATTAACAGCTTCCTGAATGTCATTTTTTAGTTTTTCAAGGGAGGTTCTGTATGCCTTTGCTGAAATAAGCTGTTTTTCAAGGGAGAGGATTTTCAAATATACAGACCTTATGTTAAAAACAACCATCTGCTCAGTCAGTGAAAGATCAATCTCTTTTATCTTTTTTGATATCTTTGAGATCTGAACACTTCTTTTTATCTTAAAGCCTGTAAAAATTGGAACTGTGTATGATATACCTGCGATAATCTGATTTTCGGCTCCTGTCAAATTGTGTATATTAACAGGTGTTGAGATAGGATACAGTATACGGGGATCCTCATACCTGTTAAACGAACCGAATAGATCAATCTGTCCGAATTTCTTCTTTTTTGATTTTTCTACTGTAACTTTTCCTATTTTGAGATCTATTCTTTTTTCTGTAATGTAAGGGCTGTTTTTCAAAGCTTGATTTATCAATGTATCTAAATCCATAGAAAAAGCAGTTTCCATAAATATAAGAAAAAATAAAAGTATCTTTCTCATGATCCACCTTTGTTATACTATTATAACTTTATTATAATAACGATGTTAGCAAAAGGCAAGATTTTCTATTAAATTAATTAAAAAAAGTGTTTGGGAGAACTGCCGTGAAAAAAAGAAAAAGTGTTGAAGAGAGGAAGGAAGAGGTTTTTTACGTAATATCACAGATAATAGCAGAAAAAGGTCTTTCGGAGGTTTCAACCGTTGAGGTTGCCAGAAGACTGGGTGTTTCCCAGCCAGCTATTTACAAATATTTTAAAAACAAAGATGATATGATTGTTTATTATATTCAGCATCTAAAAGACAGCCTGAATGAAATAATAAAAAAAGCAGAAAAAGGCAAAACGGCAGAAGAAAAACTCAGGATAATTCTCTCAGAACATTTCAGGCTTCTTGAGAGAACCAAAATACTACCAAGGGTTGTATTTTCTGACATTATTTATGTGGGAAATCCTGAAAAAAAATCTAAACTAAAAGAAGCTGTTTTCCTTTACAGAAACGGTATAAAAAACATAATATCCGAAGGGATAAAAAATGGTGAGATAAAGGATATAGATCCTGAGTTTGGCGTCAGAGTTGTTATAGGAGGTATCCTTTCCTCTACCCTTTTCTGGATGCTTGATGATATGAAATTCAGAATAATAGAGGAAGTGGACTTTCTTATGGAAAATATTAAGAGAACTTTATTTAATTAAGCCCCCGAAGGGGCTTTTTTTTATTTTAAAACTTCTGCCACAGCTTCGCCTATAAAGGATATATTCTTTACAGTGGTCGCTCCTGCCGATTCAAGGGCTTTGTATTTTTCCTCTGCTGTTCCTTTTCCGCCTGCGATTATAGCTCCTGCATGACCCATTCTTTTTCCTGGAGGTGCCGTAACTCCTGCTATATATGCAACTACCGGCTTGGTAACATACTCTTTTATGAACTCAGCAGCCTCTTCTTCTGCTGTCCCTCCGATCTCACCTATCATAACGATCGCTTCCGTTTCTGGATCGTCCTGAAACCACCTGAGAACATCTGAGAAAACTGTTCCAGGAACAGGATCACCTCCAATTCCTATGACTGTAGACTGTCCTATATCCCTGTTTGAAAGCTGGAACGCCGCTTCATATGTTAGTGTTCCTGATCTTGAGACAATTCCCACTTTTCCTCTTTTGAATATGTGTCCCGGCATTATACCTATCTTTGCCTCGTCTGGTGTAATAACCCCGGGACAGTTTGGACCTATCAAAACAGTGTCAGGGTAATAGGTTTTTATGTAATTTTTTACAGGTATCATGTCATTAACAGGAATTCCTTCTGTTATACAGATAACAGTTTTTATACCGGCATCAACCGCCTCTAACACCGCATCAGCTGCAAACGGAGGTGGAACAAATATAAGAGAGCAGTCTGCTCCTGTTTTTTCAACAGCCTCTTCAACAGAATCAAAAACAGGCATACCTTCAACTTCCTGTCCACCTTTTCCTGGCGTTACTCCGCCAACAACCTGAGTTCCGTATGCCTTACACTGGGTAGCATGGAAGGATCCTTCTCTCCCTGTTATTCCTTGAACAATAACTTTTGTATCTTTATTTACTAATACGCTCATTTTCCTTTTCCTCCTTATTGTTATTTACAGTACTCTTGAAAAATTAACTGTAAGCTTACAGTCGTTTACAGTAAATTCAAAGATTTCATTAACAGTTCCAAAAACTTTTTTATATCTGCCATTTTCAAGTTGGAAAATTTTTACATGTTTTCTATCTTCTGTCGGGTAAACTAAGCAGTAATACTCTACTCCTTCCCTTTCATAAAGTTCGTATTTAAGATGCTCATCCATTTTCACCGATGATGGAGATACCACTTCAAATATGATTTTGGGTGTTGTGGTAACTTTTTCTCCCGGATTTCCACAGATTACTACTACATCAGGTCTAACTACCGTATCTTCTGATACGTAGTAATCAATATCTGGAATAACTTCACAATTTTGAGTTTCGCAGTTTTTTATTCCTTTATCTAATTCAACTATTAAGTTCTTTATTACCCTTTGATGCTCAACAGAAGAAGACGCCAGAGCATAGGGAACTCCTTCAATCAGTTCCCAATCTCCTTGCCATTTATTTCTTTCCTCAACAGTATAATAAGGTAAATATCTATCTGCTAATCCCATATAACCTTCCAGTCTATCCTGTTTGTTTTGCAAGTTCTACAGCTTTTTGGGCTCCTTCCCACATGGTATCAGCAGGAATAAGATCAAGCCCAGATTCTGCAAGCATCTTCTTACCAAGCTCCACATTTGTTCCTTCCATTCTCACAACTATTGGAACATGGGGATTTACCTCTTTTGATGCCTGAATGATACCCTCAGCAAGTCTATCACACCTTAAGATACCGCCGAATATATTGATAAAAATAGCTTTAACGTTAGGATCAGAAAGTATAATCTTGAATGCATTTGCTATCTGCTCAGCATTTGCAGAACCTCCAACGTCAAGGAAGTTCGCAGGTTCTCCTCCGGCAAGTTTTATTGTGTCCATTGTTGCCATTGCAAGACCTGCACCGTTTACCATGCAGGCTATATTTCCATCAAGTTTTATGTAGTTCAGGTTGTACTGTTTGGCTTTTACTTCAAGCTCAGATTCCTGTGTTGGATCTTCCATCTCCATTATGTCAGGATGTCTGAAAAGGGCGTTATCGTCAAAATCAACCTTTGCATCAAGAACAACAATATTTCCTTCTTTCGTCAGAACAAGAGGGTTGATCTCAACCATAGAGGCATCTTCTTTCATATAAACATTGTAAAGCTTCAGGAAGACCCCTGCCACTTTGTTTATCAGGTTTTTTGGAAAGCCAAGCTTAAGGGCTATATTTCTTGCCTGGAAGGCTCGAAGTCCTATAAATGGATCTATTTCTTCTGTTATAATAGCCTCTGGATTTGTGGCGGCAACCTCTTCAATCTCCATTCCACCTTCTGAAGATGCCATAATGATCAGTTTTGACTTACTTCTGTCTAATGTGATAGCAACATAGTACTCCTTGTCTATGTTTGTCCCTTCCTCTATGTATATCCTGCTGACCGGCAGACCTTCAGGACCTGTCTGAAATGTTATAAGAGTTTTCCCAAGTAGTTCAGCAGCATACTTCTGAACCTCATCAAGGTTGTTTGCAAGTTTTACACCTCCTGCTTTTCCCCTACCTCCTGCATGGATCTGTGCCTTAACCACAACAGGAAATTTGCCAAGCTGCTGGGCAGCCTCAACCGCCTCCTCAACTGTAAATGCAGGATAACCTTTTGGTACAGGAAGTCCATATTTTGCGAATATTTCCTTTGCCTGATGCTCATGTACTTTCATCCTGTCCTCCTTATGGATCTATTTCAATTTTTCTGTAAATTTTTTGCCCTTCCTCAAAAACATCACCACCATACATGTCGTTAGCAACAATAACAGGAAAATCCTCAAAATAAAGTTTCCTGATAGCTTCTGGTCCTAAATCTTCGTAAGCTATAATCTCTGATGATTTAATATGTTTTGACAAAAGTGCCGCCGTCCCTCCAAAGGCGGCAAAATAAACAGCTTTGTATTTTTTTAGTGCTTCCTTAACCTCATGCCCTCTCCATCCTTTCCCTATAGTTCCTTTCAAACCAAGCTCAAGAAGCTTGGGAGTGTATTTATCCATCCTGTAAGCTGTTGTTGGTCCTGCCGAGCCTATAACCTGCCCCGGCTTTGGAGGGGTTGGACCAACATAATAAATAACCTGTCCTTTTATATCAAAAGGTAATTTTCCTGTTTTTTCATATTCTTCAAGCATTCTTTTGTGGGCTGCATCCCTTGCTGTGTATACATAGCCATTTAACAGAACCCTGTCTCCTGCTTTAAGATCTTTTATCACCTCATCAGTTAAAGGTGTTGCTATTTTTTTTATTTCAGACATTCTGTTCTTCCTCTTGTATTAATTTTTCCAGGTTAAACATTACATTATCCATTTTCAAGCCCTTTTTATTATTGCTCATATTTTCATATCTCAATCTCGTTATGTCTGTTTGCATGGCACTGGATATTTACCGCAACAGGAAGAGAGGCTATATGAACAGGTGCAACCTCTATTTTTAGATCAATAGCTGTTACAGTCCCGCCAAATCCGAGAGGACCAACCCCAAGTTGATTTGCAAGGCTCAAAAGTTCCTCTTCAAGCATTGCTATCCTTGGGTCTGAATGTCTCTCTCCTATCGGTCTGAATAAGGCTTTTTTTGCGAGAACAGCTGAATAATCAAACGTACCGCCTATTCCAACACCGACAGTAAATGGGGGACATGCGTTTGGCCCTGCATTAGCTATAGTCTTCAGAACAAACTTTTTAACCCCTTCAAGCCCATCTGCAGGTTTTAGCATGATCTGTTTACTCTGATTTTCAGAACCTCCACCTTTTGCGGCAAACTTTATTTTTATCTTGTCTCCAGGAACAATATCAAAGTATATAAGTGCAGGGGTGTTATCTCCTGTATTTTTCCTCTCAAAAACAGGATCAAAAGCAAGTGAAGCTCTAAGGTATCCTTCCTTCGTTGCCTGTCTGACACCTTCGTTTATAGCATCCTTTATATTTCCACCTGTGATGTGAACATCCTGACCTACCTCAATAAAAAAAACAGGGTATCCTGTGTCCTGACAGTAAGCCACCTGTTCTTTTGAAGATACCTGTGCATTCTGAAGAATAGTTTCTAATATCTCCTTTCCAGTTGGGGATTCTTCAAAGGCTTTTGCTGTGTCAACAGCTTTCACAAAATCATCTGGCAGATTGTATTCTGCGTCCATTACCATACTTTTGACTCTCTGAATTATAAGATCTACATGTATTTCTCTCATTCTATATAAGCCCCAGCTCTTTAATTCTTTCTATTCCAGATTTTACAGATTTAACAGAAGATTCCCATAATTTTTTTTCTTCTTCTGTAAAATCAAGCTTTATAACATCCTCAACCCCATGAGCACCAAGTTTAACAGGAACACCTATACATATATCGTAAGCTTTGTAATGATTGGCATCTTCACCATCAAGGTATACTGAACATGGAAGTATCTCTTTTTTGTCGCTCAGTATAGCGTCCACCATTTCAACCACAGATGCTCCGGGAGCATGGTATGCTGAAGTACCCATAAGGGAAACTATCTCTCCTCCGCCAAACTTTGTTCTTTCAACTATCTCTTTTAATCTATTTTCAGGAATAAGTTTGGTTAATGGCTCTCCACCTACATTGGAAACAGAAAGAAGAGGAACCATATCATCACCATGACTTCCTAAAACATAAGCATTTATATTTTTAACAGAAACCTTAAGCTCCATAGATAGAAACGCTTTAAATCTTGCAGTATCAAGAACACCTGCCATTCCCATAACCTTTTCTTTTGGGAAACCTGTTAGCTTAAAGGCTGCATATGTAAGAACATCTACAGGATTTGAAACTACGATAACAACCGCATCAGGTGCAAATTGTGCAATTCTTTCTGAAACGGTTCTTATTATTCCAACATTCTTTGAAAGAAGGTCATCCCTGCTCATCCCAGGTCTTCTGGGAAAACCTGCAGTAACAACTACTATATCTGAACCTTCAAGAGGCTCATATCCTTCACCATCAGGAGATACTGTAAAACCTTCAACCTCAACATCACAATCAATAGCAGCAGCCATCTGTTTTATATCAAGGGCTTTTCCTTTTACTATCTCATATATTTTATCTCCCTCTTTTCTTGAAAGATCAAACATCCTGACATTTGCTATCTCTTTTATCGCTATAAGATTGGCAACATGCTCTCCAACATTGCCGGCTCCAACTACTGACACAACTGGTCTTTTGTACTCTCCCATAGCTGCCTCCGGTTGTTTATTGACTAAATTAGTCTATAATTTATGTAAAACTTTGTCAAACAGTGTTTGATTTTTTATTATTAATTATATTATGGATATTCTTGAAGGTTTTATAAAAAAGCTTGAGCATGAGATAAGCAAGGAAAGAAAAGAGCTATCTTTTATTGAGCAGGAAATTGCCAGTCTGAGAGCAAAACAGAATTTATTATCACAAAGATACACTGAACTTGAAAATTCAGATTACTCAGATCTTTTATCTCTTTCTTTAAAAAACAGCAGTATGCTGAGCATACTAAATCAGATAAAAGGTATAGAAAAAAAAGTGCTAAAATTAGAAGAAAAAGCAGAAAAGCTCCGCTTAAAAATAAAACAAAAAAATGCCGAAAAAAAAGCAATAAAAAACTACCAAAAAAAGATCAAAAAAGAGAAAGAGATTGAGGACATTAAGAAAGAGACACAGCTTATTGATGAAATTTTTAATAGGAACAATTAGCCTTTTTTTTCTTGTTTCAACATCAAAGGGAGAACCAGAAACTAAATCTCCATCAAAATTAGAGTTAGAGAGAGAAATACGAAGACTTGAAAAACTTAGGGAAGAAATAAAGTCTCTGATCTCAAAAAATCAGGAAATACTGAAAAAAATTGAGCAGGAAAAGAAAGAAGTAGCCGAAGAAAGAAAAAAGCTTATAGAAGAAACAAAAAAAATACAAAAAGAAAGATATAAAAAACTTGCAAAAGTTTTTGAAAAAGCGGTAGATGAAGATCCTGAACTTGCGGCAGAAAGAATATCCAAGATAAAAGACCCTGTTAAAGCGGCTTACATTATTTATAACATGAAAGAAACTAAAGCAGGAATATTAATGGATTATATAGACCCAAAAATGGCAGACAAGATAGTAAAGATCATATCCCAGATAAAAAATCAGGAGAAAAAATAATAATTTTCTGCTAAAATTAATAAAAAATATGGAGGCTTATTATGGCTTATATAAAGCTGCCTGAACTTGAGGATATGGATCCTGAAATACAAAAACTTGCCAGAGAGATTCTTGAGAAAACAGGAAAGTTAGGGGAAATTTTTAAACTGCTTGCAATAAGAAAGGATATTTACTTTATGACAGACAACTGTGTTAAAACACTCCTCCTAAACGAAACAGAGCTTCCTTACTCAACAAAAGAAAGAATAGCTTTGCTAATATCAAAGGAAAATAACTGTCCTATGTGTGTTGATGTTCACAAGAACATTGCAAAAATGCTGGGAATGTCTCAGGAACAGATAGAGGAAACCCTTAAAGGTGTAGATCAGATAAATACATCTGAAGAAGAAAAAGAACTTTTAAGGTTCTGTATCAGAGCATCAAGGAAAGACAACTATAAGATAACAAAAGAAGAACTTGATAGGATACTAAACTTAGGATACACAATAAGCCAAGTTTTTGAGGCTATTACGATAACCGCTTACTTTAATTATATAAACACCTTATCAAATGTTTTTGGTTTAGGAAAGTGAGCCTTTTTTCCTGTAAATTTTTGCAAGGATTTTTGCTATGGCAACATAGAACTTTTCCGGTATAAACTCCCCTACCTCTACACTTGAATATAAAGCTCTTGCCAGGGGTGGATCCTCAACTACAGGTACATCATTTTTTTTAGCTATATCTTTTATCTTTTGGGCAAGTAGATTTTTCCCTTTTGCAATAACCTTAGGTGCATTCATCTTTCCTTTTTCATAAAGAAGTGCAATGGCATAATGATCAGGGTTTGTGATAACAACATCAGCCTTAGGAACTTCTGCCATCATTCTCATCATGGCAAGTTCTCTTTGTTTTTTCTTAATTGCTGCTCTTATCTGAGGATTTCCCTCATACATCTTTCTTTCTTCTTTTATTTCATGTTTGGACATCTTCAGATTTTCTTCATACTCCCATTTTCTATAAATAAAATCTATAACCGCTATTGGAATAGATATAAGAGCAAAGGCAAGAACCAGCATTATAGTATATTTGAGCAAAAAGTATATCTCATGATTTATAGGTATAAAGGACATATTAAAAGACTCATTTATGATTTTCATAACGAGAAAATATCCGACAGCAGATGCAAAAATAAGTTTTAATAGATTTCTTACAAGCTCAAAAAATGTTTTCAATGAAACAAGTCTTCCAAAACCTTTAACAATATCAAGCCTTTCTATTTTTGGTGTTATTGCTTTTCCAGAAATTAAAAACCCAAACTGTGCAACATTTGATATAATCCCTGTCAAAAGAAGAACCCCAAAGACCGGAAAAACTAAAAAACTAATAACCTTAATCGTATACATAACAAAGCTTCCGTTGTCTTCAGGAAGAAGATATAAAGGATCAGAAAAAGTATATCTGAAATATTCAGAAAGTATATTATAGGAGTATGGTATATATGCTATCAAAACAAGAAATGTAATAAACAGGGTTGCGGCTATAGGAATATCCTGACTTCTTGCTACCTGTCCTTCTTCCCTTGCTTTTTGTCGCCGCCGTGGGGTGGCTTTTTCCGTTTTGCTTGGATCTTTTGCCATTTATTTTCCCATTATGCCGATAGCTTTTAAATAACTTTCGGCAAAATGGTTTATAACTGAAACAGAGAAATACAGTATAAATGACGCTCCTATTGCAAGTGCTGCAAGTCCCACAAAAATCTGAAGTGGAAGCCCCACAATAAAGACATTTATCTGGGGAATTAATCTATTGATAAGGGCTAAAGCAACATTTATCATAAAAAGGATAAGTACAAAAGGGAAAGCTATCTTAAAGGCAAAGTAGAATATATACGGGGATTCTTTTAATACATAAAAAAGGGTATCAAAGTTAAAGCTAAGTGTTCCAACAGGAAGAATTTTGAAACTCATAATGATCCCACCTAAAACCATCTGATACGCACCTGTGATAAAAAAAAGCAAATAAAAAAGGAGTATAAAAAATCTGTCAAGTACAGATATTTGCCCAAATGTTGGATCAAAAACATTTGCTATTGTGAAACCCATAAAATAACTTATCAGCTCAGCAGCATAGGAAAAAGCAGATATAAAAATGTTTACAATAAGACCAAGCAAAAAACCTATAAGAAGTTCTCTCAGAATAAGCATCGTATAACTAATTACAGAAAAATTTTCTGTTGAAACGGTAATATCCTGCATAGAAATGAAGAAAAATGAGAAAGCAACAACAAGCATCACCCTTACGTTTAAAGGAATTAGGGCTGTGTTCAATACAGGAAATCCTAAAAACATTCCTACCATTCTTGACATAACGAGTCCAAAAGCTACAGCCATTTCTGGTGTTATTAATGGTTTCATATCAGGATATATAAACTATCAAGTTTTTGAGTAATTCCTGAGTAAAATCAATAAGTTTTCTGAATATCCATGATCCAAATATTATAAGAGCAATTATAGTCGCAACGATTTTAGGTATAAAAGTAAGGGTCATCTCATGTATCTGTGTGGCAGCCTGAAATATACTGATCATAAGACCAACTATAAAGGCTATAAGAATGACAGGAGCTCCAACTATCAGAGCTGTATAAAGCATATTCTGTACAAGTGTGATAGCCTGATCTATACTCATTTTACCACCTATATCCCTGAATAAGTGCTTTTGTAAGAAGTTCAAAACCATCAGCAAGAACAAACAAAATAAGTTTAAAAGGCAGCGATATGAGCATAGGAGGTATCATCATCATTCCCATAGACATCAAGATACTTGCAACAAGCAGATCTATTATCAAAAAGGGAAGAAAAATTATAAAAACTATTTCAAAAGCTGTTTTTATCTCACTTATCATAAATGCTGGAATTAAGGTGATCATGCTAAGATCTTCAGGTTTTTCAGGTTTTTCACCTGATATATCTAAAAATAGCTTTAGATCCTCTTTTCTTGTATTGTTAAGCATAAACTTTTTGACTGGCTCTTTAGCTTTTTCAAGAGCTTCCATATCACCTATCTCTTTTTTCAGGTAAGGCTGAAGGGCATTGTTATTTATGTCATCAAACACAGGCTTCATAACAAAGAAGGTTAGAAAAAGGGATAAGGCAATAATTACCTGATTTGGAGGGGACTGGGGAATGCCCAGGGCGTGTCTCAGCAGAGAAAGAACTATAACTATTCTTACAAAAGAGGTTAATGCTATTAGTATTGATGGTGCAAGACTGAGTATAGTAATTAAAAATAAGATCTTTAATGTTATATCAAGGTTGTTAAGCTGTGAAAGTGTATCTGTTAAAGCATCTCCATATGAAATGTCTGTTATTATAAAAAGATTAATTATTATCAGGATTTTTTTCATCTTTTTGGGGCTTCTCTCCCTTTTCATCAAGACTATCCCACTTTTCTATTATACTTACATTTTTCTCGTCAAATGAGAGAAAGTAGTATTTATTATTGGCTTTTACCACTGTAAGACCTTTATTTTTACCCAGATATTTAATATCTACTATCTGTATTACCCCTTTTTGTCCCGGCAGGATACCTTTTCCGTATCTGTTGATCAGGTAGTATATTGAATATATCAAAACCACAACAATAACAAATGATGAGAAAACCCTCAAAAGATCTGAATAATCAAGCAAGATCAACTACCCTGACAGCGTATTTTTCGTTAACTACTACAAGTTCTCCAATTGCAAAAAGCTGTCCTCTTAGATAGATCTCTATATAATCTTCAAGATTTTTATCTAACTTTATTATATCCCCTTCTTTCAGTCTCAAAATATCTATAAAATTTTTCTTTGTTCGCCCAACCTCACCGGTTAGTTTAAGATTTATATCATGGAGAAACTGGAGATCAAGCTCTTCTTGTATCGTACCATTAAGCTGTTCTTCTTTTTTTTCATCCATATCATGCAGTCTGTATTACGAAATCTGTAAAATACACATTTTTTACTCCACCTAATGGGAGGATCGCATTAACTCTTCTAAGTATCTCCTCTTTTAGTTTTTCAACACCTTCTGCTGTTTTTAGTTCCCTTGATGTTTTCGTAAATAAAAGGGTTGTTATGCTATCTTTTATTTGGGGAAGTCTCTTTTCTACCTCCTGTTTTACCTGTTCATTTTCTATCTCAAGGATAACAGTTACTTTCAGGTATCTGTCAGCATCTTTGTCGGCAAGATTAACAACAAAAGTACCTACCTCAAACATTATTCCTATATTCTCAACATTCCTTATCTCTTCCTGTATCTTCTCAGCTTTATTTTCCTGTTTATCACTCTGTTTATCAAGTACGAGAAATTTATAAGCAGCTCCACCTCCACCACCCAGAAGCAATAAAAGAACAGCAAGGAGGATTATTAGCTTTTTTTTCCCTCCTCCCTGCTGCTGTTCTTCTTGCTCTTTATTCTCCTCTGCCATTTATATCTCCATAGGGACTTTTTTTACATTATAACTTATCTCTTAATGTTCATCGTTTCTTGAAGAACCTGATCAGAGGTTGTTATCGTCCTTGCATTTGCCTGATATGCTCTTTGGGCTGTGATCAGGTTTATAAACTCCCTTGAGATATCTACATTAGAAAGCTCAAGAAATCCACTTCTTATTTTTGATATTACACCTCCAGGAACAATTATAGGGGTGTAAGTCTGACTGTTTGGCAGATAAAGGTTATTTCCTTTTCTTACAAGTATCTCTTTATCTTTAAATGTGGCTATCGCTATTCTTGCAATATCTTTGACCTGTCCATTAGAATAAACCCCTTTAACTACACCATCCTCACTAACAGCAACAGACAGAAGGTCTCCTTTAGCATATCCGTCCTGCTGTGCATAAAAAATGAAATCTGAGGCAACCTGTCTTATCTCTTTGAAGTTTTCTGTTGTTGTTAGAGGAACTGCAGCACCGTTATTTGGATCGTACCCTGAAAATTTTACCTGCGTAGGATTTACAGGTGTAGAACCTGCTGTCTCATTGTAGAGGTAATCAACGGTTATCTGATCCCCGCCTGCTGAGTTTTCAAGGAGGGGAATTCTAATCTCTCCTGTTGTGTAGTCAATCACTGTTCCAACAATATTCCCATTTTCATCAAGTATGTTTCCAGCACCGTCATCATGCCAGTTAACAATATATGTATCACCCCCTGTTGTGTAAGACTTTATATGTATGCTACCTCTTGTTGGAGGATTGGCAAGGGTAAAACGACCGTCAGTTGCCAGTGTGTCTGTTTGTGTTTCATCAGATGCAAGAGTAACTTGTATATCCGCTGTGATATTATTAACATCCAGTGTTCCGTCAGGGTGAAACTGGAGTTTTACAGATTTGTACAATGTTCCACCTACATCAACAGGGGATATAGTTCCGTCTATCAGTTTATAAACATTCCATGTGTTTGTTCCTGTTCTCTGGAAATAATAGGAAGTTATGTGGGGGTTTCCAAGTGAGTCATAGGTTGTGAAAGAATTTACATAACTGAATGTTGTTGAGTCTCCAGGGTTAAAAGCTGCTGTTATCACATTAACCCTTGAGTCAAGGTTCGTTGGTTCTTTGAATGTTATCTGTGTCGTCTGTGAAGGATCCATTGAGTTAGGAATGTTTATTCCCTGAATAGCTCCTGATATATTTCCGTTTCTATCTAGTGCCCAACCGAGAAGTTTCTGTCCGTTAAGATTGATTAGATCCCCTTCTGCGTTGGTTCTGAACTGCCCAGCTCTGGTATAGTAGGTAAGTCCCTGATTATCCTGCACCATAAAAAAGCCTTCTCCATCAAGGGCAAGATCTGTTGGAGTGTTGGTGTTCATTAAAGAACCCTGAGAAAAATCCTTTGTTGTTGAACCAACATAACTTCCACCGCCAACTTCGTAATTCTTCGGTGATCCATTTGCATAAGTTGTAAGACTTTTTGATATCAGATCTTCAAAGTTTGCTCTTTCTGCCTTGAAACCGACTGTGTTGACGTTGGCAATATTGTCTGAAATGATTGAAAGCCACTCTCTATTCGCACCTAATCCGGCGTTTCCTGTGTAAAATGATTGAATCATGGCTTTAACCTCCTATTTGAACAATTGAATTTAAATCTATCTCATTGTTATGAATTACAACCTTAATACCTTCTGTGGTTCTCATTACGCTTTCGGCTATACCTTCAGATATTAAAGTTGCTTTTACAGTTTTGTTATCCTTTTTTGCCTCCACATAAACAGTGTAATACCCATCTGATAATGAAGGGTTATCTATTTCAAAGGGGTACTCCTTATTTCCTTCGAGGTTTGAGAAGTTCTCTTCTTCTACCACATTCCCGCTTTGATCCAGAACGGTAATTTTAACAATATCGGCATTATCCTCTAATTTAAACTTAACCTTTGATTTTCCATTTTCAATATATGTATAGATACCTTCATAGAAAACTTTTTTCCCAATCAGATTAGATGCGTAAAGTAGTGAGTTTACTTCGCTCGCCTCCTCTAACATTTTGACTGTCTGTTGGAAATCATTAAGTACTTCCATCTGCCTTAATTTTACAGTGTTGTTTATAAAGTCAGATATATCTTTAGCATCAAGCGGGTCCTGCCATGCCAAATCTGCAAGAAGAACTTTTAAAAAGTCTTCATTTTCCATCTTTGAATTATCATAACCTGCCTGAACTATCTGAGGTTTTTTTAGGTATTCACTGATCCCAGTTAATTCCATAGCTTAATCCCTCTTTTCTTATTTTTTCTATAAGATTTTCAAGCTGTTCAACACTTTCTTTAAAGTTTACTTTTAGATTCATGTCTTGCTTTATAAACTCCTCCATATCTCTGTGCATTTTTATAGCAAGGTCTATCTTTGGCGTTGTTCCTTTTTTATACAACCCTAAGTTAATCATGTCTTCAGACTCTCTGTAGGTTGTTTCCAGATCCATAAATATCGCCTGATATTTTAATATATCGTCATCAACAAGCTGTGGCATTAATCTGCTAACACTTTTTAAAACATCTATAGCAGGAAATATTCTCTTATTTGCCAGTTCTCTTGACAGAACTATATGACCGTCGAGAAATCCCATAGCTGCATCTGCTACAGGATCCATACTTATATCATCTCCCTCAACAAGAACAGTATATATCCCTGTGATGCTGCCTCTGTTAATAAAGTTTCCTGCTTGTTCTATAAACTTAGGAAGAAGAGCAAATACAGATGGTGTATAACCTTTTGTTGTTGGAGGTTCTCCTACAGCAAGTCCTATCTCCCTCTGTGCCATAGCAAGCCTTGTAAGGGAGTCAACTAAAAACAGGACATCTTTACCCATATTTGAGAAGTAGTTTGCTATAGCTACCGCTGTATAAACGGCTCTTATCTTCGCAAGGGGAGGTTGATCTGATGTGGCAACCACGACTACAGATTTTCTCAAACCTTCATCACCAAGATTATCCTCAATAAATTCTCTTACCTCTCTTCCTCTTTCTCCAACAAGCACAATAACATTAACGTCTGCTTCTGTATATCTTGAAATCATACCAAGCAGTGTACTTTTCCCAACTCCTGCCCCTGCGAAGATTCCTATTCTCTGTCCTTTTCCTATTGTTAAAAGGGCGTTTATTGATCTTATTCCTACATCAAGAGGTTGTGTTATTCTTGCCCTTTTTAATGGGTTTACTATCTCATTTTTCAGGTAGTACTGGTAAGAGGCAACAAAATCATCCCTATTTAAAGGTTTTCCAAATGGATCGACAACACAACCTAAAAGGTCTTCTCCTACTCCTATACTGACAGGTTCTTGGCTCGACTCTATCCAGCTTCCAACAGAGATCCCTTTTGTGTCGTCATAAGCCATAAGCAAGGTTTTTCCCTCTTTAAATCCCACTACTTCAGCCTCAATCTTATTTTCCAAAATACATGAATCACCGATAGATACCTTTGGAAGATATGCTTCAATGATGGGTCCTGTTACTCCTGTTATCTTTCCTTTTATCTTATAACGGGGAATTCTTTTTAATCTCTCTTTTAATTTCATCTTTCAAAATATTCACTTTTTCTTTAAATCTACTCTCAAACTGGACATTTTCAATCTTTACTGTGAAATCCCCCCCTTCAAAATCCTTTCTTTCTACTATTTTTATATTTTCAACCTGAAAATCTATGAAGGATTTTAATTGCGGCGAAACCTCAACTGTTATTTCAGGTGCTATTTTTAGATCTTCTATGATTTTTTTTATTTCTTCTGATACATATTCAGCATTTTCAGGATTTATATAAAGATATTCCATTATTTCTTCTAAAACTGAGAGTATAAGTTCATCAATAAACTCTATATGTTTCTTATATCTGTCTTTTACTTCTTTTAAGAATGTTAACACCTGTTTTTTTACTTTTTCCTGTTCTATTCCATATTCCCTCTCTTTTTCTTCTAATGCTTTCTTTAACCTATCCTCAAACTCTGCTGTAAGGGTTTTTTCTACCTCTTCACTTGCTTTTTTATAACCTTCCTCAAAACCTTTTTCGTATGATTGTTGTATCTTTCTTTCAAAATCTTTTTCTAATTTTTTTATCTGATCCTGGTAAAATTTTTCCAATTCCTCTTTTGAAAGTTCTTTTGAGTTAGGTTTGTTTAAAGATCTTCCAAAATCTTCAAGATCAAGGGATGGCATATCATCTACCTTCTTCTTTTAGCCATTTACTAACGAGATCGGCTATAAGTTCTGGTGATTCTTCTGCAATTTCAATAAGTTTCTGAAATGCCGGTTCCTTTTCAAGTCTGTACTCTTCCCCCTTCTCATGCATCGCATAAACACCTGCTGCCATCTCTGGAGTAACCCCTGGTGGTAAAACCATTTCCTCTTTTTTCTTTTTCTTTAATGTTTTCAATACCATAAAAACTGCAACTATTAGTATAAGCAGAACAAGAACAGCTATTCCACCGATTATTATATAATTCTGAATTGGTGGTTTTTCTTCTTTTTTCTCGGATTTTACCTCAAAAGGAACACTTACCACTGTGATCTGATCTCCTCTTTTAGGATCATAGCCTATGGCACTTTTTATTAAAGTTTCGTATGTTTTTATCTCTTCTGGAGAGCGGGGGATAAACTTGTATGATGTGTTTCCTTCTTTATCTATCTGTTTTTCATACTTTCCGTCTATAAGAACGCCTACGCTCAGCCTTTTTATTTTAAACACATTTTTGTCAGTGCTTATGTAGCTTTTCGTTATTTCATAATTTTTTGTCTGATCTTTTTTGGAATTATTTCTCGTAAGAACGGTCTGGCTTCCCTGCATTACGGGAGGAACATTTGTTGGTGTTCCCGGTGGTGTTACAGCAGGGGTTTCTGTTTCCTGTATCTTTTCCTGAATTTTTCTTTCACTTACAACAGCAACTTTATCAGGATCAACTATCTCATCTTTTTGCTGAACCTTTCCTATCTCAAGCTCTACAGATGCTCTTACAACAACTTTGTCTGATCCGAGAGCTTTTGCAAGCATTGACTGGACATTTCTTTCTATCTGTTTTTCCAGTCTTTTCTTTAGCTGAACAGTTTTGTCTGTGGCAGCAAGCTGTGATTCCTCATCAAGCAGATCAGAAAGTACTCTTCCCCTATTATCAACTACTGTAACATTTTCTTTTTTTAATCTGGGGACGGCGTGGGAAACGAGAAAAACGACAGCTTTCACCTGCTCTTTTGTAAGGTCTTTTCCAGGCCAGAGTTTAAGAACGACTGATGCTTTTGGTTCTTCTTCTTCCCTAACAAATATAGATTCTTTCGGAAGGGCTATGTTAACTCTGACATCCTGAACAGGATCAAGTTGTCTTATGGTTCTTGCGAGCTCTCCTTCTAATGCCCGTAGATAATTGACATTCTCCTGAAACTGGGTTATCCCCATCTTTGGTTCTTCGAATATCTCGAAACCGACTGTCTGACTTGATGGCAAACCTTTGGCTGCGAGTTTTAATCTAATTTCATGGACTTTGTCTTTTGGAACCATTATGATGCTTCCGTTTCCTTCTACCTTGTAAGGAATGTTTTCTTCCTGAAGAACGGTAAGTATCCTGCCTGCATCATCTGGAGATAGGTTGGTGTACAAAACTCCGTAGTTTATTGATGTTGTTGTCCTGTATGCCACATAACCAAGTATAGAGATAAGTAAAAGGCCAGCGGTTATCAGAGCTATATTTTTTGGTGTTGCGTACTTTTTTCCTAAGTTTAAAGCCTTTTCTTTAATACTGTTTATGTCCAAATTTTATACCTGCATTCTCATTATTTCTTGATAGCTTTCAAGTGCTTTATTTCTTATCTCTGTAATAAGTCTTAATGATATATCAGATTTGGCAATCTGGTACATAAGATTTTCAAGATTTTCAACTTTCCCTTCTGCTATCAGTTTTTCTGCCTGCTTGGCATTCTTCAGATCTGTGTTAACATCTGCAATAAATTCCTGAAGAAGTTCACCAAATGATCCAGATTCTTTGTGTTCTTTCTTCTGGGTGGTAAGCTGCCCAAAATCCTGAAGTCCTTCTATTCTCATGATTTCACCACCTTATTTAAACTTTAATTAACTCAAGGCTTTTAATTAACATATCTTTGTGGGTATTAAATGCTGTCAGATTTGCCTCGTATGTTCTGATTGCAGACATCATATCAACCATTTCTCTCAGAGGATCAACATTTGGAAGTCTGACATAACCATCTGCTCCAGCATCTGGATGTTTTGGATCATATCTCATTTTATAAGGGGAAGGATCTGGTATAACTTTCGCAACCCTAACCTGATAAACACCAGATTCTTTGTCTAAAATGGCTTGAAAAACTGGCACTTTTCTTCTATACGGCTGTCCGTTTTCAGCTCTTGTTGAGTTAACATTGGCAAGATTTGAAGATGATATATCTATTCTTATTCTCTGGGCTGCCATACCTGTTATGGCTGTTTCAAGACCTTTGAATATCATAGCAACCTCCCTCATCTACCAGAGATGGCATATTTAAGCTTTGCCATCTCTTTCTTCATTGATTCAAGAAGGGTTTTGTACATTATTGAGCTTTCTGCAAGTTTGGCTAACTCCTCCTCAACATTAACCCTATTCTGATCGTATCCTGCAAAATTTTTCGTGTAAAATTTTTCAATTTTGACCTTTTTTTCAGGAAAAGGATCTAAATGTTTAGGGTGTGTTGTTTTTAGCTTTACCTGCCCTGTCAGGATTTTTTCAAACTTCAGATCAACCGGTTTATAAAACGGGGTGTCTGCATTTGCTATGTTACCCTGTATCACTTTGGTTCTTTCAAGAAAATAGGAAGCTTTTTCTTCAAGAATATTTATATGTGAAAAAAGCTCACTCATTTTCTTTACCTCTTGTTATTTTATAACTTTCAAAGATATTGGTCGCAACTATACTCCATTCTGTATTACACTTATTTATTTTTTCTGTAATCCTTTCTGCTAATTTATAATTACCTGTTCTTACAGCAGCTATTACTATCCAACTGTTTATATCACAATCTTTTTTAAGTTTTTCGGATAAAGGGATTAATATCTTTAAAGCTTCACTATACATTCTTTTTTCAAAAAGAATGTAAATAAATTTTCTAAGGAAGATTTTGCCTAATACTGTTTTTATGTAATAATCTGGAAAGTTTTCTTTTATCTGTTCAACAGTAGTAAAAGCTTTTTCAACCTCTCCTGTTTCTGCATAAACAAAAGCTTTAAGGAGATTTTTTTCTACAGTTTTTTCTTTACAATAAGTATCTAAGTCTATGGCCAGTTTTTTCTGAATTTTTTTTAAAAAAATAAGGTCTTTTGTAAGGATTATGTAATACTCACAGTTCCTGTTTTTTATTTTGTTCAGTACTTCAATAGATTGACTGTAATCTTCAAGATTATAATATGCGTCTGCAAGGATCAGGTATGATCTGTTATCTTTCCATTTTTTTGTAATAAACTTTGCTATTTTAAGGGCGATGTGGTATTTACCACATCTTTTTAATCCGCTATAAAAGTATTCTATAGTGTCCCGATCAAAAACATCAAAGAAAAACTTCTCATTCGATACAAAAAGTTTACATAGTTTTACACCATTGAGTTTTTTTATTTCAGGTTTCCATAACTGGATTAAAAGCTCTTTATGCTCATACTTTAATCTGCTAACATTTACCAAAGAAAGCTCCCATGTTAGTTTTTCAAAAAGTTTTTCAGATTTTGTATCTAAAACCAGAAATCCAAAATCTGCAAGGGCGAAAAAACCAACATAATTGTTCCTATTTGATACGAGAGTTCTCAGTACAAAAGGAAGGGGATCTTTGAAATCTTTATCCTTCGAAACAAGTAATCTTGCCTGTATCTCTCTATCTTTTTTACCTAAAGCTATCAGTTTTAGTTTTGCTACTATTGATTCTTTAGATTTAGGGTATTTTTTTAAAAGCTGGTAATAGTAGTTAAAGGCAAGAATTCTGTCCCCTTTTTTCAAGGCTATATCACCTAATCTTAAAAGGGATCTTCTTATTACCGATTCGTCTTTAACTATACTTATTATTCTTCTGAAAATCTGTTTTGCAAAATCATATTTTCCAAGTCTATATGCATTTTCTCCAACAATCAGGTAATATTCAGGGTTTTGTATAAGATACTCTTCATAACTTTTATAAACAGGAATTAGATATTTTATAGCCTCTTTATAATTTCCTTTCCTGAACTCAACAAGACCTTTAACAAACTCAAACTCTTTTTTTTCTTTTTCTGAAAGCTGTTCAAGATTAACAAGTACTATATATCTTGTAACTATATCCATATTTTTTAGCCATGCTGCGGTTCTTAAAATTGCCACTACCGTTTTAAACTGTTTTTTTGGATCGTCAGCTTTGGAGAATGCCATTTTGTAAGATGCCATAGCCATTTCGTACATAAACAGATTTTCGTATATATTTCCTTTTGTATAATAAAACTCCCAGTTATATGGATCTTCCACAGTGTACGAATATGTGTTCAGGTAGTACATAGCCTTTTGAAGAAACTCTTTTAAACCTGTTTTAACTCCAAGATGAAGGTATATTTTCGCTGTAATAAAAAGAGCTTTACCATAAAATGGATTATTCCGATCAGAAAGGATGTTTGAAAGTATGTTAAGTGCCGAATAATAAGAACCTCTTCTATACATCTGGACAGCCAGATTGTATCTTTCCTTTAAGATTTCTATCTCTTTTTTTGTGTATATCTTTCTGTTTTTATATTCCTCTAATTTTTTTTCTTCTGAAAATGAAAAAATTGAAATTAAAACAAGCGAAAGAATAACAATACTAAGCCTTAACATTTATTTCTCTATATGATCCTGTAATTTTTTTATCTATTTTTTTTGAATCCGACGAGTAATTTATCTCCCGTTCTTTATTTTTTATTCTAAGGAAGTAGTTCTCAATACCGCTGTCCTGAATTATGTGGGAGATCTCATCTCTCATACTATAGAGGGACTGGTTTGTCAGATTATGCATCATTAAGACAATATTCATCTTACTACCTGAATACCTTGCAGACAGGCTAATATCTCCAAACTTAAGGTTAAAAGTTAGCGTCCTGTTAAAACTGTTGTTCTGGTTTATATCTGTATTTTCCCTGTTTTGTTCAGAGGGTGTGTGCTGGTCAGATTTTTCTGAAAATTCTGAGGCTGCATCTGGGAACTTGTTGATTACAGTGTTTTGAATAGAATTATTCTGATTTTGTTTAAACTGTTTTTCAATTTTTTGATCTTGTAAATCTAATAGGCTCTGAGAGAGACTGCTTTTACCTGAATTATCTGGATTTTTAGCTAAATTTTCTAAAGTATTGCTTTCTTTTACCTGATTGCTGAAACTTGGCTGAAAATAGGGCTTTTTTTCCTTTTTAGATATACCAAAATGATCTATCCTCTCTGGATCTTTCCTGATCCTATCTGTACCTTTTTGAGTATGTGGATTTTCTGATATAAAACTTTTTTCTGTAGGCCTTGTATCTCTAAATTCTGATGGAAAACCGTTTCTTTCTGAGTGTTCTTTAGGAAGGTTATTTTTTTTCTTATCTGTCAACACATTTTTTGATATGTTATTTTCTTTATTGTTCTGTACAAATATCTGGGGTGAAATGGTAATAGATTTTCTGACTTTATTACTTTCTTCGATTTTAGTTAATAAAACATCAAAAGATTGTGTAGGTTCTTCAGATTTTTGTCTTTCTTTTTGAACATGGTTTATATCATTAAATAGGATAGGGATAATTTTTTCCTGTCTATTTGTTGGGATGGTTTTTCCAAAAATTAAGCTTTGTACAATCGGTCTATCTTTTTTATTTTGGTTAACTGAAAATTCTATGATTATAGTTTTTTCTTCTATATGATTTTCTTGATTTTTTTCAACAGGGTTTTTTAAAAAATCAGATTCTTTCTTTTGATTTTGCTTTTCAACCGTTGATCTCTTAAGATTATTTTTTATTTCACCTTCAGAGTAAATTAATAGATTATCTTCTCTTTTCTCTAATTTGTAATGACCTGTTTTCTTAAGATCTATTTTTCTTCCGGATAAGTTCTCCATAGAAAAAGGAATGGATTTTGATCTGTTAATTAATATATTAAAAGTGATTTTTTCTTTCCTGTGATCGGTAGTTTTAAAAAAGTTATAATCTGTATGGTATGTAAAAAGCTTTTCTGGCTGGAATAAAACTGATTTTCTAATATTTTTGTTGTAAGTAGGTTTTGGATTTTCTGAAATCTTTATTATGTCTCTTACAGTGTTTGTATCAATAGGAGAGTTTTTTTGATTTGATCTTTTCAAACTATTCAGATTATTTTCATCTTCCTTTACTAACTCTAAAGGATTTTCATAATTTGGTTTGTAGGTAGCTTTCGTTATTATGTTTTCCTTCAATGGGTAATAAAAAAAAGGTGATATTTTCCCAAATGTGGTTTTTTCATTTTTTATTTTTTCAGATGGTTTATTTTTTTGGTATGTGTGTTCTTTCATAGACTCAAATATAGAAGCAAAAATATCACTTCCTTTTCCAGATTTTTTTACTTTCTTATGGTGAAGCCATTTACCATAAATCTTTGCTATCTGCATAATATTTCTTTAGATTAAATTTAATAATGTTTCGTCTATTTGCAAAACTTAATTAATGTTGAAAGTTTAAGGATACTGCAGATATTTATGAAAGAAGGGTGAGAATATGAACAGAATTATGATGTTATCTATACTTGCTGTTATCTTTTTTAGTATTGGAGGTCTATCTTATTATCTGTATGAAAGTCTTTACAAAAAACAATACAAGTATTATAAAGGGGAAATAAGGAAAACGCCGAAATACTATAAAGCAAAACCTGAAAAAGCTCCTAATTACTACAAGGGTTCATTAAAAAAAGTTCCTAATTATTACAAAAAGGATATAAGGGATCTTCCTAACTACTATAGACCTGAAGGTTCTGTAAAAAAATCAGACAGAGCTTCAAAATTGAAAAGCCTTAAAGAGAACTGGTAATTTTTAATAAACAAAAAGGGATTTAAGTTTTTTTATAGCCTCTGCCTTTATCTGTGAAACTCTTGAAACAGATACATTTATCTCACTGGCAACAGATTTAAGATCTCTTTCTTCAAAATAAAGCATCTGAAGTACTTTTTTTTCTTTTTCTGAAAGGAGATTTACCGCCTGCAAAAGTTTTTCTTTTTGATCTTCCCTGATAACTTCTTCTTCAGGTGTTTCCTTTTCTGAAACGAGAGTATCAACGATTTTCAGGCTATCATCTGATGAAAGGGCTTTTTCTATACTTACCATAACGGCTGTGTTTGATAGGGGAACTGTTTTTCCTTCCTCTAATGGGGTCTCTTTTTTTATCTTATCCCTAACGGTTCTTGGGACTATATCAAGGCTTCTCAAATAATCAAGTATTTCTCCTCTTATTTTGATGTAAGCATAAGTTGAAAATTTGGCTTTGTCCTTGTCGTACTTTTGTATAGCTTTCATAAGACCTATGACTCCAACATTCACAAGATCATCAAACTCTATATCCCCCTTTGGCAATCTGTAGTATATTTTGCTTGCAACCTTTTTCACAAGAGAGATATTGTCAAGGATAAGTTTTTCTCTTTCTTTTTTTTCCATTTTCATTCTTTTTTCAAAAAGTTTACCACTTTTTCCCAAAAGCTTTCTTTTACAGGGGGAGGTGGTTCCCCTAATTCCTCTGAAGCTATTTTTTTTAGCTGTAAAACAAACTTATCTGAAGGATAAACTTCAGATATTATCTGTTTTTTCTTGACAGTTTTTTGTATATTCTTTGTATGACCTAAAACGCCTCCTAACTGGAGATTTATACCCAGAAACTTGTCTACTGAGGATTTTAGTCTGTTAAAGGTTTCAAGACCCTCTTCTTCACTTTTTACCATATTTACAACTACCTTAAAATCAGAATAATCATAAAGCTTTTTCATAGATTTTATTAGAGCATACGCGTCCATAATTGCTGTAGGTTCAGGTGTTGTAATAACATAAGTTTTAGAGGATGCTCTTATAAAGGATATTACCTTGTTATCAATTCCTGCTGCGGTATCAATAATGATATAATCGTATTTTTCTGAAACATCATTCAGATTTTGAACAAATCTGAAAACGGCAGTATCGTCAACCTCATTTATCGCATCAATACCAGAAAATCCAGGAAGAATATCGATCCCTCTGGTTGAGAAAATGATGTCTTCAATCTTTTCACCGCTGAGTATATTTTTTAGCGTTTTCTTTGTGTTGACATTTACCAGTATATGGACATTCGCCATCCCTATATCAGCATCTATTAAAAGGACTTTTTTTCCAAAATCATTAGCCATCAAGTAAGAAAAATTAACGGCAAAATTTGTTTTCCCTACTCCTCCTTTACCGCTTGCAACTGCAAGGAATTTTGTGTTTCTGTCTATCTTTTTTTCATTGATAAGTTTTAGAAGTCCTTTTGCCTGCTCCTCCATAACAACCTCCGTTAAGAACTGATTAAATAAGAGGCAACAGTTTCCGGATTAAGAATTTTCAGGTCTTCAGGAACTCTTTGCCCTGTGCTCAAATAAGAAACAGGCAGTTTAGTCTCTACAGGAAGATTAACAAGAAGCCCCGGCTTTAATGTTTCATCTATTTTTGTAAAAAATAAAGAATGTATCGGGAAAAATGTTTGGTACTTATAGATAACCTCCATCGCATCATCATTTTTAAAATTGCAACTGATAGTAAGAACATGTTTTATCTCTTCTTCCAGACTGCTTAGGATCTCTTTTATTTCTCCTAATCTCCAATAATCATAATGGCTTCTTCCCACAGTATCTATCAAAATAAAATCAAACTCTCTGAGCTGTTCAACAGTGTTCTTTAGTTTTTTTGATTCTGATATTGAATAAAATGGTATATTCAGAATGTTTGCATAGGTTCTTGCCTGATGGGATGCTCCAACTTTAAATGTGTCCGTGCTTATAACAGCCACCTTTTTCTTTTTATCTATTACAAGCTGTGATGCTATTTTAAAAAGATTTGTGGTTTTCCCAACACCGGTTGGACCAATAAAAGCGATTATCTGAAGACCTTCTCTATCATTCTCAAAACTACCTGTAAATTTCATATACCTTTTTATCCCCTTAATAACAGCATCTTTTGTAGTAATTGTGTTTAGATCCCATTTGTTTGTGTCTATATCAAGCCCACATCCTTCAGTAACAATTTTTTTTGCAACATCAGGAAGAACATCTTTTTCAAGCAACTGTTCTACAAGATGAAGTGCATCTCCGGTAAATTCATTAAGGATGTTTGATCCTTTTGAACCGATTTGAACATGCGGGGGGAGGTTTTCTGGATTTGCCAGTCCCTGTGCGTATTTTGGCAAAGAATTTCTTATTTTTTTGTCTATAAGATCCTCCACTTTTTCAAGGAGTTCTTCAAATTTCAGAACAGGTTCTGAAAGCTCCTGATCATCAACAGGTTCAACAAAAAGTCTGTACTTTTTTTTGCCTTTGAAAAACAAAAATTTCTTTTCCTCAATAGTTTCATAATGGAGAATCTTTATGTCTTCTCCAAGTTCGTCTTTTGCCTTATCAATAAGCTGCTCAAGATCATAACCTTCGTATATTTTAATCTCCATGAGGATCTACAACTCCAAGAACATTTACTTTAACTTTCGGATCTATCTCAGCATAAGATAATACAACATAATCAGGAAGGTAAGGTTCTATTATTTTCTTTACAAATCTTCTTGTTGCAGGTGAAGTAAGAAGAACAGGTGTTGCCTGATGGAGAACAAACTGCTGTGCTTTTTCTGTTAGCTGGTGAACTAACTTCTGAACGAATGTTGGTTCAAAAGGAGGAAGTGTTCCGCCATTCTCTTGAACTTTTTCCATAATGTAATTTTCTGTCTTGGGTCCCAAAGTTAAGGCAAAAAGGGTGTTATTTTTCTGGTAAATAGAGGTTATCATTCTGTTTAATGCCTGTCTTACAAACTCTGTTAAAATTTCTGGATCATTTGTTTTCGTTATGTTATCTGAAAGGGTTTCTATAATTGTTAAAAGATCTTTAACGGGTATCCCTTCTTTAAGCAAGTTCTGAAGAACTCTATGAACGATATTCAATGGAACCTGTTCGGGAACAATCTCTTTTACAACTGGATATTTTGCTGAAAGTGAATCCACAAGCTCTTTTGTTTCGCTTCTACCAAGAACCTCATCAGCATGTTTTTTTATTATCTCAGACAGATGGGTGATAACAACTGTTGGTATATCAACAACGGTGTATCCAAGCATCTTTGCCTTATCTTTGAGTGATTCATCTATCCAGTACGCATCAAGACTGAATGCAGGCTCTTTTGTTTTTATTCCTTCTATTTTTCCTTTTGTTGTTCCTGTGTCTATAGCAAGAAGTTTATCAGGGTGTATCTCACCTCTTCCAACCTCTATGTCTCTTATTAATATCCTGTATTCTCCAGGTTTAAGCTCAAGGTTGTCTTTGATATGAACAAGAGGAATTATAATACCAAGATCTTTTGATAACTGTTTTCTTAGGGATCTTATCCTTTTAACTATTTCACCGTTCTGTGATTCGTCAACATAAGGTATAAGAGCGTATCCTATCTCAAATGTTATTAGCTCGGGCTGGGGAATGATTTCTTCAGGTTTTTCTTCTTCTTCAGTTGTTTTCAAGAGCTCCCTCGCTTTTTCTTCTGCCACCTCAACCTCTCTTTTCTTAAGCAGCTGGTTCATCATAAATGCTGTTATTCCAATGAGAGCTGACAAAAGCATAAAAGGAATAAAAGGCATTCCCGGAACTATGCCCATTGCAAAGATTGAAAAAGAAGCCATATACAGTGCCTTTGGAAAGCTTGTAAGTTGTTGAAAAACTTCTTTTCCTAAATTCTCCTCAGAAACAGCTCTCGTTACCATTAAGCCGGCAGCGGTTGACGTTATCAATGAGGGTATCTGGGAAACAAGCCCATCACCGACAGTAAGAAGGGTGAAGTTCTGGAGTGCTGATTGTACATCCATGTTATGTTGCAGAATACCTATCGCTAATCCACCGATTATGTTTACTATCGCTATAATTATTCCTGCAACAGCATCCCCTCTTATGAACTTTGATGCACCGTCCATAGCTCCATAAAAATCAGATTCCTTCTGTATCTGCATTCTTCTTCGCTGGGCCTCTTTTTCATCAATTATTCCGGCATTCAGGTCAGCGTCTATTGCCATTTGTTTTCCCGGCAGAGCATCCAGTGTAAACCTTGCAGCAACCTCTGATATTCTTTCTGTACCTTTTGTTATCACTATGTAGTTGATGGTTACAAGTATGACAAAAACTATAGCTCCTACAATATAACTCCCCCCAACTACAAATTCTCCAAAAGCCTGTATAACATGCCCTGCCGCATCTGACCCTTCATGTCCATGAAGTAATATTCTTCTCGTTGTGGCAACATTAAGAGATAGCCTGAAAAGGGTGGCTATCAATAGTAGTGATGGAAATGAGGATAACTGGAGTGGATTTTGGACATACAGGGTTGTCATTAGTATAACGATAGAAAATGTGATACTTGCCGTAAGAAGAATGTCAAGTAAAAAAGGGGGGACAGGAAGAACCATAGCCCCTATAATCGTTATTATCAGGACTACTACAATGGCATCAGAATACTGGTTTAATCTGTTAAAGATTGAGTTTAGGGTTTCTCCCATTTATTCTCCAGCGGAGTATTTTTCATAAGTTTTAATCGCATCAAGTATGTACTGTTTTAAACCTAACTTATCTGATGAAGCGATCGCCTCTGCAATCTGCATATCAAACATATCCATATACATTTTATATGAAAAAGAACTTGAGAATATACCTCCATCAAGAGTTTTTCTGAACTCTTTCATTAAAATTCTAACAAACATCGTTTCAAATTCTCTTGCAACCTCTTCAGGTTCCTTTATCTGTGAAAGGTCTTTAATCTCCCAGTAAGGTTTTATCTTCACGTCGGGGTTAAACATAATTTATACCTTTTTTACATTATTACTATCTTTGCATGGAGCTTTCCTGTGTTTTTTATTGCTTGAATTATCGCTATTAAATCCCTTGGAGATACCCCAATATCGTTGAGAGCCTCAACGAGGTCTTTAAGTCTGGGCGATTGTATTGCAAATATTCTACCTTTCTCTTCTACTACGGTTGTTCTTACTTCTTCTGTTTGAACTGTTTCACCTCCAGAAAGTGGAGGAGGTTGCGATATTACAGGCTTTTTCTCAACAGAAACATATATATTCCCGTGGGAAACATATATAGGAGCATCTATCTTTATATCCCCGCTCATTATAACCGTCCCTGTTCTTTCGTATATAACAACTGTAGGTTCTGAATCTGTTTTTATATCAAGGCTGAGTATCTCTCCGGCAGTTTTCACCTTATCTTTCCCTTGAGGAAAAGATACCTTTACAGTTGTTGCATCCACGGCCTTTGCTATTTTTTTGCCAAAATGGTTGTTTATCACATCCTGTATCTGGATTGCCTTCGAAAAATCAGGTCTTTTTAATGTTAAAATCAGATGTTTCATTTTTGAAAAATCAAAGGGGAGATCCTTCTCAACAATCCCACCATCAATGATTACTCCTGTTGTAGGGAAGTTTTTAACTACTTTTCCTCCTTTGTTAGATTCAGAAAAACCTCCTCCAGTGGAAACAGATCCCTGTGCAAACCCATAAACCTTTCCATCAGGTCCAAAAAGAGGAGTTCTGATCAAAACACCATTTCCTATGTCCTTTGCATCACCCATAGATGCAACTGTAACATCAAATCTCATCCCTGTTTTCGCAAAAGGAGGTAGTTTCGCCGTTACCATAACTGCAGCAGAATTTTTGGTCTTTACCTGTGCAGGGTCTATATATATACCCATTTTCTTCAGCATATTAGCTATACTTATTAGTGTGTATCTTGTTGTTGTACCATCTCCCGTTCCTTTCAGACCTACAACAATTCCATAACCTATGAGATAGTTTGTTCTTAAACCAACAACGTCAACTTCATCTCTGATCTTTACAACATTACCGGCAAATGAATAACCAAAAATAAATAAACTTAGAAGGATCGCTCTCAAAATCATCCTTTCCTCCTAAAAAGGCCAGATTTTTGCAAGGAATTGTGCGAGCCATCCCGGGCGCTGATTATCTGCGATAAATCCTTCACCATTGTATTCTATATACATGTCTGATATTTTAGAGGATAATATAGAATTATCCTGGTCTATGTATGTAGGCTCAACTATACCAGAAATTCTTAGTATCTGCTCGTCCTCATTAATTTTTATGATTTTTTTACCAACTATAAATAGGTTTCCATTGGGATAAACCTTGACAACTCTTGCTGATATTGTTGCTATAAGTCTTGCTTTTCTATCAGTTTTCCCCGTTCCTTTAAAGTTATTTTTTGAACCTGCTTTCATCCCGGCTATCGGAGATTTGTTAATAAGTGGTTTTCCCATAAGTGTTGGTGAAGGAAAATCAAGATCTACTGATGTATCCCTTGAAGACTGACTGTTCGCACTTCCTGAGCCTGATATGTTCTCTATAACTTTAACAGTGATTACATCTCCTACCTGATAGGCTTTATCGTCTGAAAAAAGGTTTGTTGTGGTGGTTTCTGTATATAAAGATCCGGGAGGTGAAACAGGTCTTTCAGCTACTATCTCAGGTGGTTTCGGATCAAATGGTTTTAAGGTCTGTTTTTTTTCGGCACATGAGAAGAGAAGAAAAAAAGGTAGTATTAGAGCCCACCTACATATAAAACTGTATCTTTTCCTATTACTTTGCATGGCAGTATCTTCCCTGTTGATTGGTTTTTTACCTTTATTATCTGCCCTGTAATTCCATTTTCAAGGGCTATTCCTGTGATCTCTATCTTTATTCCATTTCGGTCGTAAATTACTTTTACATAACTTCTTCTTTTCACAGGATAATCTGGTATTATCATACTTGGTTTCACAGGCTTTCCTTTTTTTAAAGTTGTTCTAACCACAGCACCTAACAGAACCTCTTTGTTTGTAATTACCCCCCTCTGTGCAGGTACTTTTTTTATCTCAATATCCTCCTCTTTTATTATCTGTCCTCTTAAAAGATCTTTTTTGGGAACAGGAGCATTTACCATCTGTCTGTATTTTACTGAGATGTTTATTTTTTTCTGCTTGTCTTTCCAGATTATAAAAGCTGTCAGGTATAAACGGGAAGATGTTTTAGACCTTTCTTTTATCTTTATTGTATATTCTGAGCTTGATTTAAAAGGTTTAAGGTTAAGATCTATGCTTTGAATATGGATGTTTTTGTATTTTTTATTCAGGTATTCTTTCACTTTTTCTTCTAAGGTCTGTCTTGATATTATTACTTCTTTTCTTTTTAGTGTTATTCTGTCTCCGATAATTTTTACAGAGTTTGGATCAACATAGTTTTTTTTGAGAATATTTTTAATATCCTCTTTTGTTAAAGTAATTTTTTTACCTGGTTTTAAATTTTTTACTACATTTATGCCTGATAAAAACTCTAAAAATCGTTTATTCTCTGTTTTTATATCTGCTATCTGGGAAAGATTAAGGTCGGATTTTTCTGTTTCAATATATCTTTTTAGCTTAATAACCGTTTCACCATAACTGAAAGAAAACAGCAAAAAGAATAGAAACAGGTTAAGTCTTAAGTGATCCAACAGTTCTGAGCATCTCATCTGCCGTTATAATACCTTTTGAGTTTATCTCATATGCTCTCTGGGCAACGATTAGATTAACCATCTCCTCAACTATGTTAACATTTGATGCTTCTAAAAATCCCTGTGCCAGTTTTCCAAAACCATCGGTGTTGGGATCTCCTTCAACAGGATCACCTGATGCTTCTGTCTGTACAAAAAGGTTCTCTCCTATGGCTTTTAATCCTGCAGGATTTATGAATTTGTACAGTTTTATATCTGTTAGTTCCTCGACGGTTTGTTGTCCACCCTCATTCCTAACAAGATACACTTTTCCATTGGGACTTATATTAATACTTATAAGGGTTTCTGGAGAAGAAATCTGTATGTTTGGGGATAATTTATACCCGTTTGGTGTAACAACATACCCTTCATTATCAACTTGGAAATTTCCAGCTCTGGTATAAGCTTCTCCTCCTCCAGGAAGTTCTATTTTGAAAAAACCTTCTCCTTGAATTGCAATATCAAGGGGTTTATCTGTTTTCATAAGACTTCCCTGTGTAAATATCTTGGAAACATCAGACAGTTTCACACCCAAGCCTATCTGTATTCCTGAGGGAACTCTTGTTTCATTTGAGCTCATAACTCCCGGATCTTTCAGATCCTGATAGATCAGATCCTCAAAGTTTGCTCTACTTCTTTTAAATCCCACTGTATTTACATTGGCTATATTGTGGGATATAACATCAAGATTTGTTTGCTGTGCTTGCATTCCTGAAGCTGAAGTCCATAAAGCTCTAATCATTTTATCTCACCTCTTTTAAGCTCTTCCTATCTCATTGCTTTTTTGTTCCATCTGATCAAGGCTTCTCATAAGGTTTCCATATATCTCAAACCTTCTCTGGGCATTTATAAGTTCTATCATAGCCTGTATTCCATTAACATTTGACTGTTCTAAATATCCCTGTTTTATTGAAAATTTGGGGGGGATTTCCTGTGCATTTTTTTGTTGATCCGGTACGTAGTAGCTCTCTGAATCAGGCTTTACAGCTGTAAAGTTTTTTATCATGAGCTTTCCTACTGGCTGGTTGCCTACATATATACTACCGTCCTCAAGGATTACAACCTTTGATTTTATGTCTGTTATCTGTATTCTTCTACCCTGATCATTAAGGAGATAATTACCGTTTGAGTCTACGAGGAAACCTTTTCCATCCCTTAAGAAATGTCCGTTTCTGGTGTATTTAATCCCGTTAGGTGTCTGAACACCAAAAAATCCATCACCAAAAATAGCAAGATCAAAGGGAGCATCTGTCCTTATGAGGTTTCCTTGTGTTGTTATCACAGGGGTATCATTAAACCTTGGAAAAACAAAAAGGTGGGATGTATCCCCTTTGTTCTCAGGAATATACTGACTCATCTCTCTGAGAAGCAGTTTTTTAAATCCAGGGGTGTTTACATTCGCAAGGTTGTTTGTAGCCACATTAAGCTTTTCAAGAGCTCTCTCTCCGCCTGATGCCAGAACGTATATTGGCTGAAAATTGAGAGCCATTTTAGTACCTCTGTTGTTTTATTTATTTTTCGGATCGTTTGAAAAAATCTTTATGATTCTTCTGCAGTTAGCAGTTTCATCCTTTCCTGAACAGTGATAATACTTGTTATTTTAATACCAAAGTGATTCTCAACAGTATACAGTTCTCCTTTAGCTATAAGCTTTCCATTTACCTTTATATCAACAGGTTGATTTATGTATCTGTCCAGTTCAACAATACTGTTAGGGTTAAGTTTGAGAACTTCTTCAAGTGGCATTGTTGTGCTACCTATTTCTACAGATATTTCAAGGGGGATGTCCATTAGGAGATCAAGTTTTTCCTTCTCTATCAGATCTGTGGGAGGGTGTTCTATAACCTGTTGAGGTTCTTCTTTTTTTTCTTCCTGTGCCATCTGAGCCCATTCTTCAGCAAGTTTTTCCTGATCTATTTCATCACTTTCTTCTTCTTGTTGAGTTTCCTGTGCCATTTTTTCCCATTCTTCAGCTAATTTCTCCTGATCTACTTCTTCAGACTGTTCCTCTGCCATTTTTGCCCATTCTTCTGCAAGCTTTTCCTGATCAACCTCTTCGCCTGTTTGCTCTTCTTTTTTTTCCTCTTCTGACATCATTACTCCTCTTCAAAAACCGGTTTTGTTATCATTGCTGCATATTTCTCATTTATTTTTCCAAGTTTTGCAAAAAATTTGTGTTTATCTTCAACAAATAGCCTGAACTCCTGATCAGGTGAAACAAAAAGATTGATCTGTGTTCCTTCTTCCCAGGAAAGTATATCTTTGATTTTCATTTTCACTTTTGTAAGTTCAAATTCTATCTTGACATTGATCTTTTTCACTTTTTCCTCAATGTTTTTCTTCCATACAGGATCTTCAGCGAAAGCAACCTGGGAGTAAACTATATCCTTTATAGGAAAAAACATACTTTGGGGAAAACAGAAAAAGAATGGAGCCTCATAACCTTCTATATCTATCTTACACTCTACTATGATAACTTTTTCGTTTGGAGAAACTATTCTTGCAAGACTTGGATTTAATTCTATAGATCTTACTTCAACCATAACTGGATAAAAGGCATCCCAAACCTGCTCAAACGTTTTCAAAGCAGAGTTAATAAAATCATCTATAACTTTCATCTCAAGCTTGGTGAATTCTCTTCCTTCTACTTTAAAAGGTTTTGCAGGACCTCCAAAAAGAACGCTTATAACTGTAAAAACAAGTCTTGAGTCAACAACCAAGAGGGCATTTTCCTTTAAAGGTCTCATCGAAAAGATAGTATAGCTTGATGGAAGGGGGATTTTGAATATAAAGTTTTGAAATCTTGATATGTAAATATTTTCTTTTGTTACCATGTTTATCTGAGGAAGAATTTTCCTTGATTCGTCCCGGAAAACCTTTATCCATCTTTCAAATATTAGTTCAAAACCGGGAAGTCCTCCCTTCTTTATGTGTTCAACTTCAGAAAAATCAAAAGGTGTAATATCAGATTTTTTTTCTTCCTCTTTTTCTTCTTCTTTTCCACTTCCTAACAAAGCGTCTATTTCTTCTTGGGAAAGAAATTCCTCTGACATAACAAAACCTCTAAATCATTTCTTCTCCAGCACCATACTCAATAACACCTTTTTCTATAAGACCTTTAATTGTAGCGATGATCTTTTTTCTTGCATTTTCAACATCGGACTTTTTAACAGGTCCGAGAATTTCCATATCCTCAAGGAACATCTGTGCAGCTCTTTTTGACATGTTAGACAGGAACTTATCCATAATCTCTGGAGGAGCTCCTTTAAGGGCGATAAGTAGATCATTCTTATCAACGACTTTAAGTATCTCAATAATAGCCCTGTTGTCCAGCTTGACAATATCTTCAAATTTGAACATTTTTTCTTCAATCGTATCAGCAAGGGATGGGTTTTCTTTTCTGATCTCTTCAAGGATCTCCTGCCCTAATTCTTTTGGTAATACATTAACAATTTCGGCTGCAATGTCAACTCCGCTTAATGTTTCTTCTTTCCCTGCTCCTATGGTAAGGAGTTCTTCTTCAAGGGTGTTGGCAACCATTTTCAGCATATCGCTTGATATCTTCTCTATGGAGGCTATTCTTTTTATTACTTCTTCCTGAACGTTTGTTACACCAAGCCTTTTTGGGAGAAACTGTATTATTTCTGCTGCCTTTACAGGTTTTAATTGGGAAAGTATTAGGGCGATAACCTGCGGATGTTCATTCTGGATAATATTTGCAACAAATTTTGGATCCATCTTTTCAAGCTCTCTGAATATAGCTTTCCCTTCCTCAACAGTCAACGTATCTGCAAGAAGTTTTTCTAACTTATCAGGGGGAAGTGCTTGCTCTAATATTTTTTTTAGATTTTCAGGGGCAATTTTAATAGGTGCTATTTCCTTTAAAGCTTCAAAGGCTTCCTCAAGTATCTGCTTTGCAGTTTCTTTTGATGGAGGCTCTACAGCAAGAATTTGTTTTATAAGTCTTTCTATTTCATGTTCTTTTAAGTGTTTGAATATTGTAACTGTTGCTTCTTCAGGGAGAAGCGAAAGGAGTATAGCTGCTTTTTCAGGACCTTTAAGACTTTTTTCTTTTTTTTCTTCTGGCACGATTTATCCTGCTTCATTAATTATTTTTTCAGATACTTTAATATATTTCCTTATGATATAATTTATCAAGTTTAAATTTGTTTTTGTAATTTTTCCTCCTAAAAACTCGTATCCTTCCCTTTTACCAAGATGTAGTATCTCTATCTCTACTTTAAAGTCTTCATCTGTATTTTTTACAGTTATTCTGTCTCCTACCTTCAAAGAACCTATACAGGAATTTATTACACCAAGCCCTGATCTGCTGAGTTCAAAAACACAGGCACCTTCACACATAATCTTGTCATCCTTTTCTATAATAAAACTTCCTAAATCTTTGCAACAAAAATAAAATCTGTGAAATCTTCTTTTTTCTTCTATTGGGGTTGGTTCTTCAGCCTGGAAGATTAGTTTTCTTTCTGAAATGTCTTTTACAAGGGCTTTAAGATTATAGGCTGTGGTATCACTGTTTAAAAAAAGTGTAAATCTATTTTCTTTTTTAAAAAACTTTAAGATAGGAGATGGATTTATTGAATGAAGAATGAAGACATTTTCGTCAGATATATTCACAATTCCACTAAATACAAGGCTAAAATCCATGTCAATACCGTATTTTTCACAGAACCTTTTAATCTTTATTTCTCCAGAATATCTTTTGCCGTCGCTTAAAGGAAGATTCATTGTTTTAACCTCTACTTATGCTGTCTAAAGTATTAAGAATATATAAGATCTCATCTTTAAGCTTTTTTAATACTTTTTCCTTTTTATTCTCAGAAGATACAGAATTTATCTCTCTGTCTATCTGGTGTATATACTTCAAAATATCCTGGTATGTATCTTCTGATATTTTTCCATACCTTTTGAGATCATTTTTTAACCATTTGTAAAGTTCTGTATCTTCAAGGGGAAATGGATCGTTTTTTGTTATACGGGATAATACCCAATGTGTAAAAAGGATTTTTCCTTTTTGTATAATATCATTTTCCATATAAATCTTATCTGTTAAAGCCATTACACTTTTTTTAATTTCTTCAGAACTGTTTTCAACATGCTTAAACTTTAATCTATACATCTCAACATTTCGGTTTAGATCTATTATCTCTTCTTTAATTATATTGAGGGATTCTTCCTGTTCTTCAACCAGCAGTACAATTTCTTCAGCTATATCTGTTATCATTTTTATGTTGTTTTTTACCACTTTTGTTGTATATCCTGAAAACTCCATCAGTTTCTGTACTTCTGCGGCTTTTTCAGATTTCTTCTGCAATTGCTTTGCAAAATTTTTCATAGAGTTTGAGATAGAATTAACCGTATCTTCTATTTCTTCTGTTGCCCTTTTTGTTTTATTGGCAAGAACCCTAACTTCATCAGCAACAACACCAAAGCCTTTACCGTATTCACCTGCCCTTGCAGCTTCTATCGCAGCGTTTAAAGCAAGAAGATTTGTCTGTTCTGCTATAGATTTTATAGTATTTACAATATCTTTTATCTTTTCAGACTGCTCTGTTAGGATATTTACATTATCCTTTAGAGAAACCACTTCACCTGTAAGCTTTTTTACTTCGTCTATAGAGGAGACTATAGTTTGTGATCCTTCTACAGCCTTTTTTTCAACGTTTTTCATATCTGAATAGACATTTTTTACATATCTGTTCAGGTTATCTATGGATATTGAAAAAATCTCAGAAGACATTGCAAGATCTAAAACTTGTGTTTGAACAGCTTTATTCCTGTTTTTTGAATCCAAAAGATTGATTAGAAGAGAGATCATTTCTCTGTTTAGCTCATCAAAACTCTTTACTAATTCTGCTGTGTATTCTTCTGTTCTTTCAAGATATTTATCTAATTCTTTTTCAATATGTTCTATCTTATAGCTATCGTTGGATGAAAATTTGAGATCTTTTTTAATTAGTATTCTTATTCTTTTTATAATCTCTTTAAAAATTGAAATGAAAGATCTGTAAACTGTAATTTTTCCAAACAGACTTACCAAAAAACCAAAAATAGGGATAAGGATCAGGATAGCCAGTGCTTTTTGCAAAACCTGATTAGCATCCCTGTTAATCTTTATCAATAAATCTTTGAGCTCTTTTTTGGCAATTAATAAATTTTCTTTGTTTTGAGTTGATAGACCATGATTAATTAATACTGTTATTTCATTCAGTTTTTTTGTGTGTTTTTTTTGGGGAAGATTTTTTAACAGATTTTCATACTGTTTTGTTAGTGATCCTTTATTTATCTCTTTCCTGTTTTCAATTAGTGCTGAAGCGGTTTGAACAGAGTAATACAGTTTTCTTCCAATCTCCTCAAGGATAGATATCTCTCTATATTCTTTTATCATTAGATAAACATACTGGGAAAGTAAAAAAAGAACAGATACTTCCACTATAAGTGCTACGATAAGTTTTGCCTTTATTCCCAAAATTATTCCTTTTAACTTATAAATACCTGGTAAAGTTTTACCAGAATATCTGCGATACTTCTCGAAAGTTCAACCAGCTTATCAACCTTATCCTGTGCCTCCTGATATTTTCCTTCCCTGTAAAGCTTTACAGCTTCTGAACCGGTCTGGTGGAACTCTAAATGTATACTCTCGAGATCTTTTATTAACTGGGTTGCTTCTGTTCCATACTTTTGGGCTTTCTGTAATCCTTCTGAATAAAGCCATTTTCCAAGATTACAGCGGGAGTGATCTGTAGGCTCAAAACTGATTTTTCCCTCCATAGCCCTTATGATGTTTTCCACGTATTCGGCATGCTCTATTATTCTTGTAAGAAGGCTGAATGAATCATCTTTTTTAATCTCAGTGAACAGCCTCCACACATCCTCACCGTTCTTAAATGTTGAACTTGCTATCTGATCAAGATCAATAGCTATATCCAACAGATCCTCAATGCTACTGATCAGTGTGTTGGCATTTTCTGAGACAGATTTTATCATCTTAGACTGTTCTTCTGTTGACGCGGTCTGTTGCATAATCATATCTGTAATTTTTCTGCTCGCTTCCTGTATCCTATCAAATATCTCATCTATCTCTTCTGAGTATTCCGCACCCTCATTTATAATGTCTCTAACATTGCTTACTTCTGCTTCTGTTTTTTCCATTTCTTCCATTATTGATGTAACAACATCCCTTATTTCATTTGCACTTTTTGATGTTTTTTCGGCAAGTTTCCTTACCTCATCTGCAACAACAGCAAATCCCCTTCCTACTTCTCCTGCCCTTGCAGCCTCAATAGCCGCATTTAATGCAAGGAGGTTCGTCTGCTCTGTTATCTCAAGTATAACATCAAGTATGTGTTCTATACCTGATATTCTTTTCCTCAGTTCTGCTGTAGAGTCTGTAAGTCTTGTTATAACATTAACAGACTGCTTTATGTTTGATACGGATTTTTCTATAGATCTTGCACCTTTCATTACCAGTTCATTAATGTTTTCCTGGGCTGATTGAACGTCTGATATGGAGGATGCTAATTGTGATATAGCTGAGCTTATCTGGTTGACAGAGCTTACAATATCTTCAAGATTATCTTTGAATAACCTCATTTCTTCTCTTATTTTATAGGCGCTTGCACCTATAAGAGATGTTTCGTAAATCGTCAGAGACAATTCTGGTGAAGCCTCTTTCATAATTCTATCAATATTCCTCTCTGCTGTTACATCCTTCCATGTTGATGCATACCCTATTATATTTCCGCTTGAATCTGCAATGGCGAATCTGTAAGACTGGATAATATGATTTCCTACTACTATATCAGCATTTTTTTTCAGTTCACCAGGTTTTAAGGACTTTAAAAGTTCCTTAACCTTCTCAGGATCTTTATGAAATTTATGGATAGAGATTCCTATTGGATTTTCCCAATTAATGGTAAAACCGTAAACTCTGTTTATATCCTCTCCTAATTCTTTAAGAATTTGCTTTCCTCTTTTATTTACATAAATCAGCTCGTTTCCTTCATTTCCAGGTTTAAAATCTGGTGAAACGATAAATACTCCTTCTTCCTGAAGATAATCCAAAATGCTCCAACCTTCTTCAGCTTTACTCTTTAGATCGTTAACTTGAGATTGTATCTCTGAGAGTTCTTTACTAAATTGGGAAATCTGGGAATCTTTTTTCTGCACTTCTTCTTCCAATTTATGTATTTGTGTATCCTTCTCTTTAACAATAGTTCTCAATTCCTTAATCAGTCTATCTTTGTTTTCAAGTTCTTCTTTGAGTTTCTCCACAGCCTTATAAACATCTTTGCAACCAAACAGTCCCATTTTTTAACCTCCTGTAATCCTATTTTTTCATTGCAGAAAAAATCTTCTCAATTTTCTCTTTCAAAACTTCCGCTGTGAATGGTTTTACTATGTAATTGTTCACTCCTGCTTTTATAGCAAGAAGTACATTTTCTTTTTTAGCTTCTGCCGTAACCATAAGGACAGGTAGATGCTTTAAATCAGGGTCTTTTCTTATTTCCTGAACGAGTTCAAGACCTGTCATGTTAGGCATATTCCAGTCTGTTATCACAAAGTCATAATTACTTGACTTTAATTTTTGAAGGGCTACTTTTCCATCTTCAGCCTCATCTATATTTTTGAAACCAAGCTGTTCAAGAAGACCTTTAATAATTCTTCTCATTGTAGCCATATCATCTACTACAAGTATTTTTATTTCTCTATCAGGGAGAGCCATCTCATTCCTCCTTTTTCTTTATTGCATATTTATGTACAAGCTTAAGTAGATCAGGCGCATCAAATTTTACGAGATGGGCGTCTGCATTAACGAATTTTGCTTTATCAACAGTTGCTTTATCACTCAAAGATGTGTTTATAATCACAGGTATTTTACTAAATTCAGGATGTTCTTTTATTTTTCTGGTGAATGTCAGCCCATCCATTCCGGGCATTTCTATGTCTGAGACAATAAGTTGTACATAATCTGTGATGTCTTTACCTTCTGATGCTGCTTTCTGAAGAAAGTTGTTAAGTATATCCAAGCCTTCAAGACCGCTTGAAGCTTCAATAACGGTATGACCGTCTTTTTCAAGGATACCTTTGATAATCTTCCTTGCAACAGGAGAATCATCAAGAATAAGTATTGAAAAATGCCCTTTTCTATCTATCTCTTCAGGCAGTTCCTCTTCAACTCCAAATATCTTAATCATACCCAGCTCATCGAGAATTCCTTCAAAGTCAAGAAGGAGAAGTAAATTTCCATCCTCTATTTCTATTACCCCTACAATCTTTCCTCCCAATCTTTCCTCTATACTGGGTGGTGGTTTTTTAATATCAGCCCATTTAATTCGTCTAATTCTTTTTGCTTCATGAACTATAACACCTACTATTTCTCTGAGAAATTCCATAACGATAACATACTTTCCTGCTCCTTCAGGTTCTTTTATTTTCATCCATTTAGCAAGGTTAACTATGGGAACAATCTCTCCTCTAATTTTGGCTATTCCTTCTACTTCAGGTGGAGAACCTGGAGACTTTACTATATTCTCTGGTCTTCTTGTGACTTCTCTAACCTTTGCAACATTAACTCCCAAAATCCATTCGTATATTTCATTATTTTGAAGTACTTCATACATTCTGAAATCTATAATCTCAAGTTCATTTGCTCCCGTCTCAAGTATCTTCGGAAGATAGTCCTTTTTAGCCATCTAATTCCTCCGTTTATAAGTTCTCGGTTCTGAATATTTTCTTTATGTTTAGCAAAGTTAATAGCTCCTTTTTTCCAGAGCCGTTTTCTATCATTATCACACCATCTATGAAATCAGGATCAATCCCTATAGAGTTCATTGGGGGTGGCTGTATCTCTTCAGGGTTTATGTTTATTGCTCCCTCAACTTTATCAACAGTTATTCCTATATGTCCTAAATCTGTTTCAACAACAACGATCATTGGATGTTCAAGATTATCTTCCCCATTAAGGTTAAACTTTTTCTTAAGGCTTACGACCGGAATTATGTTTCCTCTAAGGTTCATTACACCTAAGATATAATCTTTTGTTTTAGGAACAGGTGTAATATCCATATCCTTCGTTATTTTGATCACATCTTTTATATTCACACCTATAAGTTCATCATTAAGGTAAAATGTTATTAGCCTTTCTTCTGTTGATACCTCTTTTTTTATTTCCCTAAGTCCTAAGACCTCTATTTCTGACATTACAGCACCCCTACAAGTTGTGATTTTTTGTCATTTATTAATGAATTTGTATCAACAATTAGAACAACTCTTCCGTCTCCTGTTATTGTTGCTCCCGCAATTCCCTGAACATTTTCAAGAAGCTTTCCAAGTGGTTTAATAACAATTTCCTCTTCTCCAAAAAGTTCCTCAACACTGATTGCGATATTTTTTTCACCTACTCTCACTATCACGATAAACTGTTTTTCATTCTGATCTGGCATATCAAAAAGTTCATTCAGACTGAACATAAGATAAACTTCTTCCCTGAGCATAAAGGACTTAAACTGACCGATATTTTTTACTTTGTCAGGTTCATATCTGACTATTTCCACGACAGAGTATAGGGGGATGGCAAAAATTCTGTTGTTAGCTCCAACCATTAATGTTCTTATGATTGCAACTGTCAGAGGGAGTTTCATAATGAATTTTGTACCTTCTCCAAGTTCGCTCTCAACTTCTATTGTTCCCCTTAAGGAGTGTATTGTTGATGCAACCACATCCATACCAACTCCCCTTCCGGACACATCACTTACCTGCTCTGCTGTTGAAAATCCCGGCATAAATAAAAGCTCAAATGCCTCTTTATCACTGATATTTTCTGCCTGCTCCGGCGTTATTAGACCTTTTTCAATAGCCTTTTTCTTTACCTTTTCAACATCTATCCCTTTTCCATCATCTTCTATAGCTATGATTATTCTGTCTCCTTCTTGATATGCAGAAAGTTTTACTGTACCAATTTCTGGTTTCCCAGACTTAACTCTTTCTTCAGGTGGTTCTATCCCATGATCGATAGCATTTCTTACAAGATGAATTAGAGGATCTTCAAGTTTGTCAAGTATTGATCTGTCTATTTCTGTATCTTCTCCCTCAAGCACAAGATTTACTTTTTTGTTCAATTTTTTGGCAAGATCCCTTACTATGCGGGGAAATTTGCTGAAAACTTTTTTAACAGGTTGCATCCTCAATTTCATAACTGCATCTTGAAGATCGCTGACCGTTCTGCTCATCCCTGTTATTGAGTCTAAAAGTTCTTCTATAGTTTCTGTACTATTGCAGGATGTTTCAAGTCCAGAGGCAAGCTTTACAATTCTGTTCCTGTCTAAAACAAGTTCACCAACAAGATTCATTAATACCTCAACCCTTTCAACATCAACCCTTATAACCTCTTCTTTTTTCTCCGTTTTTTTCTTTTTTGTGATCTCACTCTTTTCAGCTGTTTTGGGTCTCTCTTCTTTTTGCACAGGTTTGCTTTCTTCTATTTCAGGTTTGGATTTCTGTTCTTCCCCTTTCTGTTTTATTAGATCTTTAACATCTTTTCCTTCAGATATGATTTTTTCCAATTTTTCTATAACTTCTATAGATGGTCTCTCATCCGGAGGAAGAAGAATAAGTTCCTCAAGAATTTCTCCGAGATCCTTTCCAGGATACTGCAAAATAAGATTTTTTATATCCTCATCTACACTTTCTACAAACTGTATGTCCGTACCTATTTCGCCTTGAGATTCATGGTTATTGTTAACTATCTCTGCTTCCAGAACCTCACCACCTGAAAGGACAGACTCAAGTTTTATCAATAGATCTTTTATATCCTCTTCATCAGGAATTTCCTCGCTTTCTTTTATCATTTCAATGGATTCTTTTAGTTTATCAACACCTTCAAAAATAATATCCATCATTTCTGAAGTAAGTTTTAATTCATCATTCCTGAGTTTATTGAAAATATCCTCTATCTTATGGGCAATCTCAACAACAGATGTAAGTCCTAAAAAACCTGCTCCCCCTTTTAGGGTATGCATACCCCTAAATATTTTGTTAAGAAGTTCTTTATCATCAGGATTTTCCTCAAGTTCTATTAGATCCTGATCAAGACCTGATAGTATTTCATCAGCCTCAATCAAAAATTCTTCAAGTATTTCTTTCATATCCTCTGGAAAATCTAACTTCATTTCATCCACCCCTTTACATTCCAAACTGTTTTAATATGTCATCAACATCTTTTTGGGATACTTCCTTTTTCCACTCAAGCTCTTCCAATTTTTCTTTTAATTCTTCTCTTTTTTCATCTGATTTTTCTTCACTGATCCCAAATAAAAGAAGAATTTTAAGTATTTCTTTTTCAAGATCGGTTATAAACCCTGAAATTTTTAGAAGCCTCTGGGACAAAATATCCTGAAATTCAAGAAGGGTTAGAGATTCTGTAAGCAATCTCATTATTTTCTCAAGATCATCTTTAAATTTTCTTTGATCATCTTGAGTAAGCTGTTCAAGGACTCTTTTTAATATTTTCGTCGTTTCCATTATGTTATCGATAAGCTTTTTTGTAGCTTCCTCGCTCTCTTTTATGGCAAGCTCAATATGCTGATTTACACTTTTTAAACCTTCCCTTTTAGTTCCTAAAGTTTCCACGTCCTTTTTGTACTCTTCAATAATTCCAAGAAGCTTTTTAACTTCCTGAAGTAAACCCTCTGTCATTCTTGCCTCCTAAAATACTAATGATTTTAATAATTAATTTCGTAAAAAATTTTTTTGGCTTGAAAAAAAGATATAAAAAACATTGTCAATAATAATTCTTCAGAAAAAAATCTCATCCTTGTTTGTCTCCAAAAAAATAAATAGATATTAATATAATAACATTCATATTAAAAAATATCTCAACTTAATAATACAATCTAATTTATAAAAAACAATAAGAAAAATCTGGAAAGTTTATGAAAGATACTACTGATTTTAAATTTTTAATGTGGAAGAATTTTTATGATTGTATTAATATTATAATTAGTAAATTATTTTAAGGATTAAAAATTGCAGTGATGAACAAAAGAATAAATAGGCTACTTGACGAACTTATCAAAAAACTTGAAGAAGAAAAGGAGCTTATTATCACTACTATTAAAGACACTGAACAGGTGGAGAGGCTAAATAGTGTAATTGAAGATAAAAGAAAAATATTATCTGAGCTTGCTAAATACAATGTAGAAGATTTTAAAGGTTTTGAAGAGCAGTTAAACCAGATTAAAAGCCTTAGTCAGATAAACTTAACATTAGCAGTAGGAAATGCCCAATTTATAGAGGATATTTTTTCTTCTATTTTTGATGAGCCTCAGAAATATGATCAAAAGGGGACTGTAAAGCAGTCCCAGAAAGGATTTTTTAACAAAAAAATCTAAATACCAAAGATAGCATATTTGAGCCACAGCAATCCCAAGGCAACAATTACCGTAACTACTGTTACGGGTGTTCCCTGTTTTACAAAATCAAAAAACTTTATTGGATATCCCTCCCTTTCAGAAAGCCCAGCTGCAACAACGTTTGCAGATGCACCTATTATTGTAAGGTTTCCACCAAGACATGCACCAAGGGCAAGGGCCCACCAGAGAGGTTCCACATCAAATGCTGCTGTTTTTGCAAGATCAATAAGAACATAAGACATAGCCATTGTAAAAGGAATGTTGTCAACTATCCCTGAGATAAAAGCTGAAAGTCCTCCAAGAATAAGTATTCCTGACATGGGATCTGTAATAACTCCTGCAACAAGATGGGCTGCGTCCTCAAACACACCTGAATGTTCAAGGCCACCTATTACAACAAATAGACCTAAGAAAAACATAAGGGTTGTCCATTCAACCCTTTCAAAAATCTTTTCCGGACTTTCTTTAGCCCATATCATCAAGACAGATGCCATGAACAGTGCTATTGTTCCAGCTTCAAGATGCAAAATATGGTGAAGGAAAAATAGGATAACCGTTATTCCAAACACAATTAAACCTTTTCTCATCAGGATAACATCATACTCTACTTTTTGTTCTTCAATTATCCTTTTCAACTCCTTTTCATCGGTCAGCTTAACTTCCAGATGTCCCTGGTACTTCATCATACCTATAAAAATGATTGTACCTATAATGTGGGTAACAACAACTATGGGAGCAAGATTAACTATAAAATCCATAAATGTAAAACCGCCCAGAGAACCGATAATAATGTTAGGAGGATCTCCGATAAGTGTAGCTGTTCCTCCAATATTCGAAGCAAGAACCGTGGCTATTACATAAGGAACCGGTTTAAGCTTTAATTTAGATGTTATTGATATTAAGATTGGTACCATAAATAATACTGTGGTAACGTTGTCAAGAAATGCAGATAATACAGCGGTAAGCAGAGTAAAAGTTAAAACTATCTTAAAGGGATCTCCTTTAGTGATCCTGAGTGCCATAGATGAAAGTATCGAGAAAAATCCGCTTTCAATAAGCACGGAAACAATAATCATCATACCTATAAGGAGAAACATCGTATTGTGGTCAATCGCTTCCCATGCTCCTTCAGGTGTTACCACCCCAAGAAAGATAGCAAATGTTCCTCCTAATAGTGCAGCCGGAACCCGATGGAAAAATTTTTCCAGTATTATCATTGCGTAAGTTCCGGCAAATAAAAGAATGGAAATCCAGTAAAGATTTTCTTTTGACCCTAATCCGATCATACTTAAAATTGTTTGATGTTCCACCTTTACGCCCCTTCTTCGTCTTTAAATATTCCTACTGACATTTCTGAATTTTCTATGTAAGAATCCTTATCATTAATATCTTCATTTATAATGAGGAGATCATATTGGTGTTTTCTTGCGTAATATGGGATTTCTTTCTTTGGATCTCCTTTTGCAACTATCAGTTCTACCTCTTCCCCTTCAAGTGATCTTGCTATTTTTTCTTTGACAGCATCAAGATGCTCCTTAAATAGTTCTGCCACAAGTTGTTTTGCCTCTTCATCTGGATGAGTTTTTCTTAATCTGTTTTCATAAAACACCTCGTAAAAAGATGTTATCATTTTGAAGTCAACACCCAGTTTTTTTGCAAAAGTATAGGCTGACTTTATGTAATAAAGGGTTGCTGTTTCTTTATCTACATTAATGAGAATCTTTTCTATTTTGTTGCAGTCCTCTTGAAGAAGCAAAATATCAATATACTCAAATCCTTTAATAAATCTTTCTGATGATGTGATTTTAAAAATATGTTCAAAAGGTGATATTTTTTCTCTGGTTATTATAAAAAGATCTGGTTTTTCTGCCTTTATTTCTTCTTTAGCCTCTCCATACTCAATCTGATTTCTAATTTCAAAATCTATGTTCAACGAAAAAAGTTGATCTTTAACTTTCTCTTTTTGATTTTCTGGAACTTCAATCAAAAAAAGAACAAGTTTTTTTTGTAATTTTTGTGATATGAATGATGCCACTTTAAGATTATTAAAATTTACATTCCCTTTTTGTAAAAATACGATCTTATTTACAGGCATATTAAAATCCCCTTCACTTCCATTTTTAATAATTTATCGGAAGCAAAGGGGATAAGTTTATATCTTTATGCCTGCCCGTATTTTTTTGCAAGCTCGTAAAGTCTTCTGATTCTTTCTTGAGTTGGAGGGTGGGTTGAGAAAAGTGAGGCTATAGCAGAACCTCTGAGGGGATTTACTATCATCATATGTGCTGTTCCTGGATTTACCTCTCTTTCAGCCACAGGAGCAAGCTGATTAGCTGCCATTTCTAATTTTTCAAGGGCTTTAGCAAGGGAGAGGGGACATCTGCATATTTCTGCTCCTGTAGCATCAGCAGCGTATTCCCTCGATCTTGATATAGCCATTTGAACAAGCATTGCTGCTATAGGCGCAAGTATAAATAAAAGAAGTGAACCTATAATACCCCCAATAGGATTATCTTCATCATCTCTGCCAAATAGACTTGACCAGAATGCCATTTCTGCCAGCATTGAAATCGCTCCACCAATTGTAGCAGCTATAGATGAGATCAGAATATCTCTGTTCTTTATATGAGCTATCTCGTGGGCAAGAACTCCTCTAAGTTCTTCAGGGGAAAGTATATTAAGTATCCCGGATGTCACTGCAACAACAGCATTTTTAGGGTTTCTCCCTGTAGCAAACGCATTCGGAATGTCAATCGGTGCAAGATATACTCTGGGCTTGGGTATGCCTGCATTTCTTGCAAGCTGCTCTACCATATCGTGAAGCCATGGGGCTTCTTCATACGAAATCTCCTTAGCACCGTACATTTTTAACGCTAATTTGTCTGAGAACCAGTAGGCAAAGAAGTTCATTGCCATCGCAAATACAAAAGCGATTACCATACCTGTCTGTCCACCTAATATCTTACCTACCACAAGAAACAGTCCTGTTAATATTCCAAGCAACAGAACTGTTTTAATAGTATGCATGCCGCTAACTACCTCCCTATATTTTTAGGAATGATATATTAAGTGTATATTGTGAAAAATCAGTGAAGAAGATCATAAAAAAGCCCCTTAAAGGGGCTTTGATCTTAATTGACTTCGGGTTCTATTACATCTTCATCAGGACCTTTTTTTCCACCGGCAGATCCTTCTGACTGGTATAACTTTTGAGCAATTTTATTAGCAACGGTGGTAACTTTATCTATAGCAGATTGTATTTTTTCCCTTTCATTTGAGGCAAGTGCTTCTTTTCCTTCTTTTATAGCCTCTTCTGCTTCTTTTTTCTCTTCTTCTGACAGTTTTCCTTCATTTTCTTTAACTGTTTTTTCCAGACTGTAAACTATTGCATCAAGCTGGTTTCTCAACTCAACAGTTTCCTGAAACTTCCTGTCTTCATCTTCATGCTTTTTAGCTTCTTCAATAATCTTGTTGATCTCTTCCTCTGTAAGGCCTGAAGACTGCTGTACAGTTATAGACTGGGATTTTCCTGTAGCTTTATCAGTTGCTGTAACATGGAGTATTCCGTCGGCATCTATATCAAAACAAACCTCTATCTGTGGAACTCCTCTTGGGGCAGGTGGGATGTCTGTCAGGAAAAATCTGCCGAGAGATTTATTTTCTTTTGCCATTTTTCTTTCACCCTGAAGAACGTGTATCTCAACCTGTGTCTGGTTATCAGCTGCTGTTGTGAATATCTCACATTTTTTAGTTGGTATCGGGGTATTTCTTGGTATAAGGGTTGTCATAACACCGCCTAATGTTTCAATTCCAAGGGATAGTGGTGTCACATCAATAAGGAGAACATCTTTAACCTCACCGGCAAGAACTCCTCCCTGAATTGCAGCCCCAACAGCAACAACCTCATCTGGATTAACCCCTTTGTGAGGCTCTTTTCCAAAAAATTCTTTTATCTTTTGCTGAACGAGAGGAATTCTTGTAGATCCTCCTACAAGAACAACATCATCTATATCATTAGGTGTTAGTTTTGCTTCTTCAAGAGCTCTTTTTACTATATCCATAGTTCTATCAACAAGATCTTTTATCATTTCCTCAAGTCTGGCCCTTGTCAGCTTTTTCTCAAGATGCAGTGGTTGGTTTGTGTTCGGATCTATTGTGATAAATGGAAGATTTATCTCTGTCTCCATCTTGAATGAAAGCTCTTTCTTTGCCTGTTCTGCAGCCTCTTTTAATCTCTGGAATGCTGTTTTATCATTTCTCAGATCAATTCCATGCTCTTTTTTGAATTCCTCCACAAGCCAGTCTATAATTCTCGCATCAATATCAGAACCACCAAGATGTGTATCTCCGTCAGAAACTTTAACCTCTATTACCCCTTCTCCTCCTTCAAGAATGGAAACATCAAATGTTCCTCCACCAAAGTCATAAACCAGTATCCTTACATCAGACTTTTTATCAAGACCGTAAGCAAGTGCTGCAGCTGTAGGCTCGTTTATTATTCTTTTAACTTCAAGTCCTGCGATCTTTCCTGCATCTTTAGTTGCCTGTCTCTGTCTTTCGTTGAAATAAGCAGGTACTGTTATTACAGCTTCCGTTATTTTTTCACCCAGATAAGATTCTGCAGCCTCTTTTAATTTTTTTAAGATCTGTGCTCCCACCTCTTCAGGTCTGACAATTTTTCCTGCGTTAGGAACATCAAAGGCAGCATCACCTTTTTCATCTGCAACAACTTTATATGGAACATGTTTTACCTCTTCTTTAACCTCTTCATACTTTCTTCCGATAAATCTTTTTGATTCGTATATTGTGTTTTCAGGATCAAGGACAGCCCTTCTTTTTGCAGGATCGCCAACAAGTATTTCTCCTTCTTTTGTCCATGAAACAACTGATGGTGTAGTTCTAAACCCTTCCTGATTGGCTATGACAATAGGTTCTCCTCCTGACATCACAGAAACAACCGAGTTAGTTGTCCCAAGGTCTATTCCTATAACTTTTCCCATTTCTCTACCTCCATCTCAAATCTTTTTATTAAAATATAATATTTTAGTTTACTATTGTCAATATTTTTGATAAAGGTAAATATAAATTTATAGTTAAATCATTTTCCCTTTTTTCCGAAAAGATCTCAAAATACTACCCCAGGAGAAAATCATGAAGATAGCGTATATAAATTTTTACTCTATTTCTAACAGGTATAGGGCTGGAGCACTTATAACAGACAGTAGTACAAGACCTGTTGAGTTCAGAATCACATCTGATCTGAATATTGACAAACTTCAGGAAATTTTATATGGTGAAGCTCTTCAGGAGGTTCTTTATAAGGAAAAGTTCACCGTTCAACTTCTAAAATCGATGCAGGAAGATTACGACATTGTCCTTATAAAAGAGAAAAATCTTATGTCTATTAGACAGGAAATAAACAAACCTGTGGTTCATATTCAAAAGTTTGATCAGTTTATGCCTTTAAATAGACTGAGCCACAAGATAATAAACATTCACGACAGATATGAACCTTTGTATATTACTGTAAACAAAGAGGATGAAAAGAGGCTTATTAGCATCTCACACTTTCTTCAGGAGATGTACAGGAACTTTAACATAATGGAACCATTCAAAAGAATAGAAAACGCAATAAAATACATAATGGAGAACAGCCTTGAGACTGAAAGAGCAGATATATGTATCAGATAATCTAATTAATCCTCTGAAGATAAACACACAGCTACTTTTTATCGATGAGTCCTTTTGCTTTGTTTCGAATAATCTCTTAAAAGAAATACCAACAGTTTCAAACTCTGGAAAACTTTTTATAAAAAAGGTTGACATAAATAAAGTTTTACGGGAAGAAACAAAAAGGAAAGAAGAAAAAAAACAGCCAAAAAATTACAGCATATTTGACCTTCTTAAACCGATACTTATGCCCTCAATAGATTTTGAACTGCCAAAAAGTATACATTTTCCCCATAAACTGTTTAATTATCAGGTGGAAGGTATAAAATTCCTGATCTCAAAAGAGTTTGCACTCCTTGCAGACCAGATGGGAACAGGTAAGACAGTAATGTCTATAACAGCGATGAGAATACTTTTTTTAAAGGGAAAAATAAAAAAAGCTGTGGTGGTTGTTCCCTCAAACCTTATCTCTGTCTGGGAAGATCACCTCCTTAAATGGTCTCCTGAACTTGTCTTTTTAACTCTTAATGAAAATAAAATAAGTAGAAAACAGCTTTACACAAAAGATGCCCATATATACCTTATAAGCTACGACACACTAAAAAATGATTACAAGTTTTCAAAAGACATTTTAAAAAATTTCTCAAAAGATTTAGATCTGATTATCCTTGATGAAGCACACAACATTAAGAACCCGGATGCCTTAAAAACAAGAGCCGTAAAATTTGTATCAAAAAACTCCAAAATAAGATGGGCGCTAAGCGGAACACCACTTCAAAATAATTTGAAGGAACTTTTATCCCTTTATGAGTTTTTAAATCCTCAGTTTAAAATAGAAAAAAAACTAACTGAAGAAGAGGCTAAAGAACTGATAAAACCTGTGATGCTTAGAAGATTGAAAAAAGATGTTCTGAAAGATCTTCCTGAAAAACTGCCCCCTGAGATTGAAAGGTTTGATCTATCACCTCTACAACAGGCAGAGTACGATTATGTTTTAGGAAAAGAAACTGAAAGACTTCAGGAGATTTACGACAGATTCAGGGGGGATAAAAACTTCAGATTTATCATGAAGCAAAACCTTATCCAGTCAATCCAGAAACTGAGGCAGATATGCAATTTCCCAACAAAAGGAATAGACAGCCCAAAGATGGAAAGGTTAAGGGAGATGGTTGTTGAGCTAATAAAAGACGGAGAAAAGATTGTTGTTTTTACAAACTTTGTCAAAGCAGGTGTTGAGAAAATAGTAAAGAACCTATCCTTTTATATAAATCCAGATTACATAGTCACATACCACGGGAGTATGAAACCTGAAGAAAAAAAAGAGGCTGTTAATCAGTTTAGGAACAATAATAAAAAATATGTGTTTATAGGAACATTGGGATCGGCAGGTGAAGGGCTGACCCTTGTTGAATCAAGTTACGCCGTATTTTTTGATCTACACTGGAATCCTGCAAAAATCTGGCAGGCTGAAGATAGGGTTCACAGAATAGGTCAAAAAAATAAAGTTAATATATACAGTTTTGTTATGAAAAACACCGTTGA
>Ga0256832_1000092_pt1 | contig 53063 bp, 51 predicted proteins | sample 134614metaG_FD_190534 | JGI IMG/M metagenome (GOLD analysis project Ga0256832, IMG submission 190534) | Hydrothermal vent microbial communities from Lau Basin, Pacific Ocean - 134-614 | ecosystem: Environmental > Aquatic > Marine > Hydrothermal vents | place: Pacific Ocean: Lau Basin | collected...
AGAAATCCTTTAAAACTCTACAAAAGAACCTGTCAAAAAGAAGGTTGCAACAATACCTTTGAAACCACCTATGCTCCCGATAGACCGGAGATAGTTTACTGTGAGGAGTGTTATAATCGGGAGGTGAGCTAGGAAAAGAGCTTTTGACTTTTCTTTTTGCATTAAGTAACATAAAGACAGGATTTCTAAAAACTTCTAAACGCTATGGAGAAAAAAATCAAAGAAATTTGGTGGAAAGCCAAAGAAGAGATTAGTCAACCCCAGACGCCGGAAAAACTGTCGGCATTAAAAGTAAAATATCTCGGTAAAAAAAGTGAATTAAACCAGATTCTCAAGAATCTAAAAAACCTGTCAGCAGAGGAAAAAAAGATTATTGGGCCTCTGGCCAATCAAATTAAAAACAAACTCAAAGAAATTTTTTCCCAAAAAGAAGAAGAGTTGGCCAGTGTCGTTGATGCCGAGAAAGAATGGATTGACGTTACCGCCCCCGCTCAAAGGGTAAGGCCGGGAAAATTACATCCCTTGACTTTGGTGCAAAATCAAATAGAAGATATTTTTACCAGTCTGGGCTTTGAAATTGTTGATGGTCCGGATGTGGAAACGGAGTTTTATAATTTTGACGCTATTAATATGCCCGATGATCACCCCGGACGAGATATGCAGGATACTTTTTGGATTTCCAAAAAAGAAAATCGCAAAAAAGGAGAAGGAGTGGTGATGCGTACACAAACCTCTTCCGTACAGGTTCGCTACATGGAAAAACATCAGCCGCCTTTGCGCATCATCGTTCCGGGCAGAGTTTTTCGCAATGAAGCCACCGACGCCAGTCATGAACACACCTTTCACCAATTTGAAGCCTTGGTGGTTGATAAAAAGATTAGCGTGGCTAATTTCTTGTTTGTTGCCGAAACTTTCTTTTCCCAATTCTTTGGAGAGAAAATGAAGGTTAGACTGAGACCAAGCTATTTTCCTTTTGTGGAGCCTGGTTTTGAATTTGATATTTCTTGCACCAATTGTGGTGGAAAAGGATGTTCCACTTGTTCTCAAACCGGCTGGATTGAAGTTGGTGGCGCCGGCATGGTTCACCAAAATGTTTTTCAAGCGGCCGGTTACCCCCGCAACAAATACCAGGGCTTTGCCTGGGGCTTCGGTTTGGAACGTTTGGCTATGATGAAATACAAAATCAATGACATCCGCCTTTTCCACAGCGGGGACATAAGATTTACGGAACAGTTTTAATGAGTCGCCCGGTGGTTCAATGGACTTATTTACATTTTTCTTGACAGGATTCTACATAAAGTATATAATGGTAATATACAGAAAACATGAAGGATTTAATGGCAAGCGTGATCGGATTTGATTGGGACAATGGGAATTGTAAAAAGAATAAAATCAAACATAAAGTTGAAACAAACGAGTGTGAAGAAGTATTTTTTAATAAACCGCTATTAATTTTTCCAGACAAAAAACATTCTGAAATTGAAACTAGATATTACGCTTTAGGTAGGACAGTATTGGACAGAAAATTATTTGTCGTTTTTGTTACAAGGAATAATAAGATAAGGGTCATTTCTGCTCGTGATATGAGCAGAAAAGAACGAAAAATATATGAAAAAAAATAAGCGAATCCCAAAATTTAAAAATGAAAAACAAGAGGCTGATTTTTGGCAAAAAAACGATTCGGCTGATTTTATTAATTGGTCAAAAGCGAAAAAAAATATTAAATTCCCAAATTTGAAGCCTTCTACTAAAACTATTTCCTTGAGATTATCAGAATCTATGTTGAATAATCTAAAGATAGTGGCTAACCAAAAAGACATACCTTATCAATCTTTTATAAAAGTCATCATAGACGAAAGATTAAAAGCCGAGCTAGAAAAATGACCAACATCAAATGAAAAAAATCAATGACATCCGCCTTTTCCACAGCGGGGACATAAGATTTACGGAGCAGTTTTAATGACTGCTGTCATAAGCCTAAAAACAATTGCTGTCTAATTGACAAAGTAATACAAATCATATACAATGTAAACATGAAGGTGGACGATTATATAATTGATTGGAACAAGGAGAAGAATATTTGGCTAAAAAAACATAGACAAGTTTCCTTTGAAATTGTTGAAGTAAAGCTGTTGGAGAAGGATATTGTAGCAATAATTCCGCATAACAGTAAAAAATACGCCCATCAATTTTTAATAGTCGTTAACATAGATGATTATATCTACGTTGTCCCATTCGTAATCAACGAAGATGATAAAATAATTTTTTTAAAGACGATTATTCCGAGCAGAAAATATACCAAGAAATATTTAAAGTGAATTTTATGAATAAAAGACAATCACAACAAGATGTTTATTTTGACAGGGAGGAAGAAGAGTTATCAAAATACATTGAAAAAACGAATCTAAAACCGTTAGAGAAAGCAAAGGAAAAAGAATTGATTGACGGGCTGGCTAATGCTGCCAAAAATACTTTGGCTAAGAAAAAAGTGGTTAGTCTAAGATTATCCGAAAGAGATTTATTGTATTTCAAGGCTAAGGCGGCTGAAGAGGGAATACCATACCAAACTCTAATGACCTCTGTCTTGCATAAATACATTTTTTCTTAAAAATTTTTTAAATTTACCGCCCTTAACAATACTAAGCGAACAACAAAGAACAAGAGCTGTTTTCTGCTGGTAATACAAATAAAAAAACGAAAAATTATAAAAACCAAAACAAACAACTAATGCCGGAAAAAATTCCCTCTGCCCAACCAGAGCAAATAGAATCAAAAAAAGAGCTGAACAAAAACTTTTTCAAGACTGAACTTTCTCCTAACGATAAAGAAAGTTTGAAGAAATTGGCTGAACAGCTGGAGAATTTTATGGACAAAGAAGCCGCTGAACAATTGATATTTATTTTAAAAATGATGGCGACAGAAGATTACGTCAATCAGTGCCGCTTGGCCACAAAAGCTTTGGCGGAAAAAATGAATGAACGTTTTGGCGGAGAAGAATCGTTTTTTGATCTTATGCCGCCTAAGACCAGGCTATTTGATCTACGCAGCAATGAAGGTCTAAGTAAAATCAATTACCAATCTCCCTCCGGACATAGCGTGGCCGGATTGGATTTTTTTGACAACAGGTCGGCAAGTAAAAACAAAAAAAGATTTATCATCATTGACCCCGTTTACGGAGTGGTAAACCGTAAGGTTGATCGGGATAACATTCTTTTGTTAGCCGGCTTCGGTAACATTGAGGAAGCCAAAAAGGCTCTCTCGGAAGTGTATGGCGGTCGCTGGCAAGAAGCTTATTTTTTTGATAGAAAAAATAATAAATTTATCTTTATTGACAAAGATAAAAAGTAAACAGTTTAAACTTGCTATGAAGCATCCACCGACCTGCCGGCAAAAAACAACGAATCAAAAAATAAAAACAATATATTAAATAGTAAGTCACAAAAAATGTCATTAGAGCAAATGTCTAAGTTCGGGCAAGACAAAAAAGAAGAAAGTAGCAATCCAAAAAATTTTGACAAAAAATCTTTGGAGTTGGAGAAAATGAATCGTCTGGCTGAGAATGCCAGCGATCCGGAAATTAAAGAAGCAATGATTCAAAAAATGGATCAGCTCAACGAAACCATTGCGGAACTGGAAAAGAAAAGTGGTTTGCCGGCGGAGGAAATTTTGGATAATTATACTCGTCTAAATAAACAATTGGCGGAAGGAGGAGATATCAATAAGCTAATTGAAAATTTGGCCAAAGAACTGCCAACAGAAGAAAAAACCGCTTTTTTACAAGCGGTCAAAAATGGCGCTACCGAGGCCATTGTAAATATTTTTAAAAAGAATAATCCCAAAAGAACAGCTGTAGCCACAGCTCTGGCTCTAACTTTATTTACCGGCGCCGTTGGTAACGCTAACGTAGTCCGGGCGCAAGAATACAGTGGCAATCGTCAGCAGATAGAAATGGTGAAAAAAATAGAAACCCCCGCCCAAGCCTGGGAATATTTATTGTCAACCGACAAGAAAGATTTTTTTAAAGCTTTGGAAAAAATAAAAAATGACTTGGACATTGGACGGAACGAAAAAGGTTTCGCGGGCATTATTCACTATTTAAGTGTTGCCAAAAAAATGGGGGTTAGCGCTTATGCCAAATCTCTTGGTTTGGATTATTATCAATTGGATGAAGAAGGTAAAAAAAGGGCCGAACAAGGATTTGAGAGAATGTTGCAACAAAAAGGAATAGCCGAATACTTCAAATTGGCAGAAAAGATAAACCAAGAAAATAAATCCCAAGAAGTAACAAAATTGGCTGAAGTTGAAAAATGGGAGAAAAAACTGAAAACGCCGTTGGTTGAGAGATTGGAAAAAGAGGCGTCTGAAGATGATTTAAAGGCGATAAATATGGGTCTCAGCGCCCACAGAGAGAGACTTTTGGGACAAGGTTTAAGCCCTCAAGAAGTGGCTCAAGAGATAACTCGGCTGAAAGAACAACAAGCCCAAAAATATTTTTCCGAGAGAAAGTGAAATTGGTTATTAAAATCTCTATACCAATTTGGAATTAGTTATAGACATTCGTTGTAAGGGTTCTGAAGATATGTTAGAATAGAACGACTAAAAAATGCATGAATTTAAATTTTAATCCAAACACAGTATGCAAATTATAAAAAGACTACTAGTGTCACTAGGGTTGGCGCTTTTAATTTTGGCAATACTTGGCGCGCTTGGTTTTGCCTGGTTTGTTTATTATTGTAACCATCCTGCTGGGAAACTGGTAGATGCATCTGTAAGTCATTATTTTGCCTACAGTCCTTTGCATACGCGAATCATGTATTCGGGTGCAGAATGTTTATCCCTTGGAAATTCTGGAGATATGTATTTACCAGCAGAAGTGGACATAAAAACATTCAGGCCAATTAGTGAATTTTATGCTATTGATAAAAACAACGTTTATTATCGTGATAGAAAACTCAAAGGAGCGGATCCTAAAAATTTTCGTATCTTAAAAAATGACTATTCTCTCAGCGGGAACAACGTTTATCATCGTGAGAAAAAACTTAAAGACGCTGACCCGAAGACTTTTCGTGTTCTAAATAGTGAATATGCTCTTGATAAAAACAATGTTTATTACCAATCTGCAAAAATACTAGAGGCTGATCCAAAAACCTTTCGAGTTCTTAAAGAGCATTATGCGCTTGATAAAAATCATGTCTACTATTTTTGGGGCATTATTCCTGATGCGGATCCCGATACTTATCATATCTTAAGAGGAGAATATGCCATTGATAAAAATAATGTCTATTTTAAAAACAAAAAAATTCCTAACGCAGATTTAGAAACCTTTGTTGTTTCCAGACACAATCCCGCTTATGCCAAAGACAAAAACCATGCCTATGTTGGTGGAATTATAGATACAAATTTTGAGTAATTAAACGATTTAATTTTTAAAACGGGGCTAAGTATTATGTTATACAGTTTCAACTGGCTAAAAAAACTAAGCAAAACAAACAAAACGGCGACGGAAATCGCCGACTTATTTCTGACACACAGTTTTGAGGTGGAAGATGTGGAGGATTTATCCCAAGGGTTAAACAAAGTGATTATCGGAGAAGTGTTGGCCGTGGAAAAACACCCCAACGCTGATCGTTTACGAATAGCCAAAGTTGATGTCGGGAAAAATAATGGCGGAACTTTGCAAATAGTTTGCGGAGCTCCCAATCTGCAAAAAGGGCAAAAAGTGCCGGTCGCTTTGCCGGGGGCGGAAGTTATTTTTAAAAATGAAAAAGGGCAGGAGCAAAAATTTAAAATCAAAGAAAGTAAAATAAGGGGAGTTGAATCTTTTGGAATGATTTGCGCCGAAGATGAACTTGGTTTGGGTGAAGATCATAGTGGAATAATGGTCTTACCAGATGATGCTCCGGTAGGGGAGAGATTGGCTAAATATTTACAGCTGGATGATCAGGTTTTGGAAATTGATATTTTACCCAATCGCGCCCACGATTGCTTGAGTTATCAAGGGGTTGCCAGAGAATTGTGTGCCCTGGAAGACAAACGATTCCGTGCCGAGCCTTCAGAAAACGATTTTCAAAAATTTAAGGAAAAATTAAATCCGTTACCAAGTGATTTTTCTGTTCAAATAGAAAGTCCGCATTGCTCCCGCTATTGTCTGGTCAAGCTCAGCAATATTCAAATTAAGCCGTCGCCTCTCTGGTTGCAAGCCAGACTTAAAGTCAGCGGCCTGAAACCAATTAACAACGTGGTTGATATTACCAACTATGTTATGCTCAAGACCGGACAACCGCTCCATGCTTTTTCTGCGGAGAAAATAGACCAAATCGTTGTCAGAGAAGCCAAAGAAAAAGAGAAAATAGTTTTACTTGACGGACAAGAATTGGAATTGTCCGCTTCTGACTTGGTTATTGCTGATGGCAAATCTCCGATAGCTCTAGCCGGGATTATGGGTGGTTTGGAAAGCGGTGTTAAAAACGAAACGGCGGAAATTATTCTGGAGGGTGCGAATTTTAACGCCCCAACAATCCGTCTCAGCGCTCGTCGGCATAACCTGCAAACAGACGCCTCTTATCGTTTTGAAAGAGACATTGACCCCAACTTTGTCGGTCCGGCCATTGTTGAGGCGGTCAACCTGTTGCAAAAATATGCCGATGCAAAATTGGAGTTTGGTCAAGACTTTTATCCGCAACCAATTAAACCTTGGTCGGTGGAATTGACAACTGATTACACCAACAACCTTCTGGGAATTGATTTGGATAAGTCAAAAATCAAGTCAATTTTAAACAGGCTTGGTATCCAAGTAACTGCCGAAGAAAAATTTGCCCAATCGGATAAAAAAGGGGGCGAAAAAATAACTTTTCTTATTCCCACCGCTCGTCGCGACTTGCGTTCCCCGGAAGATTTGATAGAGGAGGTTGGTAGAATTTACGGCTACGATAAAATTAAACCGAAACCGCTACAGACTGTTATTTCCTTGCCAAAATACAACCGCGAGAGAATGCTGGAGAGAAAGTTGAAAGAAGTTATGGTGGCCAACGGCTTTTATGAAATTAAAAGCTATTCCTTTTACAGCCGAAAGGATGCCAAAATGGCCGGACTTAATCCTGATGAACATATAGCACTGTTGAACCCGGCCAATCCGGAACAACAAATTTTACGCAATAATCTAATCATCAATTTGTTAAAAGCCGGCCAAAAAAATCTCAGCTATTTTCCTCAGGTTAAAATTTTTGAAGAGGGAAAAATCTACAGAAAAAGCCAAGATAAATTACCGGTTGAAGAATTAAGACTGGCCTTGGCTGTTTTTTCCAGACACAAAAAAGGAGAACAATTTTACCAGGTCAAGGGCGCCCTAGATAATCTGTTGGAAACTCTGAATATTGCCTCCTACTATTACGACGATAATTTTACCGACACCGGCTCACAACTGATGCCGGAAGTAAATCCGGTCCGCCGCGCCCTCCTAAAAACAAAAAGAGGAGAAGTAATCGGTTGGCTGGGAGAAATTTCTCAAAAAGTTGCCAAAAATTTCGGACTTAAAAATGTTAGAGTGGCGACCGGCTCCCTTGACGTCAGAAAAATACTGGAGCTTTCCCAAACGAAAACTGCGTTTAGAGAGCTTCCAAAATTTCCTTTCGTGGAAAGGGATATTTCTCTGCTGGTTGAGAAACGTTTGCAGATTAGAAAAATAGAGGAGGCTATTCGCAGGTTTGGCGGAGAGCTTTTGAAAAAAGTGGAATTGTTTGACATCTACAATTACCCGGGAAAAAACGAGAAGTCATTGGCTTTTCATTTAGCCTTCGGCAGTCCGCAAAGGACATTGCGTTCCGACGAAGTGGACGAGTTAATCAACAAACTGATTGACAAACTGGAGAAAAATTTTTCTCTGAAAGTCAGACGCTAATTTTCCAATAGACAATCATGCGATCAAGCTAGAGAAAATTTGCAAATAATGATACAATAAAAAAGGACAATAATAATTAATAATAAAAAAATGTCGTTAACCACAATTTTACTAATCATCATTGTTGTTCTGGCCGTTTGGTTAATCTTTGTTTACAATGGTTTAATCAGATTGCGCAACAGAGTAAAAGAGGCTTGGTCCGACATAGACGTGCAACTTAAAAGACGTTATGACCTCATTCCCAACCTGGTGGAAACAGTCAAAGGTTACGCCAAACACGAAAGTGAAACTTTGGAAAAAGTGATAGAGGCCAGAAACAAAGCTATGGCCACTCAAAAAAGTGGAGACGCTAAAGAGCAAGCGGAGGCGGAAAATGTTTTGTCCTCAACCTTGAAGTCAATTTTTGCCTTGGCGGAAAGCTATCCTGAGCTAAAAGCTAATCAAAACTTTCTTGAATTACAAAGAGAGCTGGCCGATACAGAGAACAAAATCCAGGCCGCTCGGCGATTTTACAACGGCAACGTTAGGGATTTCAACACAAAGATAGAGGTTTTTCCAAACAATATTTTGGCCAACGTTTTCAACTTCAAAAAATTTGAATTTTTTGAAATTGGCGACCAAAAAGAACGTGAAAATGTAAAGGTGGAATTTTAATTATTTGTCCTAAAATTTCCAGGCTATGGCCACCATTTACACCGAAAGAGATAAAAACATCAGATTAACCTGGATTTATTTAACTGGTTTTTTGATTTTTACCATTGGTATCGGTTGGTTTTTTGCCCAGATATATCACAATAGTTTCATTCTCTATTTAGCTGTTTTCTTTGCTGTCTTTATGAATTTAGCCAGTTATTGGTGGAGTGATAAAATAGTTTTGGGGATTAACAGGGCCCAAGAAATCAAACCGGAGCAGGGACCGGAAGTAAAAGAAATTTACCGACTGGTAGAAAATCTGGCAATTACCGCCGGTCTGCCAACCCCTCGTGTTTACCTTATTCCCGACCGATCAATGAATGCTTTTGCCACCGGCCGAGATCCCAATCATGCTGTTATTGCTCTAACCACCGGCTTGGTGGAAAATCTAAGCAAGACCGAATTGGAAGGAGTAATCGCCCACGAAATGTCCCACATTGGCAACAGAGATATTTTATTGGGCACTGTTTTAACAGTTCTGGTTGGTTTCGTGGCCATTCTAGCGGATCTATTTAGACGATCAATCATTTTTGGGGATAGTGACAACAACAAAAATAACACCTTCTTAATTGTGCTTGGTCTGATTTTTTCTCTGTTAGCTCCTCTCTCCGCCACCCTCATTCAATTGGCCATTTCCCGAAAAAGAGAGTTCTTGGCTGATAGTTCCGGAGTGCTTCTTACCAGATATCCGGAGGGCTTAGCTAGCGCCCTGGAAAAAATATCTCAAGATAGTCAAACGCTACAAACAGCCAACCGGGCTACGGCGCATTTATTTATCACCAATCCTTTTAAGGGTAAAAAAATTTCCAAGTTGTTTATGACTCACCCTCCCATAAAAGAAAGAATTAAACGTCTCCGGCAAATGGCCGTCTAGATCTGAGTAGGCGACTACTTTAGATAAAGGTCACCAAAGCTCGTGACCTTCTAACAGTTTAAAATATCAAATGAATTCAAATTATGAGTTAGGTGCTAAAGGCAATCAAAAATCCAAAGAAACAACACCAATACCTGAGCAATCAGAGTATATATCAACTTATCAATCACAATTAGAGAGGGGACTTGACGAACAATTAGCCAGAGAAATTATTAAAAGCTGTAAAATGGGTGACAAACCGGCCGCCTATTTTTGCCGAGTAATTCTCCTAGCCATTGAAAAGTTTAAAGCATCGCTTTACGGGGAAAAATTGTTTACGAAACAAGGCAAAGAAGAACTGGTAAAAGATATTAAAACTTTTCTAAGCCCTGTCAAAAAGAAAAATTGGTATTCAAGACTGGTTTCCTCACTGGATATTGAAGAAGCGGAGAAAAACTTAGCCGAAGAATTAAAACGGTTTTTAATAGAAAAATATTCTGGATAGAAGGGGCGTTACCCAATCTATTTGTCCAAGACTAGAAAAATTCTCCTTCAACGATGAGGGAATTTATTTATAAATATTTACAGAGAATAGCAGTGATCCGTCAACAGATATCATAACTCAAAGATCACCTTTAAAAAATTTGTAAATTGTAAATAACTGTGTTATAATGAAGAAAATAATTAAATAACAAAAAGTAATGGAAGAAAACAAAGAAGAAGTACAAACCGAAGAAAAAACGGAAGAAAAAAAAGAGACTGTTCAAACTGCCAGCCGGGAAGACATTGAGAAAAACAAAACAATGGCTATTTTGGCGTATTTTTTGTTTTTCTTACCTCTGCTAACCGATGCTAAAGAATCCAAGTTCGCTATGTTCCATGCCAACCAAAGTCTTGTCTTGCTGTTGGCTCAGATCGTAGTTTATGTCGTCGGTACAATCATTCCTTTTCTAGGTTGGTTCATTATCCTTCCCCTTGGTGTCATATTTTTGGTTGTTCTCTGGATTATGGGAATTATCAATGCCGCCAACGGAAAAATGAAAGAACTTCCTTTAATTGGAAGAATACATATCTTAGACAAATAAATTTTCGTCGGTATTTTAAAAACAGGCAACTTTGAAAGTTGCCTGTTTTGTTATATAATAAAACCTGTTGCAGAAACCAATAGTTTGATTTGTCCGGAAAATAAAAATATTTCTAAAATTGGTTAACTAATGACAAATTTAAGAAAACAAAAATAAATTCAAAAAATTGAAAAGAAATAAAATTCAAATGGTCAGAAAAAAGACCAAGATAGTAGCCACCATTGGTCCGGCTTCGGTCTCGGAAAAAACTCTAACAGCCATGGTTAAAGCGGGAATGGATGTCGCTCGTCTTAACCTTTCCCACAGTGATCACCGGTGGCACCAATCCGCCATTGCGAATATCAGAAAAGTGGAGAAAAAATTGCGAAAAAGAATAGGTATCCTGGCGGACCTACAAGGGCCGCGAATCAGAGTGATAAACGAAAAACCGATGCAAGTGAAAGTGGGAGAAAAAATTTTATTTACTGATCTTGTCCATCAAAACAAAAGCAAGCGCAAGAAAAAAATCATTCTGGATTGGGATCTGTTTTTTGCCTATCTAAAGCCGAATGCAAAAATTTTTATAGAAGATGGTCTGATACAATTTAAAGTAGTTAGTGTTCTAAACAATGGTTGCCTGGCCGAAGTTGTTGAAGGTGGAGAAGTCAAGCCCCATAAGGCGGTCAATATTCCCAGCATTTCATCCAAAATGAAGACTCTGACAGATAAAGATATTTTTGACTTAAAATTTGCTCTAAGTCAACGAGTTGATATGATAGCTCTGTCTTTTGTAGCCAATGGTCAGGATATTGTTACCCTCAGAAAAACCATTAACAATTTTCTTTCCGCTGATATCATTAAAAAAGCCGGCGATTATCGCCCCTGGATAATTTCCAAAATAGAAAGAAAGGCGGCCTTGAAAAATCTCAGCAAAATCATTCAATATTCCGACGGAGTAATGGTGGCCAGAGGGGATTTGGCCATAGAGGTTTCTCAAAACAAAGTTGGTTTATTGGAAAAAGAAATCATTAAAAAAAGTCGTAGATTTCATAAACCGGCCATTGTCGCCACTCAAATGTTGGCCAGTATGGAAAATAAGAGGCGACCAACCAGAGCAGAAATTTCCGATGTTACCAACGCTGTCATTGATCAGGCTGACGCCTTGATGCTTAGCGGAGAAACAGCCACCGGTCTCTATCCTATCCATACTGTAAAAACAATGTCTGATATAATCAAAACAGTAGAGCGCAGCAAATACAATGATTTGCGAGCGGTCAATCGTCACCTTTTCAAGTTGTTGTTCTCCGGCAAAAAATCAAAATACTTTAGCAAAACAGTCAATGATCTAAAAATCTTGCTCAAGCTGAGCTCACTGCGACAAGAAACAGTCAGACTTAGATTATCAAAACGAAAATTTTCCGAGTGGGGCAAGGCCGCTTTAATTTGGGGTGTTGATACAACCTTTTAAGTCAAACAAGGATTATTTTGTCGTCTGGGTTGATTTTTTCCCATTCAAACCATTTTGGCGTTTGAGTTTTGAAAAATTACGCCTTGATCTCGGAGTCGTCGCCTTAACCAAAGATTCCTATGACTATCACCAAACCGCTTGTTTTTAAATATTTTCTCTTATTGGGACTTCTGCTGAGTTCATTTCTTTTTTGGTTGGAACTAAAAAGCCCGACTTCTTTTCATTGGGGCCCAGTTTTATTTTATTCATCGTTACTTTTTCTCTTTTGGAGCTTTCTGATTTTTGTTTTTCCTCAGCGATCACTTTTTTGGTCGGGCTCATTCTTTATCGTCATTCCTAATCTAATTCTATCCCTCACCGTTCCGGGGCTCTTCTTTTCCTTCTTGGGCCTATTATTTTTCATTTGGGCCGGGGAAACGGTGAAAAGCAAAATGTCCAACCAAATCAAGTTGGACATTTGGAGCAGTTTTAGAGTGGGACATCGCCTGTTTTCTTTGGCTTTAACGCTGGTTATTCTCGGTTATGTTTTATTGCCGAGTCTACTTTCCGGCCGGCAAGTAGTCATTCCTCCCATTGAAATCAGTGAAAAACATCTGATACCGGCTGAACGGCTAATTTCCGCCATTGATCCCCATTTTGATTTTCAACAATTTACTTCCGCAACAGTAGCCGATTATATACTGCAACAAGCCAAAATTTCTCGCACTGATAATCCCTATCTCCGGCGTGAAGCCATAACTTCCGGAGAAAAAGAGCTGTCCACTTTGGCCGGCAGAAAAGTGCGGGCTTCTGAAAAAATTAACAGTGTTCTTCTGGAAATCATTAACAAAAAAATAAACAGTTATTTTCATTTTGACAATCATCGCGAGCTAAATCAACTCGGTTTCTGGCTCGTTCTGCTCATTACCTTTATTGCCATCTACAGTCTGGCCTCGTTTATTACTTCAATACTGATTTTGGTTTTTGAAATAATCTTACGCTTGTTAATAGCTGGCAAATTTTTAAAAGTTAGCCATCGTGATGTGCAAAAAGAAATAATTACAGTCTAAATTCAATTGACGAAAAAATGTTTTAATATTAAGCTAAAACATCTTATATTCAAACAACTAAAAAAATGACAACATCCAACCTCAAGAAACCACAACTTGTTTTTCTGGACACTGAAACCACCGGAAATGACCCTCAGAAAGACAGGTTATGTCAGGTCTGCTATAAATTTGCAGACAAGAAAGATAAAAAAGGCAAGGTTGTTAAACCGGGCAAACTATTGGTTAAGAATTTTAAACCACCGGTGCCCATTTCCATTAAAGCAATGAGTGTCACCAACATCACCAATAAAATGGTCGCTAAAGAAAGATCATTTCAAGGCAGCCGTTTTGCTCAAGAATTACAAGAAGTACTTAACAAAAATATAATGGTTGCACACAACGCCAAGTTTGACATCGCCATGCTAGCGGCGGAGGGGATTAAAGTGCCCCAACACATTTGTACCCTTCGTCTGGCGCGCTACCTGGACGAAAATTCAGAGATACCGGAATATTCTCTGCAATTTCTGCGCTATTATTACGAGATTGAACTGGACGTTATTCCTCACAGCGCCGAGGGAGATGTTTTGGTTTTGGAAGCGGTTTTTCAACACCTTTACAAAGAAGCTAAAAAGAAATCAAATGGCGCTGACCGAAATGCCATTATCAAAAGAATGATGGAGATATCCGCCCAACCCTCTCTGATTAAAAGATTCTCTTTCGGGAAATACAACGGACGCTTACTCTCAGAAATAGTCTTGGAAGACAGACCTTATTTGGAGTGGCTCCTAAAAACCAAACAAGCCGAAAATGATGAGGACTGGATTTTTACTTTAAACTACTATCTAAGAAGCCAGTAATACCAGAAAATGCCTGGACGAAAATTTAAAATCTACACTCTAGGTTGCAAGGTCAATCAATATGATTCCGGGCAACTCAAAAATAAACTTTTGGCTGCCGGCTTTTTGGAAAAACGAAAGGGGGAATTGGCTGATATCGTCATAGTGAACACTTGTTCGGTAACCAAGAATGCCCATCGCAAGGACAGATTGATGCTTAAAAAGGCCAAACGAGAAAACCCCGACGCCAAAGTTGTTTTAATGGGTTGTTGGTATAAGGTTTATCCGGAAATAGAAGAAAATTTAAAGGCGGATTTATTCTGGCCGGTTGGCAACCTAGACGCTTTGGCTGATACGATCAAAGAAAAATTTTACCCGACAGACAAAACGGCGGCTCCGGCTCACCAAGCAGTTTCCGGGGGAATCAATCCCCCCGGTCAAGGAGAGCGCTCCCGTTATTTCTTGAAGATCCAAGACGGTTGCAACCAATTTTGTTCCTACTGCGCTATTCCCTATGCCCGTGGACGCTTACGCAGTCGTCCTTGGGAAGAAGTTGTTCAAGAAGCCGTTCAGGCGGAAAGAGTTGGCTATAGAGAAATAGTTCTCACCGGAATTCATCTCGGGCTCTACAATCAAGAAAAAAATAGTTTGCAGAAAGAAAAAGATCTGGCTTGGCTAATCCGAAAAATCATTCAACGCACGAATCAGTTAAGAGTGCGAATCAGTTCCATTGAGGTCAATGATTTAAACGAAAATCTCATCTCTCTTTTGAAAACGGAAAAAAGATTTTGCAAACATCTGCACATCCCTCTGCAAGGAGGGGATAATCAACTTCTGCAAAAAATGAATCGTCCTTACGATTTGACCTTTTTCAGTGAAAAAATAAACGAAATCAGACAAGCCGAGAAGAAAACCGCCATTACCACTGATGTTATCGTCGGTTTTCCCGGGGAAACGGAAGAGCAGTTTGCCAAAAGTAAAAAATTTATCCAACAAACCGGATTTAGTAAATTGCATGTTTTCCCTTTCTCTAGGCATGAAAAAACCCCGGCCGCTAAAATGCCAAATCAACTTAGTCAGCAAATCAAAAGAGAACGCTCTCGGGAGCTAAGGGCTTTGAGTGACAAGCTTTGGCAAAATTATCAAACAGAAATAAAGAAAGGACAAAAAGAATTTACTTTGGTGGTGGAGTCCGTGAAAGGAAAATATTTGACAGCCAAGACGGAGTATTACTTTAATCTTAGACTCCCTCTTTCCCGGTGTCAAAGTTTAGAGCAGGGCGAAAAAATAGAATCGGGGGCGATGGTTTTGGGGAAAGTGTGATCTAATTTATTTAGCAAAACAATTTTCAAGTTTGGTTTGCCCAATATTGCCTTTTATGATATGCTTCTACCTGTTTAGCGCTCCGATATCAGGCCTATCGGCGCCGTAACTCCTGGGTCTGTCCGAGGCTTCAATGTCAAAATAATAATCATAATAATTTTTTCAAAATAATGTTTAAAAAGAAAAGTCTATTAGTTTTTTTAATCACAATCATTTTTTTGGCTGGCGGATTCTTTTTTGCCAAAAATTGGTTTCAAAAAACAAATAAGTCACTTCTAGTTTCCAATTCTGTTAAATTGGTTGATAAGGTTTCTAAATTATTACCTATTAGCTCGGATACTAAAAAACAAATAGACGTCGCCAACGAGATTAGTCAGCATTTTCTAAAACGAGATGATGTAGCTCGAAGATATTTATTGCTTTTGCAAAACAATATGGAATTACGTCCCGGTGGAGGGTTCCTCGGTCAGTATGCTGTTGCCACCGTAAAAAACGGGCAAGTAATCAAATTTTATTTTGAAGATGCCAACTTACTAGACCAGAGAATAAAAGCCAAAGTTCCCCCGCCTTATCCTTTGCGAAGAAAATTGGGAATTAAGAAATGGAAGTTCCGAGACTCAAATTTTTCTCCCGATTTTCCCACCAATGTCCAAAAAGCCAAATATTTCTTCCGTTTAGCCGGCGGCAACAGTAACTTTGATGGTGTTTTTGCCATTAACGCCACTGTTCTAAATGATCTATTGAAAATCACCGGCCCCATTTCTTTACGAGGGGGACGTTATACCTACAACAGTGAAAATGCCATTTCCAAACTGGAAGAACAGGTGGAAAAACCATATCTTTTCAATGAAAATTTAGACACCCAAAATAGAAAATGGATAATGAAGACTTTGGCTCAAGAGCTGAAAAATAAGCTCAGCGGTTTTAATAATATACCCAAGCTGGTCAAGTTTTCTCGCGATGAATTGGAAACAAAAAACATTCAACTTAACTTTAAAGACCCTTCTCTGCAAAAAAAAGTAGAAGAAGTTGGCTGGGCCGGCCAGGTAGACAGAAATTGGGACGGGGATTATTTAATGTTGGTTGACGCCAACTTAGGCGCTCTCAAATCAGATTTTTACATCAAAAGAAGTCTAAGTTATAACGTTGATTTAACCACCGAAATTCCCAAAGCTACGGTTGATTACACTTACAACCATACCGCTACCCATGGCGACTGGCGCACTAGCGATTACCATTCCTACCTTCGGCTTTATGCTCCCAAAGGTAGTAAATTAACCAAAAGAATAATGGTTAGTTACCCTCTCACCAGAGAAGAATTTAACAAGACTTATTTCGGAGTGTTTTTGGATGCCCTGATTGGCCGTCAAACCACTGCCCACTTTGAATACGATTTGCCAATCAATGTAAAAAATGACTACCATCTCCTAATTCAAAAACAATCCGGTATTGGCAATATCCCTGTCAAGATTCATTTAAAAACGGACAAAGGAGAATTTGATTATGAGAACACCTTAAAAAAAGATTTAAAAATTAAATTGGCTGAAGTAGAAGAGACGAAGTAGGTCTATGGACCCAGAGAATCAAAGCTTCGGTTGCTTGATTTTTTTCTGAAATTATGTTAGTTTAACTAAAGTCATAAATCGTTTATGACTAGTTAAAACACATATCCAATCGAATCAAACCTGATCCGCCCTTGCGGATTATGAAGATTCAATGAAGATTGGATAGAGGAACGCCTCGGCGTTATTAAAAGGTTAATCGACTCGTTTGTTACAATTTCTTTGTGGCAAAGGGGTGTGTTATTATGTCTAAGGAAAAACAACAGGAAGAAAAAGTTTCTTCACCGGAAACTGCTAAAAAGGAGGATGTTGCAGAGATGCCGGAATTATCTCTGCCGGCAATGCTAAAGGCCGGTCTTCATTTTGGGCACAAAAAATCCTACTGGAACCCCAAGATGGACAGGTATATCTTTACCACTCAGAACAACATTCATATTATTGATTTGGAACAAAGCTTAAAAGCCCTTCGGAAAGTTATTGAATATCTTCGGGAACTTTCCGCCAAAAATGGCACCTTGTTGATTGTCGGAACAAAAAATCAAGCTAAAGATTTGGTGAGGAAGACAGCTGAAAAAACCGGGATGCCTTATGTCAACAATCGTTGGTTGGGTGGCACATTGACCAATTTTGGCATCATTAAAAAAAGAATAAAGTTTTTTGTTGATAACAAGGAAGCCTTGGAAAAAGGCAAACTTGCTTCCCTGACAAAATTGGAAAGAAATAAGTTGGGCAAAAGATTGGCTAAAATAGAAGAGTCTATGGGCGGATTGGTAGGAATGAACACCCTGCCGGAAGCAATATTGGTTTTAGATGTCAACAAAGATAAAGACGCTGTTAAAGAGGCTAAAAAAATGGGAATTAAGGTTATCGGTCTTTTGGATAGCAACAGCGATCCGGATGTGGTTGACCTGGGTATTCCCGCCAATGATGATGCTGTTTCTTCTTTGCGGTACATTTTGAACGTTGTGGCCGCCGCCTTGCAACAAGAAAAAAATCCAAGCGGTAATCAAGACGCAAAAAACTCTAAAAAATAAAAAATTAAAAGAATAAAATGCTTAAATTAATCAAAGAAATCAGAGAAGAAACCGGCGCTGGGGTAATTGATGTAAAGAAAGCCTTAGAGGAAGCTCAAGGTGACAAGGAAAAGGCCTTGGAAATTCTCAGAAAAAATGGCGTGCAAAAAGCGGACAAGAAAGCCAATCGTATTGCCAAAGAGGGGGTGATAGCCACTTACGTCCATGCCAATAACAAGAGTGGGGCGATTGTAAAGGTTCTCTGTGAAACCGATTTTGTGGCTATGAACGATAAGTTTAAAAATTTGGCCAACGACATCGCTATGCAAATTGTAGCTATGAATCCCGTGGCTGTCCGTCCGAAGGATGTTTCCGACGAAATGATAGCTGCCGAGATTGAGGAGATTAAAAGTCAATTGGCGACGGAAAATATTTCCGACGATGAGCTTAAGAAAAAACTGGAAGAAAAGAAAGAAGAATTAAAAAGATCCAGAGCTTTATACTCCCAATCCTTTATTAAAAATCCGGAAATCACTATAGAAGAAGTAATCAAGGAAAACGTTGCCACCCTGGGAGAAAATATTGTTGTAGATGATTTTCAGAGATTTGAAATCTAAATAAACAGTAAATTTAAGAAGGTAGTCGTTTAGCCTATGCTGGTAAGATTGTTTGCCTGGGGAAATCCGGAGAGCGCCGATCCCAACGGTCTGGACGGACTGTCTGTTGGTGACAAAGTGGTTGTTAAGAAAGAGTGGGGTAATTTTTTGGGAGAACTTGTTGATGATAAGAGGCAGTTTAAAGAATCTACCGGCGAAATTATCAGAAAGGCCAGCGCGCAGGATTTGGAGATTGCCCTTAAAAACAAGGACATTGAAAAACAATTAAAAATTGCCGTCAAAAAGAAAGTTAGAGAGAAAGGCTTCACAATGAAAATAGCGGAAGTGAAATTGAGTATTGACGGCAGAGCTATTCTGGTTGTTTTTACTGCTGATAGTCGTATTGATTTTAGGGAAATGGTCAGGGAATTATCGGCTGAGCTGGGAAAAACAATTAGATTTCACCAAATTGGCTCAAGAGACGAGGCCAAAAAAATAGGAGGATTTGGCATCTGTGGACGAGAATTATGCTGTCTGCGCTTTAATAAAAATTTCAAAAGTATTAATACCGACATGGCTCGCAGTCAGGCCATAGCTCACAGAGGGTCGGAGCGACTTTCTGGGGTTTGTGGTCGTCTAATGTGCTGTCTTTCTTATGAAGCGGAGCAGTATGAAGACGCTCTTAAACAAATGCCTGCCAGAGGTTCCAAGGTTATTTTAAATAAAGAAGAAGTGGAAGTGGTTGATCTATTCATCCTGGACAAAAAAGTAAAAATAGTGGATAAAGATAGAAAGTATAGGACAGTAAACTTAGAGGACATAAAGATAATTGAACAATGAATATCATCAATATAATCATTATCAGTGTAGCCCTCTTTAGCCTATTGGTTATCATCGTGGTGGTAGCCAGAAGTCTAAAAAACACGGATGATGAAAAAATTATAAAAGATATAGAGAAAGAAGTTAACTCTGCGAAACCGTCTTTCTACAAAAGAATAAAAACCGGTTTCATTTCTTTGGCAGAAGTTGTTTTAAGAAAGATAAAACTTGGTTTGCAAAAAATCCACTCCTGGATCATTAGAGAAAAGAAAAAAAGCAGCAATGATATTTTGAAAGCTCGCGCGGAGCTGACTTTAACTGAAGAGAAGGAGGAGAGTGCGGTTGCGGAAAACATTTTAACTGATAAAATAGTTAAGGATATTTCTCAGGAGAATACGGTTGATTCCCTTAGTGACAGTAAGTCTAAGAAACCGGCTAAGAAAAGTTTTATTTCCAGGTTGTTTAAAAAAAATAAAGCGGCCAAAAATCTGGATATTAAAAAGAAGAAGAATATCTCCCAACCCGATGACGGGAAGAAGTGGGTTTTGGGGTCATCACCATCTCAAGCTGAAGCTGAAGCAAGGATGACTGCTGAAGAACAAGAAACTCCCCAATCACCTGAAAAAACAGTCGCTGATGATGAAGACGCTATTCTGGGGGTTGACTATCAAATTATTGAAAAAAAGATTTTACAAAGAATCAATAATTCTCCCAAGAATCTAAACAACTACTACGAATTGGGAGAATTATACATCAAAATGGAGAAGTTGGACGATGCTCTGGAAGTTTTTTCCTATTTGCATTCTGTTTCACCCGCTGATGAAGGTGTCGCGACTAAAATTAAAAAAATAAGATATCTGCAGAATCTTCATCAAGAAAAAGTTAAAACGCCAAGATAGCTCAGTTGGTAGAGCACACCCATGGTAAGGGTGAGGTCTCGGGTTCAATCCCCGATCTTGGCTCAAAAGTAAGGAAAAAAGAATGATTGGAGAAAGACTTGATTTTTCCGCCTGGTGGTGTATATTTAATCAAGTTTAGGAATATTTTGTAAAAGGGTCGGTGGCAGAGTGGTCAAATGCATCAGACTGTAAATCTGACGACGCAAGTCTACGGCGGTTCGAATCCGTCCCGGCCCACACTTATTTAGACAATTTTAAATTTCACTAAAAGTTCCAATAGATTTTAACGCAACAAAAAATCCGCAAGGGGTTTTGTCGTCGTTTAAATTATCTGCCTGTGTAGCTCAGTTGGTAGAGCAACCGCCTTGTAAGCGGTAGGTCGCCGGTTCAAGCCCGGCCGCAGGCTCCTTAAGTAAATTTGAACTTTCAAAAACAAAACCACCGGCGCTACGCCGGTGGTTTTGTTTTTACTGTCACCAAAAACGATAGAAGAAGTTAAACTTCCATAATAACCGGAATAACCATTGGACGACGTTGAGTTTTTTGAAACAAAAACACTCCCACTTTTTCCCTGATTTGCTTAGTTAAAATGGTCCAATTAATCTTGGTACCCTTTAGGGACGAAGTATTTTTTTCTATCGTTTCTTTGACAATTTTTTTAGTGGCGTTTATCAAGTCAAAGTTTTCTTTAACGTGAATAAACCCACGGGAAGTAATCTGGATATTCCCGTTAATTTTTTTAGATTTTCCATCAATGATAACGGTAATCATAAAGATTCCATCTTCAGCCAACACTTGTCTATCTCGCAAGACTATGTGCTCAAGCTCATTGACACCCAGACCGTCAATAAAAACATAATCAGTTTTCACCTTTTCCTTCAAAATACGCGGTTTTCCTTTGTAAAGATTGAAAACATTACCGTTATCCAAGATGAAAATATTTTCCTCTTTTATGCCAACTTCCATGGCTAGCTTTTTAGCTTCTTTCAAAAAATAATGATAGGCATAAACAGGGATATAATAATCCGGCTTCACTTCTTTAAGCATAGCTTGAATATCGGAAGCGTTGCAGTGTCCACTAACATGGATATCCATCATATCGCTATGTATTACATTATCGCACTGTCTGTACAAGTTGTCTTTCAATCGCTGAATGGTGTTTTCATTGCCGGGAATAACGGAAGAGGAAAAGACAACTGTGTCCTTTTTGTTTAAAGTGATATATTTGTGATTACCGGTCACTATCTTTGACAAAGTGGCGTTGCTTTCTCCTTGGGCGCCGGTGCATAAAACGATTAACTTATTATCCGGATATTTGTCCATATCCTTAACGTCAATCAATATTCTCTTGTCAAACTTTAAGTAACCCAATTCTTGAGCTATTTTAACATTCAATTTCATGCTGTATCCATCCAAAACAACTTTTTTGCCAATCTTTCCGGCCATTTCAATGATGTTTTTAATTCTCTCAATTTGCGAAGAAAACATTCCAATAATAACCTTTCCTTCTTTGTTTTGGATTATCTTTCTTATATTGTCATACATCACCTTTTCAGAAGTGGGACTGTTGTGATCAGTGGCTCCCAAGCTCTCCAACATCAAAATTGTCGGTCGTGGTAATTTAGCCAAGTGTTTATAATGCATTGTTCTCTCTCCTTTTTCATTTCTGGCTACAGTCCAGTCACCGGGATGAATCACCGTCCCCTCGGGTGTTTCCAAGGTTACGCCCACGGCATCCATAATGGAATGTTCAATCTTGAAAAAGCCTAATTTGAACTTACCTAACTTAATTTTCTGCCGAATGTCTTTAATGCGAGTCGTTTTCAATTTCTTACTGGATGACTTTTGATGATCCTCCATTTTGTTTTTAATCAAAGCCAAGGTAAAATCTCTGGCTATAACTCGCGGGTAATTTAACTGGGGCAAAAGAATGGGAGCGGCGCCAATATGGTCCAAATGACCGTGACTGAAAACTACTGCTCTGATTTTTTTCTCTTTACCTTTTAAATAAGAAATGTCAGGAACAATATAATCAACCCCCGGCATATCCTCTTCAGGGAATTGGATTCCCATATCCAAAATAACAATGTCATCTTCGTATTCAAAAACAGTCATATTTCGGCCAACTTCTTCCTGTCCTCCCAGAGGGATGATTTTCAGTCCCTTGATTTTACTTAAATCAGGATTTAAGTTTTGACGCTTATCTTTCTGAGAAGAATGCGTTTTTTTAGATGGACTCGTTTTTTTTGGTTTGGTCTGTTTCTTTAATTTAACAGTCTTTTTCTGCAGATTGGCCTGTTGTTTTTTCATGTTTTTTATCAAATCATCAATGGCGGAGCCATTAGTCACAACAGCCTTTTTGGTTTTATTCTGCTTTTTTTCAATTTCTCGTGTAGTCATATTTATTTCTCATTATTATTTATTAAACGTTTTTGGTTTTAAAAACAAAGAAAATAAAGACAAACATGTTCTCGGAATAAAATTTAACAAATTGTTTTTTAATTCACCAACTCTTCTCTGCAAAAATTGCCTAAAACCAAACAAAAGCAAAAATGGCAAATAAGTAGCTGGTAAAAAAGAAGTGTTTGACTTATTTTCAGACTAACTTCAAATCAAATTGAAGCAACAAATTTTCAGCTAAGCCCTCAAACAATTTAAACACTTAACCGAAAGTTTGTTTATTAAACATACACCGGTGCCCAAAAAATCCGGGGAATCACAAAAGCTTTTTAAATTCTTCCACCAATTTTACTTCAGCCGGATCGGTTTGGTAAAGCAAAGCCAAATAATAAGAAGTCCAATTAGCTAACGCCAAAGACAAGAAAATGCGTTCTAAGGGGTTACCTTCTCGCATTTTCAGCATCTTTATTTCCAAACCTTGCTTTTCCAACACCTTCGCTGTCAAATCAAATCTTTTTTGGTTACGTTTGTCATCTTGTTGATCATAAAGCATCACCACCGTATAATCCCCTTGTTTATTGGCAAAACCGGACATTTCATTGTGATTTAACTCCGGCAAATAATTCCAGAAAGCCGGGCTTTTGCTGTTTTCATTAAAACTTATCTTCCAAATTCGCGCCAGGTTCTCGTATTTAGCCGGCGCGTAAATTAAAACAGTTTTATTTTTCAATTCTAAAGCCAACTTACGTCCTTCTTCCTCCAAATACTGCAACTTCTCTTTTAATGATTTACTTGCTTCTTCCAGGTGACTGGTCGCTTTCAAAAACTTACCGCTTCTTTGCAAAACAGTCATTAACAAAGAAACCGGGTAACCAACAGCTATACGTGGTTGAAAATCATCAAAGGGTTTGGGCGCTCTTAGAAAGGGGATTTTATTTTTCCGCGCCAATTTCTCCAACAGTCCTCCACTTGAAATAGCCAGACTGGGTAAATTGTTTTCCAGCGCTTCCCGGAAGGCGGAAATGGTTTCTTCGGTATTGCCAGAATAAGAACAAAAAATATTTAGACTATTTTGATAACTTTCCGCCGGCAAGTTGTAGAAATGATTTTCCCGAACCGCCAGTATATCATTTTTTTCCTCATTTGTCAAGTTAACCAGATACATATCTGAAATCGCCCCCACCAAAGCGCTCCCCCCCATACCGGAAACAATTATTCTCTGAAAAGAAACTTTCCGTAAGAGAGTATCCAATTCCCCATCTTTTTGACTGACATCCATTCCGGAAACAAGCTGTTCCGGCAAAGTTAGAATACTTTTTCTAAAATCATGTTGGTCATATTTGTTTATTTTTGCTTGCCAGTCAATCATTTTTTTACACGTTTGGTTTTTATATACCACCGGTTAGCCTCTTTTAGACGATCAGTTGTTTTCACGATCGCCTCCGATTTAATCCCCTTTATTTTACGAGTAACGACGTAAACATACTTGGGGCTGTACAGAAAAATGGCCGGGCTATCCTCCAATAAATGTTTGGCCACTTCAATATACTTCAAGTTTTCAGAATGTCTGTCTTGAGCCAACTTTGATTCTTCCAAGAGTTTATCAACTTCGTCATTGTCATACATAGCAAAGTTCAGTCCCGGAACCTTTTTTCCGCTGGAATGCCAAAAGAAAAACAAGTTGGGATCGTTTCCGGAATACTCCAGACCCAAAATCAAAGCTTCATAATCTCGCGAGTTCAAATATTTTTGCTTGATATCCAATTTGTTATCCCCGGTAACAATATCCACTCCGGCGCCAACCGCTTCCCACTGTTTTTTCAACAACTCGGCCGTAGCTAAAAGATTTTCAGTGTCGGTGGTAACCAGCTTTATCTTTAATTCTTGCCCATCTTTTTTTCGCCAAGGAGAATCTTTCTCTGATTTCCAACCGGCCTTATCCAACAACTCTTTGGCTTTGTCAGGCGAATACTTGGTCAGTTCTTCAGGGAAAGAAAAATTTTCTTTGATAAATGGTTTTAAAAGGGGAGAATACACTTTTTCCGCATATTCGCCAAAAATCGTCTTAACAATCGCTTCTCTGTCAGTTGCGTACCGCAAGGCTTGTCGCACATTTTTATCAGCCAAAGGAACAGACTTCGTTTGATTTAGGAAGACGGCGAAATACTGAGGAACGGTCATTTTGTAAACAGCACTTGACTTGTCTCGTCGCAACTCATCTACCTTTTTGTAATTGGAGGAGGCAAAACCATTTATTTCTTTCTGTTTATAAGCCTGAAGAACAGAATCAAGGTCAGGGTAGAATTTTAAAACAATTTTTTCCAAGAAAGGTCGCTGTCCGTAATATTTCTGATTGGCTAGCAGTTTGTAGGAAACAATGTCTCCATCTTTATTGCGGTTTAAACTCTCAAACACAAAAGGCCCGGAGCCAACCGGTTGTAAATTCAAATCAACCGAAGCAAACTTCTTGCTGTCAACATCTCGCCAAAGGTGCTCCGGCAAAATGCCAAAAGTCAACTTGTTTAGAAAAGGAGCGTAGGGCTCGGACAAGTTTATAACCACTGTTTCCTCGTCCGGACTTTCCACCTTGATTTTTTCATCATTCCATTCAACAGCATTGATAGGGTTATAAAGAGGATCCTGTAATAACTTCAGTGTAAAGGTGACGTCCTTAGCCGTCAGCTTCTGACCGTCATGCCAGAAGACATTCTTTTTTAAATGCAAAATGTATTTTTTGCCTTCGTCCTGTAATTCATACTTATCCACCAGGTCGCCCACCAATTGCCCTTCTCCGTCATACTGAAAGAGTGAAGAATAAATCAGAGAAGCAAGCAAGGCATCGGTTGGTCGCGTTTCCGCCAAAATCGGATTTACGGTAGTGGGTACCCCTTCCGATTCTATGCTCAAGCCTTCACTGTACGTTCCTCCGGGGGCCGGGACGGTTTTGGTAACCGATAGATAATATTTTATTGAACCCCCAATTAAAGAAAGAACCAACAAGAGAGAGAAAAAATAGACCGTAAACTTCTCCGTCGGCTTAGATATCTTATTAAAATACCTGAGTTTAGTTAAATATGACAAACGTTTAGACTTACCCTCTTCAGAATCATTCAGATCAGCAGGTTTTTGTTGCATTGTAAAAAATTAGAAATTTATCGCTTGTAAGAAAAATAGATAAACAAAAGTAACGGATAACAACCAAGAAAACAAACACAAATCTCAATAAAAACCAAGAATCAATCTCCAACCTCAATCCTTCTTTCTGTCCTAGCTTTTTATCCCGCAAAACCTCTTCCGGGCTCTGTTTTTAAAAGTTTTTCCGGAAACCTACAAGACCAAATCTGAAATCAACTGAAAAACAAAAATCAAGAATAATTTCTTCAAACAAAAACAAAGCAAAGATGGTTTAGCGAGCACTCAAAACAAAAATCAGAAAAGCGTTTAAAATAAACAACCCTCCCAAAACGGCGCTGGCAACGGTCAAAAACTTTTCCAAACCTCTCTTGGTGTGAAATCCGGAGAAATCTCCCCCAAAAGTGGCGGAAAGCCCGGAGCCTTTATTCTGTAGCAAAATGGCGATAATCAACAGAACAGAAACGACCAGTTCAAAGTTATACAATAATTTCAACATTTGTCAATCTTAATTTTTGAAAAGGCTTATAATAAGAGAATTCACCACGCTGATAACAATCAATCCTCCCAATCCGGCCCAAAGGGAACTTATGGTAAAGAAATCAAAAAGCCAGCTGGTGTAATAGAGTAAGAAGATATTTATCAGCAAAGAAAACAATCCAAAACTCAACAAAATAACGGGGAAGGACAAAAATTTCAACAACGGCTTCACAAAAGCGTTCATTATTCCCAAAACCAAACCGACTTCCAAGTAGCCAACATAACCGGAAGTAATGGTGAAACCGGGAATCAATCTGTCAGCTACGTACAAAGCCAAAGCGTTGCTGACCACCAAGATTATAAGATTGTAGATTATCTTCATTTTGTTTTTCTAATTTTCTAAAAACAGACAACTAGAGCCTAAAAACACTATAACAGCCAAACGAACTCCAGTCAAGGAGAATTCTTTACAAAGAGAAGTTTCAATAGTATTATCAAAAAAGAAAAAACGGACCGGATATAACTAAAATTATCTTCTTTTTATGGATATTGTCAACAATTTGGGAGTTATCAACGATTTTTTAAACCAGTACTACACTTTTAGAGCAATCAAGTTTCTGGAAGCGGTCATTTTGATAATTATTTTTCTGAATATAATCATTTTGTCCTATATTTTTTTGGTCAAAGACAAAGCTTTTCGTTTTTTGGTAACCGGGCAAAATTTTCCCGATGTCAGAAATTCTCTAAATAGAGAATGGCAGAAAATCAAGGAGAAATTTCTCAGCGGGGACTTCCACCGGCAGGCGGAGGCGGTGGTTGAAGCGGGCAGTCTTGTTTTCCAGTTGTTTAAAACCATCAAGTACGAAGGTTCAAATCTGGAAGAACAACTTGAAAATATTCCCGATTTTCATTTAAGCAACTTGCCGGAATTAAAGAAAGCCGCCCGCATCAGGCGAGAAATTTTGCAAGCAAAACAATCAGGTTCCACTGAAACAGCTGTCACGCAAAAAGAACTTTTCATAGCCATTAAAGCTTTTGAACAAGCCCTGGCTGAACAAGAAGCCATTTCTCCCGGTGTACAAATAAACGACGATTATCAAATTTCTTAACTTTCTTTTCCAAGAAAAAGTATTTTAACTCAGCGAGAACTCCCCGCCTGTAAGGGCGGGGGTATCTATTCTGAGGAAAGAGCGTTAAAATTTGCTTGACAAATGTAGAAAAATTTGTTTTAAGGAAGTAATCGAGTACTTTAAATAAAATTTAGTCCCTTGAAAAAAGGGGCGAAGGAGGGAAAATATGGCCGAAAGAAAAACAATAACCATCATCGTCGCTGAAGACGATGATGATGTAAGAGTTTTTTATACAGAATTATTCTTACCATTTTTTTTACCCGAGGCAAGAGTGCGCTCCTGTCCTAATGGCAGGGATGCGCTAAAAAAAATTCAGGAGGAGGATGCGAACCTTCTCCTGACTGATTTTCTGATGCCCATCATGGATGGGCTAGAGCTAGCCCGAGAGGCCAAAAAAATAAACCCTGGACTGAAAGTTTTGATGGTCTCGGGGACGCCACCGTCTACTTCTCAGGCTCAAGAGGCAGGGGTAGATGTGGTGTTAGTAAAACCGGCCAAAAATCTGGCCGGTGAAATAAAGAAAATGCTAGACTTATGTCCTGTCTAGCAACAATCAAGCACAACCGGGAGCGCAAGCTCCCTTTTTTAATATCCGACCATTCAACAAAAAAAACAGAGCGGAGCGCTTCCTTGACTCTGAGAAAAAATATTTTTAATTCCTAACTGCCGTTATTGCACGATCATTTTTTAAAACATACATTCCAAAAAAATTATCTTAAAAAATTCCGGAAGGTTATTATGAAATTATCAATAATCTCATAATAGAGGGCCCAAACAAAAATAAGAATGAAATTTCAAAATGCAATTCGCCGGCAAATTGTTTCCTGATTATTTTCAGTGAAGAGAAAAATTTAAGTTAAGGAGTTTTCAGACGGGGAGGATCACAGAGCTTTTAAAAACAAAGCACTCAATCGCAACAGATAAAAAACCTGAAGTAGAATTCAAAAACAAAAAAAATCAGACTAAAACCAAAACCAAGTCAAACCAAAGGTGAAAAAATTATTACTCTCATTGCTTGCCCCCAGTTTTGTTAGTTGCTCTCATCGTCTTTTCGTAATACAAATCAACATCCCTGATCCATTTTCTGGCGGCCGCCCAACCACCGGTGGCGTTGCAATCGGAACCGCATTTCCACAAAACCATTTCTTGAGGAGTATCAATTCCTGATTTAATCAGCCTTTCAATTCTGCCTCCCACTGTTTCAACCGCATCTTGTGGACTGTCAAAACAGGTGTGTCCGCCGGTACCCATGCGGGCGCGTTGACCGCGGTAACCCCAATAATTGTAGCAGTCCTGCCCATTCAAAACTGGCACCCTTCGTCCCCAGTTACTTTCTTTCTTGGCAATAGCCACTAAAAAAGCGGCCACCACTTTGTCTTTTTTGGCAATGTAAGGCACCATTTTTTCCATTGGGGTTCCCGCTAAAATCTTTTTTAAGGCGGTTCCCAGTTTCTCTTCTTTGTAGCGATTAAACTTTTCCAGGACCTCCATTACCAACTTATCTATCGGTTCTTCGTTGTTGTCGTCAGTCTTTTTTAAATTTCTAACATCCATACTACCCAAAACAGAGACGGTTTTTTGGCTAATCAATTCTTTTTGTTTCTTTTCCAAAGCGCTTTTTATTTTACGGTTGGAAACATTCATAGAGTAAACCACTGTGGAAAAACTAACCATTAGCAAGAGAGTTGCAAAAACATAAAAAGCCTTGCTTTTTAGAAAAAGATTTGCAAACGAAAAGGGCGAAATATTTCTTTCTTCCTTTTGTTCGAAATAAGAAAAATTTTGTCCAAACTGGTCGGCGCGACTTTTGTTATTGAAAAATGAAACTGGTAAACCTGTTGTCGCCAATTCTGCTTGTTCGGTTTTAGTGGTTAAAGACAAGGTCTTGGTTTTTAGAGAATCGGTGTTCTCCTGGGAATCACTCGCCAACCGACCGGCCATTTTATTTTTCCGCTGAATGCTATTTTGCCAAGATTGAGCTAATTTAGCGATTTCACTTTCCTTTTGCAAGGACAATTTACTCGTTTCTTTAACAATAGTTTCAAAATAGGTTTCCGGAGCGATCATATCAATTAAACCCACTCGGGCGCGTTTTAATCTCACTAAACAACCTTTTTTAATATCCACCTTCTTATTCTTGTCAATAAAATTTCTCTTAATGCCATCAATAAAAAAATCTCTCTTTTTCTTAGCTACAAAAAGAGTTTCTCCTTGCAAAGAATTTTTTATTTCCTTAATCTTTGCCAGTGCCTGCTTTTTATCAGTGAAGATGAAGCGAAAATCCGGCTTGTTATTGGCATCCACCAAACAGTAGTAGTACTTTTTTATTTTCATATTTTTATTATCGGAATTCAATTTGTTTTTTACAGTCCAAAAACTGGGAATGTCCGGCCCTTTCCTATCCTAGTTCTTCTTGCCAAATTGTACTACAATTCAACAAAAAACTCAATCTAGAGACAAAAGAAAAAATCTACTATTGACTTTAATTTCAAATAGACTATAGTTAACCGGGTCAAGCTCAAGAAATTAAAACTGATTAAAGTTGCCGGAAAACACGTCGAACTTTATCCGGTTCAGTCTTAGAATTGTTACCAGAGATAACAATTTGAATCTAGCTGACAATTTAACAAGGGGGCTGTTTCCAAACCGCGTTTTTTTGAAAAAATCCACTTCATTAGGCATCAATTATTCGTCGGAAGAACTACCAGAAGCGAGGTTCGGAAACAGTCCCATAAAATTTAAAGAAAAAATGACTAAAGGAACTATTTCCAAGTTGATTTCCGATCGTGGTTTTGGTTTTATCAAACCGGAAGGAGAAGATAAGGACATATTCTTCCACGCCAGCGAATTGGACGGAATTGACTTTGAAAGTCTTAAAGAAGGAGACCAGGTTGTTTTTGAAGTAGCTGAAGGCCCCAAAGGAGCCAATGCTGTTAATGTGTCCAAAAGCTAAAACTTGCTATCCTATAAAAAACAACCCTCTTCGGAGTGGTTGTTTTTTATAAAAATTATTCAACTTGTTTAGACTTGCCAGATTATGTTAATATACCAACATACAGGACTCATCTAGGGTTTTTTCTAATACTCAAAAAATTTGACGGACAAAGGCTTTGGGAATACAACTCTGAATGAGTTAAATAGTTGTAAAATTTATTTGAGGATAATTAAAATTTATGGAAATCAAAAAGGAACTCAAAGAAATAAAAGATAAAATCTCGCGTTTGCGAGACCATCTTTGACCGGGAAGACTGGGCGGGAAAAATAGAAAAAATCAAGAATGAATTAAATAATCAGAGTATTTGGAGCGACCACCGGAAAGTTTCCGAGCTATCCCAAAAACTCAACGGTCTGGAAGAAAAAAGTAAGCTTTGGCAAAAAATTAACGACTCTTTTCAGGCGTTGGCGATTTTGAGTAATGATCTGGCAGACAGCTTGACCAAGGGTGGAGATAAGAAAATAAATCTGGACGAAACTTCTTTTTTTAGCGAACAAATAACCGAACTACGGAGTGATTTAAAAAAATTGGAGGAGTTTGTTAAATTTAGTGGACCATATGATTCCGGCGGGGCTGTTGTCAATATTGTTGCCGGAGCCGGTGGAACCGATGCTCAGGATTGGGTGGAAATGTTGCTAAAAATGTATTTGCGCTTTGCCGAAAAGCAAGGCTGGCAAGCCAAAATTTTGGAAAAAAGCGAGGGAGCGGAGGCTGGCCTAAAAAGTGTGACCGTAGAGATGACAGGTTCTTTGGTCTATGGTAAAATGAAACAGGAAAGCGGAGTGCATCGTTTGGTCCGGCTTTCACCTTTTAACAGTGGGCATTCCCGGGAGACCTCTTTTGCTTTGGTGGAAGTTCTGCCCTTGTTGAACAAAAAAGTGGAGATAGAAATAAATCCCAAGGATTTGCGAGTGGACACTTTTCGTTCTTCCGGCGCCGGCGGACAAAGTGTCAACACTACCGACAGCGCTGTCAGAATTACTCATCTGCCCACCGGCCTGGTGGCCACTTGTCAGAATGAGCGCTCCCAATTGCAAAATAAGGAAAAAGCCCTGGCTATCCTTAAAGCCCGACTAGTAAAAAAAATGGCAGAAGAGCGCGTTAAAAAAATCAATGAATTAAAGGGTGAAAGAAAGAAGGCCGAGTGGGGAAACCAAAAAAGATCCTATGTTCTGCATCCCTACAAGTTAGTTAAAGATCATCAAAGCAAGCGAGAAAGTGCAGCTGTAGAAAAGATATTGGCCGGAGATCTGCAATTGATTCAAAATTAAAAGGGTTTCTTCCAATAGCTTCGCCAAGTAAAAATTCAAAAATAAAAATGATTAAATATCACAAAGTTTCCAAAGTTTATTCCCGTCAGGATAAGGCCGTGCTGAAAGATATAAATTTAGAAATACAAGAAAGGGAATTTGTTACTTTAGTCGGTTATTCCGGAGCGGGAAAATCAACTTTGTTAAAAATGATTTACGCCGAAGAGAGGCCGACTTCCGGCGATGTTTATTTTTATAAAACAAAAATCAACAAGTTAAGTCGTCGCAAACTCCCTAAGCATCGCCAACAAATCGGCACGGTTTTTCAAGATTACAAATTGCTCCCGCAAAAAAATGTTTGGCAAAATGTTGCTTTTGCCATGGAGGTTGCCGGAAAGTCGGAGGAAGAAATAGCGGAGGACGTTCCGCAAATAATAGATATCGTCGGATTAAAAAACAAGAGCCACAAATATCCGGAAGAGCTTTCCGGGGGAGAGCAACAAAAGGTGGCTTTGGCCAGGGCACTGGTTAATCGTCCCAAAATCTTGGTAGCCGATGAGCCGACCGGAAACCTTGATCCGATTTCCACTTGGGAGATTATGCAGTTACTGTTGAAAATAAACGAATATGGCACGACCGTTGTTTTGGCCACCCACGACAAAGATGTAGTCAACCGCATTGCTCGGCGGGTAATTTCTATGGACAAAGGCAAGATAATCAAAGACGACGCCCATGGGCGTTACTGTATTTAAATTTAAACATAATTTAATCTAACAATTCACGCAATGTGGTTACAAATAAAAAGAACAATTAAATTCGCCATCAATAATATAGCCCACAATTATTGGTTAGCCATTGCCACCATCGGTTCCATTGCTATCGCTCTTTTTATTATCAATGTGCAAATAGCCAATCTGATGGCCAACAATTTGTTATTGGAAGATATTCAAAACAAGGTTAATATTTCCGTTTATCTTAAACCGGAAGTCAATGACGAAGCGGGGCGGGAAATCGCCCGTAAAATTGAGTCGTATCCGGAAGTGGAAAAAGTAAACTATGTTTCCAAAGAAGAGGCTTTTGAAAAATTCAAAAAAGATACCGCCAACAATCAAGTTCTGCAAGAGGCTCTTGATGAAGTGGGAGACAACCCTCTGGGAATCACTCTTAATGTCAAAGCGCGCAATTCTGAAGATTATCCCAAGATTAATGAAAAAATAAAACAAGATACTTTTCAAGACAAAATTGAAAGTATAAATTACGAAGAATATAAAGGAATAATCAGTAACCTTAATGAAGAAATCAGGTCCAGCCAAAAAATAACCATAATTCTGGCGGTCATACTTTCTTTGATTGCTGTCCTGATTACTTTTAGCACCATTACTATCACCATCTACACTCATCGCAAAGAGATTGAAATAATGAAATTGGTTGGCGGTTCCAATTTTTTTGTCAGCGCGCCTTTTGTCTGGGAAGGAATAATCTACGGAGTTATTGCAGCCGTTATTTCCACCGCCGCCAGCTATGGCTATTTACAATACATCATTAAAAACAGTTCCGACGGTAGTCTGCTTTCTTTATCAAGCGCTCGTTTCATCAAACAGTTTCTGGAAACTTACTTAATTCGCAACTGGGCGATTATTATTCTCAGTCAACTCTTAGCCGGAATTTTTTTGGGTGTCACCAGTTCCCTTATCTCCATCAGAAAATATCTCAAGATTTAGATTGGAAGTTTTTTCTCGGAAAAGGGTGGCCCTCAAACATTCAATTATAAAATAAATTTTTCTCCTTTAAATTTTTCTTCTGCCGGACAAATGCCGGACAAAAAACAAATGAAAAAAAAATCAAATCATATTTTTAAGAAAATTTTTGCCCGAGACGCCTCTCCCAAAATTATTTTTGGACTAATTGCCATCTTGCTTTTATCTTTGCTAATATTTCTGGGAGCATACCCTTACATCAGCCCCCGCATCAATCAATCATTGAAACAAATTTATCAATTCGCGCCCCTGCCGGTTGCTAAAATTAAAACAACAACAATTAACAGTCGGCAACTCTACCAAAATTTAACGGCGGTCAAACACTTTTATCTTTCTTTCAACGGAGAAAAAAAAGGCACTCGTATAGATTTCTCCACACCGGAGGGAAAAGTAAGACTGGCAATTAAAGAGAAAGAGATTTTAAACAAAATGATAGAAGACGTTATTATCCGGGCTTTAGCGGAGGAGCGAGGAATTAAAGTTTCTCCAGTAGAGGTGGATAGAGCGATTGAGGAATCTTTGCAAAAGGCCGGTAGCGATTACCAAAGATTAGCCTTAAGCCTGCGACAGCGTTACAACTGGACCGTCGCCGACTTTAAAAACAAAGTGGTTAAAAACCAACTCTATCGCAAAAAACTTTTTCAATGGTATTCGCAAAAGGTAAAAAAAACAGCCAGTTACGAGTCAGTTCAAGCAGTCAGGGAAAAAATTAAAAAGGAACCTGACAAATTTACTCAAATCGCCAAAGAACATCAGTCGGAATTAAACAGCCATAATCCGGAAAAAATAGGTTGGATAAATGAACAATCTGTCATTCCGGAGGTTGGAAAAGTTTTGGTTAAACTTCAGCCAAACGAAATTTCTCCCGTTATTGTTTCTCCTCTCGGTTTGCATATTGTCCAGTTACTGGACAAGAGGGAAGATGAAAAAGGAGAACGAGAATTTCTTTTTCAACACCTTTTCATTCCCACGCCCGGCTTTGTTCAATGGCTGCAAGCGCAAAAAAGACATTTCCCGGTTAAAATTCTTTTTCGGGAATATCAATGGGATAAGAGTAAAGGAGAGGCAATCTTCCGTTCAGAAAAAATGAGAGAATTGGAAAAAATTATCAGACTGAAATCAGAGGGAGACCCCAGTTTGTAATTTGTTTTCAAGTTTCCACAAAAAGTCAAAACAAAAGCAAAAATTAAAATAAACTCAAAACAAAAACAATGTCGGAACAAGAAGAGAATGGACAAGAAAAAACAAGGCAATCAGAAAAACAAAGTCACTCGGGCAATGAAGAAAAAGCTTCCTATCAAAGCCGTTATGGTGACTTGTCCGCCACTTTAAGAAAATTACGTAAAATAAAAAGAGCGTCGGAAGAGGAGGAGGCCGCTTACTATGCCAAGGAACTCAATCTGCCTTACTTGGATCTAAATATTTTTCCCATTTCTCCAAATGACATAGACATTATACCCGAGGAAGAAGCTCGTCGGGCCCACGTAGTGGTAATTCGTCGCCTGGATAGGGAATTGATGCTGGGAGCCCTTGATCCCACCAAAAAAGAAGTACAAAAAATCATTAGGAGGTTATCAGAAAAGGAAGGTTTTCAGGTTAGAGTTTTTGTTGTCTCTCAAAGCTCCTTGGAGGAAGCTTGGGAGAATTACAAAAAGAAAAACCTGGTAGATGTTTTTGATTATTTAAGACTGCAATTGAAAGGGGAAGATCTGGAAAAGTTTGAAAATGACATCAAAGATATTATGGATTTGGGGAAAAGAATAAGAGAAATTTCCACCACCAAGCTTCTTGATATCATTATTGCCGGAGCGATTAAGTTGGATGCCTCGGATATCCATTTGGAACCGGAAAAAGACGGGGTTACTGTTCGCTACAGAATAGACGGCGTTCTTCACAAAGTGACAACCCTGCCATCAGATGTTTATCCTCATATCGTTTCCCGTATTAAAATACTGAGCAAGATGCTTCTTAATGTCCACGATGTTCCTCAAGATGGACGCTTTAGCATCAGTATCTCCGGAGAAGACAAATTGGATGTCAGAGCTTCTGTTCTGCCCGGCAACTACGGCGAAAATATAGTGCTACGTCTGCTCAACAGAGATATTTCCCAATTCAATCTGGAAAAATTGGGACTGACCGGCAAAAATTATGAGTGGCTACTAAAAGAAGTACAAAAAAAACAAGGAATGATTATCAATTCCGGTCCCACCGGTAGCGGAAAAACAACCACCCTTTACGCCTTAATCAACAAAATAAATTCCGAAGACAAAAAAATTATCAGTATTGAAGACCCTATAGAATACCAAGTGCCGGGAGTTAGACAGACACAGGTGGACAGGGAGAGAGGATATACCTTTGCCAGTGGCCTGCGTTCTATCGTGAGGCAGGATCCGGACGTTATTCTGGTTGGAGAAATCCGAGACGATGAAACTGCCGCCATAGCTATTGATGCAGCTCTTACCGGTCATCTGGTTCTTACCACCGTTCATGCCAATACTTCCGCCGGTGTTGTCAGTCGTCTCTTTGATTTGAGTATTAAACCGGATAGTATTGCCTCGGCCGTTAATGTAATTATAGCGCAAAGATTGGTTAGAACACTTTGTCCCTACTGCAAAGAAAAGTACAAACCGGCGCCGGAAACGGTTGACAATCTAAAAAAAATGCTTTCCCTAATTTCCCCCAAAGCGCAAATTGAGATACCGAGAGAAATAAAATATCTCTGGAAGGCTAAAGGTTGTTTAAAGTGTAAAGGTTTTGGTTATAAGGGTAGGGTGGGAATTTTTGAAGTAATGCCTATAGACAGAAAAATTAAGAAGTTGATAGAAGCAATGGCTTCAGCCGATGAAATAAGGCAAGCGGCTCTGGAGAACGGTTTAATAACTTATGAACAAGACGGAATTCTAAAGGCCATCGCCGGACAGACTTCTTTGGCTGAAGTGCAGCGAGTAGCCGGGCGGGGCGATTATCTTTTAAAACTTTACGAACAGATAGTTATTCAGACGCTTGCCAGAGGAATTGAAATCTCCGGAAAAATTATTAGAGCCGTAGAGAGAATTAAAGGAAATTATCAAGCGCTTAAACAACTTGTGCAAGAGGCTGATTCTCGAGATAAGATAAAATATATTCTAGCCACCGGTTTGGTTTTGCAAGCCGGCGATATCCACATTGAGCCCGGCGAGAACACCTTCAAAATCCGTTACCGAATAGACGGAATTTTACATAATCTAGTGGAATTGCCCATGAGTGAATTTTTGACAGTCCTTAATGAAATTAAATCTCTCTTGGGAGTGGAGATAGAAAAAAGGGAAGGAGTTTTAGACGGTCGTTTCCGCATTGTGTTGTCAAAAAGAAACAAAGAATTTAAGCCGGAAAATATAGACGTAAGAGTTTCCATCATTCTGGGCGGTTTCGGAGATATTGTGGTTATGCGCTTACTTAACCAGAAAACACAAAATATTGATTTAGACAAATTGGGCCTGCGAAAATACAATGTTCAAAAGCTAAAACGTAACATTTTTAAACCCGACGGGATAGTTTTAAATACCGGTCCCACCGGCAGTGGAAAAACCACCACTTTGTACAGCGCTCTAAAAGCCATTTACAAACCGGAACTAAAAATCATAACCGTGGAAGACCCGATTGAATACCGCCTGGATGGCATTATTCAAACCCAGGTTAATGAAAAAGAAGGCTACACTTTTTCTACAGCCTTGCGAAGCCTTCTGCGACAAAACCCTGATATTATTATGATTGGAGAAATTCGCGATGAGGAAACCGCCCAAATTGCTTACCAAGCCGCTTTGACCGGGCACCTGGTTCTCAGTACATTACACACCAACAATGCCGCCGGTTCGGTCAGGCGACTGGTCAATATGGGGGTTAACTTGGATGATGTTGCTTCCGGTAGTAACTGTTTTATGGCCCAACGTTTAGTTAGAAAACTTTGTCCTTACTGTAAAAAAGAAACAAAACCCTCCCCAGCAGAAAGAGAGCTGATTGAAAAAATCATTTCCTCCATTTCTCCGCTTACCAAGATAAAAATCCCAAAGCTGGAAAAAATATATCAACCGGTTGGTTGTCCTCACTGCAATCATTTGGGCTATCAAGGGCAGTTGCCAATTTCCGAAGTCTTGGAAGTTGATGAGGAAATGGAAAAATTCATCACCACCGATCCTACCACTTCGGAGTTATATGAAAAAGCGATTCAAAAAGGCATGCTTTCTTTGAGTCAGGATGGAGTTCTCAGGGTGGTGGAAGGAATTACCACTTTGGAAGAAATCTCCAGAGTTTCCGAAGAGGTTTACCTGGAAGACTCAAAGAAAGATAATTAAAAAAATACTTAAAAATGTCAGCGGAAAATGAACAGTTTTTCAGCTTAGTTACAGCCATTCTTTTATTTGGTTTAGCTGTCACCATTTTTACCGTATTTTTCAGAAATCCTTACCGGAATTTTCAAAGCAAACCTGTTTTTTCCAATCAATCCAGCCAAAATGTGAGCATAACCAGCCTGTCACTTTTTTATTCGGGGGTTTTTCTCATTTGTTTTGCCTTATTCAGCGCTGTATTATTTTGGTTGAAAGTAAAGAGAAAAAGGTCGTCAGACCGATATCTGTTGGCGCTTACTTCTCTGCGTCAAGCCTCCCTGCTGGCGCTATTTGTAATTTGCCTTCTTATTTTTCAGAGTTGGCGTATCTTGGTCTGGTGGGACGCTCTGCTCCTTGCTTTAGCGCTTCTGTTGATTGAATTCTACTTCTTTCTCAAGTAAAGATTCAAGTTAAGAATTCCACTCGCAATTATCCCGGGCAAGTAAACTGACCGGAAAAATTTACCACTGTCTCCAAATTAATTATTACACTGAAACAACCGGAACCATCTTTCAATGTAATTAAAATTCTTGCTTACAAAAACAACAATACTCACATGAAACAATTCGTCATTGTTGTTGTCAGTCTTGTTAACAAACTCCACAAGCAATTTTTTCCAAAGAACAAAAACATCCATTATGATATCATCAATAATATCATAATAAAAACAATATTGATACGAGGATGGACGGTTCCAAATTTGGCCTCTAGCATTTTTAGTAACAACATCTAATAACACAACATTCGGGCACAAGTAAACAACACTCGGGCACAAAACAGAATCTTACTGCCAATTTTGGAATTTCTGATCATAACTAGCTTAACTGAGTAATCGGTTAACCAAACATAACACTCATCAATTACATCAAGTGCCGGACTGCTTATCATCCTAACTATAAAGCTTCCACAAATTTTCCGTCCGCAAAATTTTTATGAAAACGAAAATACTTTCAATTGCTCAAGGAATAGTTGTTTTAGTACATCCTCTTTATTTTTATTTTTAAATATGATATCTTGGGCGACTAAACAGTCATCCTTTTAAAGTGTCGCCAAAGAAAAAGAAACAATCAATCTTGGGAAAAATTTTCCAAAGAATTAAAAATTGCCTCACTCCTCATTGGAATATTGCCAACGGTTTCTCCTCTTTCTTGGTTGGTTTTCTAGTGGGAACAGCTTTAATTACCGGCACAGAGGTTAAATTTCATCAACTTATATCACTGGCAGTGCTGTCGCTACTATTGTTTGTCGGCATTATTCTTTACTTCTCCTCATCCCCTCACTTCAAAATTTATTTTTTATTCTTCCTTCTTCTGGGGACGAGTCTTGCTGTTTGGCGCGCGGAAAAAATTTATCAGAACAGTCAAGGCTGGTTGCCCGGTCAATACCAAGGAGTGGCGGAACTAAGCGGACTTCCAGAAGAACAAAGTCATTTCCGCCGGGTCTATTTCCAAATAATCGGCTTACAAGAAAAGCGGGGCAGACTGCAAAAAGAAAAAGAAAGGATATTGACTTTTCTGCCCCAGCGACAAAATTTGCGATTTGGAGAAAAATATTTTCTGCAATGTCAGCTGGAAAATCCCAACAGTAATTTCTTCGGCTTCAACTACCAAAAATATCTGGCCGGCAAAAAAGTTTACCAAATTTGTCGACATAGCAAAGTGAAAACAATGCCAAAACAAACAATCTCCTTCAAGAGAAAGACTTTGCAATTTTATTGGCAAAAAAGCAAGAACAAACTTTTTAATTTAATTTATCAGCTCAACCAAATTTTGGCAGAGAAAATAAACATCCTTTTTCCTCCTCCGCAAAATGCCTATCTGGCCGGCCTTCTGTTGGGAGGAAGCAATAGACTGCCAGCTGATTTATTGGATGATTTCAAGAGAACCGGAACCATTCACACTGTCGCTGTTTCCGGTTTCAACATCACCATTATTGCCGGGGCGGTTATGTGGCTGCTGATTGCTCTGGGTTTTTGGCGAAAACAAGCTTTTTGGTTTGCCGTTCTGGCCTTGTTTTTATTTATAGCGATGATTGGCTTTCCTCCTTCCGGGGTTAGGGCCGGCATTATGGGTATAATTTTACTTTATGCTTTGCAAGAAGGAGAACTGGTTAGTTCTTTGCGAGTTATTCTTTTTACCGGCGCCCTGATGGTGTTTTTCTCACCCTTCATCCTCCTTTACGATGTCGGCTTTCAACTTTCTTTTTTGGCCACTATGGGAATAATTTTGTTATATGACCCTTTACAAAAATATCTTCAAAAAATAATTGGCTTGAAAAGAGATTTCTTGCAATTAATTTCCGGTATTTCCCTAACTCTCTCTGCCCAATTGGGCGTTCTTGGAATTTTATTGTACACTTTTCACAGTTTTTCTTTTATTTCCATTCTGGTCAATCTGCTTATTTTACCGGCTATTCCCTTAATTATGTTGGGAGGCGTCCTGACTATTTTCATTTCCACTTTGGACTCTTTCTTGCATCTAAACAATATTTTAAGCTTACTTTTCGCCCTACCCACCGATTGGTTGTTGCAGATGGAGATTTTTATCATTCATAAATTAGCGCAAATTCCCGGAGCCTTCTGGCAATTCTCTCATTTTCCACCCCAGTTATTGATAGGTTACTATTTAGGTCTGGGATTAATCTTGGTTTTCATTTATTGCCGGCGACTACACAACAGACAACGGGACGAATCTCAATAAAGTTTTATTTTACCCATTTAATAATTTTTTATGCCACTTAGTTTAGAAAAAATCTCTTTAACCACACTTTTTCTTTTTTCAATTCTTCTCGGTTTTTTCTTTTTAGCAGAAAGAAAAGAAGAACAGTGGCCACTGGTTGTTTCTTTTTTGGACGTGGGACAGGGAGATGCTATTTTGATAAATTATCAAAACAAATATCAAATCTTAATTGACGGCGGACCCGATGAAAGGAAACTTATGAGAGAATTAGCAAAGACTATGCCCTTGGGCGATCATCAAATAGAAATTATCATCAGCACTCATCCGGACAGAGATCATTTTGTCGGATTATTGGCAGTTGCGAAGAAGTATCATTCCCAAGCATTTTTTTACAATGGCCAGAGGACAAATGACGAACTCTGGCAAGAACTGAGACAAGTTTTAGAACGCCAAAGAGTTTCACAATATATTCTTCTGGAAGGGTCAAGTCTAAAAATCGGACAAGACTTTTTGCTGAATTTTTTCAATCCCGATAAAGTTGACAAAGGTTTGCAGGCTAAAAATAAAAATTCCATTGTAGCCAGACTTGACTACAAACAAAACAGCTTTCTTTTTACCGGAGATGCCGACTATGATGCTGAGGCCGATATGATTTTTGATAAAGAAAACATTGATGATATTGACTGGTTGAAAGTTGGTCACCACGGGTCTCAGACATCCACTTCCGATTTTTTTCTGGCTCGCGTTAAACCAAAAAACGCAATTATTTCCGTCGGCAAAAACAATTATGGTCATCCCAATCCGGAAGTCTTGGAGAAATTGACCAAAGTCGGAGCTCATATTTTTCGCACAGACAAGATGGGCACTGTCAGTATTTTCTGCCGTCAAAAATGCTTTGCAACCAAATAAAAAAGCCGGGATTCCTCCGATTCTCCCGACTGTCCTAGCCTTTTTAGTTTCAACCCTATTTTTCAAAAACAAAAAACTTATAACCGACAAAATTCCACAACAAGACCGCTACCGCGCCAACCATTGCCGAAATAGCTGCCCAAGTTTTGGCGTCAACGGTAGCAAAATGATAATAATTGAAAAGCCCGGCTACGGTAGCGTTTAAAGCCATTCCCACCAAACTGACAGACAAGAACTTTCCAAACTCTTTGGTCATTGCCCGGGTGTCCTTATCATTGAAAGACCAAAATTTATTCCAGAGGTAACTGTTAATAGTGGCCAAGGAAAAAGAAATAACTTTAAAGGTAACAAAATAAGTATTGGGAATAGCGGAGGCATCTCTGAAAAAGAGAGTTACCAACAAAGATAAAACTCCAATGTCCAAAGCAAAGTTAGCCGCCCCGGTGGCTCCAAATTTGGCTAATTGGAAAAAAAATGGCTTTACCTTACCTAAAAGAAAACCGACATAAACGCCAAAAATCGCCAAAACGATAAAAAAAACAACCACCAGGAAATAATTCATCGCCAGCTCAACATTGAAAGTTCTTAACACCACCGGCAGAAGCAAACCAAAAAAAGCACCATTTATCCCGGCAAAGAAAAAATCCTTCCAGGTAAGAGTAAGAGGATGATTTTTCGCCATTTCCCTATTCATTAGCTACGATACCAATTTCTTTTTTTAATTTCTCCACATCAGAATCCCATTCGTCCAAAATAGCCGATTTTCCGGTCTTCCTTTCTTCAAAAGATACTTGCTCTCCACTGGACCTGACTTCCGTTTCAGAATGCTCCACTGTCATCGGGGAACCGGAAATATATTCGCCTTCATTTCTATTCTCTTCCTCTTTTTCTTCTTTGTTTGTTTCACTTTCTGCCGGCTGATTTCCATTTTTTCCCGGTTGAGAAAACTTGTCACCGGAAATCTTTTTTTCGCTGCTGGTAACATCCTTTTCACTACCAACAACTTCCGGAGTTTCCGCTCCTTTTTGCAGAACATTTTCTATGGCACCCCAAACACTATCAACATCCCGAGGTACCACCAATGTTACTTCATCCCCCGGTTCCAATTTGAAGTAAGTGGCCGCCGCCAACAAAACTTTGTAGGTTTTTTGTGGAGTTTTAACCACAAAATTGCCTTTATCATCTTTGGCAACAATGCCAATCAAATAATTTCTCTGCACCGGACCAACTTGCTTGTAAACAAACTTGTTATCCGGCGTAATATTCAACTTTAACCTGTCTCCTTCAACCAGCTTCGATTTGGAAGCGTAATTGGCCGGAACGGGATATTGTCTTCCGTCTTCTCCCACCATCACCTGGCCATCAAAATGTCCATAAACAACTTGACCTTCTTCCTTTTTTTCTTGAGTATCCTCAATGGGCATTTGCTCCGGAGTCTCACCTTGCAAAGCCGACAAGAGCTGAGTGGCTGAGCTAATGGTATCTTGAGCATTTTTAATAATCTCTCGCAATTCCTCTATCTTTTTTTTCTTTTCCTCTTCGGTCAAATCCAAATCCTTGCCTAAATTATCGTTTTGAAAATCAGTCATCTTTTTATCTCCCGCCCCAGACAAAGCAGTTGGCGGGAATTTTATTATTTTTTATTATTTTTTTGTATTTATCTTATTGTTCGAAAGCAGCACAAAAACCCCCTGAACAAAAGCTACAAATCAACTACCATCATAATAACCTACTTTAAAAAATTTGGCAAGAACCCTTAAAAAATCCCCAGGCGGAGTGATTAGTAATAAAATATTTTCACTTTCCCAACAATAAAGACAATGTACTCGGTGGACTTTTCGCGGCCTTTGCATTATTATGATAATTGACATCTTTAAAAAGGTTAACTTTAAATATATAAAATGAGCAAAGATTATTATGAAATTCTAGGAGTTTCTCGTGACGCCTCGGAGGAAGAAATTAAAAAAGCTTATCGTAAGCTGGCACACAAATATCACCCGGACAAGGAAAGTGGTGACGAAGAAAAATTCAAAGAGATTAACGCCGCCTATCAAGTCTTGTCTGACAAAGAGAAAAGACGACAATATGACCAGTTTGGGGAAAATTTTGAGCAAGCCGGTGGCGCCGGTGGCTTTGGCGGTTTTAGCGGTTTCGGCGATTTTGGTCAAAGCGGAGGTGGCAGTTGGGATTTCAACTTCAGTAGCGGCGGCGGAGGGTTTGAAGATATTTTTGCCGACATTTTCGGACAAAGCGGTTTTGGACGCTCTGCCCAAGCTAGAGAAAGCAAAGGCTCGGATATAGCCGTTGATGTAACAATTTCCTTTATGGAAATGGCTTTGGGCACAAAAAAGAAAATTGAGCTCTATAAAAAAACAGAATGCCCCGCTTGTCACGGCACCGGAGCCAAAGACGGAGAGCTGGAAACCTGTCCCCGTTGTCATGGTCGAGGAACGATAGTTAAAAATATCAGAACAATTTTCGGAACCGTTCAACAAAGCATTACCTGTGACCGATGTCTAGGCAAGGGCAAGGTGCCAAAGGTAAAGTGTTCTGAGTGTGGCGGGGACGGTTATGTCAGACGCTATGAAACAATAGAAATAGATATTCCCGCCGGTGTTGAAGATGGCCAAACAATTAAAATTCCCGGTAAGGGTGAATATCCTCGCGGTGGCGGTCAGCCCGGCGATCTTTATGTTACCATTCACGTTCAAGAAGACAGCCGTTTTGAAAGAGAGGGTAACAATATAATTTCTTTTGCGACTATTAAGTTTTCCCAAGCAGCCCTGGGAGATGTTATTGCAGTGGAAACGGTTCACGGTCCGACCAAAATAAAAATTCCCGCCGGTACCCAACCGGGAGACATTCTCAGAATTAAAGGCAAGGGCATCCAACGAGATGGCTATTTTGGCAAGGGAGACCATTTGGTCAAAATAAAAGTTGAAGTACCAACCAAACTTGACAGTAAACAAAAGAAACTGATTCAAGAATTACGCGAGAATGGACTTTAATGTTCAAAAAATTCCACTGCCACCAAAGAGAAATCCGGGCAGTTTGAGTTATTTCAATTTTGTCACGCTACAACCGAATAAATTTTCCGCCGCCAACATTCTTAGCTAGGCCCTTGATTTCCAAAAAAGACACTTTCTCCGCCACTGTGGCCGAATCCAAGCCGGAAGATTTAATCAACTGTTCCAAGCTAATTGGCTCCCCGGATAGTTTGCTGTAAATCTTCTCTTCCACTTCATCTTCAAACTCAAGATTTTTATCCTCTTTCTGCCGGGAGGAACTTTGTTTAACAAAAAAATTAAAACTCTCCAAAATATCTCCGGCGCCGGTTACCAACTGAGCGCCTTGTTTTAAAAGATGGTGAGTGCCAATTGATTTGTCGGAAAAAATACTGCCGGGCACGGCAAATAATTCTCTATTTTGTTCCAAGGCGTAATTGGCGGTAATGGATGTTCCGCTTTTCAGTCCCGCCTCAACCACTAGCACGCCCAAGGAAAGCCCACTGACAATGCGGTTACGCGCCGGAAAAGTGTAATTACTGGCCGGCTGAAAAGGGTGATACTCTGAAACAACCAAGCCACCCTTAGCCACAATTTCTGAGATAAGTTTTTGCTGATAAGAATTTTTTTGCGCTTCAGCCAATCCCATTCCTAAAACAGCCACCGTGAAGCCGTTGGCTTGCAGACAAGCTTGATGAGCCAAGCTGTCTATACCCTGAGCCAAACCGCTGGTGATTACCAAGCCGGCTTGCACCAGTTCCGGCACAATTTTATTCACCACCATTCGCCCGTATTCAGTAAACCTCCTGGCGCCTATCACAGCCAGTTGTTTTCGTTGCAGTAATTCCAAGTTTCCCAAATAGAACAAAAGAAAAGGCGGAGAGGCGATTTCTTGCAGTAATTTTGGATAAACAGAATCTTCAACGGTGATAAATTTAAGACCGCTTTTTTGCAATTTCAACCACTGCTTTTCCAAATTTATTTTTTCACGCTCCTTAACTATTCTTTGGACTGATTTTTCTCTTAGTCCGGCTTGAACAAGTTGATCGGCAGAGGCTTGCCAAGCTTTTTGCCAATCCTCAAAATATTCCGCCAATTTCCTAAATCCGACCGGACCCAGTTCCAACAAGCTGAAACCGTATAAATATTTTTGCATTTTTTCTGAAGTGACCACAAGGAGAAATATATCTGACAAACTAAAGCCTAGAGCACTTTTCCCCGACTGTCAATCAGAAAGAACCATTTGCCCTTGACAAAAAGTTAAAAATATCTTAGAATGACACGTTAACTTAATAAATGTTAACAAATGGTTCCTAAAAAAGTGAAATCGGAAAAAAGGAAGATGAAAGAAGTGAAATTAATAGCCGGGTCCCAAAAATTTAAACTGGAAGTTAAAAAGAGTTTTTGGGGAAAATTGAGAGGTTTGTTAGGGAAGAATAATTTACCGACCAATCAAGGTATACTTTTAGTTAATTGTCGGCAGATTCACACCCTGGGAATGAAATTTCCTCTGGATATAGTTGTTTTGAATAAAGAACTGAGAGTACTTGATTTCAAAGACAATTTTTCCCGAAATAGAATTGGTCGTTATTATCGGCAAGGATATTATATCATCGAGCTCCCCGTTGACTCTCGGCACAAAAATTTGTTTACCAAGAATAAAAAAGTCAAAATGTTAATTAATTAACTTCATAACCTATGCTAAAGTCATTGCGCAAAATTGCTAAGGACCAAAGAGGGCAAGCTATGATTGAGTACGCCTTGATCTTGGCCTTAGTCGCTGTGGTGGTTATTGTTGCTGTTACCGCCTTGGGTGGAAAAATAACAGCCGTTTTCCAATCCATCACCGACGCTCTTCCCAGCTAGTAACTATACCGGAAGAGAAACGCAGAAAACAACTCGGAGAAGCGAGTTGTTTTTTGTTGTTTTTTATTGAAACAAACAGCCAACAAAAACAAAACCACAACAGTAGTTCTGGCTATATTAACAAAGTCTATTGCGCTACATTATCTTAGTACATCATAATCTTATTTACAATATTATCAAAACAATCACATGACCCTTGGCAAACAATATTATCACAAATGCGAACGGGTCTTATTATGATATTATCAATAATATCATAATAAGGCCTTTGTTGTTTGTTGTGTTCCTTTTTTATTTCCATTGTTTTCGCAGTTCTTGTTTAGATTTTTAGTCATTGTCAATTATTTCACTCTATCTTACAAATATCCGATGTTTAATATCAATTGCAAATAAAAATGTCATACTTCATTACCAAATTAAAATGTCATACCTGGGAAAAAATTAAAAACTCAAAAACTCAAAAAATCACACCGCTGTTTCAAGCTCCCGGAGTTCATTTTCAGTGATTTATTGAGCTTATCCTCGGAATCATTTTTAACAATCTGTTAATTACATTCTTGGCGTCATTTTGTGTCATTTTTAGTGATTTATCAAAAGAGCTTTCGGTGTCATTTTAGGTGATTTGATGCGGACCCTTGCTTTTTCCACAAAAATAATCTAGACTGACCTCCTAATTAATTTCGGGTCCCCCGACAAGTTTCAAAACCGAGAGATGTTGCCTGCGACCACGACAACTAACAAAAACCTTTTCAAAAAACTCTTTAAATTTTTGTTGTTGACTTTTATTGTCTTCAGTTTCTTCTTATTAATTTATTCTGTGGCCCAAGCTGACAGTGAGATAATCATCAATGAAATTTTACCCAATCCCTCAGGGCGAGATTCCGGTCGAGAATTCATTGAACTATACAATCCAGGCTCACAAGATATCTCTTTGGCAAATTGGCAAGTGCGCAAAAAAGCGCGCTCCGGTTCTATTAAAACCCATCATTTTTCAGAAAACGAAACCGTCAAAGCCAAAGAATATTTTATTCTGACATTCAACGGTCTCAACAACGATGGCGCCGAGATTGAAATAGTAGATGATGCTGGTGAAAAAATTGATAGTATGAATTACAAAAACGCTCCGGAGGGTTTGAGCTACAATCGCTCCGCCGAGGAACAAGATTTTTATCTGGCTGAGCCAACCCCTGCCGAAAAAAACAAACCGGACCCTCGTCAGCGAAAATATCCTAAAATTCTCATCAATGAAATTTTCCCCCATCCCTCCGCTGACGAAAAGAACAAAGAATTTATTGAATTATATAACCCCAATCGGGAAGAGATTAATCTCCGTGGTTGGGTGCTGAGAGATGCTAGCCGGACCGGAAAATATATTTTCAAAAAAGATAAAATCATCAAGTCACTGGGCTACCTGGTTGTCTATCGTTCCGATTTTAAATTTGCCCTAAATAACTCCGGCTCGGAAAATGTTTTTTTATTAGCTCCCAATGATGATTTTTCCCAAGGAGAGTTTAAAGACAAAATCAGTTACCAAAACAGTTTTACCAATCGTAGCTATAATCGCGACGAAAAAGAAAATGACAAATGGTATTGGACTGAGCCAAGTCCCAATCAGGAAAACAAACCCAATCCTTTGCGAAAGAAATATCCCGCTCTTTTCATCACGGAAATTCTCCCCAACCCTCTTTCCGAGGAAGAAAAAAATGAATACATTGAAATTTACAATCCTCAGACATCCACTGTCACCCTTGCCGGTTGGGCACTCAGTGACAAAACCGGCCAACAATATCTTTTCTCCAAAGAAGAAATAAAACCGCAACAATATCTGGTTGTTTACCGTTCCAATTTTAAATTTGCTCTGAACAATTCCGGTTCGGAGGAAGTTGAACTATTGGCTCCCAACCAAAAAGTTATTCACTCTCTATCTTACCGACAAGCGCCGGAAGGAATATCCTACAGTTTTGATTTGGAAAAGCACGCTTGGCGCTGGACAGAATTTCAAACTCCCGGGCAAGCCAATAAATTTAATCAACCTCTCAATTTTCAAGTTAAGCTACCGCGAAATATTTATCAAAACGTTAAAGCCAAATTCAAATTACGAAATTTGCAAAGTGACAGTAAAAAAGAATTAAAATTCAAGTGGGACTTTGGTGATGGGCATCACAGCTATTTGCAAAACCCTTCGCACATTTACCAACAAAAGGGCAAATTCCAATTGATGGTCAGCGTCTTTGACGGCCGGGAAAGAAAAACTAAACAATTCATTGTTGAAGTGAAAAAATATCCTCATCATCCAATAAAAATAGTGGAAATAATGCCCAATCCGGCCGGCAAAGACACTGGGCATGAATACATAGTTTTGGAAAACAAATCCTCTAAAAAAATCAACTTGGCCGATTATTTTATCGCCACCGGCAAAAGCAAGAAAAAACTTATCAGGCACCCGATTTACAAAGATTTTATTATCAAATCGCACCATCGTCGCAAATTGTTTAATAAAAAAATATGTAAATTCTCCTTACCAAATACAAAGGGGGAGGCGCGACTGCTCGCCCCGGATGGTGAAATTGTTGACAAAGTAAAATATCAAAAAGAAAAAATCGCCGATAACGAGAAATATATTCTTGCCACAAACAAGCGATGGATTTGGCTGAAAGAAAAACCGACCAATTTAACGGCGACCCCTGCCCAAGCGCTGGCAAAAGAAAAGGGAAGTCTTGACCCCACACTGAATATTTTCCGTCGGCAATGTGACGCCAGACAGCAAATAATTATTTACAACTGGTTCTACCGCTTAAAAACAAAACAAAATAAATTTCAAATTTTACTTTGGCAAAAAATAATCTCCTCATTATTCCCCGCGCCAAACAACAAACCACCCAAAACTTATTTTTATTAATTTTCCGGAGCTTTGTCTCGCTAAATAGTTTGCCGGCGATTAGTTGTCTGTTGAGGATTAGCCCCCGCCCGCCGTCCACGGGCGGCGGGCGGGGGCGCACAAAGAGGCTAACCAGAAGATTACACGGAGAAATTGATCAACCAAAGCAATATTCAAAATGTTACCTAAAACAAAAATCACCTTTGAGGCGATTTTTGTTTACTGCTCCCGGGGTCGGATTCGAACCGACGACCAATTGGTTAACAGCCAACTGCGCTACCGCTGCGCCACCCGGGAATATTTCCAATTCTCGCTTTTTCAAACAAATCACTATGTACAGTATAATAACATTTTTCAAATAGTCAACTCTTATCGGGACACTTAAAATAAAATGAAGCGCATCGTGTGCAGACGTTTGCCTTGTCTAAAAAAATGTGCTAGCATTTGTCCTTAGTAAATGGTTTTAAACACTTCTGAAAATTAAAGTAATAATATGGCCAAAGACAAAATCATAGTTAAAGGAGCGCGACAAAATAATTTGAAGAACATTGATGTAGAGATTCCTAAAAACAAACTGACCGTTATTACCGGTTTATCCGGTAGCGGTAAATCGTCGTTGGCTTTTGATATAATTTACGCCGAAGGCTATCGGCGTTACGTGGAAAATCTTTCCGCCCAGGCTCGCTTCTTCTTAAATGATGTCCGAAAGCCGGAAGTGGACAGTATTGATAATCTCTCCCCGGCCATTGCCATTGACCAAAAAAGGGACTCCAAAAATCCTCGCTCTACCGTGGGGACAGTTCTGGGAGTTTACGATTTTTTGCGAATCTTATTTGCGGAAGTGGGGGAAGTTTATTGTCCGCATTGTCAAATCTCTCTGCAAAAAAATGATGAAAAAGAAATTTTAAATTATTTAAAAACTTTACCCCGCGGGACGGAAGTGTATATTTTGGCTCCCCAAAAAATCTCCGGCGACCTGGAGAAAGAATTAAAAAATATCGCCAACCAAGGTTACGCTAAAGTTAGACTGGACAACAAGATTTTTTATGTTGATTCTTTGCTGGTTAGAAAACAGAAGCCAAAAACCAAACAAGTGGATATCGTGGTGGACAGATTAAACATTGATAAGAATAAATTTGACCAAGAAAGAATTGTTGATTCTCTGCAAATTGCCGCTAAACTTTCCGACCAGCCGGTTATTGTTTCCGTTGAAGGCGAGAAAGATATTTATTATAGCAAAAGCTATAATTGTCCCCAATGCGATTTCAAACTGGCCGGCTTGAAAAGGAAAAATTTTTCCTTTAATTCTCCGGAAGGAGCTTGTCCCAAATGCGGAGGACTGGGAGAAGTCTATCAAGCGGAGCTGGATAAAACAATTCCCAATAAAAATTTGTCCATCAACGAAGGAGCGATTGTTCCCTGGAGTCGTCTTAACGGCAATGGCGAAAGCGGGCGTCGGCAAGCTATTCTCAAAGCTTTGGCTAAAAAATATAAATTTAGTCTTAACAAACCAATTAAAAAAATTCCGGCGGAAATTGTGGAGAAAATCATTTTCTCCGGAGAAAATAATCTGAACATTAAACTAAAAGGTAAAGAAAAAATCATTGATTTCAGGGGGGTGGCCAAAGAATTGGAAGAAAAGTATCAGCAGAGACAAGGCGCTTCCAGCGAGCTGGAACGATATTTAACCAAAAAAATTTGCTCCCTTTGCCAGGGGAAAAGACTGAAAAAAGAATTTTTGGCCGTAAAAGTCCTGGGTAAAAGTATAGATGAGCTCTCTTTTATGGAAATCAGAGACTTAATCAAATTTTTTTCTTCTTTTGAAAAGAGGCTGGATGAGTTTAAAGAAAAAAAACCCTTCCTGGAAAAATTGATTAAAGAAATTGTTGCCCGTCTCCAACCGGTGGCGGGAGTAGGGGTGGAATATCTAAATTTAAACAGAGCCTCCAACACACTCTCCGGAGGCGAATTTCAGAGACTAAGATTGTCCACTCAACTGCAAAATAAACTTTCCAATTTAATCTACGTTTTAGATGAACCATCGGTTGGATTGCACAGTTCTGATATCAAAAATCTTATCAAAAGTCTCAAAGAAATTTGCCGACACAACAACACCGTTATTGTCGTTGAACATGATCGCGAAATGATTAAATCCGCCGACCACATTATTGACATTGGTCCCAAAGCCGGGCAAGAGGGCGGAAAGGTTATTTTTTCCGGCGATGTGCAAAAGTTAAAAAAAGCAAAGACAGAAACGGCTCGTTTCCTATTCAAAAAACCAACTTTCGCAAAAAACATCGTCAAAGGGAAAGCCAAAAATAATATTTTCCGACAACAACTTATCGTCAAAGGAGCCAGAGAACATAATTTAAAGAATATAGATGTAAAAATTCCCTTAAAACATTTCGTTGCTGTTACCGGCGTTTCCGGTAGTGGCAAAAGTTCCCTAGTTATTGATGTTTTGGCCAAAGGTCTCAAGAAAAAATTAAACAAAGGTCAAGTTGAAGCGGGAAAATGCAAAGCTATTGAAGGCGCTGAGCAAGTATCAAAATTGATAATGGTTAATCAATCGCCCATCGGTCGCTCTCCCCGTTCCAATGCTGCCACCTACACCGGAGTTTTCAGTCATATCAGAAAAGTTTTTGCCGAAACGGAATTGGCCAAAAAGAAAGGACTCAGTGAAAAATATTTTTCTTTCAATATGAAGGGCGGACGTTGTGAATACTGCCAAGGAGAAGGGGTGAAAAAAGTAGAGATGCAACTCTTGGGTGGCGTTTACACGGACTGTCCTCATTGTGGTGGCACGCGCTACAATAAAAAAGTCAGAGAAATTGAATATCAGGGCGCTTCCATAGTTGATGTTTTAAATATGAGTGTTGAGTACGCTTATCACTTTTTCAATTCTAAAAAAGTTATTGCTCGCAAACTGAAAGTCTTGTTGGATGTCGGTCTCGGCTACTTGAAACTGGGGCAGAACGCCACTGAACTTTCCGGCGGAGAGGCGCAAAGAGTTAAATTAGCTACCGAGCTGATTAAACAATCCAATCGAGGAGCTCTGTATATTTTGGACGAGCCAACTGTTGGTTTGCACTTCAGCGATATTCAAAGGTTGTTAAAGGTTATCAATAAATTGGTGGAAAAAGGAAATTCCGTCATTGTCATTGAACATAACGAAGATATGATTTACGCCAGCGACTGGGTCATTGAATTGGGTCCGGGTGGAGGAAAAAAAGGGGGAAAAGTAGTTTTCTCTGGCACTCCGGAACAGATGATTAAGAAATCTTAACTATGTTGTCAAATATCAATTAAAACTGATTTTTTCAAACAAAAAATATGAAACAGAGAAAGATTTGCATTACTTTTGCCGGCGCTGTCGGCAATTCAAAGACTCCAATTTCCCACTATTTAAGTATAAAATTAAACTTGCCAATTTTTAATAACGATGCCATCCGTTCAGAAGTAAAAGAAGACTTGGGAATCTTTGATGACGAAGAATATATCAAAAGACGCGATTTAAGGCTAAGAGAAGTCTTAAAGAGCGGAAACTCCTTCATTTATGATGCAAGTGTTGACAGGAGATGGCGGAAATTCAAAAAAGATTTGCTTTCTTCTCGGTATTCATTTTTTATTATCAGTCTTGATTTGAGTAAAGAATTGCTGACAAAGCTTTATAGATCTAAGCGCTATTTCAACTCTTTGAAGCGTATTGATGAGCTTATTCAAGATCACAACCATTTTTTAAATGAATACGCAAATGATGTCGGACTGCACATCGGCGACAAAGAATTTCCCAACAGATTGCAAATTTCATTTGATCAAGTCAAAGAATATTTAAAAAAACGCTAACTCCGCCAAAAAGGCCAAAAGTGTTTAGATATTACCACAAGTTCTTGACAATTTTTCCCTTTTCCCCTAAACTAACCCTCCAACCGGTTGAAGTGGGACGGGAAAGAAAAAAGAGGAAAAAATAGAAAAGAGAAAAAAAGGAAGGATTGAGGAATAAGAAGAGAGAAGAAAAGAGAAGAATAGGAAAGGAGAAAAAAGAAAAGAATTGCAAAAAGAAAAAAACCAAAAGAAAAACAAATACTTTAATTCCTTTTATCTCAAATTCAAAGTATGAATTCTTCTTTTGGTTTTTCTCTTAGAAAAAGATATTCTAGGGCCTTCA
>Ga0256832_1000093_pt1 | contig 52575 bp, 56 predicted proteins | sample 134614metaG_FD_190534 | JGI IMG/M metagenome (GOLD analysis project Ga0256832, IMG submission 190534) | Hydrothermal vent microbial communities from Lau Basin, Pacific Ocean - 134-614 | ecosystem: Environmental > Aquatic > Marine > Hydrothermal vents | place: Pacific Ocean: Lau Basin | collected...
GATCAGCACGAACCACTTCGCCTTCAACACGACCGGTGGAAAGAGCAGCAACAACCGCTCATTGGGAAAGGTCATACCGAAAGCCAGCAAAATGCCGTACACCCCTCCCGAAGCGCCAATGGTCGGATAGATGGAACCGGTGCGGGCCGCTTCGGTGGTAACGACCAGCTGCACCAGCCCCGCACCGACGACACAGACGAAATAATAGAGGGTGAACGCTTTTGGACCCCACACCAGCTCCATACGCGAACCGAACAGCCAAAGGGCATACATGTTCAACGCCAGATGGAGCAGACTGCCGTGCAGGAATGCGTAGGTGACCAGCTGCCACCACTGGAAATGGGGCTGCGGGACACCCGTCAACGACATCTCCGGCACTGCGGGCCAGAGGGCGAACGGCAGGATCAGCGCGCCTCCCGTGGCCATCTCCAGCAGAAAGATGGCCACGTTGCTCATCAACAGGAGGGAAACCACCGGTGGCATCATGGTACCCGACCACCTTTCCTGCCCTTCGCCGCCGGCGGTTGCAGAAGCGATATCATCCGCCGCTCTCTTCCCTCGCCCGCACCGCCAGCACATCGCAGGGCGCCACCTGCACCACACCGCTGGTGGTGGAGCCGACGATATGGCCTATCCCGTGTCTGCCGTGGGTGGCCATCACGATGAGGTCGAATCCTCCCTCTTCCGCGAAACGGACGATCCCGTGCCGGGCGGAGAGAGGGGTGAACACCACCTCCCGGCGCGCCTCTTCGCAATCCACCTCCCGCGCCAGATCGGCGAGGCGGCTCAACGCCTGCTCCCTTCGGTAGGCAGCGGGATCCATATCCTCCGGCGGGATATCTTCATTGGAGCGCACCTCCGGAAAGTCCGCCACCACGTGCAACAACGTCAGCCGTGCCCCGAAAAGGCGGGTCAGCTCGACGGCCCGCCTCGCCGCCGCGACGCCATGCCCGGAAAAATCCGTGGGACAGAGAATCTCCCGATAACGATTCACCATGACCATCTCCTCCAGAGCAAAAGAAAACCCGTCACACGCGCTTGATCACAAGCACTGGTGCGGATGCTCCATCAGCACGCCACGCGCCGCGCTGACGGACGATTCACTGAGCGTGGGGTGCGGATGGATGCCCTCCGCCACCGCTCCCAGGGTGGTTCCGGAGCGAATCAGCAAGGCCGCCTCACCGGCAAGGCTGGCCGCATTGGCCACCAACGCCTGGACCCCGAGCACCTTGAGCGTAGAGCAGTCGTAGAATATCTTCAGCAGACCGTTGTCGTAGCCACCTATCTGCGCCCGCGCATCCTGGCTGAAATCATAGCGGGCCACCCCCACCTCGAAACCCGCCTCGCGTGCACCGGACTCCGACAGGCCGGCCGTCATCAACTCCGGAGTACTGAAGATCACCGCGGTGACCTGCTCCGGGCGGGGAAACGAGGGCGCCTCCCGCCCCAGCAGATGGGCAGCGAGGGCAAGCCCTTGTGCCGTGGCCCAGTGAGCGAACATGGGCGGCCCGGTGACATCGCCGACAGCGTAGATACCCGGCTCGGTGGTCTGCAGGGTCTCGTCCACCTGAATACCACGGCCGCTGTATGCCACCGTGGTATTTTCCAGCCCAAGCCCCTCCAGATTGGGCCGTCGGCCGACCGCCGCCAGCACATCCGTGGCATAAATCTGATCACAACCATCCTCCATGTCGTACTGCACGAAAACCCCTTGTCCAGTGTGACAGATTCGCCTTACCCGGCAATCGAGATAGAGTTTGATCCCCTGGGTGATGAGATGTTGCTGGAGCATCACCGCCAACTCCTCATCCACGCCGGGCAAGATACGGGGCCCCCGCTGCATGACCGAAACGTCGCTTCCCAACGCATGGAACATCTGGGCCATTTCGATACCGATGGGGCCGCCACCTATCACCACCAGCCGTTCGGGCACGCAGGGGGCGTCGAGGATACGGTCGCTGCTGGAAACCTGCGGCAGATCGGCTCCCCGCACGGGCAAGGGGTTCGGAATGGAACCGGTGGCCAGGATACAGGTGTCGAACTCGACTTCGATCCGCTCCCCGCTGTGGGACACCACCTCCGCCCTGCGCGCTCCCAGCAGTCGGGCCTGGCCGAATTGCAGTTCGAGATTCTTCAGCCGGCTGGCACGCTGCTGGGCGGCGGTCGCGCGGCGCTGCAGCAGGGCCCTCTTGCGCGCCTGAAGGTGGCGCCAATCCAGCTGTACCAGCGGATGGGGAAGATGGATACCGAACTCTCCAGCCTGGGTAATCTCCCGCAGACGCCTGGCGGTCTCATGAAGAATCTTGGATGGAATACAACCCTCGAACAGACAGGTACCTCCCAGTCCCGCGGCGGCTTCCACCAGCAGGACCCGTTTCCCCCCTTGGGCCAGCGCCATGGCGGCGGGAGTCCCCCCGGGTCCGCCCCCAATGACCAGTACTTCAACCCTCTTATCCATCACTGCTCCCTCGTTCTCACCGGCGATCCAAAATCCGTTCTTCGACATTCCGTGCCAGGAACATAGCACTCCCTCCTGCGCGCATCTGTAACCCAGGTAGCGGCAGCCGTTCCCCGGCCCGAATATTCCGGCCGCTCGCTGAATCTCCGCTACAAGTCACTGTAATCCTGTGCATCACCTGCAATGTCAGTGCAAAGGGCACATGTCACCGGCCGCCGTTGAAAACGCTCTCGTAGCGGGTCAGCGATACCAGAGGATCATCTCCGCCTCCAGTGGCACCTGCGCCAAGGGGTGCGCCGGGATGATCCGCGGCGTGTAGTGAGCCGCCGGCCGATCGGCCGTCACGGATCCCACGTAGATCCAGGCGTTGGCCGCTCCCGCCAACGGTTCGCTCCGCTGCAGCGGTTCGCGTATCGGCTCCCCTCCGTTCAGCCCTTCGGCATACAATTCCACACTCGCGGCATCGGCCGAGACATCACCGAAATAGACCTGAACCTCGAAGTGATAATGATCCCCCTCCTGATTCCAGGTCACATTGCCGAAATGGATCCACTGCCAGCGCTGGCGGAGATGGCGATACCAGGTCTCCATCTCCTCCGCCATCGCAGGATTGCGACTGCGCTGACGATAGGCCTCGGTAAGAGGGAGGTAATAGTGCTCGGTGTACTCTCGCAGCATTCGATTGGTGGAGAAACGCGAGGTGAGCCGGCTCATGCTCTCCCGCATCCGGCTCACCCAGCCCACCGGCAGCCCCTGTTCGTTCCGGTCGTAGAAGGTGGGAACCACCTCCTGCTCGAGAACCTGGTAGAGCTGCTCCGCCTCCGCAGCATCCCAGGCCGCCGTGTCGTCGTGTTCGAGTCCGTCACCCACCGCCCAGCCCAGATCCGGCTCATAGGCCTCGGCCCACCAACCATCCAGTTCCGACAGATTGAGCCCACCATTCACCAGTACCTTCATGCCGCTGGTACCGCTCGCTTCCCAGGGCCGGCGAGGAGTGTTGATCCAGACATCCACCCCCTGCGTCAGCCTGGCGGCCACCCCGAGGTCGTAATCCTCCACGAACACCACCCGCTCGAACATGCCGTCACTCTCCAGAAAGTCGTGCCACTGACGAAGCATCCGTTTGCCGATCTGGTCCTTTGGGTGCGCCTTCCCCGCAATCACCAGCTGCACCGGCCGATCCCGGTCGCAGAGCAACCGGGCCAGTCTGTACGGGTCGTGAAGCAGCAGATTCGGCCTCTTGTACTCGGCAAAACGGCGGGCGAATCCCAGCGTCAGCGCATCGGGATCGAACAGCACCTCGCTCTCCCGGATCCGCGCCTTGCTGGCCCCGCGCTCCCGGTGTTGCCGCACCAGGCGCTGCCGCAGATATTCGATCATCCGCCTGCGTCCTTCCGAGCGAAAACTCCACAGCTCCTCGTCAGAGAGACGGCGCAGATCCTCTTCCACCGATTCCATGGTTCCCCGCCAGCGCGCCTTGCCACACGCGGCGGTCCACAAGGCATCGGCGGCAGCCGAGTCCCAACTGGGGACATGAACGCCGTTGGTAACGTGACCGACCGGCACCTCGGGTTGCGGCCAGCGGGGAAACAGTGGCTGAAAGATGCGCCGGCTCACCTCACCATGCAACCGGCTGACCCCGTTGACGGCACCGGCACCGCGCATGGCGAGATAGGCCATGTTGAACGGCTCGGCGTGGTCGCCCGGATCCTTCCTGCCCAGGGCGAGCAGTTCTTCCATTTTCACCTTGCACGCGGCCGCCATACTGCGGAAGTAGAGGGAGAAAAGCGAAGGGGAAAAGCGGTCGAAACCCGCCTCGACGGGGGTATGGGTGGTGAACAGATTTCCGGCCCGGGTGGCGCGCAGTGCGGCACCAAAGGAGCAGCCGGTATGCTCCATGAAATGCCTCGCCCGCTCGAGAATCGCGAATGCAGCGTGCCCTTCGTTCAGATGACAAACCGGACATTCGATCCCGAGCTTCTCCAGCAGACGCCACCCACCGATCCCCAGCACCATCTCCTGCTGCAGGCGCATCTCCTCGCCACCGCCGTACAGCTCACTGGTGATGGCCCGATCTCCCGGATGATTCAGGGGATCGTTGCTGTCCAGCAGGAGCAGGGTGCGCCGTCCCACCTGCCCCCGCCAGGTACGCAGGCGCAACGGCCTCCCCGGCAGTTCCAGGGTCACCCGGACCCACTCTCCCTTGTCGTCGCGCAGCGGCACCACCGGCAGCATGGTGGGATCGTTGTACGGATAGAACTCGATCTGCTCTCCCTCCGCATTCAGCGCCTGCCGAAAGTAGCCCTGCTGGTAGAGCAACCCCACACCGACGATGGGCACATCCAGGTCGCAGGCGGTCTTCAGATAGTCGCCCGCCAGCACGCCGAGCCCACCCGAGTAGATGGGCAGCGACTCGCAGATCCCGAACTCCATGCAGAAATAGGCGATGTTGCCAGAGAAGGAGCCGTCGATATTCTCCGAGAACCAGGATTTCGCCTTGAGGTGCGCCTCCCGAGCGTCGAGCTGCTGCTGCAGCTTTTCCAGGAACCGGGCATCGCCTGCCAGCTTCTCCAGACGCTTGTCGGAGACCGAGACCAGGATCAGCCACGGATTGGCCGTCTCATCCCACAACTTGGGAGAGACCTGGCGCCACAGAGCATCGGCACCGTGATTCCAGCTCCAGCGCAGATCCAGCGCCAAGGTCGCCAGTCCGCTCAGAGGCTCCGGCAGGGCGCGGGGGAAATAGTAGTCGGTCTGCATCTTCAAACCCTCGTCAGCCTCCGGCAAGCTGGGGAAAGAGCCCTTTCACACCATTGGCTATGAACTCCACCGCGATGGCCGTCAGGATCAGCCCCATGATGCGGGTAAAGATATTGATCCCGGTCGCACTGATGTGGCTTTCAATCCAGGGCGCCATGCGCAGCACCGCCCACACGATCAGACTCAACGCCACGATGCCGGCGGCAATGATCAGCAGGTGAGGAAAAGCGCCCGCCTTGTGGGCAGCCAGGATCACCGCGCTGATGGCACCCGGCCCCGCCAGCAACGGCATCGCCAGAGGGACCACCGCGACCGACTCCTTGTCCACCGACTCCTCCGCTTCCTCGTCGGTCTGTCTTACTCCGCTGGTGCGGGCATGAAGCATGGCGATGGCCATCAGCAGGATCAAGATTCCGCCTCCCACCCGAAATGAATCGATGGAGATACCGAAGAACTCGAGCAGGAGCTCTCCCCAGAACAGCGTCACCAGGAGGATGATCATCACCGCCAGCGCGACCCGGCTGACCGTCCGGCGACGTTGCTCCGCATCTTCGTCACCTGTCATGCTGATGAACAGAGGAATGGCACCGAGCGGGTTGACCACCGCCACCAGGCCGATGAAGATCTTCAGATATTCGGCAGAATCAAGCATCGTGGTCTCTCGGCCCCATCTGCGGCACTGCCGAACGAACGAATCCTGCCACCACTTTCTCTCTCCGAAGTATACGGGTCGTGCCCGCAGCCGACTCTGTATCTCTTCTATATGTGGATAAGGGGAAAGCAAATCAAGGAGACGGCGATTGCAACAAGGCGCTTCTCTGGTTGGAGCGGGGAAAGGGCAAACGCAGTCGCATGGCGGTGTTTTGCCCTTTCCCCAATTTATCCCTGGGAAAAACCCGCAAAAAAAGCCTGAATGGACCATTCAGGCTCTATTCACGTGAATCCGGCGCACCGCCGAATCATTCGGGTTGGGAGCGGCGCCCCGCAAAATACTCCCACAGAACGACAACCGCCAATACCGCCAGGGTTCCCAGAGCGATGATCCACATGTACTGTTCGATGAGTGCAGCGACTATGGCAGAAAACCCCAGCATCGCTCCAAGCAGGCTCAACCGCCAGCTGATTCGGTATCCATCGAGAAAAACAGCCAGCCCAAGTACCAGCAACAGGACCAAACCGGTGGTTTCATAGTTCAACCGCCCCGCTTCCAGCAACAGAAAAACCCCAATCACCGTCACCGCCGTGGCCAGCCAGTGAACCGTCTGGACCAGCAGTACCGCACGCAAACGATGTTCCGGTCTCTTCGACCAGACGATGATCATGCCACCGATCCAGAAAACGGCGGTCATCACCAACCAGTAGCGATAGCTCCGCGCGGGAGAAAAGTTGGTAATGGCCATCCCCAACAGACAAAGGGCGAGCAAAAACACCAGAATGATATCTTCGACCAGGGTCTTTCTTTTTGAAAAGGAAGTTACCAGCTCTCCGAGTTTACCGGGCATCGGCGTTATCCTTGGATTATCAGTGGAGTGGGTGGCAATGGAAGCGCGTCACTGCTCCTGCTTCTCTTCCATCAGCCCCAGATGCTCGATCAGTTCCCCCATATCCTCATCCATCTTCTTCAGATGTTTCTGCATGCGCTTGATATCATTTTCGTCCATCCGCTTCACCCCGAGATGGTACTCGAGATGGTCCAGCGCTGTGGCGACATCCTTGTGCAGCGCCTGAAGGTCGGTCTTCAACTTGCTGATGTCTTCTTTCAGTATGCCCATGACGCTTCTCTCCCTGGGTTGCCGGTAAGATGATATCCCTGCCGCCGAGCATAGGAGGGATGTCAAACGAATAGCAGACGGCAGGGGGTTCGTCAAACCAGGGAATACTCTCGGAGATTCACGCCGGGCAAATCGGGAGTCTCGGCCATCCAGCCAGAGATGGCACAGCAAGACCTCAGGACGGCTGAACGCAATATATTTTACTGGGGTCAGTAAGATTGGTCGGGGCGAGAGGATTTGAACCTCCGACCACCTGCACCCCATGCAGGTGCGCTACCAGGCTGCGCTACGCCCCGAAATGGATCAAAAATCAGAAAGCGGCGCCACGGAGAGAAACGATGACGCCATTCACATATGATAACCTACCTGACCGCCGGAAAAAACCACCGGCCGGCACTCATACCACGAAGAGCTCCGTTCAACCCTTCAGGATCGCCAGAACCTCCTCCAACTCGCTCCGAAGCTGGCGAACCAGATGGCGCTGGTAACCGTTTCCTTCCCCCCCCTGCTCATTGGCCAGGCGCTGCCGTGCACCACCTATGGTAAACCCCTCTTCGTAGAGCAGGGTCCTGATCTGGCGGATCATCAACACATCCTGATGCTGATAATAGCGCCGGTTACCCCGCCGCTTGATGGGTTTCAGCTGGGGAAACTCCTGCTCCCAGTAACGCAGGACATGGGGCTTGACGGCGCACAGCTCCGCCACCTCACCGATGGTGAAATAGCGCTTTCCCGGGATCGGCGGCAGCTCGTTATTGTTACTCGGCTCCAGCATAGGTCTCTACCTTGGACTTCAGTTTCTGCCCGGGGCGGAACACGACCACCCTTCGCGCCGAAATCGGGATTTCCTCCCCCGTCTTCGGATTGCGCCCAGGCCGCTCCCGCTTCTCGCGAAGGTCGAAGTTCCCGAATCCAGACAACTTTACCTGGTACCCCTGTTCCAGGGCAACACGGATCTCCTCGAAAAACATCTCTACGACCTCCTTGGCCTCCCGCTTGTTCAGACCAAGCTCCTCGAACAGGTGTTCAGCGATTGCAGCTTTCGTTAACGCCATGATTAATCTCTCAGTGTGCCCCCAAGTCTTTGCTCGATTGCATCAACCACACGATGAATCAGATCATCCACCTCTCTATCTTCAAGAGTGCGGGAATAATGTTGCAAGGTCAAGCCCAAGGCAAGACTTTTCCGACCGGGATCAACGCCTTTGCCTTGATATACATCAAACAGGCAAATATCCTGCAGCAGCTCCCCGGCGCTTTCACGAATGCAGCTCAATACGGCCTCCGCCTCCACGGCTTCATCGACGATGATCGCCAGATCGCGGCGGATGGCCGGGTATCTCGAAAATTCCCTGAATCGGGGAACGGGCCGCTCCAGAACCCCATTCAGTCGCAGCTCGAACAACATTACCGGTCTGGAGAGCTCCAGCCGTTGCTCTATCGAAGGGTGCAGGAGGCCCAACCAGCCGACGGGTTCCTCCCGCAGATGAATGCGCGCGCTCTGGCCCGGATGGAGTGCAGGATGCTCCGCTCTGCGGAAATGGAGCGGCAATGGCGCCAGCAGCGCCTCCACATCCCCTTTGAGGTCGAAGAAATCCACCTCCCGCGCGGTCTCCGCCCACTGCTCGGGCTCGGCCAGGCCGCATATCGCTCCGGCCAGCACCTTTTCCTGCCGAACACCCTCTGTCGAGAGAACGAAGCGCAGACCGGTCTCGAACACCCGGACGCGCGCATGCTGGCGGTTGAGGTTGTATGCGACCACCGGCAGCAGACCGCTCCACAGGGTGGTACGCATCACCGCCATGTCCGAGGCAATCGGATTGGACAGGGCCAGCGGCTCCTGTTCCGGATTCAGCAGTTTCTCCAGCGCCGGATCCACGAAGCTGTAGGTGATCACCTCCTGATAGCCACGAGCGGTCAGAAGCCGCCGCAACGCCTCCAGCGGCAGCCGTGATTCCGGGCACGGCTGCATCGCCAGCCTGCCCTCTGGCCGAATGCCGGGTAGGCGGTCGTAGCCCCGAATCCGCGCCAGCTCTTCGATAAGATCCGCCTCGATGGCGATATCGAAACGGTAGCTTGGCGGTACCACCTTCCACCCTTTCTCGTCGGGCTCCACGGTCATTCCCAGCTTCGACAGGATCCCGGTCACCTCACCGGCGGAAAATTCGCTACCCAGGAGCCGCGAGATTCGCGCCTCCCGCAGCGGGACGTGTGGAGCTCGAGGCAGATACCGGGAGAGCGAAACCTCGGTTACCGGCCCCGGATCACCGCCTGCGATGGCGAGTAGCAGCGTTGTGGCCCGCTCGATGGCCCGCTTCTGCAGGGCGGGATCCACACCCCGCTCGAATCGATGAGAGGAGTCGGTATGCAACCCGTAGCTGCGCGCCTGGCCCGCCATCGCCTCAGGGGTGAAGAACGCACTCTCCAGGAAGATGTTTCGGGTCTCCTCACCCACCGCCGAGCCGGCTCCCCCCATGATGCCGGCAAGGGCCAGGGGCGCCTGTTCATCGGCAATCACCAGGGACCCTTCCCGCAGCGCCACCTGCTGCCCATCGAGCAACCGTAACACCTCTCCCGCCCGGGCCCGGCGCACCTGGATCTCCCCATTGAGCTTGTCCAGATCGAAGGCGTGCATGGGCTGCCCCAGCTCGAGCATCACGTAGTTGGTCACATCCACGACCGCCCCAAGCGGGCGCACTCCACTGCGCCGCAGGCGCTCCTCCATCCATACGGGTGTCCTGGCCACCGGATCGATATTCCGGATCACTCTCCCGACATAGCGGGGGCATGCCTCGCCGGCCGCTATCCGCACCGGAAACCCCGTGTCGTCGGTTGCGGCCACCGGCTCCATGGGCGGGATCCGCAACGGCAGATCGTTGATGGCCGCCACCTCACGCGCGACTCCCATCACGCTCAGACAGTCACCGCGATTGGGTGTCAATCCCAGCTCGATGGTCACATCGTCCAGCCGCAGGTAGTCGCGCAGATCCCGGCCCGGCTCCGCATCATCAGGTAGCTCCAGCAAGCCATCTGCCTCCTCCGCCAACCCCAGTTCTCTGGCGGAACAGAGCATGCCGGCAGAGAGAACACCGCGCAATCTGGCCTCTTTGATCTTGAAATCGCCTGGCAGCACGGCACCCACCAGCGCCACCGGCACCTTGATACCGGCTCGGGCATTGGCGGCTCCGCAGACGATGGAAAGCGGCTCCGGCTGTGCCACGTCCACCCGGCAGATCTGCAATTTGTCCGCATCCGGATGGCGCTCCGCGGACACGATCTCTCCCACCACCACACCACTGAAGGGAGGGGCAACGGGCTCAACGGCGTCGACTTCGAGCCCCGCCATGGTCAGCTGTTCGCACAGCCGCTCCCGATTGATGTCGGGATCGACCCATTCACGCAACCACTGTTCGCTGAACTTCATGGGATTGGAATCTCAGTTGAACTGGCGCAAGAAACGGAGATCGTTCTCGAAGAAGAGGCGCAGATCGCTCACCCCGTAACGCAACATGGCGAGCCGTTCCACACCCATGCCAAAGGCAAACCCGGTGAATCGCTCCGAATCCACGCCTGCTGAGGCAAACACGTTGGGATGGATCATGCCGCAACCCAGCACCTCGAGCCAGCCGGTGTGGCTGCAGACGCGACACCCCTCTCCCGCGCACATCACGCACTGAATGTCCGCTTCGGCGGAGGGCTCGGTAAAGGGGAAATAGGAGGGGCGAAAACGCACCTTCAGATCCTGTTCGAAAAAATTGCGCAGAAAATCATCCAGCACCCCCTTCAGCTCGGCAAAGCTGACCCGCTCGTCCACCATGAATCCTTCCACCTGGTGAAACATGGGAGTGTGGGTGAGATCCGAATCACAACGATAGACCCGACCCGGGGCAATGATGCGCAATGGCGGCCGACGCTGCTCCATCACCCGGATCTGCACCGGAGAAGTGTGAGTTCGCAGCACCCTTCCATCGGGGAAATAGAAGGTATCATGCATTGCCCGGGCAGGATGGGATTCCGGGATGTTGAGCGCCTCGAAGTTGTGGTAGTCGTCCTCGATCTCCGGCCCCTCCGCCACTTCGAAGCCGATACCCGCAAAAAGCCTTTCGATACGCCGCAAGGTGCGGGTGACCGGATGGATACCACCACTCCCCTGGCCCCGCCCCGGTAGCGTGACATCGACGGTTTCCGATGCGAGCCGGGCCTGCAGCCGTTCCCCCTCCAGCAGCTCCCGTCGCTCCTCCAGCGCCGCCTTGACCCGGCGTTTGGCTTGATTGATGGCCTGGCCAGCGGCAGGACGCTCTTCCGGCGGCAGCGAACCGAGCCGCTTCATCTGCGCGGTCAGCACCCCTTTTTTCCCCAGGTAGGCGACTCTCAGCTGTTCCAGCGCTGCCAATCCGGTTGCCGCCGCAATCTCCTGCTCGGCCCGGGTCACGAGCGCATCCAGTTCATCCACCCTGTTTTTCCCCTGCACGGTTTCAGCCCGAACCAGCAAGTGGCGCGAGCTCCTGAATAGGCAACGATTTGGCAAACGGGCGGCGGACGGCCGAAACCGAAAATTCCGATCCGGCGCCGTTCCCCCCGTCCGTGTCGAAGTGGTTACATCGACTGAAACAGGTGGCCTCCTCCCGCCCCGCCTCGTTTCACGCCTGCGGGACGGGAGCGCCCCCTGATAGAGAGATGTTGGCTCAGCTGGTCAGGCTGCTTTTGGCCTTCTCCGCAAGCGCCGAAAAAGCCGCCTTGTCCGTGACTGCCAGATCCGCCAGCACCTTGCGGTCGATGGCGATGTCGGCCTTCTTCAGACCACTCATGAAACGGCTGTAGGAGAGCCCGCACTCCCTCGCCGCGGCATTGATTCGCACGATCCACAGGGCGCGGAACTGGCGCTTGCGTTGACGCCGGTCCCGATAGGCGTATTGCGCCGCCTTGGTCACCGCCTGTTTGGCAACCCGATAGACGTTCTTGCGCCGCCCGGAATATCCCTTGGCCTGTTTGATGACCTTCTTGTGACGGGCACGCGCCGTCACACCACGTTTGACTCTTGGCATGGTTCCTTACCTCCTCAGCGATAGGGCAGCATACGCTTGATCAGGCCCACGTCCGCCGGATGCACCTCGGCGGGTGTGCGCAGCTGACGCTTGCGTTTGGTACTCTTCTTGGTAAGGATGTGCCGCCGGTGCGACTGGGCCCGCTTGACCCTGCCGGATGCGGTCACCCGGAAACGCTTGGCCGCACCGCGATTGCTCTTGATCTTGGGCATCGTCTGGATACTCCACATTTGATGCTACAACTAATGAGTGGACGGGTACCGGTCCATCCGGTTTGCAAACCGCGCCACACTCTCCTGAAGCTGCCAGCTTTCGCCGACAGCCGAGTGCCGACCGGGATCACCGGGACACTACTTCTTCTTCGGGGCGATGACCATCACCATCTGCCGCCCCTCCAGCTTGGGGAACTGTTCAACGGTGCCCAGTTCCGCCAAATCCTGCTCGATACGCTCCAACAGCTTGCGCCCCAACTCCTGATGAGCCATCTCCCGCCCCCGGAAACGCAGGGTCACCTTGGCCTTGTTGCCATCGTTCAGAAAGCGGATTAGATTACGCAGCTTGATCTGGTAGTCTCCCTCCTCGGTCCCGGGGCGGAACTTCACCTCCTTGACCTGGATTTGCTTCTGTCTCTTCTTGGCTATCTGTCTTTTCTTGCGCTCCTCGAACAGATATTTGCCATAGTCCATGATGCGGCAGACCGGCGGCTTTGCGGTCGGCGAGACCTCCACCAGGTCCATTTCCGCCTCCTCCGCCTTCTCCCTGGCGACCTCCAGCGAAACGATGCCGATCTGTTCCCCATCCTGATCGATGAGTCGCACCTCGGGTGCCGTAATGTTCTCGTTTATACGGACCTGTTTTTCTTTTGCTGCGGCGATTACTTTACTCCTTCCAAAACAGAACGGCCGCGGCTTGCGATGGTTTCGGCGAGCCGCTCGGAGAATGCCTCCACGGACATGCTGCCGAGATCCTCGCCGGTTCGCGCGCGCACGGCCACAGAACCAGACTCCACCTCTCGATCGCCCACTACCAGCAGGTAGGGGACCCTCTTGAGAGTGTGTTCGCGAATTTTAAAGCCGATCTTCTCATTTCTCAAGTCCGAAACCACCCGAAAACCCCGTTTTTTCAGGCGCTGCTCCACCTCCCGCACATATTCCGCCTGCCGATCGGTGATGTTCATCACCACCACCTGGACGGGGGCCAGCCAGGCCGGGAACGCCCCTGCGTAGTGTTCGATGAGAATCCCGATGAACCGCTCCAGGGAGCCGAGGATTGCCCGGTGCAGCATCACCGGCACGCGGCGGCTGCCATCCTCCGCGATGTAGGAGGCGTCGAGCCGTCCCGGCATGGAGAAATCCAGCTGGATGGTGCCGCACTGCCAGACCCGGCCCAGGCAGTCCTTGAGGGAGAACTCGATCTTCGGCCCGTAGAAGGCCCCTTCGCCAGGCTGCAGATCCCACTCCATCCCCTTGGCGTTGAGCGCCTGTTCCAGGGCATGCTCCGCCTTGTCCCACACGGCGTCCTCTCCGACCCGCTGTTCGGGGCGGGTGGAGAGCCGGGTGATGATCTCGTCGAAACCGAAATCCGCATAGACCCTGCGCAACAGATCGATGAACATGGAGACCTCCTCCTGTACCTGCTCTTCGGTACAGAAGATGTGGGCGTCGTCCTGGGTGAAGGCACGCACCCGCATCAGGCCGTGCAACGTGCCGGAGGGCTCATTGCGGTGACAGGAGCCGAATTCCGCCATGCGCAGCGGGAGGTCCCGGTAACTCTTCAGCCCCTGGTTGTAGATCTGCACGTGGCAGGGGCAGTTCATGGGCTTCACCGCATAGTCGCGGTGCTCTGAATGGGTGACGAACATCTCGTCGCCGAACTTGGCCAGGTGGCCGGAGCGCTCCCAGAGGGAGAGATCCACCAGCTGCGGGGTACGCACTTCCTGGTAGCCCGCCTCGCGCAACACACCGCGGATGTACTCCTCCACCTGCCGGTAGAGGGTCCAGCCGTGATCGTGCCAGAACACCATCCCCGGCGCCTCTTCCTGGGTGTGGAACAGGTCCAGCACCTTGGCCAGACGGCGGTGATCCCGTTTCTCCGCCTCCTCCAGACGGCGCAGGTAGGCCTTGAGATCCTTCTTGCTGGCCCAGGCGGTACCGTAGATGCGCTGCAACATCTCGTTGGAGGCATCCCCGCGCCAGTAGGCCCCCGCCAGCTTGGTCAGCTTGAAGGCCCCGAGCCGGCCGGTGGAGGGGACATGGGGGCCGCGACAGAGATCCACGAACTCCCCCTGCCGATAGAGGGAGATCTCCTCGGTGACGGGAAGCTCCTCGATGATCCGGGCCTTGTACTCCTCCCCCATCTCGCGAAAGAAACGGATCGCCTCCTCCCGCGGCATGACGCTGCGCTCGATGGGTAGATCCGCTCTGGCCAGCTCCTGCATCCTCTTCTCGATGCGTTGCAGATCCGCCTCGTGAAAACCCTTCTCGTAGTAAAAGTCATAGTAGAAGCCGTCCTCGATGACCGGGCCGATGGTCACCTGTGCTTCGGGAAAGAGCTGCTTGACCGCCTGCGCCAGCAGATGAGCGGTGGAATGACGGATGATCTCCAGCCCCTCGGCATCCCGGTCGGTGATGATGGCCACCTCTGCGTCTTCTTCGATGAGATGGGAGCAATCCACCAGCCGGCCGTTCACCTTGCCTGCCAGGGCCGCCCGGGCCAGGCCGGGGCCGATGTCGGCAGCCACCTGGGCGACGGTGACGGGATGGTCGTACCGGCGTCGAGAGCCATCGGGGAGCGTGATTACGGGCATACGGACTTCCTCCAGTGGTGACCCATACGAGAGGTCACTTGGTCATAAACAAAAAGCACCGGCAGGAGCCTGACGGTGCTCTTCTCTTGGATGAATGATCCACCCCGGGGCGGATCGATGCTTTATCTGGTAGGCGCGATTGGATTCGAACCAACGACCCCCACCATGTCAAGGTGGTGCTCTAACCAACTGAGCTACGCGCCTGTCGCTGAGGGCGTGTACCATACCACAAAGGCGAGAAGCGAAACAAGATACGGTTTTCGTTCCGCACAAACGGCGGGCAGCGGTTAGAATATGGGAGCTCTGACATCAGTCAGGAGTTCCCCCGTCTCCATTTGAACCACAGGATTTCATGATGACCGATTTGAAGCAGGCGGCGCTGGATTATCACGCCGAGCCGGTTCCGGGAAAGATCGCCACCCGGATCAGCAAACCGTGCGACACCCAGGCGGATCTCTCCCTGGCCTATACTCCGGGTGTCGCCGAACCGGTGCGGGAGATCGCGGCCGATTCCGGTGCGGCCTGGCGATATACGGCCAAGGGCAATCTGGTGGCGGTGATCACCGACGGCAGCGCGGTGCTGGGGCTGGGAAACACCGGCCCGCTGGCGGCGAAACCGGTGATGGAGGGTAAGGCGGTACTGTTCAAACGATTCGCCGGCATCGACGTATTCGACATCGAGGTGAATGCCCGCGATGCGGCAGACTTCATCCGTACCGTGGAAGCGATAGCCCCCACCTTTGGCGGCATCAACCTGGAGGACATCGCCGCCCCCCACTGTTTCGAGATAGAGCAGACCCTCCGTGAAAGACTGGACATCCCGGTGTTCCACGACGACCAGCACGGCACCGCCATCATCATCGCCGCCGGGCTGCTCAACGCGCTCCAGTTGCAGGAGAAGCGACTGGAGGAGGTGAAGCTGGTCTGCGTGGGAGCAGGGGCGGCCGGTATCGCCTCCATGCGGCTGCTGTGCAAGTTGGGACTGCAGCGGGACAACATCCGCCTGGTCGACCGGCGCGGAGTAATCCACCCGCAACGGGAGGATCTGAACGAGTACAAGCGGGAGTTCGCCGTCGCCACCGGGGAGCATACCCTGGAGGCGGCCATGCGGGGCGCCGACGTGCTCATCGGGGTCTCCGGCCCCGGCCTGATCAGCCCGGAGATGGTGCGTTCCATGGCCGACCGTCCCATCCTGTTTGCACTCTCCAATCCCGAACCAGAGATCCATCCGGCCGAGGCGAAGGCGGTACGCGACGATCTGATCATGGCCACCGGTCGTTCCGACTACCCCAACCAGGTCAACAATGTGCTCGGTTTCCCTTTCATCTTCCGTGGCGCCCTGGACGTGAGGGCCCGCCGCATCGACGATGAGATGAACATCGCCGCGGTGCATGCGCTCGCCGAGCTCGCCCGGGAGCCGGTACCCGAAGAGGTCCTGGAAATATACCAGGTGAAAAGCCTGACCTTCGGTCCCGATTACATCATCCCCACTCCATTCGATCCGCGGCTGATCGAACGTGTGCCGGCGGCGGTGGCGGAGGCGGCAATCCGAACGGGAGCAGCCCGGCGGCCCCCTGTAGTCACCTCCTGAATCGGTGTAGACTATCCGCTTCATTTCACCCCGAACGAACCGGAAAACATCGTATGACGCAGCAAACCGTACCCCTCATCATCGAACCGGAAGAGCTGGAGAAACGGCTCGGAGAGGAAAATCTCCTGGTGGTGGACATGTCGAGCAAGGCCAATTACATGCAGCACCACATCCCCGGTGCCGTCTGGCTGGAGTGCTCCAGCATCCTCGCCCATCGCCGGCCGGTAATGGGCCTGCTCCCTTCCAATCTGCAGCTCGGCGAAGTGCTCTCCGACATCGGCATGACCAGGGACACCTGGGTGGTTGCCTGCGATGACGAAGGGGGCGGCAAGGCCAGCCGCCTGCTCTGGACGCTGGACGTGCTCGGTCACCCCCGTTTCTCCCTGCTCGACGGAGGAATGCGTGCCTGGATGGCTGAAGGCCACCCGGTCGACGATGAAGCGGTCACCCCGACGCCAGGGGACTACGTCGCCAGGCGGCAGGAGGAACACATCATCGACAAGGCGCAACTGTTGCAGTGCCTCGGAGATCCCGATGTGGTGCTGCTCGATGCCCGCTCCCCGGCGGAGTTTCGTGGCGACGATGTACGCGCCGCCCGGGGGGGGCACATCCCGGGCGCCGTCAATCTGGAGTGGACCCGGCTGATGGATCCGCAACGCAACATGCGCCTCAAGCCGGAATCGGAACTGCGCGGAATGCTGGAGTCGCTCGGCGTGACTCCGGACAAGACGGTGGTCGTCTACTGCCAGACCCATCACCGCTCATCACTGACCTACCTGGTGCTCAAGTGGCTGGGTTATCCCTCCATCAAGGGATATGCAGGTGCCTGGTCGGAGTGGGGCAACGATCCCGACACCCCCGTCGAAACATGAATGGTGGTTCGCAAACGATTTGGCAAGCATCCCCTGGCAAAGCCGGGGATGCTTACCAATTGCTGCAAAAGAATCACATTAAAGAAAGCACATCGATTTTCTCACGCTCCTGACGATTGAGAAGTACCCCTCCCCAGTCGATTCAAGCCGTCGGCGCCGCCTGCCGATAGGGGGAATAAGCCCGCACGGCTATTCGCCATCGACTCTCCGGGTCCTCGCCGCAGCCATGTCCCGGAGTCAGGTCACGACGTTTGGGACCACCGTCCCGGGGAGGAACAGTGATGAGAAAAACGACAGCCCTCTTTCTGGCCCTGTTGTTTGCCAGCCAGGCCGCCTATTCGGACAACAGCTGCAGTACACCGGATCACGACGTGCTCCGCTCCATCGTGCGCATCGCCGGTGACGATGGCAGCAATGGCAGTGGCGTCGTCATCGGGAGGAACCGGGTCCTGACCGCGGCCCACGTACTGGACGAGGCAAAAGCGGCCTACATCGGCTACGACGGCAGCTACAAAGAGGCCCGGATGCTATTGATAGACGAGGAGAACGATCTCGCACTGCTGGAGGCCCCCACCCACGACCTGCCCATCCTCCCCTTGAACAGGAAAGATATGGCCGTCAATGACAAGGTATGGGCCGTGGGCTACCCCCGTGCAGGGGCCTTGACCGTGACTCCGGGAGTGCTGGAAAACGACGACGGGATGACGCTCCATACCACGGCGGAGATCGATTCCGGGGACTCCGGTGGCGGCCTGATCGCCTGTCAGCAAGGCCGGCATGTGCTGGCGGGGATGTTGCGCGGCTATGGCGCCATCAAGCGGGGTAACGAGTATGTCAAGATCGCCAACTATTCCGCCTCCGTGGCAGCCCGCAATATCACCGAATTCATCCAGATCAGCAACCTGCTGGCGGCCAACCAGACGGAACTGCGTCCCGTCGAACACTGAGGTGTGATTCGCTTGCCATATCCCCTTTCCCCGCCCTCTTTTCGGGCGGGGTTTTTCATTTGACCTTTTCACCCACCTTGTTAAGCTGACGAATTGCACACTGGCTCCCTGTTCAGGATGATGCGACACCGAACCGGCCCGACACGATGAAGGAACCAACGACCCAGGGAGGGATCCTGCGCATCCTGTTGACCGTCGCCGCAGTGGTGGTCGTCCTGGCCGGGATGAAGGCCGCAGCCCCCATCCTGGTCCCTTTCCTGCTCTCCGGTTTCATCGCAACCATCTGCGCGCCACCGCTGTTCTGGCTGGAGCGCAAGGGACTGCCCACGCTCCTCGCCCTGATGCTGGTGATTGGCGGCATCGTGATCCTCGCTTTGATGACCGTCACTCTGGCCGGCTCTTCCATCAACGAATTCTATCGGGATCTCCCTCTCTATGAGGCCAGACTGAGGGAAGAGACCGCAGGCCTGCTGGCCTGGCTGGAGAGCAAGGGGTTCGACCTGCACAGCCTGCCGCTGGAGCAGATCCTGGATCCCGGTGCCGCCATGAAGCTGGTAGGGAGCATGCTCAGCGGCCTCGGCGGAGTACTTACCGATGCTTTCATGATCCTGCTGACCGTGGTCTTCATCCTGCTGGAGGCGTCCAGCTTCCCGCGCAAGCTGCACGCGGCCCTGCGCGATCCCAGCTCCTCCCTGGAACACTTCGAGCAGTTCGTGCACAACATCCAGCGCTACATGTCTCTCAAGACCTGGACCAGCCTGGCCACCGGGGTAGCGGTGGGAACCTGGCTGGCACTGCTGGGGGTGGAGTACCCGCTGTTGTGGGGCTTGCTCGCCTTCCTGCTCAACTACGTGCCCAATATCGGCTCCATCATTGCGGCGGTGCCGGCCATCCTGCTGGCCTTCATCCAGTTGGGATTCGGCTCGGCGCTGGCCACTGCCGTGGGCTATCTCGTGATCAATATCGTCATCGGCAGCATCATCGAACCCCGCATCATGGGACGGGGAATGGGGCTTTCCACACTGGTGGTGTTCCTCTCCCTGCTCTTCTGGGGGTGGATGCTGGGTCCGGTGGGCATGGTGCTCTCCGTGCCGCTCACCATGATCCTCAAGATCGCCCTGGAGAGCCGTGACGACACCCGCTGGTTTGCAGTGCTGCTGGGCCCTGAAACCCCTCCGGAAAAGGGCAGGAAGCAGACCCCGGAGGTCCCGCACCATCCCGGATGAATCGGGGGAATTTGCCGCGCTCCGTTCGAGGCGATAGAATCCCGGCCTTTTCAGTGGGTTTCATGAACCCGAACGTTTCACCCGATTCGAGTCAATATTCGACGACATCAAGAGGAAGACCGATACCATGCGCACCTCCCGACTGCTTCTCTCCACCCTGCGGGAAACCCCGGCCGATGCCGAAGTGATCAGCCACCAGTTGATGCTGCGCGCCGGCATGATCCGTCGCCTCGCCTCGGGGCTCTATACCTGGTTGCCCCTCGGGCTGCGGGTGCTGCGCAAGGTGGAAAAGATCGTGCGGGAGGAGATGGATCGGGCCGGCGCGCAGGAGCTGCTGATGCCCGCCATCCAGCCGGCAGAGCTGTGGCAGGAGTCCGGCCGCTGGGAGCAGTACGGACCGGAACTGCTGAGGCTCACCGACCGGCACAATCGGGAGTTCTGTTTCGGCCCCACCCACGAAGAGGTGATCACCGATCTGGTACGCCGCGAAATACAGAGCTACAAACAGCTGCCGGCCAACTTCTACCAGATCCAGACCAAGTTCCGCGACGAGGTGCGTCCCCGTTTCGGGGTGATGCGCGCCCGGGAGTTCCTGATGAAGGATGCCTACTCCTTCCATCTGGACAGCGACTCGCTACAGGAAACCTATGACCTCATGTACCGGACCTACTGCCGTATCTTCCGGCGTCTGGGTCTGGATTTCCGCGCCGTGATGGCAGACACCGGTTCCATCGGCGGCCGCGCCTCCCATGAGTTTCATGTGCTGGCCTCCTCCGGGGAGGATGCCATCGCCTTCAGCGACAGCAGCGACTACGCAGCCAACGTGGAGCTGGCCGAGGCGGTTCCACCGCAAACACCGCGCTCCGCCCCAGGCCAACCCATGCAGATCGTGGATACACCGGGGCAGTGCACCATCGAGGAGGTCAGCCGCCATCTCGGAGTCGATCCCTCCCGTATCGTGAAGACACTGCTGGTGAAGGGAGAGGAGAGCGACCTGGTGGCCCTGGTAGTGCGCGGCGACCATGAACTCAATGAGATCAAGGCGGAGAAACTGCCGCAGGTCAAGACGCCGCTCACCTTTGCCGACGAGGCGGAGATCCGGGCCGTCACCGGTGCCGGACCGGGTTCCATCGGCCCGGTGGGGCTCACCATCCCGGTGATCGCCGATCACAGCGCCGCGCAATTGAGTGATTTCGTCTGCGGCGCGAACCGGGATGGCAAACACCTGACCGGCGTCAACTGGGGACGCGACCTGCCGGAGCCGCAGACCGCCGATCTGCGCAACGTCGTGGAGGGCGATCCCTCCCCCGATGGCAAGGGCCGGCTGGTGATCAAACGGGGTATCGAGGTGGGACATATCTTCCAGCTGGGCAACAAATACAGCGCCGCCATGAAGGCCACCGCGCTGGACGAGAACGGCAGGCAAAAGGTGCTGGAGATGGGCTGCTACGGGATCGGCGTCTCCCGCGTGGTGGCGGCCGCTATCGAGCAGAACCACGACGAGCGGGGGATCGTCTGGCCATCCGCCATCGCACCGTTCCAGGTGGCCCTGTTGCCGATGAGCATGCACAAGTCACAGCGGGTCCGTGAGGCGGCGGAGGCACTCTACCAGCAACTGACCGACACCGGCGTCGAGGTGCTGTTCGATGATCGCAAGGAGCGCGCCGGTGTGATGTTCGCCGACATGGAGCTGATCGGGATTCCCCATCGCCTGGTACTTGGGGAACGGGGGCTCGATGCCGATAAGATAGAGTACAAGGGCCGTCGCGACCGCGACAGCCGGGAGATCCCGCTGGGCGATCTCCCCGCCTTCATCCAGGAGAAAATCGATCAGAACGGCGAATGAGATGGGCAGCAATCACAATCTTTCTGTTCGGTAGCCTGTTGCCGTCCGGATCGGTCGCCGCCGGGGAACCACCGGATCCCGAACTGCGCGCCAGGCTGATCCAGGCACTCCAGGAGAGCGACAGCTTCAGCGATCGCTATGCAGCGGAGGTTTGGCTGGTGGACATGTCGAAACGGTTGGAGTCCCGCATTCCGGACCCGGCCGAACGGCTCGAACTGCTGCGCCTGGTCCATCGGGAGGCCACGCGCGCCGGTCTGTCACCCGAACTGGTGCTGGCGGTCATCCAGGTGGAGAGCGCCTTCGATCGCTGGGCCATCTCCCGCGCTGGCGCGCAGGGGCTGATGCAGATCATGCCTTTCTGGCTGAAGGAGATTGGCCGACCGGACGACAACCTGTTCCATGTACAGACCAATCTGCGCATGGGGTGTACCATCCTGCGCTACTACCTGGACAAGGAGAAAGGCGACCTGACCCGCGCCCTGGCCCGCTACAACGGTTCGCTGCACATCCAGCCCAACCGTTACGCGAGTCTGGTCTATCGTGCATGGGATCGGAACTGGTTCGTCCGCTGAAGGCACGTTCCGAAACGCCCGTTCCGAAGCGGGGCCGCTACTCGAATCTCTTGGGGGGCTTCTCCTCTTCCTGCCTCTGCTGATGCTCTTTCAACAGCCGCTCGATGCGCTCCAGGCGTGCCTCCATGCGTCGCAGCCGTTCATGCAGTTCGGACCCCTCCTTCACCGCCCCGCGGCCGACCAGAAACGCGGAGATGTTCGCTGTCACCAGAGAGAGCAGCACGACACTGAGCAGCAACAGCACCACGCCGACGATGCGGCCCTTGTCGCTGACCGGCACCACATCACCGTACCCCACGGTGGTGACCGTCGCCAATGCCCACCAGATCCCCTCCCAGGGGGTCTCGACCGCCGGATCGATGTAGGCGATGACCACGCCGGCCACTACCACCACCAGGAACATGATGAGCAGGCTGTTGCCCAGGTGATGCTGCGCCAGCACCTGCCGCCAGGTGCGTGACAGGCGCAGCAGCAGGCCGAACATCAACAGGGCGCGGAGCCCCCGCAGGATCCCCGCCAGGGGAGTCTCCCCCCAGAGGGGCGGGAACGCGATGATGACGATGGTCAGGTTGATCCAGTTGTCGAGCAGATAACGGCGCTTGTCCCGCACCAGAGCGGTGAGTACTCCGGTCTCCACCACGAACGCGAGCCAGATCAACCAGTCGGCCACCCTCGCCACGGAAGGAGAGATCATTCCGGCGTTCTCCAGCATCCACTGGAGCAGGATCCAGAGCACCACCAGAAGCATCGGCCACTCGAAGCGGGCGGCCCAGCGGCGGGCCCGCTCGGTTTCGCGCTCCGAGACCCCGCCCAGTCTGGTCAGCCAGTCGAACTTCATCCCCTGTCCGGAGGGGGTTACCCCTCCGCCCTGCAACGGGGCGCCTGCGCCAGCCGCGGAAGATGGCCGGTCATCCCCATGGCATGGTGAATGAAGCCGTTTTTCAGCGGCGGCAGCATGTCGGTCAACGTCAGGCCGGCATTGCGCGCCAGACGCACGGGCGGCAACTCGCTGCCGAACAGGCGCTTGAATCCGTCCATTGCGGCCATCATGGCGATGTTGTCGCTCTTGCGCCAGCGCTCGTAACGCCGCAGCACCGCCAGGGAGCCGATGTCACGCTTCCGCCTGGCCGCATCCAGAACCACTTCCGCCAGCGTTGCGGCATCGGCCAGCCCCAGATTGACCCCTTGCCCCGCCAGCGGATGAATGGCATGGGCCGCATCTCCCACCAGCGCCAGACCGGGACGGATGTAGCGCCTGGCATGTTGCAGCCGCAGCGGAAAGGCGCCGCGCTCGGCCATCCAGGTCACCTTGCCGAGAACCCCTTCGAAGCTCTGCGCCAGCTCCTCCATGAAGGTGTCCTCCTCCAGGGCCAGCAAGGCGCGTGCATGCTCGGGAGAAACCGACCAGACGATGGAGCTGTGTCCCTCTCCGAGGGGAAGAAAGGCCAGCGGACCTTCGGGGGTGAATCGTTGCCAGGCGGTATCGCGGTGATGACGCTCGGTCTTCACCACGGTGATGACCGCGGTTTGGTCGTACTCCCATCCCTGCGTGGTGATGCCCGCCTGCCTGCGCACCCAGGAGTCCCTGCCGTCGGCGCCCACCAGCAAACTGCCCTGCAGCCGGGCACCCTTTTCCAGATGCACATCCACCTTCCCCTTCTGCCATTCGAGGCGCTCCACCCGGACCGGACAGTAGAGATCCACGTTGGACAGCTCCCCGAGCCGCTTGAACAGTGCCGCCTGGATCACCCGGTTTTCCACGATGTGGCCGAGGTTGGGCTCTCCCACGTCGGCGGCCGAGAAATGCACCGTGCCGGAGCCGGTGCCGTCCCAGACATGCATCTCCTGATAGGGGTGGACCCGGTAGGCCGCCATCTTCTCCCACGCGCCCACGTTTTCCAGGATGTGCTGGGAGGCCCGCGTAAGGGCGCAGGTACGGATTCCCCAGCTCTCCCTGGGCCAGCGCAACCGGGGCTTCTGCAGGTCGATGACCGCCACCCGCAGTGGGCTGTCCCCGAGAGCGGCGGCCAGGGCGGCCCCCACCATGCCACCGCCACACACGATCACGTCGTAGGCTGTCGCCTGTTTTCCACTCATAAGGGTAGTCCTCGCTCCAGACGTGACAGACGGCCGTTGAGCCCCATCGCCTGCCGCGCCAGCAGATGTTTCAGCGGTGGCAGGATGTCCAGCGCCACCAGTCCCGCGTCCCGCAGCAAGGTCAAGGGGAAAAAGTTGTTGGAGAAGGTGCGCACCAGACCGTCGGTAAAAGAGGTGGTGCGCAGGTAGTCTCCCCACCGCGCGTCGCTGTAACGCTTGAGCACTGAGAGATCACCGGGATCCTCGCCATTGCGCCGGGCACCGCTGAGGACCTCCGCCAGCACCGCCACATCCCGCAGCCCCAGGTTGAATCCCTGCCCGGCCACCGGATGCAGCAGGTGTGCGGCATTGCCCACGATGGCCAGCCGCTGGCGCACCCGTTCCCGCACATGCATCAGGGAGAGTGGATAGGCCACCCGTCGGCCGATGGTCCGGAAGCCTCCCAGGCGATTGCCGAAACGCTCCTGCAAGCGCTGAAGAAAGGCTCGATCACCCAGTTCCAACAGCCCGGGTACCTGTTCGTCCCGCGCGGTCCACACCAGAGAGCAGCGCCCTTCGGTCATCGGCAGCAGCGCCAGCGGCCCGGTGTCGGTGAACCGCTCGTAGGCCACGTTGCGGTGAGCACGTTCCGGGGTGACGTTGGCGATCACTGCGGTCTGGCCGTAACCGGCCCGCCACAGCTTGATCCCCTGCCGCTCGCGGACCACCGACTGCCCGCCGTCCGCCGCCACCAGCAGCCTGGCACGCAGATCACGCACTCCGTCTTCGTGTTCCACCAGAACACGCGCCCGCCGCGCGCTGAGGTCGAAAGATTTCAGACGGGCCGGACAAAACAGATCCACGTTCTCCAGCCCCGCCAACGCCGGCTCCATCACCCGGCCGAATACGCGGCTCTCCACCACGTATCCCAGCGCCTCGACCCCCTCCTCCGCGCAATCCAGGCGCGTCGCACCAAAGCGCCCCCGGTCGGAGACGTGGATCCGCTCGATGGGGGTGACACCCTCCTTCTCCAATCCCGGCCATACCCCCATGGCCCGCAGGATACGGCTGGACCCCCAGGAGAGGGCAATCACCCGATCGTCGTAACTGGGCTGGGCATCGGAGCGGAACGGCACCGCCTCGATGACCCCGGTGCGCAGCCCTGCACCGCCCAGCGCACAGGCGAGACTGGCGCCCACCATCCCGCCCCCCACAATCAGTACGTCGTATTCACCCATGGCCCATCAACGCCTCTATTTCATCGATCGCCTTCGGTGCGTCGGCGGTGAGCACCTCGCAACCCTCTTTCGTCACCAGAACATCATCCTCGATGCGAATGCCGATGTTCCACCACTTCCTGTCCACCCCCTTGCTCCCGGCGGGAACATAGATCCCGGGCTCCACCGTCATCACCATCCCTGGTTCCAGCACCCGCCAGCTATCACCCACCTTGTACTCTCCCACGTCATGCACATCCATCCCCAGCCAGTGTCCGGTCCGGTGCATGAAAAAGGTTTTGTAGGCCTCCTTCTTGATCAAGGTACTCACCCGGCCCTTGAGCAAGCCGAGAGCCCGCAGCCCTTCGGTAATCACCTCCACGGCGGCTTCGTGCGGATCGTTCCAGTGGTTGCCCGGCCGGACCTGGGCGATGGCCGCCTCCTGCGCGGCCAGAACCACCTCATAGAGCGCCTTCTGGGCACGGCGAAACTTCCCGTTCACGGGAAAGGTGCGGGTGATGTCGGCGGCATAGTACCGATACTCCGCCCCCGCATCCACGAGCAGCAGATCGTTGTTCTTCAGGCGCTGGCCGTTTTCCGTATAGTGGAGCACACAGGCGTTTCCGCCACCGGCGACAATGGTGTTGTAGGCGGGGAAACGGCAACCATTGAAGGCGAACTCGTGATGCAGTTCCGCCTCGATCTGATATTCATGGAGGCCGGGGCGACACACCCTCATGGCTCGCCGGTGAGCCTTTGCCGTCACGCGGGCGGCATGGCGGATTGCCTCGATCTCCGCCTTGCTCTTGATCAGGCGCATCTCGTGCAACATGTGCTCCAGCGCAATGATGTTGTCCGGCGCATGGACCCCTGCACGAGCCTTGCCGCGCAACCGATCGATCCAGCCGATCAGCCTTTGATCGAAAGCCGGTTCACGCCCCATGGTGTAGTACACCTTGTTGCGGTTCTCCAGCAGGCCGGGGAGGATATCGTCGATGTCGTCGATGGGGAAAGAGTCGTCTGCGCCATACTCCTCCACCGCTCCCTGCTGCCCCGCCAGGGCGCCGTTCCACTGTTCCAGCTTGGGATCCCGCTCCCGGCAGAAAATAATGTATTCACCATGCTTGCGCCCCGGGATCAACACCAGCACCGCCTCGGGTTCGGGAAAGCCGCTCAGGTACCAGAAATCGCTGTCGGGACGATAGGGATATTCGTTGTCGCGATTGCGCTTGCAGACCGGCTTGGCGGGCAGGATGGCGATGGCATCTTCCCCCATCATCTCCAGCAGCCGTTTGCGACGGCGGGCGAATTCGGCGCGATTCAATTGCGGTCCCTCCCCGGGAAAGCGCAATGGATTGGTTTTATCGCACGATCACCCACACCTCGCTCCCGGCTCAATGCAGCGTCTCCCCGCAAGCCGGTTGACGCCGGGAGAGCATTTCCGCATGAAGCAGCAGCACCGCGGTGCGCAGATACTCCACCAGTTCCGCATAGGAGCGCTCGTCCTGTTCACCGCCGTCCAGCCGGTAGCTGTCCACCTGTCCCATCTCTGCCAGATCCTGCAACACTTCCCGGGCATCGGCGGAAAGCTGTTTCGCCCGCGGCAGGCCACCCACGGAAAGCCCCAGCAGGAATCCCCGGCACCACTCTCCCAGTGCCTCCACCCGCTGCTCGATGGGACGGCCGTCATCCGGCAACAAGGGCGAGAAGGCGAAGCAGTCATCCACCAGTTCGGCCCGGGTCTCCCCGTGCAACCGCTTCATGACCGCCGTCTGTTCACCCTCCAGCTGCGCCTCCGGGAACACCCGCCGGAACCAGTCTGCTCCCTCGGTGAGCTCAGTGGCGCTGCACAACATGCCGGACAGCGCCCCGTGGCTCTCCGCCACTCCGGGTCTCCCCCCCAGGGGTGCCATCTTCTGTTCCAGCTCCTCGAAAGTGAGTCTGTCCATCTCGCACTCCGTATCCCGGCCCGTTTCATACCATGCTGAATAGTCACCAAATGACATCCTACCACTTTTTCGCTCTATCATTGACCCCGTGACAGCGCCGTTTTATATTGGGAAAGATAATCCAAACAGAACGGGTGGTTTGGCGCTATGGAAGAGCTGGAGCTGAAGCAACTTGAATCCCGCATCGATGACCTGATCCGCGTGGTCGAACACCTCAAGGAAGAGAATCGTTCGCTGCTGTCGGAACGGGCACAACTGCTGGAGAGGACGGAGAAGGCGCGCCACCGGGTCGAAACCATGTTGGGACGGCTGAAGACATTGGAGCAGGAGTAACCTATGCGAGAAGAGCAGGAGCTGGTAACGGTCCGAATCCTGGACAAGGAATACCGGGTCGGCTGCGACAAGGGCGAAAGAGAGGCGCTGATCGCCTCCGCATACCATCTGGACGCGCGCATGAGGGAGATCTACAGCAGCGGCAAGGTGGTTGGAATGGACCGCATCGCCGTCATGGCTGCGCTGAACATCGCCCACGAGTTTCTGCAACTTCGCGCCGAGAAAGAGAGTCTGACCCGCAAGGTCAATGGTGAACTGCGCAATCTCCACGACAAGGTGGAGATGGCGGTCAACCGCGCAATGGGAAAGTGAGCCCGTCCGGGCGCGGCTCGCTCCGGGTTCGACCATGCGAACCGGCCCGCACCATGACCTCCTCACGCCCCCTTCACCCACGTTCATGTCGCATTGCCCGTTCCTGGACTGACTGTCCGACGGGGGCTCTGTCAAACGCGCTGAACCCCCGATCTCCCGTTGTCTCCCGATCTCCACTTCCGGTAACATAGCTCCCATCCAATACAGCAAGTTCTCGTTGAAACAGCCGGTTGGCTGTTGAACTTGATCTGTTTTATCAAATTACCTACCTGAATCTGAGGAAAAGACGTGATCAAAATTCGCTTCAACGACCACGACTACCCGGTGAATCCCGGTGAGACGGTACTGGACGCCCTCCTCCGCCAAGGGGCAAAAATGACCTATTCCTGCCGGGCCGGAGGCTGCCAGAGCTGTCTGATGCAGGCAATCGAGGGAAGACCGACACCCCAGTCACAGGTCGGTCTCGACGATACGGCCAAGGCAAGGGGCCATTTTCTGCCCTGTATCTGTATCCCCGATACCGACATGGAGATCGTCAGACCCGGGGAGAAACCCGCAAAGATGGAGAGCGAGGTCCTGGATCTGAAGATGTTGAACCCCGAAGTCTTGCGTCTCCGCCTGCAACGTCCCGAGGGCTTCGAATATCGTCCCGGGCAGTTTCTCAACCTCTACAATCCCGAGGGGGTCGGGCGCGCCTACTCCATCGCCAGTCTGAGGGAGGAACCCTTTCTGGAGCTCCACATCCGTCATGTTCCCAACGGCAAGGTGAGCGGATGGGCCAATACCCGATTGAAGATCGGTGACCGGGTCGTCATCGGTCAGCCGGCCGGAGAGTGCTACTACAGCCCCGGCAAACCGGACCAGCCCCTGCTGATGATCGGCACCGGCACCGGCCTGGCACCCCTCTACGGGATATTGCGGGATGCGCTCGCCCAGGGCCACCGGGGAGAGATCCATCTCTACCACGGCAGCAGCGTCGTCGAGGGCCTGTACATGGTGGACGAGATGCGTTCTCTGGCGGAAAGTGTGGAGAACCTCTTCTATTACCCCTGCGTCGGCCAGGATTCGGTACCCAAAGGGGTCTTCTCCGGCCGGGAGAACCAGAAAGCGTTGGCCGACCACGGAGACCTGACCGGTTGGCGCGTCTATCTCTGTGGCCACGAGGAGATGGTGACGGTCACCAGGGAAAAGAGCCTTCTTGCCGGAGCCTCTCCCGACGAAGTCTACTCCGATACCTTCGTCCCCGCCGCAGCCTGAACGGGAGAATTTCCCCCATTGGCGGGGATCATCCCCGGATTCCCGACAACCGATTGTTCAGGTAGAGGGAGGCGGTGAACAACAGGATGCCCCCGGCCTGATGGGCTGCCGCCAACGCCACCGGCACGTGCAGCAACAACGTGGAGATACCGAGGGAAACCTGCACCACGACCGCTATCGCCAGAAGGTGGAAACCCACACGAATGCCGGGCGGCACCTCCACTCTCCGCGCTCGCCACCAGAACGACAGAACTGCAAGGAACAGGACGGTGGCCAGAACACGATGATTGAACTGCACCGTGACGATGTTCTCGAACCAGTTCCTCCAAAAAGGTTCAATCACATACATCCCCTCCGGGATGAGGCGCCCGGCCATCAACGGAAAGGTATTGAAAGTAAAACCCGCTTTCGTTCCGGCAACGAATCCGCCGGAGAGCAGGGTCACGAAGATAAAGCCGCTGATGGCCAGGGAAGCCCGCTTCAGTTTTCCTACCAGAGCCGGAGATGGATTCCGTGACTTCGGGAAAAGCAAACCCATGGCCACCCAGAATATGTAGGCGTAGATGATGACGGCCAGCGCCAGGTGGGCGGTCAAGCGGTACTGGCTCACTCGCGGAATGTCCACCAGGCCGCTTTTCACCATGTACCACCCCATCAACCCTTGCACCCCCCCCAAAAGAAACAACCCCGTCAACTTCATGGTCAACGGCCGGTTGAGCCACCCCTTGAAGAGAAAATAGAGGAAGGGGATCAAAAACAGAACACCGATGAACCGCCCCAGCAGCCGATGAGCATACTCGAACCAGAAAATGGATTTGAACTCATCCAGGGACATGTGGAGGTTCTTCAGCTTGTATTCCGGGAACTGCTGGTAAAGACGAAACGTCTCCTCCCATTCCGCTTCGTTGAGCGGGGGAACGATTCCCATGATCGGTTCCCACTGAACCATGGAGAGACCAGAGCCGGTCAATCGGGTGACCGCTCCCAGGATCATCATGGAGAAGATCACCGCGCAACAGAGCAGCAACCAACCCGCAATTATCCGGTTTCGCCTGTTTTGAATCACAGCCCGCCGATTCCTCGTTGTGGTTCTCGTCACCGATATGGCCATGATACCAGCGCAGCCAACGCAACCGAAAAGCCCTGCAAAGGGCGCTCATCCAGGCCGTCTCTCAGGAACATAGGTTAATTGCCACAGCCGCCTGCGGCATTTGACATACATCAAGGTCAAGGCGGTCCCTGAGCGTATAGTTAGGACGAGAATTTCAGTTACTGATCTCCAAACATCAATAACGTCAGCAGGAGGGTACCATGGCGGACGAATCACACACCGAGGGAGCGCCGGAGAAAGTCCCTTTCTGGCAGCGCGTACTCGACAATCCTTTTCTACTGCTTTTTCTGGGCATCACCATTCCCGCTGTTTTCTATATCGTTTGGGGGGTGATGGAGATTGCCAATCTACCGGTTGCCGAATAAGGGAGGAGTGCTCCGATGACCTCATTTCAACCCCCAGCCGAACGGATCTGGTGGAAGACGCCGGTCGGCAAAGACGAACTCATCTGGATCGGCATCGCCCTCGTATGGTGTCTGATCATGTTTTTCATGATGCCCTACTGGCACGTCTATGGAAAACAGAACCTCTCCAGCGAGGCATATCAGACCACCCCGGCCAAATTCAAGGCGAGGGTCGATGCCATGGTCGAACAGTACAAGACCGGGGAAGAAAAAGGGATTCCCATCGTTTCTCCACCGGCCGGCAGTGATGTCTATCTGCTGGGTCGACTGTGGCAATGGTATCCCATTCTGGAGCTGCAGAAGGGAGAGAGCTATCGCCTGCATCTCTCCTCGATCGATTGGCAGCACGGATTTTCGTTGCAACCTGTCAACATCAATCTGCAGATAGTTCCCGGTTACGAGATGGTCATAAATATAACACCCGATCAAGCGGGTGACTATGCCATAGTCTGCAACGAGTATTGCGGCATTGGCCATCACACGATGCTGGGCAAGATCATCGTGAAGGAGTAATTGAAATGGCGCAGTTTCGAATCTGTCCCGACTCGGGCTTCTATTTCGACCGCACCGCCGAGCAACTGATGAAGGTAAACGCTGTGGCAGGTGTTGTCTGTTTGTTGGTGGCTGGCATCATGGGGCTGGGAGTCATTCTGACCCGATGGCAAACCATTCATCTTCTGCCTGCCGATACGTTCTATACCGCATTGACTGCGCACGGCATCAATGCGCTGATCTTCTGGATCATCTTCTTCGAGATGGCGGTGCTCTATTTCGCCTCCTCCACCCTGTTGCGCTGCCGCTTGGCGGCTCCCCGTTGGGGGTGGGTGGCGTTCGCCCTGATGGTCATCGGTGCAGTGATGAACAACGTCGCGGTGTTCAGCGGCAAGTCCAGTGTCATGATGACCTCCTACGTTCCAATGCAGGCGCAACCCCACTTTTATCTGGGGCTGATCCTGTTTGCGGTCGGCGCTCTGATCGTCTGTTTCATGTTTCTCGGAACACTGGTCATAGCAAAAGACGAGAAGACCTATGAAGGTTCCATACCGCTGGTGACTTTCGGTGCCTTGACCGCCACCATCATCGCCATCTTCACCATTGCAAGCGGTGCCATCATCCTCATTCCCACCTTCCTCTGGTCGATCGGCTACATCAGTCATATCGACGCAGAGATGTATCGTGTCATCTGGTGGGGGCTGGGACACTCGTCGCAACAGATCAATGTGGCGGCCCACATCTCGATCTGGTACCTGATCGTGGGAATCCTGTTCGGTGCCCGTCCCATGTCCGAAAAGGTCAGCCGGCTCGCTTTCCTGCTCTATATCCTGTTCTTGCAGCTGGCCTGCGCCCATCACATCCTCGTGGATCCCGGCATGGGAACCGAGTGGAAGATCTTCAATACCAGCTATGCCATGTATCTGGCGGTTCTGGCGAGCCTGATCCACGGGCTGACCGTTCCGGGCGCCATGGAGGTGGCCCAGCGGCGCAAGGGATTGACCAAGGGACTGTTCGAGTGGCTGCGGAAGGCGCCGTGGGACAACCCCGTCTTTTCCGGATTTTTCATCGCACTGATCGTTTTCGGTTTCCTGGGAGGCATCACCGGGGTGGTGATGGGAACCGAGCAGATCAACCTGATCATCCACAACACCATCTATGTCCCGGCCCACTTCCACGCCACCGTGGCAGTTGGCACCACCCTCACCTTCATGGCTCTCACCTACCTGTTGATCCCGGTGCTGTTCCGGCGCAAGCTGTTCCTTCCCAAACTGGCGCAATGGCAGCCATACATCTTTGGCGGCGGGATGACACTACTGGTCCTGTTCATGCTGGGTGCAGGTACGCTCGGCGTCTCGAGGCGCCATTGGGACATGGGATTCACCGGCGCCCTGCTGAGTTTCGAGTATCCCGGTACGGCCTACATGATGATGGCGATAGCAGGTATCGGCGGCGTGCTGGGAGTAATCGGTGGTGCCGCCTATATCGTCGTTACCGTGGGCTCGTTACTGTTTGGCGAGAAGCTGGAGAAGTCGGTGGGTTTCATGGAGAGCTTCGGCTTCAAACCACTTCCGGCGGATCTGTACACGGTGGAACGTCCGGAGAAGTTGGCCCTGGCCAAGAAGCTTCCGCCGGAAGAGCATGGTCCCAGTGGATTCGAAGCACCCGGCACCTTCATGTTGGCCATGCTGCTGCTGGTATGCTTCGTCATCTACTACTTCATCAACTGGGACTATCTCGCCTCCGTCTGGCCGATGGGGTAAATAAGCGAACAGGAGCAACGCCATGGTGAAGCAGCTCATCTGTCTGTTCAAGCTCCGCATCGGCGTGGTAATGACATTGACCGCCCTGGCCGCCATGGCCGTCACGCCAGGGCGGTCATTGTCCGGCTGGGAGATGTTCGCACTGGCGCTGGCAGTCCTGCTCTCCGCTGGAGCAGCAGGCGCCTTCAATCAATACTATGAAACCGATCTGGATGAACGGATGCGGCGAACGGACGACCGCCCCTTCGTGACCGGTCGTCTTCACAAAGGACCGCTGTGGCTGGGTATCATTCTCGTGCTCCTGTCGGCGGGAGTGGGTGCAGCAGCATGGGTGCTCAATGGCCCAACCGCCGTTTATATCTTTCTTGGCGCATTTTTTTATGCAGTGATCTATACCGTATGGCTCAAACGGCGCACCTGGATGAATATCGTCATCGGGGGTGCATCGGGCAGCTTTGCCGTGCTGGCGGGCGCAGCCGCGGTAAGCCCCTCCCTGGAGCCGGTACCGTTACTGCTGGCGCTGGTACTGTTTTTCTGGACCCCCTCTCACTTCTGGAGCCTCGCCATCGCCCGGCACGACGACTATGTGGCCGCCGGGGTACCGATGCTACCGGTGGTGGTGGGAAATCACCGGGCAGCCAAGGTGGTACTGGCCAATTCGGTGCTGTTGGTCGGCATCTCCATCGTTCCCTTCTTTTACGGAATGAGCTGGCTCTACCTCTTTGGGGCAATCATCGGCGGCGGCTACTTTCTCTACCGTAATCTGCAGATGGTCGTTCGCCCGAATCGGCATACGGCCATGAGCAGCTTCTTTGCCTCCCTGATTCAACTGGTCACTCTGCTGGGGGGGGCAGTACTCGATGTTTCGCTGCTGGGGTAGGATGAGGTGAGTCATGTGACTCCATCGTTCCCCGTTTCGTTACTGTTGCTGTTTTTTCTTTTGTTTCCCGGTTGGGCTTTCTCCTCGGGAAGTTCTTCCCCCACTCCCGCAAAATTCGAATATAACACCGCACTCAATATCAGCCAGAAGGCCATTGGAAATCGGCTTGGGGACTACCGTCTCATCGGTATCGACGGCAAACCACACAATCTATCCCAGTTCAAAGGCAAGCCGATGGTGTTGAGCCTGATATTCACCAGCTGCCATCAGGTATGCCCCATGACCATACGCCATCTGGCGAAAGTCGTGAAAAAAGCTCGTGATTCACTGGGAGAGGAGAGTTTCAATGTGGTGGTCATCGGGTTCGACACCGCCAACGATACGCCGGAGGCGATGCGCCATTTCGCACGGCAACAGGGAATAGAGGACGACGACTGGAATCTGTTCAGCATCGATGCACGAGACCTGGATGCACTGACCAGGGCGGTGGGTCTTGTTTACTATCCCTCTTCACGCGGTTTTGACCACATCATTCAGGCCACTGTGGTGGACGCCGAGGGAAAAGTATACCGGCAAGTATATGGCCAGGTGTTCGAGACACCGCTGCTGGTGGAGCCGCTGAAGGAACTGGTACTGGGTCAACCACAGCCCTCACAAGGATTCGTTACGAATCTGTTCAATAAAGTCCGCCTCTTTTGCACCACTTACGATCCGGTGCGGGATGCCTACTATTTCGACTACTCCCTGTTCATCGGCATACTTATCGGAGCGTCCATTATTATCTTTGTAAGCGCATGGGTGGCGAAAGAGGCGCTCTACCGAAGAAAACAGACAAAACAATACTCTTGACCACTTTCGAAACAGGGGTGGTATGTTGACCTGTATCAAGGGAGAAAGGGAACGGTCATAATAAACTGCATGTCATCTGCAAGATTGACTGCTCAAGATTGAACCCACGGACCTCGGTATCACGATTATGCAGGTTCCCCCCCTCAAGCGAATCTATCTGGCCCTTGAGAACTGGTTCAACTACTCATTCGGGTCGTGGAATCCGCTCTACCATCTCGGAACCTTGACCTTCTTCTTTTTCTGGGTCGTCCTGATATCCGGGATCTATCTGTTCATATTCTTCCATGGCAGCCTGGACGGCGCCTATGCCTCGGTGGACCGGATCACTCATGCCCAGTGGTATGCCGGGGGCATCATGCGCAGCCTGCACCGCTACGCATCGGATGCAGCGGTAGGTTGCATCCTGCTTCATATGTTTCGCGAGTTTGCCTTGGACCGGCATCATGGGGCCCGCTGGTACTCCTGGTTCACCGGTGTACCTCTGCTCTGGATGGTGGTTACCTTGGGGATAACCGGATATTGGCTGGTATGGGACAGGCTGGCCCAATATATCGCCATCGGATCCGCACACCTGATGGATGCGTTGCCCATTTTCTTCGGCTCCATGGCGCGCAACTTTCTGGAGGGAGCGCTCTCTGACCGATTTTTCATCCTTATCGAGTTTCTGCACCTTCTGGGTCAACCGATGCTACTGGTCTTTGCGCTCTGGTTCCATGTGCGCCGCTTGTCGAACGTGAGCATCAATCCACCGAGGGGGCTGGCCGTCGGCAGCCTCCTGGCCCTGCTGGCTCTGTCAATCGTCAAACCCGCAACCAGTCATGAACCGGCCGATCTGACCACCGTTCCTCAACTGTTCAACCTCGACTGGTTCTATCTCAACATCTATCCATTGCTCGACTACTGGAGCGCCGGACAGGTATGGGTGTTGACGATTGGTATCACCCTCCTCCTCATGCTGCTTCCCTGGCTCCCACCGAGAAAGGCGGGACCTGCGGCGGTCGTCGATCTCGACTACTGTGACGGATGCAAGCAATGCTTCTATGATTGTCCTTTCGATGCCATTTCGGTCCAGGCGCGCAGCGATGGCCGCGCCCACGAGCACGAAGTGACGGTGGAACCAGCGCTCTGCGCTGCCTGCGGGATCTGTGTGGGCGCCTGCCACTCTTCCAACCCCTTCCGGATGGCCGACAAAGAGCTCAAGAGTGGTATCGACATGCCACAACTCCCCGTTCAAGCACTGCGTGAGAAAACCAAAAGCCGTTTGGCCGCGCTGGAAGGAAAGATCAAGATCCTGGTGTTTGGCTGTGAACACGGCTTCGACGTCACCCGGCTCGACAGCCGCGAAACAGCGGGAATCACCCTTCTTTGCTCCGGAATGCTGCCGCCGACGCTCATCGAGTACGCCTTGAGAAACGGGGCGGACGGCGTCATGGTGAGCGGCTGCCGCCACGCCGATTGCTATTTCCGCTTCGGTAATCGCTGGATGGAACAGCGTCTGGCTGGCGAACGTCCACCGGTGTTGCGTTCAAGGGTGGATCGACGACGCATTACCATACAGGGAGGGGCGGAAACCGACCAAGATGTAGTCGAGGCGGCGCTCGCCCGGTTCCGGGAGAGACTGTCTGGGCTGGTCGAGTCCGAAGATGATGGGAAGGGAGAAGATCGGTGATGCGTAGAAACTATGCGTTACAAGCCCTGAACTATCTCATTTTCATGGCATTGATCGGCTATTTTTCCACTTCGCCTGCTTATCGCCATCTACCAGAGGGAGAAGCTTTGGTCGTGCTCGCCTTCAGTCACGCCGGGCAGCACGTGGAGCCGTGCAAACAGGTCTCCGCGGAAGAGTTGGCCAAACTGCCACCCAATATGCGCCGCCCCACCGAGTGCCCCCGTGCACGCTCCCCGATAAAGGTGGAATTGCTGATGGACGGTGAACCGCTGCTCAAGACAGTGGCGGAACCGCCCGGCCTTTTCGGTGATGGAGGGGTGGATATATTTCTCGACGCCACCGTACCGGCGGGAAAGCATCACTTCGTGGTTCGAATGAACGACAGTGTTCGCGTGAAGGGGTACAATTACACCTATGAACAAACCGTCGAGCTGAAACCAGCCCAGCTGCTGTTCATCGACTTCAACCCGGAGCAAGGCTTCATTTTCAAATAACAATAGCGTAACTGAATGTCAGAGCAAGGGTTTTTCCTCGAAACGCCGGGCCGGAGCGCGTGTCGCCTGACCACTGGATGGCTGCTGCTGGCGCTTGCCTCCCTGGTGATCGCGGGAATGTTTACACTGCTGATCGTCATGTCCCGCACACCGGGCGTTCAGGAAATATTCCCTTGGGTGGATTTTTTCCACACTGCATTGGTAGTCCATGTGGACCTGACCGTTCTGGTCTGGTTCCTGGCATTTGCCGGCGTACTCTGGAGCTTCAATGGCAACGAACGTTACGTTACCTTGGCATGGACCGCCTTAGCACTTTGCGTGGGAGGAACTGCGGTAATCACCCTCTCTCCCTTTCTCGGAGCGGGGAATCCATTGATGAACAATTATGTTCCGGTCCTTCAGGATCCCATCTTTCTCGCCGGGTTGGGACTGTTTGGAATCGGTTTCACTGTGCTGGCACTCCATGGCCTGCTCCATTCCCGTCCAGTGGGCATGACCATGAGCGGCGAAGGAGCTCTCCGGTTCGGGCTTTCTACCGCCCAACTCATCGGACTGCTCGCCGTACTGGCTTTACTTGCCTCCTGGTATGGCATGCCCGCCGCTGCCGAGGGGAGGGCCTTTTATGAGCTGCTTTTCTGGGGAGCAGGGCATACCATCCAGTTCACCCACGTTCAACTGATGCTGGTGACCTGGCTATGGCTTGCAACCGCCTCTGGCGCCATCCCAAGGATGACTCCACGTACGGCGCTGATCCTGTTTGCGCTGGGAGCATTACCGGCATTGGCCACGCCTTATTTCTATCTGGCCCATGAGGTGGGTTCCGCAGGGCACATTCTGGGGTTGACTTGGCTGATGAAAGTGGGTGGAGGACTTGCCGCCCTGCCGATGGCACTGCTTATTTTACTCTCCGTATTTGCTACAGGAAGCCCGCCTGAGACAACCCGGCCCGAACGTAATGCCCTGCTCTTTTCCATCTTGCTCTTCGGTGTGGGCGGTGTTATTGGATTTCTGATCAGTGGCAGCAACGTCACCATACCTGCGCACTATCACGGCTCTATCGTTGCCGTTACCCTGGCATACATGGGAATCACCTATCACCTTCTTCCAAGGCTTGGTTTCCGCAAACCAATTGGCAAATGGGTCGCTCGGCAGCCGGCAATCTACGGCAGCGGCCAACTGATGCATGTGCTGGGTCTTGCCTGGTCGGGGGGATACGGTGTTCAACGCAAAACGGCGGGAAGCGAGCAAGGATTGAAAACCATTCAGGAGATCGCAGGGATGGGGATAATGGGGCTGGGAGGGATGATCGCCATTATCGGCGGAATCCTGTTTCTGGTCATCGTGTTCAAGGCGATGTGGCCCCCCACGAAAGAGCAGTGAACTGGCCCCTATTCCGTTCTCTTCATCTCACCCTCATTACCGGTAGCGGGTGCACCTGTTACTGTACTGCCAGTATCTCCACTCGAACCGCCCTGCATGAACTGAATCAGATTGAACAGGGAAACGGAAAGGACGAGAATAATCGCAAAAAACACCAACGTGCGATATTCGAGGCGCCTTCCGAAATAGTCTTCGATACGTAACAGTATCCAGTCCGAGACAAAGTAAAGGAGAATGCCAGCGACGGTAAACAGGAGTATCTCCATGAGCCACCTGCGGTATGCAATGAACCTCGGTAAAGTCTAGCCGGGATAGAGGTGGAATGCCAATAGATAAACGATCAGTCCACTGAGGGAGACGTAGAACCAGACAGGGAGAACTCGGCGTGCGAAGCGGCGGTGGGAATCGAAATTGCCGGAAAATGCATAGACAAGGGTCATGATTACCAAAGGAACATTGATGGCAGCAAGGATTACATGGGAAGCCAGAACGGTAAAATAGAATGGCCGTATTGCCCCCTGACCTGCAAAAGGTACGTTTCCGATTTTGGCATGGTAGATGAGGTAGACCACCATGAACACCACCCCGACAACGGCCGCCGATACCATACACCTCTTGTGCAGATGCCGTTCTCCGTGACGGATGAAATAATAGCCGGCAGCAAGCAGGAGCACCGTCGTGATATTGAGCAACGCTTGCAGGTGAGGCAGATAGGTGATCAGAGCCATGGTTGCATCGATTCGGCTGGAGCCCGCTTGCCAAACCAGGATTATACAGGGAACATCTCCGAAAAAGCAGATGAATCGTGAGGTAAAAGATGAACAGACGAACTACCACTCTACTGGTGGCAATGATGCTCTTGTGTTGCGGTTGGCTCTCCGCGACGAACGCAACAGAGCAGCCAGATATCTACTCCGGTTACTACTCCCGGGAGGGAAACGATGGTATTGCGGCCAAGGTGTCCGGCAGCAGCCTCTATATCAAGTTTTATCCCGATCAGTGGGTAGTAATGCTCTATGTGCCCTACCCTTATTCTCTCGAACTGAAGCCCGACGCCCTCAAAAAGGTCTTTGCCAACGTCGAACGCAAAAACAGCGCCTACATCAGGAACAGATTTGGCGTACTGAAGGAAGAGGCCATCGCCCACGTCGAACGGTTTGGCATGACCAAGGAGAACGAAGCCCGCTTCGAATGCGATGGCATGGCCCCCTGCCAAGTGATATTCGATGGAGACACCATGGACATGGTCAAGGCCGGCATCGTCAGCAATCACATCATACGCTTCAGGCGTGTGAAATAAGCCAACGCCACGATCGGGTTGTTCAGCGCATGGTCACCAGCTCTTCTGCGCTGGTTGGATGGATGGCGATGGTACTGTCGAAATCGGCCTTGGTGGCACCCATGTTGATGGCCACCGCAAATCCCTGCAGCATCTCGTCGGCACCCAGACCGATGATGTGACAACCCACGATCCGCTCTTCTGCGCCGACGCAGACCAGCTTCATCGCCGTGACATGCTTGTGGGTGGTGAAGGCGTGGTACATGGGCGTGAAACGGGTCTGATAGATCTTCACCGCATCCCCGTGCAGCTCTCGAGCCTCATCCTCACTCAGGCCGATGGTGCCGATGGGAGGGTGACTGAACACCACGGTGGGGATGTTCTCATATATCAACCGGCTGTCGGGTTTGCCTCCAAACAGCCGATCCGCCAACCGGCGCCCCGCCGCAATGGCCACAGGGGTGAGTGCTGCCCGCCCGGTAACGTCGCCAATCGCATAGATGCCGGCCACATTGGTATTTTGCCATTCGTCGGTGGGTACGAAACCTTTTTCGTCCATCTCCACCCCGGCCGCAGGAAGATCGAGCTCTTCCGTGTTCGGAATACGGCCGATGGCCCAGATGAGCGAGTCGAGCCCCGTCAGCGTGATCCCGCCGCGGCAGCTCACCCGCAACGTTCCTTCCCCGTCCCGGCTGACCTCCGACACGGAGCTGTTGGTGATAATGTTGATACCGCTGTCCTGCATCTCCTCCATCAGCGTCTCGCGCAGCATCGGCTCGAACTCCCGTAACAGCTGGTGCTTGCGCAATATCAGGGTGACCCGGCTCCCCAGGGCATTCAACAGACCTGCGAGCTCCACGGCGATATAGCCCGACCCGACGATGGCCACCTCCCGCGGCTGCTCGGTCAAGGCAAAGAATCCATCGGAGGTGATGCCCAGTTCCGCCCCCGGTGTGTCGGGGATCTGCGGTCGCCCTCCTGGAGAGATGACGATGTGATCCGCCGTATAGTGCTCATTCCCCACCTGCAGGGTGTGGGTGTCGAGGAAACGCGCGGCACCATGGATCTCATCCACCTTGTTGTCGGCCAGGTAGGTGTGGTACCAGGAATGAATCCCCTGGATGTAGGTCTCCCGGCGCTCCACCAGCTTCTGCCAGTCGAACCCCTGCTGCTGCAGGGAGAAACCGTAGTCGGGAGCATCCCGCAAGGCACCGGCCACCGTCGCCCCGTACCACATCACCTTCTTTGGTACACAGCCCACATTGACGCATGTGCCGCCCAGTTGCCCCTTCTCCACGACCGCCGTCCGCGCCCCGTGGGCTGCCGCCCGCTGCGCCACGGAGAGGCCGCCGCTGCCACCGCCGATGGCGATGAGATCATAATGGTTGCTCATTCCACACCTTCGAGTTGAGAGAGTATCCTGGCAAAGATATCGTCGATACTTCCATCCCCTTTAACCGTACGCAACTTTCCCTGTTCGCGGTAATAGGCTATCAGCGGCATGGTCTGCGACCGATAGACCTCCAACCGCTTGCGGATGGTCTCCTCGTTGTCATCCGCCCGCTGTATGAGACGGCCGCCACATTGGTCACACACACCATCGATCTTCGGCGGCGAAGTGTAGATGTTGTACATCTGCCCGCAGGACTCACAGGTCCGCCGCCCGGTGAGCCTTTGCATCAGGGTGTCGAAATCCACATCGATATGCAATGCCACCTGGAGCGGCTTGTCGAGCTCCTCGAGCATCCTGTCCAGCGCCTCCGCCTGGGTCAGATTACGCGGAAAACCGTCGAGAATGAAGCCCGGCTCGGTATCCGGCTCACCCAACCGCTCACGTATCAGCCCCATCACGATCTCGTCGGAGACCAGTTGGCCGGCCTCCATTGCCGCCTTGGCTCGCTGCCCCAGCGGTGTATTTGCCGCCACCGCCGCGCGCAGCAGATCACCGGTGGAGATCTGCGGTATCCCATACTTCTCGGCCAGTTTTTTGCCCTGGGTCCCCTTTCCGGAGCCGGGGGCCCCCAACAGTACGATTCTCATCTCGACACTCCCTCCTTTTCTCCAAAACAGGAGCCGGCATGATGCATGACTCGCGATAGGCAAACAAGTATAATCCCTCCACCTTTTCCAATCATTTCAACTTCAATCGAGGCAGCAAGACATGAATCTGGAGCAGATCCCTGCGGGCAAAGAGGTGCCTGATGACATCAACGTAATCATCGAAATCCCGGCGCAAAGCTCACCAGTCAAATATGAACTGGACAAGGAGAGCGGCGCCATGGTGGTCGATCGCTTCATGGCGACCCCGATGTTCTATCCCGCCAATTACGGTTTCGTGCCCCACACCCTCTCGGAAGATGGTGATCCCGTCGATGTGCTGGTGGTGACACCCCATCCGCTGCTGACCGGCGCGGTGATTCGCTGCCGTCCCATCGGCATGCTGAAGATGACCGATGAATCCGGCGTGGATGCCAAGATCATCGCCGTGCCCGTGGACAAACTGACCCCCCTCTATGCCGAGGTTCGTACGACCGAGGATCTGCCCGAACTGCTGCGTGCCCAGATCTGCCATTTCTTCGAGCACTACAAGGACCTGGAGAAAGGCAAATGGGTCAAGATCGACGGTTGGGCAGGCGTCGAGGAGGCGCGGGCCGAAATCCGCTCTTCACAGGAGAGATATAGTAGTTCAAAATAAACTGATGCTTGTTCGCCCGTCGATGCTTAACCTGTTGACGGATCGTCTTCATCGTGTAGAATGATTTAGACTTGGTCTAAAACGTAGAGCGAAAGGAGAATCCCATGAGCGTACTAGTCGGCCGCCCGGCCCCCGATTTCACTGCCCCTGCCGTCCTCGGTGATGGCACCATCGTCGATGAATTCAATTTCCGCAAAGCGGTAGAGGGGAAATACTCCGTCGTCTTCTTCTACCCGCTGGATTTCACCTTCGTCTGTCCTTCCGAGCTGATCGCCTTCGATCACCGGATCGACGAGTTCAAGAAGCGTAATGTAGAGGTCATCGGCATCTCCATCGACTCCCATTTCACCCACAATGCCTGGCGTAATACCCCTGTCGAAAAGGGCGGTATCGGGCCGGTCCGTTATCCCCTGGTGGCAGACATGACCCACGCCATCTGCAAGGCCTATGACGTGGAAACCCCCGATGGCGCCGTAGCCTACCGCGGCTCGTTCCTGATCGATCGGGAAGGCATCGTTCGCCATCAGGTGGTCAACGACCTCCCCCTGGGCCGTGATATCGACGAGATGCTCCGGATGGTGGACGCCCTCCAGTTCACCGAAGAGCACGGTGAGGTCTGTCCCGCTGGCTGGCACAAGGGGGAAGAGGGTATGAAAGACACGCCGGAAGGCGTCGCAGAGTACCTGGCGAAACACGCCAAGGAGCTGTAACCAACGGTTACTCCTTCCGTTGTCTGTCACGGGCCGGTTTTTGGTTTACCGGCCCGTTTCGTATCATCCCACCGACTCCAACCAGGCCAGCTCGGCCTCACTGAATCCCCCCTTCCGGCGTGCCTCGACGTGGAACGGCCCTTTAACCTGGCCAGTCATGTACCGGGAAAGCAGCTCGCGGAAGGTGGACTCCGGATCGAGCCCACGCTCGTCGCACAAATGCCTGAACCAGCGGGATCCGGCCGCTACATGGCCTATCTCGTCACGGAGTATGATCTCGAGGGCCGCAACGGCACACTCATCACCCCTTGCCTGAAGCTTTTTCGCAATCCCCGGCGTCACATCCAGTCCTCGTGCTTCCAGCACCCGCGGTACCAGTGCCATGCGCACCAACGGGTCGAAAGCGGTCTTTTGAGCCATCTCCCAGAGACCATCATGAGCCACGAAGTCGCCATACCGATGGCCGACATTGGCCAGACAGCGGTGCAGAAGCTCGAAGTGGGTGGCCTCCTCATCCGCTATCCGGACCCAGTCATCGTAGAACCCCTTCGGCATGGTCTGAAAGCGGTATACCGCATCCCATGCCAGATTGATAGCGTTGAACTCGATGTGACAGATGGCGTGCAGCAGCGCAGCGTGGCCCTGGTTCGTCCGGGGATCGCGCCGTGGCAGCTCCTTGGGGGAGACCAGTCGGGGGCGCTCCGGACGGCCCGGTTCTCCAATGGGGGCCGGCGAAGCCACCGACTCCAGTGTAAGTTCCCCCTCACGCCACGCCCTTGCAGTGCGGTGAGTCCGGGCCAGCTTCTCCTCGGGATCGCGGGTCATGAGGCACGTCTGCGCAGCGGCGAACAGATTGACTGTCTCGTTGTTTTCCACGATGGATGGTGCCACTACTCTCCTCTCGCTCTATTCACCATGATACCGGCCCGTGGCGGGCACGGTCCAGCGGCCTGGCAAACAGGGAGAGGGTGCATTCGGCCGGCCTCACTCAGGAGCGCCAGGAGATACTCCGCAAGGGACTCCCGACCACCCTGTCAGGAATACTTCTCCATCAGAATCTTCATCGACTTTCTCAGCCGCTCGATGGCAACGGCAAGCTCCCGGGTTTCGTCACTGGACTTTACCTCGATTCTACTGTCGAGATCCCCCTTGCTCATCCTGTTGGTCGCCTGCGTCAGATAGACGATGGGATTGGCGATGGAGCCGGCCAGCACGAGCGCGACAAAGACCGTCAACCCAATAGCCACGAGGGCAATCATGATGAAGACATTCTTGAATCGGGTAACCGACTGGTAAACCACGGCATCGGGAACCTTGTCGATAAGCGTGCCCAAGAGAACCTTGTGTTCGCGATCGGCAAACACCGGTGCCGTGGCTATCAAATGATCGCTCGCTTCGAGAGTCGTCGCCACCTTGGAATTGACCACCTTGGCAGCCAGTTCCGGCTCATCCTTGAGAAGATTTTCTCCAGTATCCAGATCACCCGGTCCACCCCACACCTTTTTCGGATCGACATGGGCCAGATAATACCCCTTGCTATCGACAAACATCTGCGTCTCCCCGAATGCATTCGAGCGATTGATCTGGTCCAGGAACCTGGACGCCAGAACACTCAGGATCAGCACCCCGCGCAGGTTGTTCTGTTCGTCATAGACAGGGGTGGCATATCTTATCGTTGGCCGGAACGGCTTCTCCACCACGCCTTTCTCTCGATTGAGATCCAGCGACGAAATCATGACGCCGCCGTTGGCCAATCCAATGGTGTCTTCAAAATCGCGGTGCCCCTTCTCGTTTCTCAGCCTCATATCCGGAATTACCTTGCTGGTCTCGCGCACGCGGTCGACCCGAACCACCTCCATCCCGTTGGAGTCCAGGAAACGGATTTGATGATATATCTTCCGGTTGGATGAAAGGCTCAAAAAGTCATTCGACAAGGATTTCTTTGCGGCAGCAATCTCCTCATCGGTACCGTTGGCCAGCGCTTGGTAGAGGTTGGACACCGCCGATGAATCCCTGAGATAGAAGAGATCCACATAGACGTTATCCAGGAAACGCTCGATGCTCGTGGCCAGCGATGCGACTTTCGCCTGCAACCGTTCCTCACCACTCCTTCCCAACGCCTCCGTTGAAGAATACAAACCGTAACCACCGATCAATGTGGCGGGAATCAGCGCCACGAGAAGCAGCGAGAGTATCAGTTTGTTGCGAATCTTGTTCACTTTCCCCCCCTGAACAGGTGTCCCTTCCTATGACAAACTCAACCGGGCGAACTCTACCGTCGTTGTTCCCCCGGAAACCGGATATCGAGACGTTCCCCGATCCGTTCAATGCTCCGAATCAGAATGCAATGGCCCTTTCAGCTCATTGAGAAACTCTTGCCTGGCCACATCATCGTCGATCTCTTGTGCCAGGATATTTATCAGCATGGGAATATTTTTCTCTACCGGATCGAAAGAGCTTCTCCATTTTTTCAGTGCCTCTCCCATGACTATACGGGAAACGGGTCCGATTTGCAGCGTCAACGCTTCGAGAATGTCGTTCAGAACGGGTTTCAGAGACAGGTCGATTTTCGATCCGGTCCTGCGATGCGCCGCCGCTGCAGGAGGGACAGCCTCATCGGTTCCTGTTCGATCCTGCCCGACTTGGGTATCTTGCAAATCCATGCCCGATGCACTGGCAATCTGACCAGCAGCAGACTGTACAGTCATGTGAATCAGTGCAAAATTGACATCTTTTCCCGTGAGAAGCAGAACCATCGTTCCATTGTCCAACGGATATCCCAGCAGATAGTTTTCATCCAGCTCGAAATAGATCTCGTTATATGAACGATTGACACTGTCCGCTCCCTTGAAAAGCCGATCAGTGATTCTGGCGATCAAAGCGAGATTGTCGTTCAGTAGCGAAGGGAAAGTGGTGGAAACAACCCGGGCATCCTTGACGATGCAGCCGTGATACACTCCTCCCAAAGTCTCCAGCTCTTCCAGTATCTCTCTCATTTCTCACCCCACTGGATTACGCTATCAATCTGTTGATTCAAGACCCTTACGGAGACACGTCCACCCGAGAGGATACACAACACCTGTTCATCTTCCATATAGAGAGTCAGATTGTCCTCAGTCGAACTTTTCAGGGTGACGCTGCGTAATTCTCCAAGGTTGGCAGCATTCTCGAAGGCCTTCGCAATACCGGAGAAAAAGCCGATAAACTCCATCAGGTTGCCGTCCTCGAACGATGAGGCAATGACGTCTCCCCTGGCATCCATCAGCACGGCCCCCTTCACTCCCTTGATCTTCATCACCTCATCGACGATGGAATCTTTCATGACCACCTTCTCCACGTACTCCCCCTCTTCCTCCGGGTCGGGATGTTGATTTGAAACCTGCACTGGAGTTCTTTGCTTCACGGAGTCCGTTTTCCCTTTTCCTCTGCCTTTTTCCGTCGTGCCTGTCCACTCTTCTACATCGATGTGGGACACCACGTCGTGGACAGTGGGAATCTCCTCTTCCCTGCTCGTTTCCGTGTTGGAGAGTAACGACGGTGGTGTCGATTTTGAGTATGCCATATCATTTTCCTTCAACACTGATTCCCCATCAGAGACGGAATGCTCGTTGCCAAAGCAACTCACCCTTTCCAAAGCAATTTCTATGACCAGAAGCACATCCTTTTCCACCCGGGCATCAATCTGGACCACCGAGGCGGCAATGGATTTTCCGCGTAACCAGCGCCTGTAATCGTTCACTGTCGGTGACGATTTCAGATCGGCGTGAGTCACAGCGACGATAACCTTTGCCCGCGCAGCAACCCCCTTGAACTCGTTGAGGTAAAACTTCAAATCCCGGAACGGATAGTTCCGGGTATTGTCAATCAGGATGACCAGCGCAGCGCAATCCTTGGCAATATCGTTCGCCAGGATGTCCCACATGAAACGAAACCGTTCCTGGCCGGGTGTACCGTAGAGATGTACCCGCTCTCCCTCCCCCAACTGCACCACACCATTGTCCATGGCTACGGTAGTGGTTCGTTTTCGCACCCCCGAGCCGTCCGATGCCTTTACATCACTCTCCCTGTATACCAAGTTGCTGACCGTTCGAATCGCCGTCGTTTTTCCGGCTCCAACGGGTCCGGTAAATATGAGCTTGAAGTTTTTCATTATCCTGTTCTGGAGGATATCCCCGCCACGAAGGGCCAGGGGAACGGCCCGGTAGTTCTCTGTACCTTTGCCCCCAAGGCACATGGCAGGTGAAAGTTTACCGAAGGAGGGGGTCCGCACGACCCATCCTCTCAGCCGGCCGGCCACATCCCGCGGGATGCGCCTGCCCGGCGTCCAACCTGCCAAACCTCTGCTCAATCCATCTGTTTATCTTTCACGAGGGAGTCGTCCACCAGGACAATCCGTCGCCGCTGGAGATTCTTCGTATCTGTCCGTGGGGGGTTTTTAGGCCAGGCGGGCCGACTTCAATACCGTTCTTTTTGGAAACAGTCTAATCTTTTTTACAAATTTTCTTAAAGCTAACACGGGATTAGCGCTCCCGTCAACGCCGGCGGCAAGCGTCGAGTTTGACAAATCAACAATTTTTGACAAAAGCCAACGCTTGCTCTCTGTTCCTATGCCCTATCGGGACTGCCTTGAAGGTGGTCTACAAACCGCCAGGGGCGGTCCTTTGATAGGTACCCATGAGCACCGCCTCCGCAAGCACGTGCCCCTCCATTGCACCCAACAACTCCTGCTTGGTCGGTTTTTCCATATCGGGCAGCACGGTATCCAGGGCGTAAAGCTTGAAAAAATAGCGGTGTCTGCCTATCGGAGGACATGGTCCACCATAGCCGGTCCGATGCCAATCATTCACGCCCTCCAACGTACCTTCTGGAAGCTCGGTCACCCCCTCAGGCAACCCGTTCGTATCTGGGGGGATGTCGTACAGCACCCAATGCACCCACACCATCTTGGGGGCGGCAGGATCGGGGGCGTCCGGGTCATCCACAATCAGGGCAAGGGAACGCGCTTGTGCGGGGACACCCTTCCATTGAAGGGGTGGAGAGATATCCTCGCCATCGCAGGTGTATCTGCTCGGAATCTCCCCTCCATGAGCAAACACAGGGGATGTCAACACCATCGCCATCTCACTCGCCTCCTCTCCAAGTACTTGCTGCACGGTTGTGATCAGGGCAAAGGCCAAAAGCAACATGTACACACCGTGCGGTTTCCCCTTCATCTGGAGCCATTCCATTCGCCCTTGAAAAATCATCAAGCTGACAGAACTATACTTCATATAGGAAATCAGAAAGACAATTGCAAGTAATCACGGGAGAAATCGTTATGCTGACGCCGGAACAGATCAAGGAATTCCAGATAATACTGGAGAAACGCTATCGGGAGCTGCTCGACGAAATCCATCAAGTCCTGCTGCAGTCGGACGAGGAGCGCTTTCAGAAACTGGCCGGTGAGGTCCACGACATGGAGGAGCTGTCGGTGGCCGACCTGCTGGTCGATCTGAACTATGCCGAAATCGATCATCTGCTCGACGAGCTACGTGAAGTGGAAGATGCGCTCAGAAGAATCCGGGAGGGAACCTACGGCATCTGTGTGGACACCGGCCTGCCCATCGAATTGGAGCGGCTCAAGGCCTACCCGGCCGCCAAGCGTACCGCCAAGGCTCAGGAGATCTATGAAAAGACCCATGCCGGCGGAACCCATCCAACGATGTGAAAATCCTTTTTCAGTCGTGGAAACCGAAACCGCCCCAATCCACGATCTGCCCGAGCTCAGGGAACGCACCGGGGTATTTCGCGACCGCCGGCATGCAGGGGCAGTACTGGCCGAAATGCTGGCGAAATGGCGTGGAAGTGATGCCATCGTGATGGCCATCCCGGCAGGGGGTGTTCCGGTAGCGGCCGAGATCGCTCGCAGACTGGAGCTGCCGCTGGATCTGCTGGTGGTCAGCAAGATCCTGCTCCCCTGGAACAGCGAATCGGGTTTTGGGGCAATCAGCGCGGATGGCGAGATATGGCTGAATGAAGAGTACATCCGCTACTTCGGCCTGGATGAAAGTGCCATCCGGAAGGCTACCGATACCGCTGCGAAGAAGGTGAAGCGGCGCGCCCGGCGTTTTCGGGGAGATCGACCGTGGCCGGATCTCGCAAAGCGTCCGGTGATCGTGGTCGACGACGGTATTGCTGCGGGTTCCACCTTTCGCGTCGCCATCTCCACCCTTCGAAACCGGGGTGCTTCAGAGATCATCGTTGCGGTTCCCACCGCACACCTGGAGAGCCTGCCCGTCATCGCTCGAATGGCTGATGAAATCTACTGCCCAAATATCCGCAGTGGGCGCCGGTTTGCGGTGGCCGAGGCCTATCAGCGATGGCATGACGTGTCGGAGCAGGAGGTAGAAGAGATCCTGAGGAAGCCCTGAAGAAACCAGAGCCGCCTCGGTCCGGAGATGGCCACACGCGAATCAACAACGCGGGTCACTGGTTTGACCAAGAGCCGACAATAACAAGGCAGCCGGGAGTCGCATTTTCACCTCCCGTGTCTGAAAGAATCCAGTGCCCCCCATCTTGAATAGCATCCCTGCAAACCCCATATAGCCCTTTATTGAAGGCTCAGCGATGGATGTCGCAGACAAAGGAGGAGATAGCCATGAACGATCAGACCAAAGAGGTAGCAACCAGCAAGAAAGAGGGAACCGTACAGCGCGCACCCACGCGCGTATTGACGCCTTTCGAGGAGATGGAACGGATGTTCGAAAGCTTCTTCCCCAGGGGATGGCTACGGCCCACTCGCTGGGAGTGGCCCGAGTGGAGCGAGCTGGCAGCCCCCTTTGAGGGACGCATTCCCAAAGTGGACGTGGTGGAACGGGACGAAGACATCCTGGTGAAGGCAGAGCTTCCCGGCGTGGACAAGAAGGATCTGGATGTCTCCGTAACCGACAACACCCTGACCATCAAGGCCACCACGCGGGAGGAGACCGAAAAGGAGGAAGGAGAATATCATCGCCACGAGATCGTCAGTGGCAGCTTCGCCCGTTCCATCCTGCTCCCCGCAGAGGTGGATGGCGACAAGGCCAAGGCCACCTTCAAGGATGGCCTCCTGGAACTGACCATCCCCAAGGTGGCCAAGGCCAAGCGCCGCAAGATCGAAGTATCGTGATTACCTGTCCGAAAAATCGTTTCGAAACAGGGAAGGGCTGTGGCAGGCAACTGCTGCAGCCCTTTTTCGTTTGACCGATCTCCGGATGCATTCCCGGATACACAGCCATGCATGAATATGCCCTCTGCGTCGCCCTGCTGGAACAGGTAGAACAGCTGGCGGAACAGCACCAGGCGCAGAAGGTGGACCGCATCCTGCTCCAGGTAGGTCCACTCTCCGGGGCAGAGCCGGAGCTGTTACGACACGCCTGGCCGCTGGCAGCAGCGGGTAGCGTGGCAGAGCAGGCCGAACTGGTCATAGAATCATCTGCAGTGGTGGTAAGATGTACCCGATGTGGGGCCCGCTCCGAGGTTCCGGCAAACCGCCTGCTGTGTGACCAGTGTGGCAGCTTCCAGACCCGCATCCTGTCAGGAGATGAGATGGTATTGTGCAGCGTCGAGCTGCTGAAGAGGGAGCAGGAGCCATGTGCCTAGCGATACCCATGCAGATCACCGCAATCGATGGCTTCGACGCCCGCTGTGAGGCCCGCGGTGTGGAACGCGATGTCAGCCTGTTCATGCTCCAGAACGAGGAGGTGAAGGTGGGCGACTATGTGATGGTCCACGTGGGATACGCCATCCAGAAGGTCACCCCCCAGGAAGCCCGCTCCACCTGGGAGCTGTTCGATCAACTGGATGGAACGGGAGAAGGAAACCATGTGTGACAGCTGCGGCTGCAACGTCACGCCGGCCAACCGGCACCTGCTCGAAGGGGACGGCAAGCTGGCGAGAACGGAAGAAGGGCGCGAGGCGGTAACGGTACTGAAGGGACTGCTGACCGAAAACGATCACCAGGCGGCGCACAACCGGGCCCATTTCGACCGCCAGGGAGTGCTCGCCATCAACCTGATGTCCTCCCCTGGCGCCGGCAAGACCACCTTGCTGGAGGCCACCATCGACGCCCTGGGGAAAGAGTGCGGCATCGCCGTCATCGAAGGGGATCTGGAGACGGAGAACGACGCACGGCGGATCCGGCAAAAGGGGATCGAAGCGTTGCAGATCACCACCGGCAGCGCCTGTCATCTGGACGCCCACATGATCCACTCCGCCCTGCACCAACTGGATCTCTCAGGCATCGACCTGCTCTTCATCGAGAATGTCGGCAACCTGGTCTGCCCGGCGAGTTTCGATCTCGGACAGCACCGCAACGTCACGCTGCTGTCGGTACCGGAAGGGGACGACAAACCGGCGAAATATCCGGTGATATTCCGTGCCGCCGATCTGGTGCTGCTCACCAAGAGCGACCTGCTCCGCTGGCTCGGCGACTTCAGCCCGGAAAGGGCGGAACACCACCTGCGCCACCTCGCCACCGACGCCCCCCTGCTCTCACTCTCCGCCACCACCGGCGACAACCTGGATGCCTGGCTGGGCTGGTTGCAGGACGAGATGAAACGCCACCGGAACGAGCTGCGGGACGAAACCTGATGCCGACCACCGCGCGCGACTGGCTGGAGCGGATCCGGCGGTTGGAGATTCCCGAACGGATCCGCATCATGAACGTCTGCGGCGGCCATGAGCGGGCCATCACCATGGCGGGACTGCGCAACCTGCTGCCCGCGGCCATCGAACTCATCCCCGGGCCGGGCTGCCCCGTCTGCGTCTGCCCCGAGGAGGCGATCCACCAGGCGATGCAGCTGGCGCTGCAGGAGGGGGTCATCCTGGTCGCCTTTGGAGACATGCTGCGGGTTCCGGTCAACCTGCCCAAAAGGGAGATCCGCTCCCTGGCCGAGGCCCGTGCCAACGGGGCGGAGGTCCGGCCCATCGCCTCCCCCACCGAGGCGGTGAAGATCGCCCAGACCCATCCCGATCGGGAGGTGGTCTTCTTCGCCGCCGGTTTCGAAACCACCACCGCGCCGGTGGCTGCGATGCTCGCCGAAGGGGTGCCGGCCAACCTCAGCGTGCTGCTGGCCGGAAGGCTCACCTGGCCCGCGGTGGCCATGCTCCTCGACTCGGAACAGGCGGGTTTCGACGCCCTCATCGCGCCGGGCCACGTCTCCGCAGTAATGGGCCCGGAGGAGTGGGAGTTCGTGGTCCGCGATCACCATCTGCCCGCCGCGGTGGCCGGCTTCACCGCCGAGTCCCTGCTGGCGGCCATCTACTCCACCCTGCGGCAGCTGCTGGAAGGACGCCGCTTTCTCGACAACTGCTATCCCGAAGTGGTACGGCCCGGGGGAAACAAGGCGGCGCAGCGCTGTCTGAAGGAGATGCTGGAGGTGGCCGATGCCGACTGGCGGGGCATCGGCACCATCGCCCGATCCGGCTACCGGATGAAACCCCGCCTCGCCGACCACGATGCCCGCCAGCGCTTCCCGGAATACCCCCTGCCCCGTTCCCGTTCCGGCGGTGGAATGCCCAATGGGTGCGACTGCGCCCGGGTGGTGCTGGGCAAGCAGTATCCCAACCAATGCAGACTCTACGGCACCGCCTGCACCCCGCGCAATCCGATCGGCCCCTGCATGGTCTCCGACGAAGGAGCCTGCCGCATCTGGTGGTCGGGCGGGGTCACCCATTAGCCTGCCCCCGGTCAACAGCCAAAACTCGACCCTGCTGTAAAACAGCATCCTATCGATATCATCCACCGCCGTTACGCCTGTCGCACCCGTTATGTCATAGTCTTTGGCATCG
>Ga0256832_1000094_pt1 | contig 52251 bp, 60 predicted proteins | sample 134614metaG_FD_190534 | JGI IMG/M metagenome (GOLD analysis project Ga0256832, IMG submission 190534) | Hydrothermal vent microbial communities from Lau Basin, Pacific Ocean - 134-614 | ecosystem: Environmental > Aquatic > Marine > Hydrothermal vents | place: Pacific Ocean: Lau Basin | collected...
TCAAATAAATAATTACCACTTGCATTTAACCCGCTGACTAAGGGTATTGCGACTTCTGAAAAATTTAGATTTTTCAAATAAATAATTACCACTTGCATTTAACCCGCTGACTAAGGGTATTGCGACTTCTGAAAAATTTAGATTTTTCAAATAAATAATTACCACTTGCATTTAACCCGCTGACTAAGGGTATTGCGACTTCTGAAAAATTTAGATTTTTCAAATAAATAATTACCACTTGCATTTAACCCGCTGACTAAGGGTATTGCGACTAAGCCCGTTTACCTCCTGATTGTTTACTACTAATTTATATAGCTTGTCCCGACTTTCTGAGGTCATTACAGAAAACGCTTTAGATGTTATAATTTTTTTCATGAACTGATTTAAAGGTTTAAATGAACTTGGGAAAGGATTTATAAACTTAGGGATTGCTATTATTGTTTTTGCTATTGTGCAACCTCTTGTCAGTGGGCGTGCTTCATTAAATACTTCTATTGTTTATGTTTTAGTTGCGATTATATTGTTTTTTATAGGTGTGGTTTTATCTTCTCTTGGAGGAAACAATAATGAGTAATGAAATTATCAATCTTTTAATAGTTGGTGGTGGCGTAATTATTTTCGGTCTTGTAATGATTGCTTTTGGTCTTTACCTTCAAAAAAACACAAACATTCCTAATCTTCTTATTCAATTCAATCAACAAACATCTGAAAATTAGAATTAATCTTAGTTTATTCAAATCTTTATCTTAAATTTATCTTTTCTTTATCTGCTCAGCTATAAATTTTATGTATGCTTTTGATTTTTCTTTATCTCTAAATTTTTTTATTTTTCTAAGCTTATATCCTTTTTTTCTCAAATTTAAATATCTTTTTATCCTTTCATTTTCTAATTCATCTAATTTTATCTTCAAGGTTGAGATCCTTTAATATTTCTCTAAACTTATTTTCTAAAAGTTCTTCTTTTGCTCTTTTTAAAAGATAATCAAAATCGATCTCTTTTTCATATCCTTAAATTAAGATTTTTGCCATTTCACAATCACTTTCAGATTTCCAATGAACACAAGCGTTTAACCTATCTATTATTGAATCCTCAATTCCAATTACATTTATACCTACAAATCTACTATTAAAGAAAAATATAGAAATTTAATTTGAATGAAAAATACCTTTATGGCTGCTTGGGTTTTGCATTAAAAAATACTTTTTAACCTATCATCTTTCATATTAAAAACAGGATAATATTTATTCTTTTCATCTGAAGATTTGAAATTGTAATTGTAAATATAACCTTCCCAAAAATGCCCAATAGCCATTCCCAAAGCAAAAGCAATCGGAACAGGAACACTTAAAAAGAAATGATACCTTTGAATTTGATAATCATTTTTTAAAATATTTAACACAGAATACATCTCCGAAACGTACCTTATCCAATAATCTTCCTTAATATCTTCATAAGGTAAAGTAATATCTCCCTGAAAATCCTGAGATTCTATCTTTATCAAATCCCAATCTTTTTCATTTGATTTTAAATAATTTTGAGTGTCTCCGTAAGGACTATGACTTGCCAGCCAAATAGCAGCTGCAACATCTTCATTATTTTTTATTTTTTCTGGAATATCCACTTCTATATTTTTCAGCTGATTTTTTATATCTTTTCTTATGTATTTTATTCTTCTCAACTTTCTTACGTCAGATAAATCTATTACAGGTAGATACTCATCAGATTGGTAATGATAAATAATAACAGGTTTTTTAGCCCCTAACTTTATTCCCAATCCCATAGCAAGAGAAACAGGAACGGCAAAAGCCAAATGTAAAACTCTATTTTTAGAATCAATTTTTGAATAGATGTTTCTCAGTTTTTCTTCAAAATTTTCAACCTGTTTTATCCATTCGTTTTCTTCATTTACCTGTTCTTCTTCTAAAACTGGAAGCCAGTTATCATAGTTAAAAAATAAATCTTCTTTTTTTATACCAAAAATATTTTCCAGTCCTTCAATGGAAAAATAAGGTTTATTTTCTTTTATCTTTTTCTCAATTTTATTCAATGCAGAAATAGGTTCTTCTTCTGGTCTTTTTATTGAGTAAATAAAAGGGATATCAACAGGTTCGCTTCCAAGCCAATAAACAAGCTCATCAATTGTATCCAAAATGTCAGGTGAGATAAGTTTTAAATTTTCTTTTTTAGCGGCTTTTTCTTTTTCAGGAATATAACCAACATCAAATACTTCTCCTTCCTCGTTTACTACTCCTGTAAATGCAAAATTTTGTATATTCTCTTTTGGAAGTAAAAGCCCTGCCGCAATCGAAAGCATAAAAGATTTATCTGAAAAATTTTTGTCAAATATTACAAAAAAGTTTTGAATTTCATAATTTTTGTTTTTTAAAATTTTTTGGATTGTTTTAAGTGCTTCTTGGGTTTCTTTGTTTGATGAAAAAGTTAGTCTATCTGAAGGTTTAGAGAGGGGTATTATGTAGGCAGTTGCTAACTCCCCTTTATCATCTAATGCTATCGGAAATTTTACTTCGATTGGTATTGATTTGAATATTTTCTTCACATTTAGTTCAGAAATGTTTAAAAGTTTGGAAAGAAGCTCTACATCAAATAAATCATTTCTTTTTTTGATAAGTTTCCACACTAAAAATTTAATTTCATTTTCATGTTCATCTGAAATATCATTGTTTATTAACAATTTATATAAATCTTCCTTTTCTTCTGGTACAATTCCTCCGTTTTTTATTATCTCTTTTAATCTTTCAGGATTGATTTTCTGTTTAAATAAATTCATTTTTATAATCTTATTTCCTTTAATTCAATATTTTTTCCTATATAATCAATATTAATTCCGCCTTTATAATCCTCGGGTATTTTCAATTTCACTTCTGCTGGTAAATTCCTAAAACCAAACTCTTCATTGAAAACCTTAATGGCAATAGATTTTTCAACCAAATCATCAAATGGTTTTAATTCTATTTCTTTTTTTTCTTTGTTATAAAAAAGAATAAAGTTTTCTCCTCTGTAAACTGTCTTTTCTTCACCAGCAGCTAATGGCTGTTCTACTAACCTTTCAGGCGGAAGTTCAATAATTGCATCCTCTTCCCAAAATTCTGGAGTTTTTACAAACGCTTGCAATTTAAAAGTTCTTTTTATTTCATCTTTTAAAAACTTTTCTTGAATGTAATTTTCTCCTTCGGGATATGAAAGACCTCTTTTATTAGGCGGGAGTTCTTCTCTTTCTCCATTATAAAATTTTTGCAAAATTTGAATATCCTCTTTTTTCAATTTTCCAACATAAACAGTTTCATTTTTTATGAAATCCTTATCTAAATTTAATGCTATTGGTAAAACAGCAAATTTTTTAGAGAGCGGATGGTCAAAATTTACAATTAAAGCTCTGTCAGAGGCTAACTCCCAATACAGAGTCAGTACAAGAGCAATATAAATATCGTTTTCTTTTTCCAATATAGTAAAAATTATAGGAAGGTTCTCATCAAAATACTCATATACATTTCCTACTTCAATTTCTTCCTTTACTTCGATTTTTTTAGATTCTGTTTTTTCTGCCATATCAAGAATTTTATTTATTTCATCTTTTGTTACTTTAAATTCAATGTCAGAAATTGATTTTTCTTCTTCTTTATTTGAAATTGCTTTCTTGTATTCATCATAAATCATTTCTATAATACGCATTTTTATCCACTCCTCATTGTTTCTTTATCTTATAAACATATTTTTCTACAAACTTCTGACATTAAATATTCTTTTTCTATCAAATAATCAAATATTTCATAAGATACTTTATTTTCTATCATTATTTTTTCTATTTTTTTTCTATATCTTTCTCTACCTTTATATGTAGCATCTTTAGAGCTATCTTTTATACATTCTTCTAATTTATATTCATCAAAACAAAGCACTTTCTTCTCTTTATCTGTTAAATTTTCATTAATTAATTTCAATAAATTATTTGCCTCATCTAATATTATCGCTTCAATTTCAACATTCTCTTTTGATTCTAAGGTTTCCTTTTTTGTATAAGTAGAATTTTCCTCATTTTCAGGTTTTTCTATTGATGTTACATCAAATCCTTCTGTTATATTACCTTCTTCATCTTTTTCATAAGGATATTTTTTTAAAGGATCCAGTATTAAATTTCTTACTACTATTTGTTTTAAATAGCTTTTAATATAAGATTGTTTTTTATTTTGCAATACTTTTATAATCCTTTCTTTTTCTTTTATTATTTTTACTATTAACAAAGGAAATATTTCTTCTACACAAGGCATTATTTTATTTTGGTAATTACCTCCACATATATATTCAGTTGATAATAATTTATATTTATAGTTACTAACATCATTTTTTAAAAAATCCTGAACTGCAAAATAAATAATTTTCTTTAACTCTACAAAAAGAAATTCAAGTTCTTCCTGTGATAAAGTATTTCTTTTTTTCTCATTTAAAAAACTATATAAGATTTCTTCAAATTTCATTCCTTAGCCTCTTTGATGATTTTTAATTTCTTGATAAAGTTTTTCTATTTCTTGCTTATTACAAAAACCACAAGGTGTAGCTATCCATTTAAGCTGTTCTAAAGTTAGAAAAAATATAATTCGCTTTCTGTTATATACATAAACCTTTGATTTGTCCCTCCAAAAAAAGTTTCGATTTTTACATTTACACGCACTTTTTGTGCAATTTGCCATATTTATAGAAAATTTCCCTTTTTTTTAAAGAAAAATAATTCCCTTTAAATTTCCTTTTTTAGATATAATTATTAATGGACGGCAACTTCTTGAACCTTCTTTTCTATTTCTACCTAATGGAATATTGAATTCCAATTCAGCTCTATTTACTTCAGACAACCATAATGAAGCAATTTCATTGTCTTCATTTTTTTTCTTTAATATTTTTTTGAGTTCATCTTTAAAGCTCATAAGCAGCTCCATTTATTGAAAATATAAACTTGTTATTAAAATTTTATCATAAACCCATTTTCTTAATTTTTTAATTTAATTAAAACTTGCACCTAATAATTTTTTACGTTAAACTAAAAATAAAGGATTAATCCTCAAGTTAAGGATTAATCGGTATTGGATACTTGGCAACTGAATATGAAATTTTCTACAAAAAATTTGAGTAAACCTAACCAAAGTTCAGGTTAAGTTGTTGAAAAATAAAAATATTTTTAGAAATAGGTTAATTTTCATTAACCGAATTTTGTAGAAAATTCGAAATACATGTAGAGTAGCTGTAAAATCTTAATATGAGCGTTTTCTGGTATTTTAAAAAATGAAGAATTTTTAAAGAAAATTGCCAGCAAAACCGCATAAAATAAGCTATTGTATTGTCCCGCTGATTTAAGGGCATTGCGACTATACTATGATGTCACCTATTAATTCACCGGTTTCGTATTGTATTGTCCCGCTGATTTAAGGGCATTGCGACCATATGGGTCCTCTACCTGAAATTACAATTCCTTTTTTGATTGTATTGTCCCGCTGATTTAAGGGCATTGCGACACCCGGGCCACCACTAGTTTTAACTAGTGGGCGTCCTATTGTATTGTCCCGCTGATTTAAGGGCATTGCGACAGGACATATCAATTTCGTAGATTTTTTTAAAGGAGGTAATCTAATGCCTTTTTTAGCAGCGATTCTTTGAGGACAGGGGTAGCAGCTGCTATTTGTATCCTTGAAGAGTTAGAAGACGAAAAAGAAAATCAAGAAGAAGGATAGTAAAACCTCCTCTATTCTTTACGATAAAATTTAGGTATTAAACTGTACTACAAATTTAGAGGGTTTAGGGATTTTTTGGGTTTATTGATCTCAATATAAATTACATAAAAAATTTATATATCAAAATTTTATAAACAATTTAACTTAAAAGCTAAGGAAAGAAAAACTAACAAATAATTAACAATCATTAATAGGTAAAATATCCATATCCTATAGAAGTTTTTGCTCCTATGCCGCTAAGCTCTAAAGCTTCTTTTAAAAGTTCAATAACATAATTTAATAATTGTTCTTTTGTTGTTATTGGCTCTTCAGCACTAAACTTTTTCAAATTGTTTGGGATATTTAATCCTTTTTTCATTCCGATAAAAAATTTAAAAGATGTATCTTTCACTATCAAGAATTTTATTGGTCTTGGATTTTGCCAATCTGCTGGTGGAACTTTACTTTCTTTATCTTCATAATATTCCGGAAAATGGTTGTTCATTATATCTATATCAATATTTATTTTTCCGTCTGGAAAAGCATCAAAGAATACGATGTTCCCTTGATTATCCTGTGAACCAAAGATGAATTTAAAAAGTTCGTTTCTTAACGCTTCTTTTTCTTTTTGCTCAGCAATTTTTTTATAAACTTTTAATCCATCTTTTTCTTTGTCTAATTCTTCCAAACTTTTTAACTCTTTATTTAAAATTTCTTTCGCAATTCCTAATCTTTCTTTTTCATTTAAATCAAAGAAAGTATTTATTACATAATTTCTTAAAACTCCTTTTATAGCTTGTCCTGGAATATACGGGATGCCATATATATGATGAAGTGTCATTGAAACTTCATAGATAGAAGGATTTCCTAATCCTATTATTAGTTTGTATTCTGGTTTGAATAGTTCTTCTCTTATTAGGTATGAGTTATCTTCTAAGTTTTTTATTGTAGATATATATTTGCTTATAAATTTATAGTATAAATCCCCAAACGAAAATTTGTTAAGGTTTGGAACTTTATCTAATTTTAATTCAATATCTTTTATAGTTTTTTCATCTTCTACTATGAATTTAGCATAAGGATATTTATTTAATTTAAGATTAAAATTTGAAACTTCTGTTTTTTTTAGAATATTGTCTATGTAATTTTTTAAGTATTGGTATTTTTCATATTTTCCCTTTTTCTCTCCGTTTAACACATAAATCTTTTTGGCTACATAACCTTTTTCGTTTTTTTCTAATTTAAAAGAGACTCTGGCATTTTCCTTTAAAAGCTTTTCATTATTAACATCGTTAAAACGAAAGAATATATCTCTATCTATATTTTCTACCTTTATAAAACCAAACCTTTTTTCTTTTATTATTTTTTTTATTACTCCTTCCATCTCTTCACTTTTACTCATTATTTTCTTCCCCTTCTATCTTTCCTTCTGCGAATCTTCTTATCCATGAAAATAATGATAGAACTTCAATAGTTATAGCTTTATAAAGCTTAGATTCTTGTTCTATAACCCATTTTACTAGATCTTCGTCATTGTTTTTCTTTAAATTTTGTTTTAACCAATCATCTATTTGCTTATATATTTCTTTATATGCTTCTTTTGTTGGACTTCCTTCTCCTTTTTTAGAAAAAATAAAGGCTAAAGCTCCTGCTAAACCATTTACTTGAATATATGTAGGTATCTTTTTTACATAAGATTTATAACTTTCTTTGGTTTTTTGACTTTTAGATAAAACACTATTTACGCAATCATAAGCAAACTTAGCTCTATTTAACTCACTCTGTTTCATATTAGATAATTCAGTTGCCATTTTGATTTTCCTCCTAACTATTAAATAAATTTACTTCTATAAATCCTTTTCCTATCGTTTCGTTTCCACCGACTTGAAGGTTTTTAGGAATAGTTTTGAATAGGTTCTGGGCTTCTTTTTCAGAGAAATCAAAATTATCTCCTAATTTTTCTTCTTTTATTTTTTCTCTTTTATCATATGGCACAAATAAAGGTGAGAAAAATGCTATTGAATACATCACAGTTTCAGCTGGTAAGTATTCTTCTGTAAATAAAGCCCCTTGGTCTACTGTTCCTGTTTCGTTGTTTATTTTTATTCTTGTTATAACTTCTGTTGAAAGTTTTACAAAATCTGCAAAATCATCGTCAGAAAGAATTATTAATCTCTCTTTTAAGCTATTTTCATCTATCCCTGTAAGAGATGATAAGATTTGAGCTAATTCTGAAACTTTATTGTCCTTCTCTGCTTCAAATAAATATTCTTCTAAAACAACTTGATTTCCTTGAACTATTAATCTGCTTTCATTTGAAACAATAGCTTTTTCTTCGTTTTTAACTTCGTAATTTTCAGCTTTAAATTCTTTACCATCTATTTTTAATTCACTTTCTAACAAAGCCATTTTTAAATCTTCTTCTAATCTATTTAAAACCTGATAACAAGTTGCATAAGCAAAAACGCCTTTTAAAGATTTAATAGGAAACAGTAAAATCCTTGCATCTGCAAAAGATATTGAACTTGAAAATTGGGTAAAGTCTAATTTTGTTTCAAAGAAATTTTTTATATTTGGGCTTGCATTTGTTCCATCATATCCAAAAATAAGATGTATTTTTATTTCTTCCTTTTCATATCTATTTGCTTTGTTTTCAAAAGCATCTCTTATGCTTCCTTTTAATGTTGAAGCTTCTATTTTAGGAAATCCTGTGTGTCCTTCCCGTTGTATAGGTAAATCAACAATTCCCAAATCATTCCCACTCCCAGCATGAACAGGAGTTATAGCCCTTATAAAAAATGGTGTTGCTGTTTTGAACATAATTATTAACCTCCATATTCTTTTTCTAGGATTTTAGCTATTTCTGAAGTTTCTCTTTTATTTTTTCCAGTAGTTTGAACTAAAAGAGTATAAATTTCATCAGGAACTTTAACTTTTATGACACCAGTTTGATTTTGAGGTTCAATTTCTACAATGAAACCACTTTTATTTGGTTCGTATTCTGCAGAATTTATAATCTTACAAACATAATCATTTCTAAGAAGTCTTCTACCAAAATGTTCAACTTTATCATTTCCATGATGTCGTCCCCAATTTGAATTGTTAACTTTTTGGTTATAATCCAAATTGCATTGCTCTAATTTGATTTCTTGTTTTTCTTTGAATTCTTCCCAAAGGATATCCCCTATTAAAGAAGTAGTTAGTATATTATTCTCATACTCTTCAAAAAGATATTCTATTTGCTGCTGTTCTTGTGGAGATAAATTATTTTTAATTTTTGCCAGTAATGGATTATTTTCTTCTATACCAGTATTTTTTTCTATATATTCGAAAATTTCTGTGAGCTTTTCTATCGCAGATAAATCTAACTTAAAAGGTGCAGGTGGAATTTCAATCAAATATTCTGAACTTTCAAAAAGATAAACTAAAGGTATATTTTTTATATTAGATATAATTGTCATTACTGGAATAAAAGCTTTATATCCACCAGTTATGTTGAGTATTTCACTATAGCCGTAAACTTTATCATAAATATATTTTATTAATTCTTTGTATCCTTTTCTAATTAAATCCCTGTCGTTTATCTGAACATTAAAATAAGGAATGTACCTTATATCTTGAACCTGAAAATCCTTTTCTTCTAAAACTTCTTTTAAGATTTCTCCAACAAAATAACCCTCAAAGGTATCTGATGTAAGTAAATAAACAATAAAGTCTTCATTTGAATACTTTTCTTTTATTTTTTGTAAACTGGTTAGTTCAGCGGAAGCATTTGGAAAGTTTTCTAAAGCATATTTTTTTATTTTTTTAACTAATCCATCTTCTTCTAAATCTTCTTTAAAATCCTGATAGACACTTAACCCTTTTGTGCTTATGGAATATTCAAACTTTTCTGTTTTTGGGAAATTCTCCTTATTTCTTCTATAATTTTCTAATAAGGATGTTCCTACTGTTGTAATTACAGTTTTCAACTTTGGACACCTCCAACTAAGGCTATACCGAATCCTTGATTACTATATTCATCTGATATGCTTTTAAAATGAAATGTGTTTATTATTTTTTCTATTGATTCATTGGTTTTAAACATAAAAATACTTCCTTCTGGAACAGTTTTATATAGTTTTTTAGGCTTCCCTACTTTTAAGTCAAATCCACTTATGCTTCTTGGTTTTTCAATTGATAAAGACACTAATTCTAAATTTAAACCTTTATAATTTCCTTCTTCCATCCAACTGGATATGTAGCCTTTATCAAATATTGCCGGTGTCAAAAGATAAAGTTTGAAATAACCATCTTTAAAAATAGAGTCATTTATTCTTAGACTTTCTTCATAAGGTTTTTCTATTTCTTTATACCATGCGATTTTACTTTCCCCGCCTAATTTTAAGTATCCCTGCTTATTTTTAAATCCTTTATTTTCACAGTTTTCTACTTCAAAATCTACAAAAATACTTGTACCGTTTAATAGACGAAGAAGATTTAGTCTGTATAATTTTCCTTCTTCAACAGTTTTTGAAGTTTTACTTAATCCAATACCTGTTTTAAATTCTGTTGAGATTTTATGGTCTACAGGAACATAATCAAAAACTTCTTCTGCAAGATTTAAATATTTTTTTAATCTTCTCTCTCTAACGAAACAGCTAAACTTCTCAACTTCTTTTTCTGAAACAAGTAATTTTTCTCCTATTTTTAAGTTTGTACAAACTTTCTTGTCAGTTGTTTTTAGTAGCTTTAACTGATTCTTATTTTTTTCTTTATCTTCTTTTTCTTTTGCTAAATCTACTGGGACAGGAAATAAAAGGGTTTTTTCATCTATTAAAGATATAAATTTTATTTTCAAATTATTTTTTAGATTTTCAGCGTGTTTTTGGAAATCTAAATTGTATTGAGATATATATGTTGATACTAAAGCACCATGAAGAGTAACTGGATTTATAAATATATTTGTAGTTGCAAAAGTTTCATTCCCCATATCAAATGGTTTACCATCTCTAAAAAAAAGCATATCAAAGGGTTTTATTACAATTTGCATTTCTATAACTCCCTTTCTATAAATTTCAAAATATTTAAAATTTCAAAAAAGTTATTCATTTTTGTAGAAGTTAATTTTGATAAGTTAGAAATTAATTGTTTCATTTTTTCTTTTAGCTCTTCTTTATTTTTTATCTTGTTAGGATTAGAGCTTCTTCTTAATACCCTTTTTAGCTCAGCTCTAATTAAATCCTTACCGTCTTTTTCAAAAAATATTTTTTCTTCTATAGGAATATTTTTAAAACTTTCCTCTAATTTTGTTATAAAAGAGCTATTGAATTCTTCTTTTTCAACTATACTTCTGTAGATTTCTTGTATATATTCAAGTCTATCCCATTTGTAAATGGCTTTTCTTATGGCACCTGAACGTTTTAAAACGGCTATTCCAAAAGCATTTTTATTTTCATCTAAATTTTTAGCTTCTTCCTCTAATTTACTAGCCCAATCTAAAACAAGGCTTAATGGGTCTTTGTAGTGAGCTATAACTATTCCTGCTGAGAAGGTAAGTTCTTCCTTTAAAGAAAATATGTCCCTTAAAGGCTCAAATACTTGTTTTCTAAAATTTTCTCTAAGTTCTTTTATAACTTCAAACAAATATTCAAGATTTATAAAACCTAAGAAATCATCTCCTCCTGCGTAAACAGTTTTACCTCTTTGTATTCCATCTAATTCACCATTTAAATATTTTCTGGAGTGTTCTGCAAAATTCCTTAATTTTTCTGATAAATCATTGTGAAAATCCTTTAATTTACTCTTATCTTTCAAGTATTCTCCACTCAGCCATTTTCCCATATTATCGCCGTCAAATTTCATAAGGGCATAGTATCTGGATATTGGAATTTCTTCTTTTTTTGCAAATTTATAAATTTCTTGAAGCTGGGTTTTCGCTTCAGATAGTTTACTTTCATCTAATCCTTGGTCTTTGAAATACTTTTTAGTTAAATTTTCATCATAATAGAGTTGTTCATTTAAAAAATTTCCTTGTTTTAAGGAATTTTCATATTCCTCTAACTTTTCATTTAATTTACTTGAAGCTTTGTTCAAAACATTTAAAAATGCAATTTTTGCTGTGGAAGGAAATTCTTCTGTTTTGTTTTTATTGTAAAACCTTTTTATAAAACAAACTCCACAAAGTCCTTCGTTATTCTCAATAAGATAGCTATTTGGAAGTAGCAAAGAGTTTTTAAATGCAAAAGCTGGTTCTGTTCCTCCATTTTTTTTAAATTTTATATTTCTATAAACAATAGCATCTCTTTCTCCACATATTGAACATTTTCTATGATTTTCTTCTGTATCAAATTGTTCAAAGCACCTAACGTTTTTTATGGCTCCTAAATATCTTTCAGCTTCTTTATAAGTATTTTCATAAGAATTATTTTCTATAGGATAAAATAGCCAGTAGATATTGAAGTATTTTGTTATATGGTCATTAAATTTTAATGAAAATTCTTTTTCATTTTTAGGTTCACTTTGATATTTTCCTTTTAGACTTTTATCATTTACTATCTCGTTTTTCCAATAAAGTAAAGTTCTAAATTCAATATTTTTTCCAATTATTTCTAAATTTTCTTCTTCTACATTTTTAAATATTGCAACAAATTTATTTGAAATTGAATAAGCTTTTTCTAAATCTCCACTTGGCATTATAATTTCAGCACCTTTATTTTTTGCTAATTTTACAGCCTCTTTTGTTAGTTCTGATAAGATTTGACTCCCTGCAAATAAATCTCTTGTTTTCCTTGCTTGTGATATGAAGCTTTGAACGGGTGTTATTGTGAAGATGAAAATGTAATTCTTAGCTGCCATTTAAGTTAACCTCTTCTATCTTATTCTCACTTATTAATTGATCTAAGAACTCATTCACTATCGATAAATTAGGGACATTCAACAGCTTACTTTTTGGTTGATTTTTACTTGAAATTTTTATTTTCTCTCCTTGTGGCAATAATTCTTTTTCAAAAAATATTAAAACTGGTTTAAAGTGATTATTAAATTGCAATATTTTTATAAATAAAGGAGAACCACTTCTTTGTTTTTCTTTATTAGAGCCTTCGAGTTTCGCAGACTTTCCATTTAAACTTCTATATCTAAACATCAAAGGAAGTCCAAAAGCTGGTCTTAAAACACTACCAATTTCACCTTTAAGTATAAAATTCTTTATTGTTGAATAATCTGGTTCTTTTCTTTTCCTAAAACTTTGTAAGCTTTCTCCTATTTCATTTAAAACCTCTCCCCAAGAAGTAAAAGAATTTCTATAGATAAATAATTGAAAATTACATAAGTTTATATAGCTTTTTTTATTTATTTTATTTGGTAAGAATTCTCTTAGGTTGTTTTTGAATTCGCTTTCTAGATTGATTATAAAATCCAAATTTGCTTTTGAGATTAAATCTTTATTATCTTCTATGTTTATTATTCTAAAATTTCCTGCACCTCTTCTGCTTCTACTTCCTACTGCTCCTAAATAAGTTAATATCCAAAATGCAGATAAGACATCTCTAATATATTTTTCTTTTTGAAATATAAAAGTTAGCTCAAATTTGGTTCCCGGTTTGAAATATTCTTTGTTCTTGTTATTTCCTAAAAACATAGAATAAAAAAGATAATTAATTCCCTTTGTGTCAAACTTTCGTAAAGTTAGGTTATTATCTTTTAATTCTTTAATAATTTTTGCTTTTATCCTGAAACTACTCTTCTTATCAGTGCTTCCAAATATTTCTTTTTCTTTTTCTTTTAGTTCTTTTAAAGGCAGTTCAGGATGTAAAGCTCTCCACCAAAAGCGAAGCATTCCTTTAAACTCTGATGGTCTAAGTTCTAAGGTTTTCCCGTCTCCACCATACATAAACATAGGAGTTGTAATTTCGCACTCAAATGTAATTTTTTCCATATTAACCCCTAAAACAATTTAATTCATTTAAAACGGACTTGATATATTGTATGTTTCAAACACTTTTTCATATTTCTTTATATAAATCAATTTTTATAATTCTATTTCCTCTAATTCAATATTTTTTCCTATATAATCAATATTTATTCCACCTTTATACTCTTCGGGTATTTTTAGTTTTACTTCTTCTGGTAAGTTCCTAAAACCAAATTCTTCATCAAAAATTTTGATAGCTACAGATTTATTAATTAAATCCTCTGATGGTTCTAATTCTATTTCTCTTTTCTCTTTATTATAGAAAAGAATAAAGTTCTCTCCTCTGTAAACTGTTTTTTCTTCCCCAGCCACTAACGGCTGTTCTTTTAACCTTTCAGGTGGAAGTTCTATAATTGTATCTTCAAATGTTTTCTTTAAATCCTCAAAATATCCAAAGATATTAACTTTGTATTCTGCCACATCTTCCACTTCATCCTGTTTGAACAAGTTTTGTATGTAATTTCCCTCTTCCAAAATTGTTAAACCCCTTTTTTCTTGTGGTATTTCTGCTCCTTCATCTAATACTTTTAATAAAACATCAACGTCTTCATCAGATAGTTTTCCTATATATACAGCTTTTTTTATCTGTTCCAAAGGAATGTAAAACTCATTCCATGTTTCTACCATATACGGAAGATCATTAAGATTAAAGATAAAATCATCCTTAGTAGCAAAATCAACAAAATCAGAAACTTTATAAACAGAATAAAGGTTTTGTTTGCTACCTTCTAACTCCCCATTTACCATAAAAAATATAGGAATACCTCTATCTGAAATAAAATAATAAACTTCTCCAAATTCTAAATCTGGTTTTTCAATTTTTTCTTCTTTTTTTATGTTTTTTTGGAATTCATTAAATTTCTTTTTAATTTTTTCTTTATCAACTTCAGGTAAATTTTCTATTTCTGGTAGTGGATTTTTTTTCTGTTCTTTATACATTTCATAAACATTTTCTAAATATCTCATTACAATTACCTCGTTTTTTTGTTTGTCTGAATTAATTAACGAAACTTATCACAGATTTCTGACATCAAATATTCCTGAACAAAATAACTAAACCCTTCCAGTGAAAATCCCTTTTCTTTAACAAAATCAGTTAAGAAACTTTTTAGCCTGCTTTTTCTCTTATAAGCTGCGTCATCTGAAATCTCTTTATCAAAAAAACTTTTATCATCAAAGAACATATAACAAAGTGTTCTTTTTTCTGATTCTGAAAATTCTTTTTCTATAATTTCTGCTATTTCTTTTGCTTCTATTATTACTAATGGACTAATTTTTTCATCTATGCTTACTTCTTCTATTACTTTACCTTCTTCATCTTTTTTTTCTATAGGCTTATGTTTTTCTTGATTTTCCTCTGTATAATATTTTTTCAAAATTTCTCTTTGTTTTGTTCTTAAAAAGTTGTGAATAGTTTTATATATATAAGAAACAATATTTGTTGTTTCGTCTTCTATTTTTTCTTTTATTGTTGGATTTAATGAAAAGTTTTGTTTGAATAGTATTTTTGATAAAAAATCATTAAAAACATCTGCAGGATCATCATATTTTTTTAATAAATCATACTTATTAAATTCTTTTAAAAATATTCTGAATAGTATTTCATATCCATCTATACTGTCTGGATTATGGGGGTCTAACAAAAATTCAATAATGTGATCAAATGGAGAGTTTTTATCTTGCATATTATCCCTCGATTTCTTTTAATATTTTATTTATATAGTCTTTATCACAATTAGCACATTTTTTGATAAGTTCGTAGTTTTTACTTAGTTCACAAATATTAAAAACTTTTTCTTTACTTGGAAAAGAATTTATGTCTTTTAGGTATTTAAAAATGGAAATAGGAATTGGAATTTCTTTTTTTGTTATTTTATTTACTTTTCCTTTACTTCTTCTGATTACAGTTTTTTCAAATATAAATGAATCATTTTCAATTTTTTTAATAAAACATTTATTAGTTTCAAATTTACAATAGGATATTTTAAATTCTGTCTTTTTTAATACAGAATTATATTCCCTATCTGTAGATAATGCTATGACATTTACTTGAGGAAGGTCAATATTCGTAATAACGATAGGTCTGTATTTCATTTTTTTTGTTTCTGTAAGCAGTTTAGACCTACTTCCTGTTAGTAAAACCTTTTCTTTTGAAACTACAAACAAAGCACAGACATTTACAACATACAATTCTCCAACATTAACATCTATATTCAAAAGATTTAAAAAATTTTTTAACTCTGCTTGTAATTTATTACTTTTTTGGTGTTCTTTTTCAAATTTTTCCCGGAATTTTGAAAGTTTTTTATTTTGTTCTTTGAGCTGTTTGAGTTCTTTTTGAAGTTTTTTATTTTCTTCTTCAAGCTGGAAAATTTCTTTTTTTAGTTTATTGTAAATAAACGCTTCTAATAATATTCTTATCATATTGCTTTCTCCACCCAGAGTTTAATAATTAATTTATCATATTTTCTATATTTAATATATTTTTTATGTCGCCAAAAATTTTATTTGTCAGAAAAATACAAAATAATTCGTTTATATATCTCTAAAATAATAAAAATGAGGTGATAGTTATGAAAAAGAAAAAAATCCAAAAGAACAAAGTTTGTGTTAATGCAAATAAGTCTATGGCAAACAAACACGCTATAAAAACGTTAGGAAGGGCAAGGGTCTTTAAAAATAGAAAAAAAGAAAAACCACCTAAGAAGATAAAAAATATAGATGAATTTATGTCTTGACTGTTTTTTAATCTTCCCATAATCTTTTAGGAACTTGTTTCATTTTTTCTAAGTTTTCAACTTTATTCTTCATAATTATTAATTCATTATTAATTTGATTATATCTTTGACTAAGTTCGTTGTATTTTTCTTCTAACTCTTGATACTTGTATTCTATCATTTCATATTTATCTTGAAGATTTTCTATTCTTTTCAAAACTTCGTTTATCTCTTCTATTTTACTATCGCATGCAAACAAAATTATAGTTGACATAAAAACCATGGAAATAATTGCTAATTTTCTCATTTTTACCCCCTATTAAATTTTTTAAATATTTTCCTAAGAATTTCATAACTTCCAAATAAAAACATCGCTGTTGAAGTATAAGTTTTAAGAGAGAGGACAAAAAGATTTATTATTAATATTGAGTACTTAGGAATGGAGGGCATATTTTTTAGAGAGTAGAGGTTTAATGTATCAATATACTCTAATCTTTCATAAAATTTAAAATAAGGACAAGCATGCTTTATATTCTTGATTGCATCTTCATAAATTCTATTATCTATAAAAGGAACATAGTCTTTATGAAAAGACATCATATCAAATATATTTAATCCTAAAGATATTAAAAATAAGGTAAAAGAAAAAGTTGACAATAAAATTAAAATTTTTAAAAATGCTAAAAGATTATCTTTAATTTCATTTTGCAAAAATTTAATATTTAACATTTCTACAAAAAAAGGAAATATTAAAGGTGCAATTATTAGGGTCAAAGTTAAAGGAAAAGTTACTATAAAAAAATGACTTAATAATAAAAAGCTCATAATTAGCCCGAATACTATAGAACTGACTGTAATTAGGAAATTTCCTTTTAGAAAATGTCTGGTTTTTCCTTTTTCTTTTAATATTGTTTCTAACCAATAAATCTTTTTTAATCTTAAGAAAAAATAGATAGAATAACCAATTGGTATAGCTGAAAATATAATCAAAAAAAGTAATGAAAAACATTCAAAATTTGTGGTTAATTTTATAAAAAACAAACTGTAAAATAAAATAATTAAAACAATATAAATTATAAATTTATCAATTTTTTTATTTTCTTTTTTAATCTCTTTCATTCGACCCCCTCTCTTCCACTTATAAATTATCATATTCAAATAATTCCTTTTCAAGTTTTTCAAAAATTTTATCTTCTATATCTAATATCTCTTCCACAGTAGATACTAATATAGGTCCACATTTTTTCTTATGTTCTTTGCAAAAGTTTTTTATTCCTTTTTTTAGTAATTTCTTTCCTACTACTTTTACTATTGGAACCATTGAAACTATTAAAGGATTTGCTTTGGCAGGAGTTATAGTTAAAGATAAAGCTATTAAGAAAGATAAAGTTATTTTTTTCATTTGTTTTTACCTCCTGAAATTTATTATTTAATTAATAAAACAGAAAATTTGATAAAAATCTGACTATTTATTTTATTTGCAGAGTTTTTTCATCTTTTTGGAGATTTTTGAAAATTTGGAAAAAAGCTTAGCATTTTTGGATATATCAATTTTTCTGTATTCATATAAAGCAATTGAAGAAAAACCTTTTTTCTTTACTTTGTACAATTTTACAAATGGTTTTCCATTGTTAGGAATAAGTTTAAAAATCTCCCCTCTGTAAATATCTTTTTCAACAAATTTTCTTATTGTTTTATATTTTTTCTCATCTGGATATTTTATTTCTAATTTCTTTAAATTATGTAGTATCCATGACTTAGACATTTGTTTTCCATTTAATGTATTTTTTAGAGAAGATCCGTTATATTTAGCTTCTATAATCAGTACATCGTATATTCCTTTTGAATTTTTTTTATAAAAAATTGCGTCAATTCCATTTCTTCTTAGGTTATGTGTTCCTTTTAAATATTTCCATCCAGAGCTTGTGTAGAAATAAATAGCAAATATTTCTGTAATCTCACCGTTTATTGCATTTTCTGAACTACAAACTGTCTTTTTTATAACTTTTTTTGTTTTATAAGAAGAAATACCTTTTTTAACAATTTTTACAATTTTAGGAACTTTTAACATATAAAATGCATATGAGTTATTTATGAATAAGGTGAGAGTTAAAAACATAAAAAATAAATTTTTCTTCATTTGTTTCCTCCATTTGTTGTTTTGTTTAAATAAACGAGAGAGACACAGTTTTTCTGACAGGTTGAAACTACGTGTAAAAAATGTCAGAAATTAATAAAAAACTCTGTTTAATTTTATAAACATTAGGAGGGAGGTATGATTAATTTGTTTTTAATAACTTCCAAAACCAAAATAGATTTAAAGTCTAAAAATATGATAATTAGCAACAAATCTGATAAAAAAGAAATTCCAGTTTCAAAAATTAATAATATTTTCTTATTTAACAAAAACAGAATTCCGAATGCCGTTTTAGACAAAACAAAAAATATTTCTGTTTATTCTATAAATAATCATGGACATATCAGATTTCTTAAATATCCCAAAAGAAAATACAAAAATTTTAAAAATCAAGAAAATATTGCCAGATATATACTTAAAATAAACTATTATCAAATAAAAGCATACATAAAAAATATGCCTTCTTATGACAGAGAAATTTACAGAGAAAATCCTTTATTAGAACAAGTTAGTCAATTAATAGACTTAAATATAGATAAATTAAAAATTTCTGATATTCATTTAATTTTAAACAGATTGCATTTTAGTATCCTGTATATTTCTCAAAGAGTAAAAAGAAAATATGAAAATAACTCACCGGAAAACATAACAATCAATCTTTTTCATTCTTTATATATATCTTATTTAACAACTTTCTTAACAAAAAACGGAATAAATCCACATCAGAAAGTTATTGAATATAAAAACGGATATCCTGATGTTTCAAGGCTGATTTTCAATCTTTTAAAAATCCATTCTACTATTTTGGCTATAAAAACATTTGACAATTTAATAATTCCAAGAAAAGATTTCTTATTTGGAAAAATAAAAGAAACAGGAATACTAATGATTGCAAAAATCTTCACAGAAAATTTTATCCATAATCCTAAAATGCAACTTAAGTTTAATTCCTTTTGGGAGGGAATGAAAAAAATTGAGGAGGGAAAATTATCAGTATGGGAAATTTAAAAAATCTTTACTTTTTTTCTCAAGATATAGTTTTAAAAAGACAATCTAATCAATTAGCAGTTTATAAAGATGGCAAAAAACATTCTGCATTTCCTTTATCAACTTTTAATTCTATTTTTATTTATGGAAAAGTAGAAATCAAAGCCTCACTTATTAATTTTTTATTGGACAATGGAAAATATATAGTATTTCTTAACTCAAAAGGAATTTACAGAGGTTTTTTATTTAACAGATATACTCAAAGCAATAATAGCAAAAGGTTGAGACAGTATGAAATCTATTTTTCAAAAGAAGAGAAATTAAATTTTGCCAAACAACTAATTTTTACCAAAATATCGAAGATTGAGAGCATTTTTAATTTAAATTTAAAAAATAAAAAGATTGCTTTTAAGAAAGCAAAAAGTTTTGATACTTTATTAGGTATAGAAGGAGCGGCTTCTACTCTGATGTTTGATAAATTTAAACATCTTTTAGTAGAACTAAAAATTAATTTCGAAGGCAGAAGCTATAAACCTCCAAAAGATGAAATTAATGCTTTATTAAGTAGTTTTTACACAGCATTTCACAATAGACTAATTCCAGAAATTTATATGGAAGGATTAGATCCATTTCTTGGGTTATTACATGTGAAAAGAGGAACTCATCATGCGTTAGTTTCTGATTTTATGGAAATAATTAGACCAGATATCACTTTTCTTGTTTACCAATTTTTAAAAGAACACCCCATTAATGAATTAAATTTTGAAAAGTATAAAGAAGGGTTTTATTTGTCTTTTGAAAGTTTAAAAGTAATTCATACTTGGTTAGTTTCAAATCATATGGAAAAGCACATAAAATTTGTTAAATCTTATATAGAAAATTCTTTTTGTATCTAAAAATCTACTTTTTATTTTGATTTTTATTTTTCAACTAATATCGCAACTACCACTATCTTGAATATATAAAATAATTAAGTAAGATTATTAATTAAAATAAAAATTGGGGGAATTTTATGGATAGATTTTTAAAAAAAATAGAAAGTTTAGATGGAAAAAATTTTGGAGCTATAAAAAGTTTAAAAGGGAAATACAATTTTCCAAACTTTGACTTAAACTTTTTAAGGATATAAGGAAGTCCCGGAGCAAATCCTGCTTCAATAGCCGAAGTTATATTGAATAACAAATACGCTAAATTTCCTGAAAAATATTTTAATAATGAACTATCAAAAGAAGCATTAAGCGATTTTTTGATAAGAAGATTTAATAAAGGGATACAAAAATTTGCAAAGCAAAACAGAGGAGCAGAAGGTTCAGGTTCTTTTCATACAGTAGAATTATCCCAAATTATAGCAAAACGAGACTCTGTAATAATAGACGGTTCTAACATCATTTTAAGATTTATATTTAGCTTTCCATCAAAAGTAGGTAGGGGAGGCATTTTTGATGCACAAGAAACAAAAAATATGGTTGATGAACTGTTAAAAATAGTAGATTACACATTTTTTTATGAAAAATATCCCAAAAATTATAAAAATTTATTAGAAGAATTTGACTCAATTCTTCACGATAGAGAAAAAATAAAAAAAGAAATGAAAAAAAATGGATGGATTGTATTTATTCCAAACGGATCAATCCTGCCAAGAAGAAGCGGTATAGATGACATGCCATTACAAGATGCTTTACCTTTTTACTCTCCGAAAGAATTAGAAGTAGAAATAGATTTAGGAAACAAAAAAATAAAAGGAATGGCTCTAAAAGAAGGTGTATCTGTTATAACAGGTGGAGGTTTTCACGGCAAATCCACTTTATTAAAAGCGATTATGCAAGGTATTTATGCTCATATTCCCGGTGATGGTAGAGAAAGGATAATAACCAGAGAAGATGCGGTTATTATTAAAAGTGAAGAAGGTAGAAGTATAAGAAATGTTGATATTTCCTCTTTCATCAGAGATTTGCCACAAGGAAAAGACACAACGAATTTTACAACCAATAACGCAAGTGGAAGCACATCACAAGCTTCTAATATAGTTGAAATGTTAGAAGCAGGTTCAAAATTATTACTTTTTGATGAAGATACTTGTGCTACAAACTTTTTAGTTAGAGATGAGCTTATTCAATCAGTGATTCCTTCTGATAAAGAACCAATAAAACCTCTATACAATGCGGCAAGAACTTTATGGGAAAATTATGGAATATCATCAATTTTAGTCATCGGCGGTTTAGGTATATTTCTGAAAAAAGCAGATACAATTTTATTGATGGATGAATACAAATGCAAAGATATTACAAAAACTGTAAGAGAAAAAATAGGATTTGAAGGAAGTGAAAATTTCGTGTTATCACTTCCAAGAAACAGAATTTTAGAAAAAGATAATTTTGACCCTTCTTTTTATAATGAACGATTAAAAAAGAAAATCTCTAAAAGGATAAAGCCTTTAAGAGGAGATAAAAATAAACTTGAATATGGAAATGAAATAATTGATTTATCTGCTATGGAACAATTAGCAGAAGCTCCTCAAACACAAGCTATCGGCTATATATTATACGAATTACATAAAATGTTAAAAGAAAAAGAGTATTCTGTAAGAGAGAGTGTTGATTCTCTATATGAAAAAATTGAAAAAGAAGGACTTGATGTTATTAAAAATGAATATAGAGGAACTATATCCTTACCAAGAAAATATGAAGTTATTGCCGCAATTAATAGAATTAGGTCTTTGAAAATAAAAAATTAAAGGAGGGTTTAAAGCTATGGCTTCTAACTATATTATAAGTGTGGGGACTTCTATATTTGGTAATATAAAAAGGTATTTTAAGGATTTGGTAAATGAAGAAGAAATAAATGAATTTAAAAATTTAGAAATAAAAAATGAAGAAGAAATAGAAAACAAAGCAAAGAAATTATTTGAAAAAATTAAAAATCATGTAAGTCTGAAAAACATTAAAGAATTATCAGCAGAACTCAATGGAATTGACAGCCTTTCTCCACCAATTGACAATGAAAATGATAAATTATTTTTATTCTCAACGAACACTCCAGATGGAATTGGAGCAGCTTATCTTAACAAGTTTATTTTTGAAGAAAAGTTAAATATACCATCAGAAAACATAGAGATAATAAAGATAAAAGGAACAGATGTAAAAAGTAGATACAATATTTTTAAAACTCAAGGAATTCCGAATATCTTTAATAATGTGGCTAAAATAAAAGAAATTTCTGATTCTGAAGATAGAGACTTACATATTAATGTTTCTGGGGGATTCAAACCAATTAGCACTATGTTAACGGTTGCAGGATTACTTTTGAATATAGAAGTGCAGTATATTTATGAAAAAGGAGATTTGATAAGAATCCCAAAATTTCCAATAGGAATAAACTGGGAAAATTTAGATAGCGAAACAATTTTTATTTTTAAAAAAGTTTTTGAACAAGAACCTTTACATCCTAATGAAATAGAACTAATAAAAAACGATAATATGTTAAAAATTTTAACTCTGGTAGAAAAAGATAAATATAAAATTTCAGAATTAGGAAAAGTTGTATATAGAACTTTGGTGAACGAACTATTCTTTTCTGAAGATAGCGATATTTTTGTTTTAAGAAGGGATAGTTTTGAAAAATTTGTAGAAAATATTTTAGATAAAAATAAAAATAATTACCTTATAGCTATTTTTGATTTAGATAAATTTAAAAATATCAATGATAGTTATGGACATGATGTTGGAGATGAGGCTCTTAAAACTTTTGCAAAAACAATAGATTCAATTGATTATGAGTATAAGATGTTTGGAAGAATTGGTGGTGATGAATTTATGGGGATTTTCTGGAATTTAAAAGATAAGGAAGATGGAGAAAAAATAGTAAAAGAGATACAGGAAAAAGTAAAAAATGCAACTTTATACGGAAATAGATTAGATAACAAAAAATCAGAGGAAATATCTTTATCTACTACAATTGGTGCATATTTCTTTAATACTAATGAAATGAAGGATATTAATTTTGAGGATTTAAAGAAAATAGTTGATACGGAACTTATGAAATTGAAAAAAGAAAATAGAAGAGGAGAGTATATCCTATTGTGAAAAATGAACAATTTTTATAAAAATTTTAAATAAGGTTTTAATCATTTTATTCTCTTTTAATTCACCTTCTTCAATTCCTTTTGCCATTCCATCTTTATAAAGAGGGTGTTTTTTCATTGTTTCCCTGTCTATTGTTAACGATATCTTGTCTTCCTCCTTTTTGAACTTTTCCATTAATTTAGGTCGATACTACTTATTTTGAATTTATTAAAAGGAAGTAAGTCAAGTCGCAATGCCCTTAAATCAGCGGGACAATACAATATTAGAAGTATCCTTTATAAAAATAACAAATGGGTAGGTCGCAATGCCCTTAAATCGTCGGGACAATTCAATTATAAAAACTGTAATATAGCTACTTCTTTTTATTTAGGTCGCAATGCCCTTAAATCGTCGGGACAATTCAATAAATCAGTTTCATAAACGCAGACACCTTTGTGGGTCGCAATGCCCTTAAATCGTCGGGACAATTCAATAAGGTCTGGATCTAATAGAAATATGGGATGAGATATATAGTCGCAATGCCCTTAAATCGTCGGGACAATTCAATCCATCAGGAGGGACATCGCAATTCCGCAGGCGGATGCTGTTGTCGTCGCAATGCCCTTAAATCGTCGGGACAATTCAATAAAGCTTATTTTATGCGGTTTTGCTGGCAGTTTCTTCAAAAAATTTTCAATTTTAGAAACCACCAGAAAACGCTCTTATTAAGATTTTACAGCGACTCCACATATTTCTTCAATTTTCTACAAAATTCGGTTAATGAAAATTAACCAATCATTAGAAAAGCCTTTACTTTTCAAAAAGTTAGCTAAAAGTTTAGTTAGGTTTACTTAAATTTTTTGTAGAAAATTTCATATTCAATTGCCAAGTATCCAACACCGATAAATCCTTAACTTGAGGATTAATCACTTATTTTTAGTTTAACGTAAAAAATTATTAGGTGCAAGTTTTAATTAAAATTTTAGAGAGTATAAAAGAAAAAATTTGAAAAACTAAGATACATTTAGATAAATACTTTTTAGAATAGTTTCTATTATTTTTTAAGTTTTTAGAACATTTAAGTAAAAATAAAATTTTGTGATATATGAGATAAACAAAATGGATTAATAACATTTTAAATTATAAATTCTAAAGAAATAAATGAAAAATATACTATACTTATGACAAATATTTTTTATATTGATAATAAACTTCATCAATAGCTTCTATAATATCTTTTTTAAAATCTTCTCTATTTATCTTTTCATCAATTTCTAAAAATACTTTATCTATCACGACTCCTACAGAAATTCCCACCACAGCTCCAACTGTTGCTCCAACTGCAACCCCAATAGGTCCTCCTATTGCTCCAACAGCACCGCCAACAGTCCCACCGATTACAGCTGACACAGTCTTAGATGTTCCTTTTTTAAGAACTTGCTTTAAAGCAATAGATGCCAATTTAAAAGTTCCTTTTGAGACAATTTTCTGAACGATTATATAAACTACAATTGCTGATACCCCCGCACCCATACCAGAACCAAGCATTCTATTTTTAAATGTTATTATTTCTTCTGGATACTCTAAAGTAAAAATATCTTTATCTGTTATTTCTTTAATAATTTTTATTCCCATTTTAAAAGAATCTGAATTATCTAAATTTAGTTTGTTTCTTTCTATAATTTTATTTACTTCTTGTTGATATTCATTTTTTATTAAGGCAAATTCGTCATCAACTTCTCTAAACGCTTGCTCCAAATTTTTGAAAGGATCATTTTTTATAAGATATTCTTCACACTTTTTCCGAATGTATTCCTCTCCATTACCTGATAATAATTTTGCGATTCTTGCATATTCTCCAAATAAACTGTAGTACCAATCTAAAAATGGATCTACATTATCCTTTAACTTAGAAAAAGATACATCCAATTCTTTATTTAATTTTCTTTTTGCTTCTTTACTAAATTTGGATAAATATTCATGTTTAACTTTTTCAATTTCTTCATAAGTTCCTGGCTTTACATAAACAGTTCCATACTTTTCTACTTCAATTATTTTTAATGATACATCTTTCAAAATAGGATAGAAAATACCTTTTTTATTAGAGCTATCTATACCTAAACTTTTAGATTTTTCTGAAAGAAAACTTTCTGCATAATAAACAAAAGGTATGTAAATAAATAAAACGAAGATTGTTACCATAAAAGATGTTGTAACGATTTTAGAAAAAGGTATTTTTGTGTTTAAATCTTGATTTATATCTACTGGTAAAAATATTCTTTTGAATTCTTTAAAATCAATTAAAAATGCAAATAAATATAAGAAAAAGTGAATGTAAGGAAATACATCTATAAAGGCAAGAAATATAAATGAAAAATCTGAAAATGTTTGCTGCATATATAATATCCATGCTCTTTTCAGAACAATTAGACCAGCTAATTCACGAATTAAATAACTATCTCCTACATCTTGAATTTTATTTTCTTCCATTTTCAATATATGTTGAAAGGAATCATTTTGTTCAGGAGGAAAAATTAAGAATGAAGAAACCATTAAAACAAAGTAAACAAAAACAACCATAAATAACACTGATATTTTAAAACTATAAACATCCGAAGCAAAACTTTTTATTTCACTTTTTGTGTTTGTTTTTACTAAAATAAATAAGACTGAAAGCAGAAAAGAGAATAAAAGCAATATTCCCCATTCAAAACTATTAAAAAGTTTTAAATCTAATAAAAACATCCAGTTAAAAATCGGGAACCATGTAACTATAAGGAGTGTTGATAAAATTCTTTTAGAAAAAATCGAGTAGAGAATTCCATTTTTCTTAAAAATATGCAATTTTTGAACTTTCTTAGTAGTAAGCCATAATAACGAATATAAAATCATAGGAATGGATACTATTAAAACTAAAAGAATATCAACAAGTAAATTAAATCTACCAAACAGATTTGAAGATAAATATAATAAAATCAAAGAACTTATTATAAGAATAGATTTTTTTAGTTGTATGGGAATTTTTAACTCTTCTAAAATTTGCATTGGGCTCCTCCATTTAACTTTTAGTTTTTATACTTTTAATAACGTTTTTTATTTTTAATTTCTGACCTAATCAGTTCCTATTAATTCAAACATCGTTGTCATAAATTATCAAAATTGGACGTTAATAAGTTTAAATAACAAGACGAGGTGAAATATAATGAAAGATCTAAAACTTAGAATTTTGAAATCAATTTTGGTAAACATTCCATTAAAAATTCCAACTGAAGCTCCTTGCCCGAAGTGTAAAAGTCCTGTTTTTATTGTGACATTGTTCAAAAAAAGATATATCTTATGTTCTAATGTTTTTTGTGATTATATTGAAGAAATGGATTCTTTCGATTTTGAAGATTATCCCTGATCTTTTTCTAAAATCTCTGCCCAAAAGTTTTCTAATTTATTTTTTATATTTTTGTTATGAACAAACTTTTCTGTAAAAATTTTTGAAATTATCAATTTTCCGTCTCTATTTAACTCTCCTGTATTTGAATTAAAAAAAGAATAAGATAATAAGTCTTGATATGTATATAAACCATACAAAGTAGTCGAAACTCTAAATTGAGAAAATATAGCTTTCAAAAAAGCTGGATATAATTCATCATTTTTTTCACAAAAAAGACTATGACTTTTAAAAGGATTAATTCCTTCATTATTAAACCACCCGTGAAGATAACAAAAAACAAGTGAATGAAAGAAATTAATTGTTATATTTTCTGGCTTGGTAGAATTATACATTCTAACGAAAACAGGAAAAACGTATTGAATAGCCGATGAAAATTCATTTAAATTTATCTGATTAGAAAATCTAAGATCTTTTAATTTTTTTGCATAAGAAAAACTATTATAAATACTATTTAAATGGTGAGAACTATATAAATTACTTCTCTTTCCATTTCTTTTTCGGAAAGAATTTATAGAACCCATTTCTCTTTCTATTATCAACTTTGAAGTTTCAAAAGGATTTTTAAAATTGAAAGGCTTGGTTCTCTTTTTCCAAAGATAGATATTTTTTATATGTCCCATTTTGTCAATTGAAAAAATGTTGATTCTTTTAGAATTCAAGTAATCTATAAAATTCTTATTTAAACTCTGATTATTCAACAAGAAGATATTTTCAATGTTAGTCAACTTTATTTTTGACTCTTTGTTCCTATTATAAGAGATTATTTCATTTCTACTATCTGACGGTTTTATTTTTGATGAAATCACAAAAATATTTGCCATAAATTATTCCTCAATAGGTCTAACAGTAACAAATTCATCCCTGTTTGAATTTAATATATCTTGAACAATGTTTGCCGTTTCTTCGTTTATATAACTAGTATCTGAATTTAGCAAAGAAGTTAATATTGTTTCTATATGCTCTGTTTTTCCAGTTTCAATGAGTTTATCAATCATTTTAAATGTTTTTTCAATTTTCATAAGATTTTCTGTTTCCTTTTTATCTATTTGCTTTAAAATAATTCTTTCTGCGGATTCCATTCTAATTTTAGTTTCTTCAAAACTTTTTTCTATAGCTTTTCTTTTAGTTTCTTCTTGTTCTACAATCGTTTTATAGTTTGTTATACTTTCTACTGCTCTTATGACATCTTCAGGTGGGAGTTTTTCTATTAATTTATTTCCTAATGATACTAATCCCTGAAAATTATTAGATTTTTTTAATTTCATTATCATTACCTCCTGAGATTTATTTAAATATAAAAAACGACTTTGATTGCCAATTTCTGACATTTAGATTTCAATTATCTCTTTTTCTAAAATTGATTCATCTTCTAAAAGTTTATCAACACTAAACATAGCCAAATATTCTAAATCTTTTTCTGAAATCACAGGTGCTCGTAAGAGAGTTTCAAATAGGTTTAAAAAAATAGAAACTAATTTTGGATTCTCTATATGTTTATCAATTTCTTCTAATAACAAATCAAGTTTTTTATTTTTTTCTTTTAATCTTTTATCAAAAATTTGGTTAATTAAATTTTCTCTTTTTTCTACAAAAGTCTTTAAGGTCTGAATATCTTTGTCTATTTTTAGCCTTTTGGTTCTTTCAATTTTTTCTGTTGTTTTTAATTCAATATACTTCTCCAATACCAAAAGATAGGAATCAAAAATGTTCCATGGACTAAATATTTTAGGCTTTAAGACTTTCACCATTTTTGCTTTCCTTTAAATTTTCTTCCAAAGGTTTATCTATTAAACTTTTTAATGTTCTTGCAAATTCCATTACTACTTCCAATTTATTTTCTATTTGGATCTTATCAGTATTTAGAGAAACTAACTCTTCTAATTCATTTAATAAAAGGTTAAATCTGTTTCTTATTTTCTGTACATTTTTTATATAGTTCTTGATTACTCTTCTTTTTTTATCAGTTTCCAAAATATACATATTAATGTTTGCAATTTCCTTTTCTACTTCTTTTTCATATTCCTTTATTTTTGTTAAATGTTTTTCAGCAGTAAAATTCGCTCCAATTCCTACTATCGCTATAACAGGTGCAGCAGCAATTCCTCCTAATACAGCAATTCCTCCAGTCATACCTAAACCACCTGCAGCGAGGGAACCTCCCCCAAAGTACGCTAATAATGCATTTGTATAAGCTACTCCTGAAAGAGAACCTATAGCCGTTCCAGTTGAGGCAGTTCCAAATGTTGTGGCAAATGCAACAGCTCCTCCTAAAGATAATGCACCCGCTGTTCCTGAAGTTCCGACTGTAGCTAAAACATCTTTTGTAGCATTTAAATTTTCTCTTTGTATGGATATTTCTGTTATTTCTGTATCTGCATTTCTTATTAAAGAAGCCAAATCAGTACCTTTTTTAAAATGAACTTGTTTTTTTATTAATGAGAAAACTTGTTCTAACTTCTTAAAATCTTTGTTATAGACTTCTAAATAAATATTATCTAACGCTGATACAACCTTAATAAATTCTTCATAAGCTCTCTCTGATTCCTTGTTTTTAACTTTTATTCTTTTTTCTAATTTCTTTAAAATCGTATCTGCTTTCTTTTTCTTTCCATACGCTCTTACTCCATTATATCCACCTGTTGTTAAACCTGTCGCTAAAATTACTCCTCCGATAATTACTGGAATCATGTTCTTTACCTCCTAAAAGTTTATTTATTTAAATAAACGAAATAAGGTAAAAATTTCTGACATTAAAATTTAACTTTAGCTTTCTGATGTTAACTGTTGCAGATATTTTGATATTAGTTCAGCAGTTTTATACTCTTTATTCTTTACAGCTTCCACAAGAAGTGTTGTAAGGATTTCAATAATTTCTTCTTTATCTTCTCTACACTCTTCTTTTTCTTCTTCATCTTTTTCCATCTCTTTTAAAGAATTTATGACTTCATATATAGTTTTCAGTTCATCATAGGGAACATCTACAGGAACACGAGGAATGCAAGGCTTTTCAGGTAGGAGTGGGTCTGTTTTTTGGATAGAATTTAACAACATTTTCGCTCCTGCACCAGCTCCTAAGATTGCAAGTATTTCTGGGATAAAAGGTAAAACAGGTAATATTGGTAACATTTTTCTTACCTCCTAAAAGTTTTTATATTAATAAAAACGTTTTTAATCTTAAAATCTGACATTTTTAGATAAAGATATCGTGGATAGGAAGGTAATCGATATTACTGCCAGTTCTAATTATCTTTTTATAGCTGTTTTCTGATAATGGGTAAAAATAAACTAAATCCTCTTTTTCATTTATAATTTTTGAAATTTCTCTTTTTAAATAATTCTTTTCTTTTTCTGTTAGTTTGCATTCAAAAACACTGTATTGAGTTCTAATCCCAAATTTGAGTAATTCCCTGATAATTCTGTTTCTTCTTTTATCATCGCAAATATCATAACAAACCATATAAATTTTCCTCATTTCTTCACCTCACAATATGTTTAAAGAAGTTAATTTACCAATACGCTCTATATTTTTATATTTTTCATCTTCAAGTGGAAATGCGTAGACCCTATCTGTTTCTAAGTTCATTAACTCCTCTATATCAGAGATCATTTTTTTTAATTTGACATAAGTTGTTTCAACTTCAAAGATACTGTACTGAACTCTAATTCCCCTTTTCTCTAAATACTTGCTAATTTTAGCTAAATCTTTTGGATCTGAAATGTCATAACAAACTACAAATTTCATCAAACCGTACCTCCTTTTAATTCGTTTATGAAATTTTTAGCTTGCTCATAATGTCTTTCATCTAAGTAATATTCTATGGATTTGATTAATGCAAATACGACTGCAGCATCATCCGTATAACCAACTCCGAAGATGGTATCTGGTATAGTATCAAGTGGAGAAATAAAATAAACAATCGTCCCTATAATTTGAGCTTTAATCCACAAAGGTGTTTCAGGATCTTTTAAACAGAAATACAAAGCAACTACATCTTCAACAAAAGGAACCTTTTCTAATGTTTCTATAATTTTTGTTTTAAAATCTTTATCTTTTATTGCTTGCATCTTTGTAACCTCCTTATTTTCGAATTTAATTTTATTAACGAAGAAAATTTTCCTTTTATGACATTTCTACTACTAATCAGATTAAGCTCTTTCCACAAAATCTTTTATTTTAAGTTTTAATTCTTTAGAAATTACAGGAAATTCTTCAACTTCTCTAATTATGTCTTTTTTAGATTTCCCTTCTTGTATAAGTTTTTTAACTATACCTATAGCAATTTTTTCGATTCCATATTTGGCAATAGCAGAAGATGTAAGTGCCAAAAGAATCAATACGCCAATACCACCAAGCATTCCAAAAGGACCTCCTAATGAGGACAACGCAACAACTATTGCAGCAGCTCCTGAAAGTCCTGTCATAGCAATAGCAACAGCTAATACAAGTCCAGGAACTCCTAATCCAGCTAATTTATTAATAACTTTATCCATTTTATTAATACCTCCTTTTAATTGATGTTAATTTCATAAACGATAAATCTTTTTATTTCTGACATGAAAAGATGAAAAATTTACTACAAAATTTTGTAGTAGAAATAAACAAAAATAGAAAAACAATTTTGGTGTATAATTTTTAAAAATAGCCGAAAAAGTAATACAAACATTTTATATGGAGGAAGTTATGCCGGTAATTGGAGTAACAAACGTTAAAGGTGGAGTTGGAAAAACAACTATAACCAATGCTTTAGCCTATCAATTTGCTAATAAAGGTAAAAAAGTTTTGGTTGTGGATATTGACCCACAGGCAAGTCAAACAAAACTGTTCAATATTAATCCTGATGAATTAATTGATACAGAGTATGATATCAATAGAATATTTGATATGCAGACCCCGTCTCCTATAAACGTTTCTGAAAATTTAGATTTAATTGCTTCAAATCCACAGCTCCAAAGAGAAGCAGAAAGCGGATTGGCAGGGAAAGAAAGAATGTTAAAAATTGCCTTTAAAAAAGGTGAGTTTAATAAAAAATACGACTACATTTTTATAGACCCACCTTCGAATGCTGGTTCTTTAATGGCTGCAACTTTAATTGCCAGCGATTTTATTGTAATACCTCAGAGAATGAGCTATTTAGACGAAACAGGAACTATCGAACTTTTAAAACAAATAGCTATGATTTTGGAAATACAGGAAAAACATTTACCTATAATTGGATTTATCCCCATGTTTTTTGAAAAAAGAAGTAAAACACATATAGAAAGGATTGCCAGATTAAAAAACGAAATACCGGAAGTCATGAAGCTGCTCAATTTAGAACTTTTAAAAGAAGATGTGTTTTTACCTTACGTAAGAAATAAAATAGTTTGGAATAAAGCAATGGATGAAGGTCTCCCTTTGAAGGAATATATAGAAAAAATGGATAGAACCCAAAAAGATGTTATTGTTGAAGTTGATTTATTAACAAAAGAGATTGAAAATTTACTACAAAATTTTGTAGTAAAAAATTAAGAGGTATTTAAAATGGGAAGAACAGGTTTTGATTTATTAAAAAAGCAGATCGAAGAAAAATCAAAAGCTCCTACAAAAATACAGATTGAAAAAATTGATAATCCAAATTTTCACGATAGAACTTTTATTTCAGCCTCAGATTTAGAAGAATTAAAAGATAATATTAAGAAATTCGGTTTAATTGAGCCTATCGTTGTTAGGGAAAAAGAAGATGGAAGATACGAAAGAATAGCAGGATATAGAAGATTAGAAGCTGTAAGACAGTTAGGATGGGAAGAAATTCCGGCAGTAGTTTTAAAAAATGTAGATGAAAAAACTGCCCTTGCCTTGATGATTTCTGAAAATGTTCACAGGGAAAATTTAACAGATTACGATAAAGTAGCTTCTGCACTTCAATATATATCCCTTGTTTTAGATAAAACGGAAGAAGAAATTAAATCTTTTATAGATAGGTGGAGTAATAAGAAGTCAGATAAAGTTAAAGGAGAATACACTGAAGAAGAAATTGAATTTATGAAAAATATAGAAGATTTGCTTTTGCAGTTCAGGATAAAAAGCTGGAGAACCTTTAAAGAAATGCTCAGGCTTTTAAATGTAGATGAGGAAATAAAAAAATGTATTCAGGATTACGGTTGGAAATACACCATAGCATTAGAAGTGAACAAACTTAGAAACGATAAACAAAAAATGAAAGAAGTTATAAAGGAAATAATAGAAAAAGATTTAGGATATGCAGAAGTTAAAAAAATGGTTAGAGAAGCTTTAGGAGAGCAAGTAAAAGTAAATCCTTTCTCTTCGTTGAGTAAAAAATTTGCTAAAAGTTTTCATAAACTTCCTGTAGAAAAACAAAAATTAATTGAGAAAAAATTAAAAGAAATTGAAAGTTTATTTAACGAATAGGGACCAAATTGGATAAAGAAATAATAAAAAATGTAAAAAAATCCCTTTCAAAAGTTCCAACTGTTGAAAAGTTAGAGATATTAGAAAAAATTAAAAAATCAAAAAATTTTTCAGACCTATCAAAAGTAGCACAGCCCTACATCGGCGAATACTTGAAAAAACAAAAAAGTATGGTTGAGGAGTATCAGTATTTAACTTGGTTTTTAGTAGAACTAAATAAATTTTCAAAGGCTAAAATCCAAAAAGAGATTAAGAAAATCGCTGAAAAGTTAAACATTTCAGATTTGCCTTTGGAGTTCTACATAATTTCAAGTAGTAGTTATTTTGATAAAAGAACCCATCCGCCTAAAAAAAGATTTCACATTATAGCCCATTCCATTTCTCCCGAACATAAAAGAACAACAAGAGTTCCAGTTGAAAAAGATAGGGTTAAAATTCAAAAATACATTCAGGATATAAATAAGCTGTTGAAGATATATAGAGAGCTGGAAAAAGAAAGACTAAAAAGTATTATTAAAGAATTAAATACAGGTTTACCTTAAAATTATTCATCGAATAAAAATTTTTTAATCTCTTTTTCTACTTTTAGTGTGATTTCAGATTTTAATGTCTCTTCATACGAAGAGTTCGTGTAGTCAGACACTTCCTCTAAAAAAGAAATCAAGTCTTTTGTAATTTCAATTTTTATTGTTTTTTCATTTTCCATATATTTATTATAAACTCTCTTTTGCTGTTAAAATTAAAATAATTTAAAGTTAATTAAAAGGAGGAATTTCAAGATGGAAAAAGTCAAAAAATGTTTTGAATTAAATCCTATGGTTGTTGATATTTTAGAAAATTTAACAAAAGAAACCGGATTTGATGAATCAAGCATAATTAATATGGCTATAAGGAATTATGTAGGTGTAAAACGTGATCAAGATTTAGAGATAGAAGCATTGAGAAGGATGATTTTTAAATCAGAGAATTTAATTAAACAGTTAATGAAGGATATAGTTGAAAAAGAAGAAAGAATCAAAGAACTAAAATCAATGGTTGAGTTGTTGAGCGAAAAAACAAAATCTTCTAAATAGATTACTTGCACTAAAAAGAATTTCCTTCGCAAAATAATGATTCAAAAAAATCATTAGTTAAATTATAAGAGAAAACTTCTCCAGATTCGACAGTAATTACTAAATATTTATAATCCTTACCATATAATCTGTATATAATTTTCTGCACATCTTCAAGCCTGATATCATCCACTACATCAACCATAAAGAAATTTCTAAACATATCATTTAATTCAGAAAATTTTTCTATAGATGTAATTAAGTTTTGCAGTATTTCAATTTCTTTTTTAGAAGTGGTATTTTTTGAATTAGTTTTTTGTTTGTTCAGATTTTCTTGTATCTCTTTAAATTCTTCATTATCAATTTTTTCAAGTATTTTGACCCACTCTTTTAAAATATTTTTTTCAGTCCCTGAATTATAAGAATTTAACAGTTCTTTTATAGATTCCAAAGCTTCTTTTTTATGATTATTGATTATGATTTCATCTATTTCTTTAAAAAATTCTGTAATTTTTTGTTTATCCATCTACTTTACCTCCTAACATTTTACAATTATTAACTTTATAAAAATTATTTTTCTGACATAATAGAATAGCCTTATCTTCAGAAATACTTTAAAATTACTCTCACAACAAAAAATAGATTCACTGCTTATTAAACTAAAAACATTCCATAGGAAAGTTAAATAATAGAAAGGAAATTCAAATTTCAAAATCGGAACATCCAGATTTTAATTTTTTATAAATTCATGTCAGAAAAGTTCTCTACGAATCGTTTATAAAGTTACAAGTGATTTTAAAAAATTTTTGGAGAGATTGAACATGACAAATTTTCCTATTTACATTTTTACTTTTAAAAAAGACACTTTAAAAGATTCAGAAATTGAAAGATTAAGAAAAGAGGGTTTTACAAGTTTCCATTTAGCCAATTCATATAATTCGAACAACGAATCTCCAAGATTTATGCCATTTAAAACAATTGAAGATGATGAACAAGTAATTGTATCTTTTTCGCTAAAAGAATTTCCTACTAATATTTATAAGGGTTTCGCTTTCGTTTCAAGAATCAAAAACGAAATTTACGACCTACCTGTAAATCAAAAATCTTTCGAAAAAATTTTAAAAAATAGTGAATACTCTTCTAAATATATTTACTGTGCAGGGATATTAAAAACAGAAATGCTCGGTAAAGAATTTTCGATGAATACAAATGATGAGTTCTTTGGTACTGGTCTAAGCATAAAAGATTGGGTTTACAAAAAAACAAGTATTATTTTCCCATCTAATAAACCTGTCCAGGTTAAAATAGAATACGATATAGATTCAAAAAACCCTTACGTTTTATTCAGAAAAACAAATGAAGAAAATCTAATAGATACCATTCAAAAAATTGAAACACATTCATTAGATAGACTAAAAGTAGCTTATTATGGTAATTTTACTCCTTCTCCTTCCAGTTACATATCCCCTGAAGAAATGATCAGTAAATTAAAAAAAGATAAGAAAACTTTAAAAAAATTGGAGCAATCTATATATGGAATTGATCTTTTTGAACTTGTTGAAAATGAGCTTCTGGGAAAAGTCTGGAATCTATTAGATGAAGAAGAATATGTTGTCAAAGCTATTGAAAAACTCGTAGAACAAAACGACCCCTTGTTTACAAAATTAATATCCGAACTTCTTCAAAAATACTTACTAAAATACTTTAATATGGTTACAGATTACATAAACAATGAGAATGAAAATTACGATGAAACTCAAATAGAATCTGTCAAAGATTTTGTAAAAGATTTAATTTCATTAACACAGATTGAAGAACTAAAATCTTTTCTTATAAGAATGCTGTCAATGTTGGAAATAGATGAATCAACTCAAATCAGTCTATTAGAAAAAGCTTTAAATTTTGAATCCGATAAAACAGAAAGAATTTTAATCTATTATCAGCTAATTCAAAATCTAATATTTTCTGGAAATATCAACTTAGCAGAAGATTACATTGAAAAAGCCCAATCAGAATTTGAAGATGAAGATGCAATCTATGAAATGTACGGTCATATGGGAATAATGTATTTAAATGAACTTGGAGATGAAGAACTTGCCAAAAAGTATTTGAACTATGTTTATGAATGGCTTCAATTTAGAATATTAGACAAAAATATAAAAGCCGATTTCATGAACACTAATTTCATTTATTTTCTTGGAGAATTAGCCAGAATATACAGAGAAGAAAAAAATTACGACAAAGCAAGTAAGATTTTCCCTTTTGCTTTGCAACTGCTGAGAACTTACTATGAAGAATTAAAATACGAATCCCATGATGTTTTAGCCAATAGTATAAGATATTTATTAAAAGAATATACAGATTTTGTTAGCGAAGTTGAGAATAAACCACCGGAAGAAGTTTTTAAAAAAATTAAAAGAGAATTTACAAAATACAGAAAAATAATAAAATTACACGATTACTTTTTTGCACCAAAGCTAAAAGATATACAATACAAAGATTTAGATTATACAGAATCAGAGTATTGAAAAACTTTAAAACTAAAAGGCTAAATTATATGTAAAATTTCTCCAGTTTCTGCTATTCCCATTCTGGTTAATTCTTTTACTTTTTGATTATCTATATAATAAACAAAAAATTTATCTACTGGGTCTAAAATAGAATCAACCTCTTCTAACAGCTTTAAAATGATATGTTTTTCTGCTTCAACTTCAAATACGCTGTACTGGGTCCTTATTCCATATGCTTTTAATTTTTTGGAAAGTTTATTTCTCTTTTTATCATCAGACACGTCATAACATATTATAAACCTCATAAACCTCACCCCCTATTTTCTAAAACTTTTACAAATTCACTAATTGCTTTTTCTGTTTCTATTAAATATCTCTTGTTGTCTATAAAATGCGTTTTAAAAATTTCTAAAAATTTTCTGAGGTTTTCTTCTTTGAGATAGCAGCCATTTGAAGAAAATTCAAAGTCATCTTTTACCAATATCTCATTATTAAAAATGGCTATTACAAATTTTGATAGTTCTACTCTAAATAACTCCATAAAGTCAGAAGCCAAAACAGCATGAGTTCCTCTTTTCTTATGCAGATATCCAATGTAGGGATCAAAACCTTTTGCCTGTAATATGGAAAACAAAAGGCTGTAAAACAACGAATAAACAAAACTGAGTAAAGCATTTACAGGGTCTTTTGACGGTCTGTATTCTCTTCTTTCAAATCCCAAATTTTTATCTTTTATTTCATCTCTCAATACCGTAAAGAAAAAGGAAGAGGCTGTTCCTTCTATTCCTAATACTTCATTGTAATTTTCTGAATTTATTAATAATTTTTTTAAATCTGTAAGTTTAGTTCCTGTGAATTTTTCTATATTTTCTATTTTTCTGAAAACAAAAAATTTAGCTGTTTTTAAATTTCTCTTTTCGTCAGTATAAATCTCATACTGCTTCAACCTGAGATTGTAATTACTTTCAAGTTTTGTGTGGGTGATTAATCCTTTAAATTTTCCTGTGGTGGATAACAAATATATTTCTGCATTTTTAGAAAGAACAAAATTAATGGCAGGCATTGAAATTTCGATATTTCCAAATATAAATACCTTTTTTATTCTGTTTATTGGAAACGCACCTACTTTACTATCTTTCAGGTAAACAACTAATTGATTATCTTTTCTTTTTATTTTTGTTCCTTGTTTTGTAATAAAAATTATTTCTTTCATAAAAACACATCTCCGTAAACTTTTCCTTTATATATTCCATTTCTTAACGGTGGTGTTGAATATGGAAAAATATAAACTACGTCTTCCTTTGGATTTATTATTCTTTTGATTTCTTTTTTAACAAAGTTTAATGATTGTTTATCAAGTTCTACTTCAAATATACTCAACTCCACATTGATTCCATAACCTAACAATAATTTAAATAATTTTCTCCTTCTTTTGTTGTCTGAAACATCATACGCAACTAAATATTTCATGAATTTTTCCCCTTTTATAACATTCCATTAAATAAAAAAGCTCCCTACTCCTTTTAAATCTGTTGCTGTAAAAGAAATAGGTAGAAAGAATTTTCAAAAATTTTACTGTTGTATCGGGAAAATGTTTACGGTTTAGATCTTTACCTTCAAAGAATCTGCTTTTAAATAAGTAATGAAGTTTTTTTAGAAATCTCAGCCTCTGGATCTCTGTTAAATCCCTGATTAAAGAAGGGCTTTCTATATTTAAAAATCCGTTTTCTGGATTAATTTCTTCTTCTAAGAATTTATTGTAAAAAGAGTAGGAAACTATATAGGTTGTTAAGTTAAAGAGCGTGTTAGTTATTTCTTTTGCTCTTTTATTGGTTAATTTGTAGTTTAACTTTAAAATATCCATTATTGCTGCCTTTACGAAAAAGTTCAGACTTTCATTTACTAAATAAGGATTTACTTTTCTTTGGAAGGCATAATTTAATAAACTTTCTGCTTCTTTTGTTTTAAAGAGGTTATCAATTGTTTTGGCTTTTAGTTTTAGTAATAAAAATCTGTTTTCCATTCCTAAAAATCTATCATCTGTAGGATATACTCTGTGGTGTAGATGAGTTTTTAAAATTTTTCCCTCTTCATTGAGTTGAACGATATTTACCTGATTGTCATTTAAAAGACGTTTTAGCCAAATTGGAGTGTAAAAAATAGTGAAAACATTGTCAAAATCGTTAAGATCTAGTTTGTTAAAGTTCTCCTGACTACCAATAATTAAGTAACTGTCATCAACTGAAAATATTTCAGGGTATTCTTTAAAAATAAAAAGATTTTTCTTAATCATGTATTTTTTCAATTTATTTCCTCCAATTTTGATAACCCCTCCCTCCCAATTTTTTCTTTATTTTTATAAACTGAAAAATTATTAAAAATCTGACATTTAAAAAGCAATCTCAATTAAAATCTCATAATTGAGACATTAGTTTTATTTAAAAATCAATAAGTTACAATTTTAGGAAAACGATTTTGGGAAATGAAAAAGAATTATCAATTATTTTCAGAGGTTGTAATTTGTACAGAATAGCGGGGTATTTTTGAGGGTATGAAACTTGTAAGTTATTGAAAAATAAACATTTCATAATTGAGATAAAATTGAGATTGACAATTTGACAAAATTATTATTTTTCAGTATATTAAGTATAGGCTTGTCCTAAATAACGGATATTTGGCAATTGAATATGTTGATTTTCAACGGTCGGAAGGGGGTCTCTTGCATTTAACCCGCTGACTAAGGGTATTGCGACTCAATCTTTTTGCTACCTCCCTAACTAAAGCCTTCTTCTTGCATTTAACCCGCTGACTAAGGGTATTGCGACTCAATAATCATTATACCATCGTCATAATCTGGAACAAGCTTGCATTTAACCCGCTGACTAAGGGTATTGCGACATTTGCATTCTTTTAACTTTTCTAAAAATTTTTCTCTTGCATTTAACCCGCTGACTAAGGGTATTGCGACCCTCTATAGATTCAGGGAATACTAACTCTACATCGATGCTTGCATTTAACCCGCTGACTAAGGGTATTGAAGGGCATTCTCAGGTTATAATAAAAAGAAAAAATAAAGGATAAAAATGGCAAAATTAGACATAACATTAAGAGACGCCATACAGGAAATCCCACCTAAACTCATCCAAATCCTAACAAGAAAATCTGCCACTAAACTATTAGATACATCTCTACCAGAAGTAAAAGACAGAAGAGTAGATTTTTTCCCTCACTTCTCTCTAAATTAATGGAAGAGTTCAAAAAGGAGGAAGACAAGATGCCATTAACAATAGACAGAGAAACAATGGAAAAACACCCTCTTTATAAAGATGGAATAAAAAAAGGAGAATTAAAAGCTAAAAAGGAAGCTGTTTTGAACTTACACAAAAAAACAGAATGGAATGCTAACAAAATAGCTGATGTCTTGAATTTACCTGTGAATTTCGTTAAAGACGTTTTGAAAAAAGAAAAATAGAAAAAACAAAAATCCTATGCCATATAATATAGCCATTTCATAATCATAATTACCTCACTTTCCAACTTACAAAATACACAAAAATTAGAAAGAAGAATAAGTCTATTGTAATAAATTGTTTATTGTGATGAACAAAATTTGATATAATTTGTTTATCATGGAGAACATTTTTAGTTTATTTCAGGAAAGATTTATAAGTTTACTTGCCAGATTTGACATCAGTTATAAAAGATATTTCTATAAAAAGATAAATCTGAACGATAAATTAATCGGCATTATCGGTGCGAGAGGTGTAGGAAAAACCACATTTCTTTTACAATTCCTTAAAGAAAATCAACTGCCCATTTCTAAAAAACTTTATGTATCAGCAGATAGTATAGAATTCAGCGACATATCTTTATTTGAATTTGCAAAACATTTTGAAAGCGTTGGAGGGGAAATTTTAGTAATTGATGAAATTCACAAATATAAAGATTTTGAAAAACATTTAAAACAGATTTACGATTTTTTAAATATAAAAGTTCTGTTTTCTGGTTCATCGGCTATCAGATTAGAACATTCAAAAACAGATTTAAGTAGAAGAGCCACAATTTACAAAGTAAATGGAATGTCGTATAGAGAGTTCTTGGAGCTTAAACTTGGAGTTTCATTAAAAAGTTATTCTCTTAAAGAAATTTTAGAAAATCATACCGATATATCTTATGAAATTTTAAAAACATTAAAACCTTTACAGCACTGGAAAGAGTATTTACAAAAAGGTTTTTATCCATTTTATTTTGAAAACCCAGAAACATACTACATAAAATTAGAGCAAATAATAAACACGGTAATAGAAACAGATTTACCTTTTGTTTTTAAAATTGAAGTTGAAAATTTAATCAAATTAAAAAAGTTAGTAAAACTGATATGTGTTTCAGAACCTTATGAGATAAATTTATCAAAATTGGCACAAAAGATAGAAATAAACAGAGCTACTTTATACAAATACATAGATTATTTACACAGAGGAGATATCCTGTTTATTTTAAAATCCACTCAAAAAGGAGACAGCATTTTTACAAAACCAGAAAAAATATATATGAACAACACAAATTTAAATTACTGCTACTGTGAAAATCCCAAAATCGGAACAATAAGAGAAACGTTTATGGTGTCAATGCTTAGGGAAAATCATAAAATTGAATATCCTAAAAAAGGCGATATTAGAGTTGATGGAGAATATACATTTGAGGTTGGAGGAAAAAACAAAAAACAAACTCAAATAAAAGGTATGAAAAATAGTTTTTTGGTAATAGACAATATAGAAGTCGGAACAAGAAACAGGATACCTTTATGGCTATTTGGGTTTTTGTATTAAAATCTAACAAAACCGTTGTCAAATTCTCAACAAAATTAAAAATCTTTGGGAGGGTTTTGTATCAACGGTTTGCCGATTTTAAGGTTCGATTTGTATAAGAATATAGAGGGGTTTTTTGGCATTTTTTAGGGATGAATCGCTTTCCGAATCGCATAAAATAAGGATTGCAACTTTTTGTTGACCGGAGGGTTTATTTATGCTATTTTAAAAGAAATCAAAGTTGATTTGTATAAGAATATAGGCTACTTGGCATTGTGAATATGGCTATTTTCAAGGAGTTGCAGGGGTCTCTCGAATTGTCCCGACTTTCTAAGGGCATTGCGACATGCTTTTGCCCTGTGAAGACTTAACTTGAACCCAGGAACACTCGAATTGTCCCGACTTTCTAAGGGCATTGCGACGTAAGGTTATTCCACACAAAAAGCAGTTCAACAAGAAAACTCGAATTGTCCCGACTTTCTAAGGGCATTGCGACTTGAGTCAAGTCTTGCTCTAATACAGTTTTTTCCATTGCTCGAATTGTCCCGACTTTCTAAGGGCATTGCGACCATCGACCATGGGCAAGCATTATCAGCTTCTTCTCGAATTGTCCCGACTTTCTAAGGGCATTGCGACTAAAAATATCTTTCTATCCATAGCAACACAAAAGAAACTCGAATTGTCCCGACTTTCTAAGGGCATTTAAAAACATTCTCAGGTTATAATAAAAAGAAAAAATAAAGGATAAAAATGGCAAAATTAGACATAACATTAAGAGACGCCATACAGGAAATCCTACCTAAATTCATCCAAATCCTAACAGGAAAATCTGCCACTAAACTATTAGACACATCTCTACCAGAAGTAAAAGATAGAAGAGTAGATTTTTTAGTAGAATTAGAAGACGGAAAAATATTCCACCTTGAACTCCAAACAACAAATGACAAAAACATGCCGTTTAGAATGTTAGAGTATTACACACTGATTTCACACAAATACCCATCAAAAGATATACTCCAGATGGTTTTATACGTCGGAGAAAAACCATTAAAAATGGAAAATAAGATTGAAAAAGAAAACATAAAATTCAGTTATGCATTGAAAGACATAAAGGATATAAAGTGTAAAGAACTGTTAGAAAGTGAAGACTTAACAGACAAAATACTTGCAGTTTTATGTAATGTAGAAAATCCTTCAAAATATTTTAGAGAGATACTCACAGAGCTATCAAAACTGCCTGAAAGAGAAAGAAGAGACTATCTAAAGAAGCTATTGGACTTATTATCGTATAGACCTAAATTAATGGAAGAGCTAAGAAAGGAGGAACACAAGATGCCTTTGACAATAGATAAAGAAACAATAGAAAAACACCCGCTTTATAAGGATGGAAGATTGGAAGCCAAAAAAGAAGACGTTTTAAACTTACACAAAGAGTTAAATTTAGAACCTGAAAAAATAGCCAAAATCTTAAAAGTCCCTGTAAACTTTGTTAAGGATGTCTTAAAAGAAGAAAAATAGGAATACAAGATGCCACTGACAATAAATAAAGGAACAATGAAAAAACACCCTCTTTATAAAGATTTTTAAAGTTCTAATAACATAAAAAACAAAATTAATCTGACTATTTAATTATCCAATAAACCATAACAGGATCTGTTAATTTATAAAGATTACCATTCTTTTCTATTAAATCTTTTTTTATTAAAGAACTCACTGCCTTTTGTATCCCACCAATAGAAAGTCTTGTTTTCTCAATAAACTCCTTTGAAAAAACAGATATATCTGGATACCTTGCAATGTTTTTTAAAACAATTTTTTCACTTTTATTTAGATTTATCCAAATACTCTCAAAATCTATACTCTCCATTTTTATAAGTGTCAAAAGTGCATTATCTATTATTTTTTCTGAAACTCTTTTCTCTGTTAAATCCCACACAATAGAACAAAGTTTTTGAACGTAATAAGGATATCCGTCAACTAAATCATAAATCCTTTCAGCTTCTTTCTTGGGACAGGTTTTAGCTGTTTTCTTAAATGAATTTACAATACATTTCACAAACTCTGATTTTGGTATTTTCTCCAACGGAAAAAGAAATGAACTTTTATAAAATGGTCTTTTTTTATCTGTAAACATATCAACCAATAATTTTCTTCTACTGCCTACAAAAACATAACTGATATTTTCTTGCTCCTGGATAAAACTTCTTATAATACCTTCTATCTTTTTAGAATCTTCAAGTGTAGTGATTTCCTGAAACTCATCAAAAACTACACAGGCTTTTAAATTGTTTTTGTTTAAATATTCTTCTAATCCTTTAAACAAATCAGAAAGTAATGTTTCAAGAGATGAAGATTGATTTATAGAAATGGATATTGAAAATGAACCGTCTGGTTTTACTGTAAAAGAAGGGATTATGTTTTTAAAAAGATTTTTTATTTTTTGAAAAAAAGTTTTATCTACTTCTTTCCCAATACTCTGAATAATTGCCTTTGAAAAAAATTCAATAAAATCCTGATAAGAAGATACAGGAAATAAATCTGTATATATTCCAACAAAATTTTTATCTGTCTTTTCTATATCTTTTAAAACTCTTTTTATAAGGGATGTTTTACCAAACCTTCGTGGCGAATAAATAACTATATTTTGCCCATTTTGAATTAAACTTTTTAACTCTTTTATTTCTTTTTCTCTATCACAAAACTTTTCTTCCTTTGCAATTCCAATAGTGAATGGATTTTTCATATTTACACCTTTTGAATTATTCTTTTAGAATAATCTAATTAGAATAATTAGAAATTTCAAGTTTAAATTTCAATTTTTGTAAATTCTCCTAAAATTCAAAAAACTCAAACATTTTCTTCTCAATATTTATTCCAAAATTTTTTCAATTTTAGAACTTCACTAAAAATGTCAGAAATTCAAATTTTCATTCGTTTATAGATAGTGAAATAAATTTTGGAGGTTTGAAAAATGCAAAACAGTTCATGGATAAACGGTTATTTAACATCAGAGCCAGAAGAATTCGTCCTTGGAAATACTCGCTTCCTATACTTCACAGTAGAAACGGATGACGGAGAAGAATTAGAAATAATAACAGCAGGAACACCAGTTATTTACCTTAAAGATGTAGCTGTCGGAAATTTCATAAATGTAGCTGTAAAAAAGAGCTGTATAGAATCATTCGAACTGTTTGCAACCTGTGTAATACCTGTTCCAAATTAAATTGCTTACCTCCAAACACCTCGGAAGGATTCGTTCCTTCCTTTTTTTATGTCAGAAAAATAAAAAAGAAATCGTTAATAAAACAAAACAAACTTTTAGGAGGGTTTCGATGAACAAATTTTCAAAATTTAAAACATTTTTAATTTTACCTTTAATACTTTTTGTTCCTGCATTTTCATCAGAATACAAAGAAGAATCAAAAATTATGAAAAAGTTAGATAAACTTTCCGAGCAAATAACCATTTTAGAGAAAAAAGAAAATGACATTTGCGATAAAAGAGATAGATATAGAGCCGAACTTGAAAAAGAAGAAAAGAAAATATCTGAACTAAAGACATTGAAAAACGATTTAAAAGATAACTTAGATTACATCAGCCCTCAAAAATATTCAGAACTTAATCAAAAAATAATAGATATCAAAAGGCAAACTTTCCAATTAAAACAAAAATTTGATAAATATGATTCAAAATGTACCCAAATTCAAAACGAATTAAGACAATTAAAAATAAAAGAAATTATTGCCAAACAAAAATTAAACAAAATCCAATCTCAGAAATTAGAAAAATTATTGAGTAAAGAAGAATGGGTAGAAGGTGAAGGTCAGGATATTTTAGACATTGATGAAAGTTTAAAAAGTTGTGAAGAAAAATCTTTAAAATACGCAGAACAAAATGCGATCAATACCAAATATGGAATAATAAGCTCTTTTGCCCAATCAAATCAAGAAATAAATCTCAACGGTAAAAAAGTAAAAATTAATAAAAACTTCACGCAAAATTTAAGAAATCTAATAAAAGTTGTTAAATTAGATGAAAAAATTATCTATCAAAAAAGAGAACCAATAACTGTAAAAGGAATAAAAACTTACATCTGTAAAACAAAAGTAAAACTAAAAGTTAAAGGAATTTTACAGAAAAAAGACTTAGAAAATCTTTCGTATAAGCCTCAAATAAAATCCATAAATAAAGTAAAAAACAGAAAATTAATCTCATCTAAAAATAAAGAAAAATTCTCTTTAGGAAATTTCGGTGGAGAAGCTTATTTTGGATATGCTTACAGTCTCTATAAATTGGGAAAAGAACAATCAAAAACGGACGCTCTCTCAACAAATTTAGGAATTGGAATAGGGTATTTCTTATTCAAAAGAATATTTTTAGAAGTTGGATTGGGAATTATTGCAGATACTGTAAAAACAAGTTTTAGTCTAAATGAAATACAACAACAAAGTCAGCAGGGACTAAAAGAAATCAGTGTTGAAACAAGTTTTTATAAGTTAGGAGCTCTTATTTTTCCGTTCTCTTCCAAAGAAGGATACTTTTTAAGAGGTGAATACTTAGGCTCTTCAACAAAGGTAGGAGAAGAAGCCAAAATAAATGGGAACGGAATAGTTATAGGATTTGGTAAAAAGAAGGGAGGTATGGGGTTAGAGTTTAGATACACAAGGTCAAATAATGAGGACCCATATTTACCAAATGGAAAAGTCCATTTAGAGCAATTCTCACTTTTACTATCAATAATGCTGTTTTAATGTCAGAAAAATGAAAATTCAATCGTTTATATAAATAACAAAAATTTTAGGAGGATTTTTCATGAGAAATTTGAAATTTTTAGCATTAGGAGCAGCAGCAATAATCACTTTTACAGGTTGTTCATCTTCAGATTTAGATAAATTCACACAGTACAAACCAATGCAAAATGAATTACAAAATGCACCAAGTTGGGTAACGGATTCTGTAAATGAATATCAGGTTAAAGCATCTGCAAAGATGATAAATGATGAATTTGAGTTAGCAAGAACAGAAGCAACTATGAGAGCTAAAGCCAAGTTAGCAGAAAGGATAAATTCCAACATTACACAAATACTAAAAGAGAAATTTAAGAAGAAAATAAAGAACAAAAATGGAGATACAAAGCAGAACTTAAAAATCAACACAGAATATTTCGTAAATATGGCTTTAATAGATGTTAAAGAAAAAAGTATATGGGTATCAAATAAAGGGAACGTCTGGGTATTGTTAGAAGCTAATCCAGAAGTAGTAAAAATGGCAATTCAAAAAGCAATTTCAGAATATTCAGATGATTTTTCAAAAATTGATGATGAATAAAATGTCAGAAATTTACAATTTTAATCGTTTATATAATTACAACTAATCTTATAGGAGGTCAGTAAAATGACAAAAGTTTTAGCAACAGCATTATTAACGTTGGGAAGTGCAGCAATTTTAACATCTTGCGGAGGAGGTGGAACAGACTCTATTCCTGATGGTTTAGGAGGAAGTGGAAGTTCTTCAGGTGGAAAAGATATTAAAATTAAATCTTTAAAACTTGAAACGCAAAATGGAATTGAGTCAAATCCTGTAATTTATCCTGATGATGTGTTTTATATTAAATGGAATGTAGATTACTCTGGTTCTTCAAATTATGGAATAGCTTTCTTTGCTACAAGTACCGACTCAAAACCAACAATAGAAAATAGTTCAGATTATTTTGCACACAACAACTGCGGAACAGGAGTTTTAGATTGTTCAAAAGGTTTAAAATGTCATTATTTCCAAAATCAAAGCAATTCCGGTTATTTTATAGAGTGTGCAGTGTACAGCACTATACCTGGTTATGAAGGATGGGGAAATTATCAACAACCAAAAAGAATTGATCCTTACGCTGTCAATTACATAAGTGCTGATGCTTACATGTATGTGTTCAAAATGAATGGAAATTCTATTGACACTTCTACACTCCATTCTACTAAGAACGTTCCAGTTACCTTTTCACCATAGAAATATTTGGGAGTGAGGTGGGAGGTATCAAACACCAAAATCTCCCAGCCCGTCTCTTTGAGACGGGTTTTATACTCATTAAATAAAAATTTAGGAGGAGAATCAAAATGAAAAACTTTTTAAAAATTTTTACAATTGGAATAATTGGAGCTATGTTTATAACGTCTTGCAGTCAGGTTGAAACAGTAAAAACAGCTTATAATGCTTATACTACATATAAAAATACAAAAGAATCAATAAAAGGATATCAAAACTGGAAAAATATAGGTTCACTAACCAGAATAAAACCTGTTTTTTATCCTTACAAATCTGTAAAAGTAGAAGTCCAGCTCAAAAATGTAGAAGGTAGAGACAATCAAAAGATCGCACAAGCTTTGAAAGAAAATATTAAGTATGATTTAACGGAATTTTTTAAAGATTACGGAATGAATGACAAGAAAGTGTGCGAAACAGACTGCGAAGAACCTTATATCATTGTAAGATTCAAAGAAAGAAGCTATAAATCTGTCCTGCAAAAATGGGCATTAAAAGGAAAATACGGTGGGAAAATCCAATATATTGATGGGAAAACAGGCAAGGTTCTGTTAGAAGATGAAATAGGAAATAAAGAAACTTTCTATGATGTTGCAAGAGCTATCGGAGAGGTTTTAGAGATAAAAGTTTATAGAAGCGGTATTCAGCCGTTTTTAAATGATAAACAAAAAGCAAAAGAATATCAGGAAAAATACGGCAAAAATTTACAAAACAGAGAATCAGGGAAATATGTAAATAAAGCTTTTGAAAAAATTCTAAAAAACACTTAATCTTAAACCACACGCAATGCCCTGTTCTATCAGGGCATTTTTCTTTTCAAGATAAAAATCTTATAAAACCATTGTCAAATTTTCAATAAAATTGAAAATTTTTGGGAGGGTTTTGTATCAACGGTTTGCCGATTTTGAAGTTCAATTTGTATAAGAATATAGAGGGGTTTTTTGGCATTTTTTAGGGGTAAATCACTTTTTGAACCGTATAAAATAAGGATTGCAACTTTTTGTTGACCGGAGGGTTTATTTATGCTATTTTAAGAGAAATCAAAGTTGATTTGTATAAGAATATAGGCTACTTGGCATTGTGAATATGGCTATTTTCAAGGACTTGCAGGGGTCTCTCGAATTGTCCCGACTTTCTAAGGGCATTGCGACCCATAGAAGTCGTTAAAACCCTGTGTTCCAAGTATCATAGATGCTCGAATTGTCCCGACTTTCTAAGGGCATTGCGACGTTTATAATCCTTATCATTTTCTAAAGTTGTTTTTCCGCTCTCGAATTGTCCCGACTTTCTAAGGGCATTGCGACTTAAATTTTACATATTGATTATTAGCAGACTTGAACTCGAATTGTCCCGACTTTCTAAGGGCATTGCGACTTAAATTTTACATATTGATTATTAGCAGACTTGAACTCGAATTGTCCCGACTTTCTAAGGGCATTGCGACTGTTTAGATAGAATGAAATTTTCAAACATGGTATCCCTCGAATTGTCCCGACTTTCTAAGGGCATTGCGACTTGCAATTTGGCGTTCAGGAGGCTATATTGTATATAGGGGATCAGAAGATAGTCCCTTTGGGCGGAAGGAACTATCTCTGGCTGAGACCACTTACTTACCTTACCCGGATTTTAAGGGACACCTTAACGGTGATCCCTTTCCATTTCAGGAAGGCTTTCAGAAGAATCTTCATTTCTCCTCTGATTACCTCTTACAGATATACAAATTAATTTTTTTAAAATTTTTATCTTGAATTGGTGAAATTTGAGACATAAAAAATAAGATTTAATAATAAGAAACTGAATTTGCAAAAGTTAAATAATTAGAACTCAAAAAAAGAAAAGTTAAGAAACAACTATTTTTCTTAATCCAAAAGCCCTTAAAAGTTTAAATAATTTTTGATCATTTTCTATTCTATTCTTATCTTCTTCAGAACTTACCAACAAAATAAATCCTTTGGACTTATCAGTTTCAGATAACCTTTTAATGGAAAAACTTCTAAGAAAATCCAAATCGTAAGAATCTTTTTGATTATCTAAAAAATCCTCTATTTTATTCAGCACAGATTCCCATTCAAGCTGATTTTTACTTTTTATATGATAAAAAATAACAACTTCATCCTTTACGGTAAAATCTATATTCAAATGAGTTCTTTCATTAATTTCTTTCACAGCTGGTTTTATAACTTTTAAAATTTCACTTTTATACTTATAGTTCCTACTAAGAGTTAGTTTGTCACGCAACTTAAAAATATTAATAGGATAACTTTCTTGATTACCAAAACTTTTAGTTAGAATTTCATATAATCTTTTGGCAGTTGCCCTTCTCATAGAAGCATATTCCAATAAAGGAATTTTCTTAAAGAAATTATTAATTAATAAAGAATTATAAAACTCGACATTTAATCTTACATAAGTTCTGTTTTTTTCGTAAGTAATATTATCTATAACCCCAAACTCTTTTGAAATATACCCTTTATCAGAATAAAAAGAACTATCAAAATTGATGTGAACTTTAGACCATTTAGATAATGCTTCTTTTATACGGTTGTAAGTATCTCCTTTTTTGGGCAGTTTAAAAAACTCAACCATTTCATATAAAGAAAATTCAACTTCATTACTATTTTTACATTGTGATTTATAAAGAATAAACATTAAAAAAAGCATATCTTTTGCAGTAGGTGGTTCTGTGGAAATTTCAAAAATATACTTTCCATTTTCAGTTATTTCTTCATAAACCAAAAATGTATTTTCAATAACCTTATTTTTAATTTTAAATTCTCGTTTTATCTCCCTAAAATTATCATTATCAATAAACCAGATAGGCTTATCTAATATATTTTTGTCAATGGAAACAAAACTATTTCTTTCTAATTTTAATTTATCCCTACCCATAATGGCTAATTATAAAAAATATATTTTCATAAAGCAATAGAGACCTTTTGTCCAAGAAATAGTGACCTTTCGTCCAAATTTTAGAGACCTTTTGTCCAAATTTTAAAAAAATAGTGACCTTTCGTCCAAATTTTAGAGACCTTTTATCCAAGAAATAGTGACCTTTTGTCCAAGTTTTGTCAAAATAGAGACCTTTTGTCCAAGAAATAGTGACCTTTTGTCCAAATTTTAGTAGGGTGCACTAAGATTTTTCTATTTTTAAGGAATTTTTGATAAAAATCAGGCAAAATTTGGGCTTCAAAATAGAGACCTTTTGTCCAAGAAATAGTGACCTTTCGTCCAAATTTTAGAGACCTTTTGTCCAAGAAATAGTGACCTTTCGTCCAAGAAAATCAAATATGGGCTTTTATTTTCAAGATGTTCCGGGCTTCTATATATAGAAGTATATATAGACTATATATAGAATATATAATATATTGGCACTTCGTGCGAAATTTTTATAAAAAAATAAATAAAAAAATAAAAAATGAGGATATAAATAATTATTTAAAATCCAGAACTCAGTAAAATTTCAAACTACAACCGCTTAAAAGCAAATAAACATCCATCCAAAATATAAGATAGATTTTTATTAGATTTATGGTTATTGAGGGAAAGTAAAAAACTTGTGTTAATATATTATATATTAACATAGTAATAATTCTTTCTACCCCTCTTCTTAATTTTTTTCATTTGCAATATCTTGAATTGGATGGGAAAATACAACGCTTTAAGGGGATTCATTGCCTATCCTTAACTTTCGCTGGACATTCTCCTTTATATCAATTTAACTGATTCAATGATGTTAATTAAATAATAACTCATTTGAAAGCATCAAATGATCTAAAAGCTAGATGCTATGCTTCATATATTGCCTTATATAACTTCTCTCCTAATTTTATTATTTCCTCGTTTTTAGCAATCTTTTTTATCCATTTCTGAGGTATTCCTTCGTATCCGTAATAAATACCAGCCAATCCACCACTAACTGCCCCAGTACTATCTGTATCCTCACCTAAATTAACTGCAGTCAAGACTATACTTTCATAAGAATTTTCATTGAGAAAGCACCATAAACTTGCTTCTAATGTATCTATTACATAACCACTCGATTTAATAGAACTTTCTGGTAGTTTTGAAATATCAGATTTAATTATCCTTTTAAAATGTTGAAGCTCTCTAATATAAGGCTCTTTTGAATAATAGTTTAAAACAAAACTCAATAATAAGTATACTGTTTTGATTTATTATACTATTAGTATTATACTTTTAGTATTAAATTTTTATCATTAAAGGTATAATATGAAAAATCCTTTTTATTACGGCGGTGTTGTTTCAGAAGAAAATTTTTGCAATAGGAAAGAAGAGATAAAGGAGCTAAAAAGAGACATATTAAATGGAATTAATGTCCTTATTTACGCGCCGAGAAGATTTGGTAAAACATCCCTGGCACTTTTTACACTGGAACAACTGAAAAAAGAGGAAAAAGTAA
>Ga0256832_1000095_pt1 | contig 52217 bp, 85 predicted proteins | sample 134614metaG_FD_190534 | JGI IMG/M metagenome (GOLD analysis project Ga0256832, IMG submission 190534) | Hydrothermal vent microbial communities from Lau Basin, Pacific Ocean - 134-614 | ecosystem: Environmental > Aquatic > Marine > Hydrothermal vents | place: Pacific Ocean: Lau Basin | collected...
TGCGTTTGCAACACCTACAAGCTACATCAAGACAAAAGAAATTCGTGTTATTCAAAAGCTAATGGAAGAAGCGAATATTGATAAAGAGCTATTCTTTGAACACTTCAACCTTGTTGATGTTTCACTAATAAAAACTGAAATGTACGACAAAATAGTAGCTTCTCTTGAAGCAAAGAAGGCACAAGCAAATTCAAAATATGCTTATGAGATCGGTGGCTTAATTCAAAATTTAGCTTCTGCTGATAACGTGAGAATACTTGATGCGTACAATACAGAACTTACAGAAAAAATATTGCCAGACGATAAAGAAACATTAATTTATTCAGTATCGGTTTACGAAAAGAGAAAAGGAGAATTAAAAAAATGAAATTACATGAGATAGCAATACAGCATAAAGAACTCGAATCATTGGCTGAAAAAGGAGAGTTCACACTAGATGAACTAAAAGATACTTTTGAAATGATTGAAGGTGATTTCAAAGATAAAGCGGTGTCACTTGTTGCGGTAAAGGAAAACATGCAAACAAGCATAGATGCGCTAAGTAATGAAATAAAACGCTTACAAGGAATCAAAAATGTTATAGAAAATAAGCAAGATACAATGATTGATTACTTGCGTTACAACATGAAAGAGTCTGGTATAACTAAGATTGAACATCTTGAAAAGCCTTTCTTTACAATAACACTACGGAAAGCACCAAAGATCGTTAGTGTTGATGATTTAGATGCAGTTCCAACAAAATACAAGAAAGCGAAAACAACAATAAGTCCTGATAAACAAGCCATTGCCAAAGCGTTAAAGAGCGGCGAAGAAGTACAAGGATGTTCACTTGTTGATGGAAAGCAAAGCGTAATTATTAAATAAAATCGTTTACGTTATATACGTTAGAGCTAATTACAACAAATCTATATTAATCAGTAAGTTATGCTATAACTGAGTTAGCTATACCTATACTTAATTGTATATATAGGGGTACGGAGTTGTATACAGAGGGTTACGTTTTTGTATATATAGCAAAATTTCCGTTAATTATTTTATGCAGTTTAGTAGGATTATAGCTAACAGAAAAGGGTTGGACTATGAAAGCAAAAACATTCAAACTGGTAAACAATGAACATGGAAGAAGGCAGGAGTCTATAAAGCTCTATGCTCTTTTAAAGTCATTGCCACTTGATAAAGTGTTCTCTGTGAGAGTTAGCAACTATACAAGCTCAAAGCAAGATAATCAGCGCGGTTTAAACTGGATGTGGAATTTAGAGGTTGCTAAAAGTGGCATAGGTGGGGCTAATCACGATACGGCAGAGGGAGTTCATCTTGATGCTAAGTGGAGATTCGCAAGACCTATATTGTTGCGCGATAGCAAATGGTTTAGAGACTTATATGAGGGATTTGAAGCTAATCATGTAGAAGATAGAGCAACCGCTTTAAAATGGTTTTGTGAGAATATTATCCACACTGAAAAAATGACAGTATCACAAAATGCTGAGTTCCTAACAGATTTTCAAAGGTATTGGATTGGCAAAGGTGTTAATTTAACAGAGCCGAAGAAAAAGGAGCTAGATTATGAGCAAGTTTAAACAATATGTTCTTGATGAGATAGAGCAAGGAATAATTAATAGGCATAGGGAAGCGTTGGAAAAGAAAGCGTTAGCAGAAAGAATAGCTAGTTTTGTCCCGTCACTGTATAAAAAATGGATGAATGTGAATTATGTTGATGACTTTGATTTTTCATTCTCTGCTTTTTACGAAAATCTATACCGCTTTGAAATACCTGATGATTTAAAAGATTATACTAAATTGCTTTACACTATAATTGATACACATAGAGTGACAACCACTAAGATAGTTAATGAGAATATACTAAGGTAGCAAAATAATGGGGACAGAAGAAATAAAAGAACTACCAGTCAAACTAATCTATTGCGCTGGTCACAGTCCAGCAATGGATTTAGATTGCAGAAGGCGCGGTGACTGTATGAAGCACAAAAACTTTATGCAGCATCACGCAAAATATGGCAGTCTTAAAGGTGAGTTCACGCATTCAATAATGCACGAAAGCATGGGTGCAAAATGTGGGTTTTATGAAGAAGTTGAAAACGAAGATAATTTATAAACAAGGATAAAATATGGCAAACTTAAATAGATTTACGGGAATTGGGACTTTAGGCAGAGACCCAGAAGTTAGATATATGCCTAGCGGTAGCGCAGTAACAAGCTTTAGCATTGCAATTAACGAGAAATGGAAAGATAAACAGTCAGGGGAGCAAAAAGAATCTACTGAATGGGTGAATGTGACAGCATTTAACCGCCTTGCAGAAATATGCAGAGACTACTTGAAAAAAGGCAGTCAGGTTTATATCGAGGGCAAATTGAAAACTGACAAATATCAGAAAGATGGTGTAGATGTTTACAGCACCAAGGTTATCATTCATACCATGCAAATGATAGGCGGAAAACAGGAATCAAACGGTAACGCGCCACAACAGAATAGCCAAAATCAAAGACAGCAAAGTTCACCACCCCAGAACTTTGATAACTTCGAGGATAACCAAATTCCATTTTGATGTTAATCCAAAGCCCAAACAGAAAAGACAATAATCTCGCTATCTGATAGCTTGATACAGCCTTTTCTATCCATTAGTAAGTAAGTCTTACCAACTAGCCGCTTGACTCGTTCAGGCGGCTCAACACTATTCCCATCTAACGACTTTTTAAACCCAACTGTACGCCCGAAAGGGTAGAACGCTTTGCCTTTTTGAATCTCAGTAAATGGCAAGTTGCCACGATAACGATTAATTGTTGAGACAGATGGGATAACTTTAAGAAAGTTATTACTTGTTTTTACAATAAACTTGAAGATGAAGGCATCGCAGAGCTTAAAGAAAAACTTAGAGGAAACGATATGAAAATCATTAATAAAATTATTGCTGAATGGGATGACAGAATGAAAAAAGCAACGGATGATATTAGGGAGGCTGTGGCATGAGCGGTCTTTACAATCAACGAAAAGTTAAAGAGCAACATTATGTCTCTGATGAAGTTTTGGTAAATCTTGAAATTGACGTGCTAGACGGCGAATGGCTTGATACTAGAGTAACAATGGATGATGTTGAATTTTGGGTGGGTGGAAGTCAACGCGAAAAGTTTTGCAAGGAACTTGGAGCGTTAATAGATAAATACCGTATTTGATGCCACGCTATCTGCCGCTAGGCAACATAACCTGAAAGCACAGCGGGGCGCTTTTCAGCCTCCGCCGGTGCTGGTTGTTAGCCATGCATAAAAAAGTGTAATTATTTTTAATTAAGTTACAAATAAAAAGGAAAAACCTTTGACATAAAGGAAAAACCTTTATATGATGTTTACATCAGCTAAGGAAATAAGTCCAAAGCACCAACTATAAAGGAATTAAAATGTACACATTAAATAAATTATCAGTTAGCACATACGACTCGGTAACAGGCGAAAAGACAATCGAAAAATCAAAAAAATGTAAAACATGGCAAGAGTTGAAAGAAACTGCCTTTTCTGGTGATTGGTTCTATGGCGGTGGTTTTAATGTAGAAAAAAATGGAGAGGTTATTGGCGATAATAACACGTTTAATTTCTGCGAGAATAATGATCAACCAGCTAAAATAACACTGGCTGAGTTTAAAGAAGCAGCAGAGATTTTAGCATAATGAAATTCTTAGAGGAATGGGATAAGTCTCTGACATACCGTCAGAGACGTGGTTTTTTCAGAAAACCATATTTTGAGTGTGTAACTCACATGATGGCTTGTGGCATATCCGTCCCTAAATCAGAATATGGAGTTATTGCCAGAGTTGCCATAGCGGAGTCAGGGATAACTGGAAAAGAGAGAGCGGGGAGCATCATTGATTTGTGGTCTCAAACTATACCCAAAAATCAAAAAAAACTATTTACAAATTGTTCTAAAAAAATTAGAAAACCAGCTCACATAAATGAGAATAGAATGATTAAATTTCTCAGGTCTAATAACACTGATGTGTTATTAGAAAATATCAGGGTCGGGTTGAAATTAATAGAAATGAACACAGGCGTTATCCCAACAGTATCATCTATTTACCATTTATTTAAAAAAATAGAGGCTGGCAAACAACAGGAAATAGCTGAACGATTCTATACAGATTGGAGCGAATGCTAATGAGTAAGAATGTAATGAGCATTGATGAATTTATAGAACATTTGAAAATAGATAGGAAAAAATTCTATGGGTTATGGGGTCTAAAAGTAGAAAATCACTCGACATGGAAAGGTTATATTGTTGTTGGTAATGACGATATTGGCTGGTCTATTTATTCTAAGCGGAGAGATGTGCCACAACTGACCGATATTTAAAATAATTGTAAAAAAAGTAATCCTTTTTAGTTGACAAGTAATCTGCAATAGGTTACTATATATCCAGAAGTTAAGAAATCAATCAAACAACTGGAGATGCAAAATGTTACCTTTAGATAAAATTAAAACCGGAGCAAACCTTAATGTTGATATTCAAGGTGTGGCTTCTAATGATGTATATAATGACCCACGCCAGATAATATACACTGATTACACCTCTTATATGAAAGGATTTGAGCAGGACGCTAAACAAAAACAAGAGGAAGATGAGTTGTATTACAACTCGCCAGTAACCGATAAGGAACAAAAAATAATGGAAGCAGTTGGCGAAGAGCACAGATATTACAGGTGGTCAAACGACCGTGGTCATTCAATAGTCGTTAGATGCGAATTGAATGAGGGAATGTTCTCATGGAGTAAAATGCAAGAAATACATAACCCACAATGAAACAAATGGGGATTTGTGGGTTTCCGCTGGAGGCGGCAAGGGAAAAAACTTTGCTTAAAGTGGCAGCGGTATATAAATCAAGTCCAGGCGAGTAATGGTCAAACTAGCGCTATGTGTGGGTACGATGGCACTGACTACAAGATAGTTACCTATACGACCCATGCGACTTAATTCAGAGAACATTAATATGGATTTAAAATCATACATAGCAGAAAACTTCACCAGTCAGCAAGAATTTGCTGACTGGTTAGGGGTCACAAAGCAGCAGGTGTCAAAATGGCTACATACAATGAATGTGATCGTAGAGGACAATAAATTAAAGTCTAAACGAACACTACGGTCATTGCCCGATAGGTCTGGCTAACACTTTATTAGGCGGAAACTGGCATATTGGAATAGATAGAAACTGTCTATTCTGGAATTTTTAGCGACATTTACCGTTATTGAGCGTAAAGCCCCCGTGTTTTAACCGTGGTGATATAAGCGAATAACATTATCTAACTGAAACCAACTCACCTTCATTTAAATCCTCAATATGGCTAATCATTCTTTCGACAAGCTCAAGCATAGAGCATTCATGCTTAACCGCTTCAATTTTAAGCTTCTTATAAACGTCTTCGCGTAGCTTTATTGATTTATATTTAATTTCTTGTTTCATTTGATTTATATCCTTTAGCGTGTATAATATTCCACATGACAGAAGATAACACAGTATTGAAAACATTGAAAGTCAGAGTTAAAGATAATCGCAAGAATATCCTTAACCGTATGGCGTTCGATATTAATCAAGTGTGGAATAAAGCCAACGAGATAACATCAGAAGAATGCTATGAGCCTATTCCAGAAGTCGGTTATGTTTTCAATAACATTTCAGCCTTCGATATTCAAAAACGAATAAAAGGTATCCGTAAAGAACGAGATATGATTATTGGTGCAGGCTCAGCACAAAAAATAATTGCTATCCATGCTAAAGCCAGAAAACAATTTGAAAAAGTAAAACTTAAATGGCGTACCAGTGGTGGTAGTCGAAAGTCATTAGGTTTTGTACCGTTTAAATCAGGTGCTATTAAGTGGGTGAACGGTCAAATTAGATTCTGTGGTTATTATTTTAAGGTATGGGATAGCTACGGATTGTCAAAATATGACTTTAGGTCTGGCTCATTCTCACAAGATGCGCGTGGTCGCTGGTATCTTTCTATTGTTGTTAAAGTTCAGCAGGAAAAATCAAAAGGTACAGGTCAAATAGGCATTGATTTAGGGCTTAAAACAACGGCTGTATGTTCAGATGGTACGACTTTAGAGCGCAAACAATATTATAGAAATATGGAAAGCAAACTGGCTATGGCGCAACGCGCCAATAAGAAAAAGCAAGTTAAGAATATACACGCAAAAATTAAGAATCGTAGAGCTGATACAAATCATAAATTCAGCACAAAATTAGTAAAAGAAAACTCATTGATTGTAGTTGGTAATGTATCTAGCTCTAAATTAGCTAAAACTAAAATGGCTAAATCTGTACTAGATGCTGGCTGGTATCAATTAAAAAGTATGCTTGATTATAAATCCAAAGGGATGCAAGTATGCTATGTGGAAGTCAATGAAGCGTACACTACCCAGGCTTGTTCGTGTTGCGGCTGTATTAGCAGCAATAGTCCGAAAGGTATGGATTCGCTTGGAATAAGAGAATGGACTTGTGCAGAGTGTGGCACAAAGCATGATAGAGATATTAATGCGGCTGAGAACATTCTCCGTCTGGGGCATCAGACGCTCGCGGGAGGAATCCCCCGCTTTTAAGCGTGGGGAGGATGTCAAGATTTAAAAGCAACAACCAAATTAAGCGCGGTATTTATATATCGCGCTATATTTTTATCCTTATTTTCTGCTTTGCTTATTCCATCCTCAATAGATTCTGAGATAATTTTAAGCTTACTGTGGATTAATGCTATCTTTGCTCTATCAACTGGATTTATCTTTGACTTGTATTTCTGGAATAACGGCGGCATAACTTGCAAATAACTTGCTTTTGCTATTTTGTAATTAATTACAGAATCAGTTAAATTGCTATTCCTGACTTTTTTAATCTCGCTGTAAGATTGAGTTACAAGCAATTTTTCAGAATCATCAAGCAGGTTATTGTATTTCCCATATAACGCTTCGACTTCGGCTTGTTGCTTTTCCAGTGACTTATAACTAGCCACCGTATTCACGGCTTTTAGTGCTTCATCAGATGAGCAGGCGGTCAATAGTAGAGTGATGCTTAGTATTAAATATTTCATTTTAATTCCTTTTTTTCAACTTCACAAACATGATTAATCATTCTCTGATAGGCATCAGGGTATTTTTGCAAACCTTTTTTCTGATTATTTCGCCACGCTACACCACCAGCGATTCTTAGTCCCAAATAAAAAGTTCTGCTTACTGATAAGCCTGCTGTTTCTTTAAGCCCATTTTCGTAAATCGCATCAGCATAAAAGCGTGGGACAAATTGAGTTCTATAAAAATAATCATGCAGGATAGAAAACAATATAATGTTCTCATTTTTCCTATCAACTAAGAACGTCATAATCCAAGGCAAACTAGCCCCGTCTGACCTAAATCCTTTAGGAATTATGTACCAGTTACCATGCAACTTAATAAAAATATCATCAGTTGTAATAATATCTGGTGATTTTTTACCAAACTCTATTCTTATTTTTTCAGCGACTTCTTGCGCTGTTGGTATGATGTTCTTCAACTCTTAACCCCCAATTTCGTTTTATATACATTTGTTAATTTATCAACGCCATAGATGCCCCAAAGAGGGTCATAAACTAGATCATTTTTAACGACTACATAATGCGGCGTAAAGAAATACTGAATCATTAATATTGTTATATCATCTGCTTTATAACGTGATTCAATACCCCTGCTATCAAGATAATTCTTTAAGTCACCAAAACTCCAATAAGTTGTTTTTGTGTTAAATGATCTTGCCTCAGCAGTATTTTTGCACTGCTTACCTACAAGATTAATAACCATACACCCAACCGCGGGAGCGCATTCCGTTGTGTTCAATCCTTGAAATCTATAATAACTATTACTGCATCCTGCAATTAAAAATAGTATTAAAGTCCAAGTAAATTTTTGCATTTTTGCATGTGTCCCCACCGTTTTTTATAGCTATGTGTATGCGAATTAATTTTCTGCGTAGCATAATTACATGCTTCTTCTGTTAACCCTATGTCAACCGCTCTGTAGACCTCGTTATCAACCCAATAATAAATAGCAGTCAATATACTGTGAGGTGCTTTCGCTAATACATCAGCTCCTATTCTTAGAATTAAATCCCCATTTGTTTTTTCGTACAAATCAGGAAAGTTATTCAATAGCCAATCGTGGTATTTTTTCTGATTGTTTGTGCCTGTTAGCTGTATTCCACCACCACCACGAGTACGCCACCCGTCACCTGTTTCTGGTGCGCCGTTACCCATACGATTAGCATAGGCATTGTTAGCAATAGCCATTTGATTCGCTGGATGCCCCTTGCATCTACCATCGCGCCACGGATTAGCAAAGCCATGCCTACCATACGCGCTAAATAGCTGAGGCAATACTTTGCACCGATAGTTAAGGTTTTCTTCTGTTATAAAGCCGGGTCCTGTTTCTTCTCTTATCTGAGAAACAAATAATATCCATTCTTCTGGTTTTGACAGATGAAACTCTTTTAAATATGGCTCAATATGTTTCAATGTTTCTTTGAATTGAGCTTGAGCTTTTTTTCTGCCGCCGTAGTTCCACATTGGCAACAATAAACGCGCCTTATCTCTATCAAATTCTTCTTGAGAGAATACTCTTTCGGGAGTAACAGCTTCCTCTACCCACGTTCCCGCATCTTTTGTGCGGTTGGCTATTAATTTAGCCCATGTTCCGACACCTACTATGCCATCTTGCGGTAATCCGTTTCGTGCCTGGAAGTGTTTAACCGCTGCCTCAGTACCTTTACCAAAAATACCGTCAACGACATCCATTTTCAGCATCTTTTGCAACGCTCGGACTGTTAATCCATCGCGGTTAAACTTGCTCCTACTACCCATTCCTATTTGCAGATCAATCATATTTTTACACCAGTTTGCACATAATAAGCCGCTTTGCATAACGACAAATGCGACTTAACATTTTTATAGTTTATCTTCTTAGCTAGTTTATACCAGAGATCAAGATCAAAATTATCGACGTACACCGCATCGCGCCATTTTGCACCACGCTGATCTTCTATTCTCTGGCATGTTTTAATTTCTTCGTATTGATGGTTTTTAAATGATGTAATGTAAAAACCACTCTTTTCGCCTCCGCCAATACGCATATTATCAAGAAATACCCTGGCTGGCTTTGTGCCTCTACGGTTATTTACGTCCATGATAGTACCGCTCAACAAACCACATATACTTACATCATGCTCTGATTTTGTAGTGATTCTTACGTTAGATATTTCTAAATTACGATAAGCACCATCACTAGAGAATATGCCCTGCATGGAACCATCAGAATATAGTGAGCAATTTGTTATTTTTACATTTTCTGAAATTTCGCCAAAATAACGCAAGTATGACTTTGTAGGTATTAACTGAATGAAATCACTATGAGGTTCAGCACGGCATATTTCATCTACGCAATGAACATCATGCAAGGTAATATTTGAGCCTATTGCTTTTACAGCATCGTTTGATTCGCCTGGTGGTACATCATTAATATATTTACAGGTGAGTGTATCACCTGCTTCTAGAATATGTTTTTCGCCCATAGTGGTGATTATACCACAGTATATCCATTTTGGGGTATATGAGTGAATGTCAAATGTTATTTTTATTATTTATTAGTTGTTGCTATTGTTAATATCTGCGCTTTTGGATGCGCTTTAATAGTTTTTCCCCTGCAATGCTATGATTTGACGCATAGTATACCTTTTTTTGAATTGCATTAATGTAACTCCGTGAACGTAAAATCATCGTCGTGTGGCACTCCTTCATCGTGAATATAAATAAGAGATTGATCTTCTCCACTCTCGTATTCCTTAATGTTTGAAGGTGTTATCTCTCTCTGACAGAAAGGGCAATATTGATTATATTTATTTTCCTGCGGCATTATATTTTCCTCTAAATTAATATAAACGTCTGCCTAACTTGGTAATTAACTGCGTTGTACAGGTTCTTCGCTCTAAATGTTAATTTATCTAAAGCAGGTGTTCCCGTTAAATTGTGGCGTTCTACTCTTTGCATAACTTTTTAGCTAACCTTCTTCTGCTATACATCTTCATATTTGTTCATTAATTTATCATAACAAGCCATGATTACTTTCGCATCCCATAGAGCATTATGTTTTTCATCTTCGTTTGCTTCTAACCCTGCAAATTCTTCTCTATTAATATCAGGGTCTACGCCTTTGATCTTCATCAGCGTTGCAATATCGAAAGGAATGTAGTTTATATTTTCTGGTAGCGAAGGATAGCCGTTTGAATAATCTGCTATCAGCTTATTAAATAGCATCCAATCATAAGCAAGGACGTCTGACCAAATGTCGATCTTATCAAGCCTTAATAACCACTTTCTCAAAATATTTGAAACATACTTTTGATCTGCTTTAACTATTGTATGCTTCCCTTCGCCATAGTGGCGCAAATAACCATCCAACTTATCAGAGAACTTTAGCTTATTAATAACATTATTTTCAATCCAGTCATCAACCTGCATCAAATTATAATCGCTTAGTTCAGCATAAAACGAGTCACCTTCATCTGATACAATACCAATACTGATAAGCGTTGTGTCTTGGTGAAGCCCTGTAAATTCTGTATCGAAATATAAATTCATAATCTTATCCTCCTTAACTTCCGCGCTGTTTTTAACATTCTTATTGCTTTATCAAGTAATATATCCAGTTCTGTTGCTTCAAAGCATTCAGGATTATTTATTGATTTATTTGCATGGGTATTCTCATTATCACGCCACCATTTTTCAAAAACATCATCGTATCCATTTTTGCATGATCTAGGTGTATCTTCTTTAAAAGTATTTATAACGCTATTATTGAAATACTTACATCTAATACATCCGCTCATAACTATCTCCTTTTTACTCAATAATACGCAAACCACAGAGATTTGGTATATCTCTTAATAGGTAGATTAGCGTTTACTTTCTTTCCATGCTTCCCATGCAAGCTGTACTTGATAATCAGAATATTGACCTGCCCACTTGTGCTTTTCACTATTAATGGTAACATCCTTTTCATAGGGTGGTGCGGTAATCCAGTTCTCAAACGCCTTTCTTTCTTCTGTTTCGGTTTTCATTTGCTAGTTCTTGCTTTATCAAGATATGGCTTCCTACATTCCTTATAAGCTTCTATGAACTCGGAGCTTTTTGGAATATCCTCGCCTTTGCAATATTTGGCGATATAAAAACTATCAAAGTCAAGCCCTACAATCATACAGGCTTGATATGCTGATTCTACAATATCTCTATTCTTGTGGTACTTTTGAGCTACGGCATTTATTTTCATGTATGGTATTTCTGCCAGCTCAACACCATCTAATATTTTTATACTTCTTGCATCGTACATTTTATTTTCCTGTTTATTTTAGACATTACTTCTCTGGTTTATCCCTTGAACTACTAGCAATAGATTGTTTCTAATTTCCTTATGCCTAATACTCTTGCCCTTAGAGCATAATCCCTGCCAGACTTAGCCCTCTGGCATTTAACTGTTACGGCTTACGTGGGTTTTCACAGTTAAACTATTCGGACTTTTTAAAAATTTCAAGGTCTAGGTTGCACCACTGCATTGCCTAGTAGTTTGTTTGTTTCACTATTTAAAACTTTAATAATCAGAAGCTTGTATGAATTAACTGTAAGCAAAAATGAATTAAAATGTTTTATTAATCTGTTAGCCGTGATGCCAATTAACGCGCAGATAAGTACGCCATCGAGTAGTTAGCTCATTGATGGATTAGTTTTAGCGAATTGAATTTGCCTGAATCGGCTGTTTTTAGATTGATTATTGCGTTTAGGGATAAACTGAATTATAATCTCTCTAACTTGTGCTGTCGCTAAACTTACACAAGATTTATTTGATAAGTATAGTCTCTATCTCCTATAACGTCAAATAGCATTAAAGCCCGTCATTAACCTGATGGGCTTTTTTGTGGGCGAGATAAACTGATATACCTCTAAGTGGGTATTCCACTAATTAGGCAATTAGCCTACACTAGCTAGTAATATGAAGATTGGTCAATAGATGTTAAAAATGAAAGCGGGACTAAAAGTATTTTGTTGATCTCAACAAAATGCTTGAACGAAGCCACGATTTTACAGAATGGCACGTAGTTAGCTGGTCGTTTTTTGGAGCGTGTTGTTAGGCTTGGACTTGCACGTTCTCGGCTAATAACTCATTAAAAAATAGCGTGGTTATTGTTGCTGTTTTTGCATTTTTGAATTGATTTACTTTTTGCCTGCCATTTTTTATGCCGTATTTATTTTCTAGGAATAATGCAAGCTGGTTGTAGTTTTCTGTTTTTGTCTGAGTAAGCATAAAATCTAGTATTTCTTCGTTTGAAATTATTTTGCTCATTTTGTAAATATCCTATTGACATTAAATATTATTGTATATATAATATATACATATTCAACGAACAGCAAGGACTTTTAAAATGAAAAACCTTAATATTGTAAAAAAAGCTTTAGTTAAACTACCAAAAGATCAACAATTTGATGGCATTATTGCTGTGCAGATGGTTGAGTTTAGCTTTAATTATTTTGGCAATAAAGTAACAGAGATGTTAGATACAAAGATAATGGAAGATGGAAGGCAAATAGTAATTGATGGAAATGGCTTTATACCAGCGGGTTATGAAATATAAAGATTGGCAACTATTCAATGAGTTACCTGATGGGTGGCTCATTGATAAAACAGCAGGCTCTCCTCTTGCTGGTCATGCTTTTATCACGAACGGAAAGAGCGTGATAAATGGTCAGGAAAGAGGGTTGCTTAAAATAAAAAGAAATAGCGATAGCAACCACTTTAAACCGTTGCCTGTTGTAAAAAAACAGGAAGAGGCTGATCCTGAACAGGTTGTTATTGACGATAACTATGTAAGAACAGTTAATGAGCTTGCTAGACAAAAGTTTAAGCAGAAGATACTTAATGATATTTTAGTTGATTTGATGATCTGCGAAATTGAAGGTTGGTGTAAGCTTGAATACATCAATGAGATAAAACAATTAATTGATGGAATTGCAAGGGCTAAAAAGAAAAATAATATCTTTAGAAGTTAAAGATACAACAAAAGCTAAAGGTGTATGCTTAATTGATAATCTTTTGTTTGCTCATGCAGAAGCAACTGCGATGTTATCTTGAGTTATATATATGACCATCCACCAGCAAGTAAGCACTTTAGGAGATTAAAACGCCCGCATAACAAATGAATATCTATTATGCGGGATAGAACCTAAAAATTAATAGCAGTGCAATAAGGGAGCGAGTAATCAGTTCCCATTAACAGGCTATAAGCATAATCCTTCGGTTTGCCGTTCTTAAAGTAAACCTTGTAGGCTTTAGTACCAGTATAAGCACCGTAGCTATTCTTGCCATTGATTCCAGCTATCACGCTCCATACGCGATACTTCCCTTTACCATCACGACATATTTCTTTCTTTGGTGCTAAGAAGTTAGTTATCTTCATGCTCGCGGGGTCTTTCATCGTAGGACGCACGTACTTATTCAGGTAAGCTGTAGCCTGTGCGTTAATGTTTTTAGGCTTAATTTTGCTGTAATCAGTGATAACAGGTGCTTTCTTTGCCACTGCTTTTGGTTTTACAGATGTTGCAGCACATGAGGTTAAGAGTGCTGATATTGCTATTAGTGTGATAATTTTAGTGTTCATTGTTTTCATCCTTGTTTTGAAGTTCATTGTTGATCATGTTTGCGACTTTATCGCCTATCTTTGTGCCTATACCTCCTGTTTTCTTGTTAATCAGTTCACGCTTCATTAAGTCTTTTATGTACTCAGCCAGTGAAACACCTTTTTTATTAGCTTCCGCTAATGCCTCATCTTTTAGCCACTGTGGTAGTACCATGTTAAATCTTGCTTGTGCCATTTGCTCACCTTTTTTATGTAATACGCATTATTGTACTTGATTAAGTAATTTTTGTTAAGTATTATAATTACACACTAACAAAGTAAGGAAACGAAATGAAACAACTTAAATTCAGATTAGAAGGTCTTGGAAGTCTTCTAATGCACTCCGATAGATTCGCTAATCCACTAGATGAAGATGCGATTGAACACAAAAAGCTAACATCAAAAAGAAATAAAACAGTTGAAAATCTGCATGAAATAGCCAAATCAGAATGGCTAGGTTCTCTTTATTACAACGATGATCTAGGAATCCATATACCCACAGCAAACCTGCGTAAAAACCTCATAGAAGGCGCAAGAAAGTTCAAGCTCGGAAAGCACGTAGAAGGTGGTGTTTTCTTTAATAGTCAGGGCTTCCCATTAGAATACGAAGGAAGCAAGAAGCCTGAAACACTGTATAGAAATAAGGAATTTGTTGATTGTCGATCGGTGGTTGTTGGTCGCGCTAAACTCATGCGTTACAGACCAATATTTAAACATTGGGCGTTATCTGGCACATTAGAATACGAAGAAACGGTTATTGACGAGGAGCAAATAAAGCAGTCATTTGAAAAAGCTGGTCAGGTAGTTGGTCTTGGTGATTATCGTCCTTTGTTTGGGCGGTATTCTGTTAGTTTTGATTAAGTTTTAATTTTGGTTAAGTTTTAAATTATTGTCAAGGCGGGGCGGGGCGCGGCTAGGCGCGGCTAGGCGGGGCGAGGCGAGGCGGGGCGAGGCGGGGCAAGGAGTAGATAAGAATCTACTGGATTGGTCATTTTCAAAGTGATCTTTCCTGTCGGTTTTGATTAATGGCATGGTAGTGTCGGGTGAGGTCTGGCGCGGCTCGGTGTGGCTAGGTCGGGCGAGGCATGGCGAGGCAAGGGATAGACAAGAGTCTATCAGATCGCACATTCTAAACAGTGTGCTTTCTTATAGGTTTTTTTACAATGGAGATAAATAAATGATTGAAGTACAAGCATACCCACAATATAAATACGCCGCTGAATGTATCGCCGATGATTTTACCTATGGCGACCTAATCAGCAAAGAGTATTTAGAAAACAAGCTAGGATTTAAGAAGCCCAAAACAATAGCTGAGTACCAGGCGCAACAATTAAAGAAGTTGGCAGATACCGTCAAGTTAAAAGAGTTCATACTTGAGACATATATGTATTACCTAATCCCTGAAAATGGTGGATACAGAATTGTTAAACCAAGAGAACAAACAAAAATAGTCGTTGATCGCCTAAAAAAATCCCTCGATAAAACAATGAGAGATTCAGCAAAAGGGCTGAAAAATGTCAATCATTCAAAATTAACTAATGATGAAATAAACGAAAACACAAGGGCGATGAATGTCTTGGGTGCAATGAAGCTTTTTGCAAAAAAAGGTAAGAAAAAGTTTAGGTTTTTAACTAAAGGCTCTAAGAGCTCTAAAGGCTCTTTCTAGCTAGAAATTTATTTGATTCAACGACTACCCTTTTTACGCAACTACAATTTTCAGGATGTATCGTTATGCTTGATCTGATGAAGCATAACGAATCAATAGATGGGAGTTGAATATGAAGCTCCCATTTATCACCAGTAGTTAAATAATCGGACTCATATTTATACGTTGGGAATACCGAAGCGCCTACAGCATAAAAGCTTTTCCCTTCATCATAAGAACATCGCAGCTCGTCAGTGTATGTAACTTTTACAGGCTCTTTGTATTTTGAATATGATACAACAGGAATCACAGGATTGCCCGCTATTTGAGGTGATTCGACCTTTATGCTCGTATACTCAACCCATCTGCTAATAGGTGAATAAAAGTCATACAGTACACCAAAAAATCTAGGGGCGTATGCTATAAGAGAACTTAATAGTATTACTGTTCCATATAATTTAATCCGATTCTTCATCGTCGATTTCAAGTCCTTTTTTCAGCTTGTCGGATATTGCTTTAGGTGCAAATTTAATCACCATCGCTACCAGTTCCATTGATAGCAGTGATGATAATCCGACTCCAATTATCATTAACGGGGATGTTAATGTTATATGGAATGTTATCCCAAGAAATGTTTTCCCATCAAGCAGGGCAATACCATTGCCTATGAGTACGCTCATAAATAGCGTGCTAAATAATATTGTAAAAAACGCCTTCGCGCCTTTTCCCGTACCCATTAGATATTGAAGAATCATACCCATAATTAAAACAAAAATTATTTGTATTTCTCCGATGTGATGCTTAATGGTTTGAAACATATCGACTCCTAAATTATTGTTATTATTATACATTAGTGGCTACTTATACCAATCATTAATATTCTCAGACATCCACTTCTCCAATGCAGTGTTTGGCGCGTTTACACAGTCAGGCGGCAAAGGTATTTGTGAATGGGTAGGGCTTGTCATGCCAATATAATGCCTATATCTGGCTTCATCACAAAATGTATTCCGCTTGCCCTTTTTCTTAAACTTTTTTTGCTTGTTTATTTGTGCGAGAATTTCTGACTGCTCTTTTTGTACTGTCTGAAGTTCACTCAATGCAGTGTTTTGTACCGACATTGCATAACTCATTGCAGCAAGAGCTATAACCACTAGAATTGTTATAGCTCTCGTTAGATTCATTTCACTCATTTTGTATACTCAAAAGTTGCGATTAAGTTAGTTGCGCCACCGCCTGACCAAAAATTTTTAAGGTAGGCGTGTCCTCCACTTGTCCAATAATACGCCCTGTCTGTTGCTGTGTCGTCTTTGTATAAAGCAGGTATTTGTGTTCCATTCGCTGCTTTTATCATAACATCCGATCTTATCACCTCAGAAAAACCTATATTAATATCAAGTAGAGTTCCATTATTTGGTATGGCATTAGTAAATGATCTTCGATAAATCGGCTTACCGTCTACCCATGTATTACCTGTCTTTTTCTCTAATAAAGAATACGTTATGTGATCTGATGAAACGGTTGTTTCAGCATAACAAAATATTTTTTCAATGATAATATTTCTATTATGTTCTGCTGCCACTATTGTGTTGCTTGTTTTTGATACTGTTCCAGTTATGTATCCTGTGCCATATGTGTCAAATAAGAAATCATTAGTGCTGCTCAACAAGTACAACTCGTGCAATGCCCATCGCCTGGTTGGATTATCTACGTCTCTGATTAAAAATTTAATTGAGGAGCAAGTAGAAATATCAAATTCATTCTTGCCAAGCGTATAAGTAGCGTTGCCTCCACCTATGTCCCAATTAAGGATTTTTTCAGCTACTTTATTAACAACACCTAAAACGGTTTTTTCACCACCTGCGTATTTCTGATCAAATAGCCAACTTTGCGCCGTTGTCGATTGATTCATTATCAAATAGATTCCAGCGGGAATCGTTGCTGGGTCTTGCGTTGATATACCGTCAATATTCCTAAGTTCAATCGTTGCTGTAGAACCAAGCGCCGCTTTAACATCTGCTAGACTCAAATCGGTTAATATGCGCGTTTCCAAGCTGTTATGCGCAACACCAACATTAATTGGGGTTGAAATAAAGCTTCTAACAGTATTGCCGTCATCAAGCGTTGAATCAAGTGTTGCTTGCAATGTTGGATAATTAACTGTAATTGATTTTTCTTTTGCGCCACTTGATGCAGTAACAACATAAGTTGAACCGCTAGTTGCGTCTGGGTCTTCAAAATTTTGCCAGATATATGAATAATCGCTTGCAGGTATTGTTATATTGCCATTTTCGTCAGGTGTTGCGAGCGTACCGTTTATAAATGTTTTCTTGTTGAAAGAATTATTCGGTTTAATCTTGTAGCCTGACTTTTGACCGTCGAACGGATACATGAATACGCGCTGCTCTTTTTTTAACCCAATCTGACTAATATCTAATGTCATTGTGCTGTTATAAAGCAGCGTATGACTATTATTTGTGTTTAGCGGCTTCCAGTTTGCGCCATTGTCTGTTGTCGGGTCTGTACCGGCAGGCACTTGATCTACTTGTGCTACATAGACAACACCATCAGAACCGATGACGTATTTAGAGCTAAGATTACCTACTGTTACAGATAAATCGCCATAGGCTGCGTAGTTTTGATCCCAAAATGGCAGAGATGTTTGTCTTATTAGAGTCAACACTTCTTTATTTATTTGCTCTGATGTATGACCTTTAACTGTCGCATCAGTGCCTGAAACTATATCACCAATTCCTGCCTTTGTGCTTTGATGCCAATCATAAAGAGCTTTACCACCCTTGATAGTACCACTTGTGACATCTGCTTTGTTTTGAAGCTGTGCGTCTGTAATATCCGTCGCAGATGCGCCAAGCTCCTCTTGTGATAGATACTTTACCCATGCACCTGAAATCATTTGATATTTAGCCCAACCAGCCGTTACAGAGGTATCTCCACTCGCATCAATAACGTGGATAATTGAACCTGCTGTAGCTGTCGCTGGCAAATCGGCAAATGTTGCTACACTCGTCTGATCTGGTAGTGCATCTAATTGTGCTTTTAGTTTTTCCGCGTCCACCCACTTGTTAGCTGTACCAGCTGTTATTTGTGCTTGTGTTGCTTTGTCGGCAATAGCAACTTTTTTATCAAGCTCTTTTTTCAATGTATCTGGCTGAACATACTTGTTTGCAACTTTTGTTCCAGCCGTCACCTCTGCTTGAGTGTTGGCTGATGCTGTAACAGGTGCATCTTTATATTCAATGTCGTTACCTGTTGCATCTACAGTGGCAATCTGTCCTTTTGTTTTCCCAATCGGTTTTGATACTTTTGTTTTTAACGCAGCATCAATGACTTTGTTTTGAAGTGAGTTTGTGCTTGTAGCATTTAAAGCTGTGTCTACAGTTGCAGCGGAAGGTAAAATTAGTTTTAGCTTCTGCCCTGTTAATGATAATGCTGAATTGCTTGTAGCATCTAAAGTGACGGGGTCGTGAAATTTCGCTTTTTCAGCAGATGTCACATGAATATCCGTATCTGCTTTGTGGGTATCTATTTCTGTTTTTGCGGCTACTGCTGTAGCTCTTGCTGTTGTGTCGGTTGTTCCACCGCCACCATTAGCTCCTCCTGAACCATAGGTTCTAGCTTGTGCTGTACTTGCCATAGATAAAAATGCTAATAAAAATATTATTTTTCCCATTAGAATCTCGCGTCAGTAGATTTATTGATAATAAGTTTAACTTCGCCTGAAGTTGAGCAAGCCCAGATATTATTATGACCAGAATTAGTAAAATATGGAGTTTTATCAATGAACCCATAAAAGCAAGCCGAAGACGGTGTATTAGTTGATTGTGCGAAGCGGAAGCCCTTGCTTGATCTGGCTCTGAACATGCCAGACTCCACCGTATCAAGGACTTTAACCCAACTATTATCAGAGGGTAATGTTATTTCGCTTGCTTGTGCTGAGCTAACAACCAGCATCAAAAGCAATATTTGTATAAATCTCATGGATATACTCACAGAATATCAAATGATACTATGATACAATTAAACGCTTTAAAAATACGATTTGTCGGACAGTAAATGTCGTTCAGGATAACATTCAGAGCTAATGATTGGCTTCAAAAAAGAATAGAGGAAGAGTGCCGCTTTCGTGGTATGACTATTTCAGAATTCATACGCTACTGTGTGAGAGAAGAGATTAAAAAGCGGGAAATAGAAAAGAATGATTAATATACCCACTTTGGGATATTTAACTATCTGTGTTTTTCGGGCAATATGTTTGTATTGATTAAGGAGATAGAAAGATGGCTTTAAAAATATTAGGTGTGTTTTTAGTAATGATTCCAATATCTGTGTTAATGGCTTGGTTTTTAGATACTCATGGCATTCATGGTATTAAATACTGGTTACTGCTAACACTTGGAGACTCATTTATCTCTACTGGCTTGTTTTTTATCGGTGGCAATAAATGAAACAGCAAAACATGCGCGGCAAAACCTACGAGTTCGACTACAATAGCAAGCACTACCTTTGCCTAGCCGATGCCATGAGAAAGAATAAAGCCTCTGCTGCAACAATAAAAAAGGGCTGGAAGAACGTCAAAGTAGTGCCACTCACCAAGCATCGTAAAATCACTATTGCACCGCCTCAAGAGCCAAAGCGAGTCGATGTGAAGGTTGATAAGCTTACTCTTTCAGATCGCAAAAAGATTGACAATATTCTTGCTGAAAAACGAGATAGAGACGAATTAAAAGAGGTATGGGAGTGATTAAAGAACGAATAATTAAACTCTCAAAATCCAAAACAGTTCAAGAAATATCCGTTCTTTTTGGGTTAAACGTATTCATTATTGATAATGTTATCAATGGCGATAAATACACGGCTGAAACTGTAGAGAAAGCAGCAAGAGATAGAGTTATTGATGAAGCAGTAAAAAGAGCGAAGCCTCTTAAACTTTGGTTATAATTTCTTAGTAATCCTATCTATCGCATCCGTTAATATCTCATTCTGCTTTTTCACTTTCTGGCATTCTCTAAATGATGCTTCCCTTCTTTTTTTATGATATTCAACATCGTTAATCATTTTATTAGCGACTGAATTGGCTGATTCTCCCAATTCCTCAGCCTTTTTCCTGATTAACACCTCATTTTCTTTTGACGCTCTAATCATTAGTGCCATTTTTTGTTTATCCCTTTGATAAAATAGTGTATACTTTTTGTATACATTAGTAATTATATCCATGTTAGCGTGATTATACAATATACGCAGGTTTAATAAATATGACCAAGAAATACATCTACAGCCAAGACGCAACAGAACGCCAGGTGTTGCGCCTTACAGACAAGGAAGTTATTGAGTTTATAGAGAGGCACAATAAACAAGGTAACAAAGTAAATAATATGTATACAAATGATGGGCGCGTCGCCTTCGAGATATACAGACCAACAGACGTTGTTGAATTGGGATGCCTTTAAAACAAAATGAACGATACAGTAAAAAAAACAATACCAGTTCTATTTATCGCTTATGTATTGAGTGAGAATATTGTTATTTATAGCAAGTTAAGTGCTGGGCTGTTTTCTTTATTAATGACTTCAACTGAAGTTATATCAGCAGTATTTATTATTTACTGTATATCTTTTTTTTTAATAATTTCAAGCAAAATGGAAAAGATGTCTTTGATTCTTTTGTTTGTCGCTTGTTTGATGTTTTTCGATAGGATAATAATAGCAATAGCTTTTTTATAGGGTTTTTAAAAATGAATAATAATATTATTGGTATAGAACCATTCCATAAGACTGCAAAGTATTTAGCTTTTGCGGCTTTTGCTGTAAGTGTTACATTTACGATTATCTTCAACACAAGTCAGGCAAGTGGATACCTTGATATGATCTTACTAGCTGCAACAGGCGTTATTCAGGATTCAAGTGAGGTATTGCTTGCGGTGATCGCTTTTTTCTTCTGGACTCACAAGAGTAAGACTAAGATATTCAAGGTAATTGCTGTTATCTGCATGATTATTTCTCTATCCCTTGTAGCATGGAGCATTACTGCAACATGGGGCGGTAATAATGCGATGATAGAAAAGCAGGCAAATGAAGCTGATCTTGAAAAAAGTAAATTAGACCTACTCACTACCGCTATTGCTAATTCTGATAATGTAGCTAATGCCGCTATCTCTAATGCAGAAGCAATGAGGAACAAGGCTAAAAGCTACTCTAAAAAATACAATCAACGTGCTAAAAAAATGATTGAAGAGTCTCAGAAACTTGTAGACAAGGCAAGTAAGAGTGCAAGAACAACAATGGAACTTTTTGACCGAATGAAAGGAATAGATCAAAATAAGATAGCATCCGTCAATTCTGCTAAGGCGGCTTTTAATAAAATATCCGCTGTTACAGGCGCAAGCACTGAAACTGTATCAACAACCTTTCTTCTATCAAGAGCAACTCAACTTGAGTTAATTGGAATTGTTTTTGCTATTGTAGCAATGCTTACTTCAACACCTAATGCAATCCGCGTTCAAACAGGTAGCACTAAAAAGCCAAAGGCAAAAGAAGGAAAAAAGGAAAGCAAGCCAGAAGAAAAACCAAAAGAGCAGAATAAAAGTGGCATTCTTATGAACGGCATTGAGTATACGCCAGAAATGATAAGAGCAATCGTTAAGCGGTATGTAATAGCAAAGAGCGTACCAAATGGTGAAAAATGCACTTGCCCAGTTTGCGAGAAAGTTTTCATAAAAAAAAGGAATGCAGTTCATTGCTCGAACAAGGGCAAGGGTAATTGCGCTGACACAAGGAAAAATCTAATGAGTAAACAAAAGAGGGAATATAATGAGAAAATTCGTAAGCAAAAACCATAAAATTATTATGGTAGCAATAATTGGTGTTGCTCTGTATGCACTATACAGCGACCCATATTTTTGGCAAACAATAAGGAGTTTATAATGGATAGATTAGTATCATGTAGCAACGTAATGAGCTATTCGCAAATAGTAGTAGTTTCTTTCTTTGCGATAATAGCAGTATTTATTGCGCTTAACTGGTTTGCAAAGATTGTCGCAGAAAAGAAAGCGAATATAATCGAATCAAAAATACAGAAATCTGTGGATGCAACACTAGAGGCAATGGCGAATGACAAAGTTAAGGAAGTAGGCGCAAGCCCTCAAGTCATAGTTGCATACGCAAAAACATTATTGGGAGTCTAAAATGAGTAGATATGACGAAAGAAAAAGCGAAATACTTGGAGAGCTAAGACAGAATGATAGCAATTCTCTATCATTTTTAATTAAAGCTGTACTATTTCTATCTGTAGTTTGGGCTGCCATTTCTGTATTTATTGGCGCAAAATGAGCAGAAAGCCATTAACATCAAAAGTCGAGAAAGCTGTCCTGAAAAGAGATAGACATAGATGCGCGAATCCTACATGCCTATTTCATTTTATAAAACCATCTGGAAAGGCTATCCACCACATCAATGATGAATCAACACATCATAAAAAGTGGTGGGTAGATCAGCCTCAAAACTTGGTTACTTTATGCTCTACTCGCAGGGTTTTATTCTTCTTCAAGGTAAAAGGCTGTCACCAAAAGTACCACGCTTGGATAGGCGGCACTCAAAAGAAAACAAATTTAAGAACGCTTCAAGGCTTTTACGCTCTTTTCTCGGCAAAAAGATTCTTTACTATATGTGTTATTATTATTTTTGCAACACTGTCAATCAAGTTCTTTTAAGTCTTTACCGTTAGTATTAGCATAAAATATACTGTAAACAATATTGAAAATATCTTGGTGCGTAAGCACCTCTCCTGTTTCTTCCGCTGTCTCAGGGCTTAATATTTTGATCTTTTCGGTTGGACTAAACGGTATTTTAAGGCTTTCTAAGTTTATTTCCCTTCCATCTGATAGTTCATTGTATGCAGATATAACTAATTGTGGTGGTTCGCCACGCAGAAAAGTTAATGCTCTCATTTTTGTTTTCTTTTCAAGTGTAACAGTAATCTTTTCTTTATTTATGCTTTTCATTTTCTTTATTCTCCTATATAGCAACTTTTAAATCGCCGCCTGTGTGATAAATTGATTTATTTGGTATAAGTCCAGCGTTAATTGCATCTGCATTTGAAGCGTATTCAGGGATACCAGTGCCATTGCCAACTGATAATATAATATTGCCAGACAAATCAGATGGTAATCCAGTTACATTTGCGCCGATAATTGTATTATTACTCCCCGTTACTATGCCTCTCCCTGTGTTACATCCGTATATAGTGTTCGCATCACCAGTTGTGATGTCGTATCCAGCCGCATAACCATTCGCTGTCCAGTTACTGCCCGTTGTGTTCAAGTATCCAGCGTACATGCCATTCGCTGTCCAGTTACTGCCCGTTGTGTTCAAGTATCCAGCTCTATTACCATTCGCTGTCCAGTTATTGCCCGTTGTGTTCGAGTATCCAGCCGCATAACCATTCGCTATCCAGTTATTGCCCGTTGTGTTCGAGTATCCAGCGTACATGCCATTCGCTGTCCAGTTACTGCCCGTTGTGTTCGAGTATCCAGCGTACATGCCATTCGCTGTCCAGTTACTGCCCGTTGTGTTCGAGAATGCAGATTCTTTGCCGACTCGTGTATTACTACTTTTTGCTTCTATTTGTGGGTCAACGTATGCCGCAACGCTACCAGCATTAGTTACCGCAGCAGCTTGGTTTAAGAATTTCATTACATTAACACTAGCATTAATGATGTTAAGCCACTTCTGATACCACGTTTTATCTTCGCATGTTATTTTATTTGTCTGTAACGCTGTTTCTAAGTCATCAATTGGATTTGTTGCCATTTTTTATACTTCCATAAATTTAAACGGTGTTTCGTATACCGAATATTGATTATTTGTAAATGTCATCTCATCAGGTTTACACAAAAAGTTGTGCTGATCTGAGAGTAGATTCTCAACTGATTTGCCCCATAAAAACCAAGGGCGTTCGCCAAACTCAGCAAGTAATTTAATTAAGGTCATAACATCGCCTTGTGACATATTTGTTTTTGATACCGAATATTCACGCGCTTTTAATGATCTTTTTGATTTTAGTATTCCACCTGACGCAGAGTACACAGTGCCACCACTATGTTGAACTTTAAATGTATTGCCCAGCGTGTCATTCCCATCGAAATAAACGCGGTTACCAATCAGGATGTGTCTTAAATCAAATGGCTCTGTTGTATTTATTTTCAGCCTGACTTTTGAAAAAGTCGGCTTATTCTCAAGATGCAAAAATAGATTGTTGTTTTCTACTGACACTGTATCACAAGGCGCGTCTGTTCCTATTTTAAACTCACAAAATGGAATCGGAAATTTTATTGGCACATCGTGAGTTTCTACTAATTGCGCCCCGTCATATATCTCTGCTGTAATTGTACCCGATCTTATTGTTGAGCCAGCTATAATTATATCTGATAAACAAGCTACGGCAATATCGATGTCAATGTTTGTCGATCCAGAAAACCTGCAAACCTCTGATCTATTTGCATTTTTGAGATTCTCTAACCCCAAGTCAGCAGATACAGGCGCAACGGTAGACGTTATGGTCGCGTCTTGTACCCGATTATCAGCAAGTAATGAAAATCCGCAGCTCATTAAAACACTTCGATATTATGAATGGATGTGTCTGTACGGCTTTTTATTGATGACACAATAAAATTACCTGATAAATCACTACGATTAACTGACACGGGCATACCTGGGATAATCATGTGACCAAGATCGTCAATTCCAAATTCATACGTTACTCTTTTAGTTGCTCTACGCAGCGCTATCATATCAGCGAGTGCTTGAGCATCTGCCTGATTTTGCAAAACAGTATTTATTTCTAATACGTCTCCAACTGCTCCAGTTACTTTTTCAACCGTTTTTTTCCCGCTTGTAAACTCTGCTCTCTGCTCTGCTGTGAGTGATATTGCTAAATTACTATCTGATAATACGTCTACATTACCGCCATAATTCACAATTACTTTTGATACAGGCTTCAAAACATTTGAAACACTAATATCTGCTGTCGAATTGTCATCGTTTATTCTAAGAATATTAACTACGGGAGTAGCATCAATAAACATCCACCCGCCTTCTGGTTTCCGCACTAAGAACACGCCAACTGATCTTGCTATTTTATCCAATATTTCACTTGCTGTTTCTGTTCCCCTGACTGCAAATCCAATTACTGCATCTTTTTTCCATTGTGCTAAGCTGGATACATCAACACCATTGAGCGAATATTCAGTATTAATCTGATTAACAACATCTTCTAATTTTTTCGTATTGCTATCAACATCAACTAATTGCGCCCCTGCTGGGTTATGCCCTGCATTATATTTGTAATTTCCTTGAGTGCGTGTTACATGCCCAGTTACATCAAGACCGATGTCATAAACAGTGATATTTCCATTGAAGTTTCCATCATGGAATCTATAATCGAGTGTAAATGCATCAACGAGCTGTGGCTTAACGTGTGTCAATCTGCCGTACACCTTCATCTTTCGTTCACCCTCAGATACGTCTTGCAATAATTCTATTTTTGCTTCTCGACCTTCTGTTAGTCTGAACGAATAAACGCCAGCATTGTAACTAACAGAATCAATGGTCAAATTAGCTATTTGTTTAAAGAAAGAGAAGTCCCAACGATCATCACCAAAATAGATTTTACAAGGCTGATTATCAAATGAGTATCCGCGCCAATCCCGCACATCACACACAGCTTTAAACTCTGAAACTGAAATAGGCTTTTCTATTCTTCTTGTAAATTCTGGCAACCCGTCATGTAATAGCCATGCAGGGAAAGGCGCGTTAATATCATTGGCGATATAGCCTCTGTCACTCATACGAACGATGCCACCAGTGTGATAAGCTTCTATCAATAGAATGCGATGACTTACATTGCTTGTATTTCTATACCAATCATTGAACGCTTGTTCTGAAACGGCAAACGATGTAAACGGCATTATGCTAACTCCAATCTTTTATTGTCTGGCTTGTTAGCTGTATCTTTTACTGCCCGCGTGTTTTTCTCTTGAGCATCTTTTAAATCATTACGCTGTTGAGCCTCAAATCTTGCAATTTCACTCCTATTTTCTTTCAGCTCATTAAGCTCTTGTTTTATTTGTTGATTTTCACTTTTAATTTCCTCCAGTTTTTTCAAGCTGGCTTCTAAAAGTTTATTTGTTTTTTCTTGCTCTTTGTTTTTACCAATAAATGCAACAGGCTTGCTTTCGCGCTCATGGTTTTTATCCATAAAATACTGTGTGATGACTTTATTTGATGCCGCTGGCAATATCCTTTCCGCTTGATGCGCTCTGACATCAATAAAGTCCGCGCCTTTTGCAAAGCTTGGAATCGCAGAACCTGAGCCTGATTTGTGCCAGTTTTTATTCTGCTCTTTTATGTTGTCGCGTATTTTCCCATCGTACCAGCTAATATCATCTAACCGTATTTGCAATAGAGTCAATACATCAGTATTTGATTGCATTTCTATGCCAAGCAATTTAAACCACATCGCCAGATTATTACCATCAATCGGTGACGTATTTGTTTTAATCCCACCCAAATTCGGTTCTAATTTAGTTCTAATGTTCTCTGGTAGAGAATTGATTACGCCAGTATTTGTTTTAATACCGACAAGATTGGTTAAACGCGGGTCTAATTGCGAACGAATATCAACAGGTAGCGAATTTATATAATCCCGCATTGTTTGTGTTGCAGCAGTCAATGTTGTGTTGTCAGTCGCGTTTCTAATCGCGGTTAGATTTGCGTTCAAATGATCTCTAATATCAGCGGGCAGTGCTGAATCAATCGTAATTTGCTGCGCTAGTTTTTGAATAATATTTGCATAGTTTGTTTCATGCGTGTTTTTAAGAGTAGCAAGATGGGGTGTAATAGTTGCATTACTTGCTTCTTTCGCAAGTGCTAATTCATCCATTTTAGCCTGTATTTTCGCAGCTAAATCAGCTCTTTGAGCCTCCAAATCTTCTGTGCGTGCTGTTTCTCTCGCTAATTCAAGTTGTTCGCGTAGTACAGCAAGCTGATCTTCTGCTGCTTGTAAGTTAGCCCTTGCAGTATTTAAAATGTCATCGGATGGCTGAGGCTGATTCTCAATTGATGCAAGTAAATCTTCAAAACTGCCGCGTGTTAAATTCAATATCTGATCATACTGGTCACTTGAACCGTATGCACTACGCGCTAATTGCAAATACTTTTGCATTGCGCTTTGAGTTGCGCCTACATCCCCGCTTGCGAGTGCTGCCTGATACTGCCTCTGGGCTTCCGCGAGCTGCTCTTGCGGTGTTAAATTAGTGAGATTATTGTCAAGCTTTAATGATTCAAGATATTCACGCCCAGCTTGCGCGGCTTGTTGTTGAGCTTCCCAGTAGCGCATTGCTTCATTGTATGCGTTTTGAGCTGCTGTCACGCTGTCACGCGCTTGTTGCACAACTATCTGCTGTGCGTCAATCTGTGCTTGAATAGCATCCTCAGCGGATGTGCCACCTCCTGCAATTCTGCGATCTAACTCAGCGAGCTGTGCTTGTAAATCAGCAAGTTCTCTTGTTAAATCAGCAACCTTTTTCAATGCTCTTTGATGTTCTTCATAGATGCGCTGTTGCTCTCTTGCGAGCTTCTCAGCTTGTCGTGCTTGCTCCCGTGCCGCTTCCTCTGCAGCTCTAATACGCGCCTCTTTTAACCGATTTTCTTCTTCAATAACGATTCTCACTGAATCATTAAGTGAGATTAAACGCTCACGCTCTGCGCCTGTTGCGCCGTTTACTAGCGCAATATAAGAGTTTTTGAGATTATCGACAGACAAACCAAGCGATGCTACAACCGCCCGTGCTTCTTCTAATGAGTGATTAGTGCCCAGGAAGTAACTTTCATAATTCTGCGTAGCTTCTGCCAGTTTTCGTGCCGCATCTTCTTGAGCATCAGCGATAATATCAATCGCTTGAGCATATTGGATCGCGTTATTATAAGCATCAGAGCCAGGGTCAAGAGATTCAATTAGAGTTCTGAATTTTTCACGGATATTATCCATTCCACCGAGATCAAGATTAGAATTAGCAAGTGTTGCTTGTGCGTCAGCGAGCTTTTGAGCTGCTTGCTCTGCTGAGCTATAAAATTCTTGATTGAATAATGAGATAGCACTGCTTAAATCAGTTACAGAACCCGCAGTTTCCTCTAATTTTGGGTATAAAGTATCAACGGCTTGAGCTACATCAAGCAAAGCGGCATATTGTTTAACACCTGCCTCAGTTGTTAAATCAATGCTATCAATAATCGTTCTGAAAGTATCACGGCTTGTAATATCTAGCCCACTGAATTGTTCGTTATACGCAGCTATCGCGTTTGAAGCGTTCTCCCGCGTTTTTATGTCTCGTTCTGCTTGCGTGAAAAAGTTCTGGTAAACAAACTCAGCTTTAGAGCCAAATTCATTCAACCCACCTGCCAATTCTATTAGTTGATTAGAAAGCTCTAGCCCTTTCAGCGATGCTGTAGATGAGCTAATACCCATGTTATCAGCCATTGTTGTAACAGCCGCGAAATTACCAGCACTTCTGATTAGTGCCTGACTAACGCTCTCGCCTTCTTGTTTAAGCTTTTCGCCCCACTTATAGACAATCACTAGTCGGGCATCCTGCGCCTGCCTTTCTGCTTCCGCAAGCGCATCTTCGGGGAACTGTTCAACCCAGGCACTCAAGAAATCGTTATTTTTAAACTCAGTAAGAATAGTTTGAGCTGATTTGCCTATTTCCGCGCCCATTTCATCAAAAATCGGTAAAACAGTCTCTTTAATATCAACAATATCGCTCAATGCTTGTAGTTGATGCTCATAGTCACCCGTACTTTTTATTACATTCTGAATAGCAGGTGATAACTGCTCAAGTTGTATCCTCAAACGCTCAAGCAAAAATGATTTTATGTCTTTGCTGTTATTACCATATTTAAGCCCTTGGTTGGATAGACGTGTTTTTGCGCCCTCTATTTGTTCTGATGTCATTAATTTTGCAATTTTGCCATCGGCAATTTCAGCAACACGCATCATTTTCTCAGTTGCATCTTTTGCAGCATCAGAGAGTTTATAGAATCGTTTTGAAGCTCTATCTAAACCGAATCGCCCAAATACGCTTTTGCCTTCGTAGTTCCTGCCGTCATTCCAATTCTCAGCCGTTTGTCCTTTCTCGAACGACTGATTAAACCTGATTTTTGGATTGTGACTGAATAGATTGCCGATTAACCCACCGACAACAGAGCCGATAGTGCTACCGATTCCAGGCATGAAAGAACCAAGTGCCGCACCAATTCCAGCCCCCATTTGCCCAGCCGGATTCGCGCCTAATGCGCTCGCCAGACCAGAACCTATTTGATAGGAATTTATTGCGCCGCCGATACCTTTGCCAGTGCCTTTGAATAATCCACCCACTGAATCTCTAACGGTCTTGATTAAATCACCAAAACCGCCGCCTTTGCTAAATACGGATTGAATTGATTTTTGTATATCACCAGCCGCTTTATTTATTTTGAGATTAACATCAAGCGTCAATGGTTTTAACAGCGCATCACGCAGATTATTCCATTTTAATTCACCTGTATTGAATACATCAGCTATAGCATTTTTAACCGTATCCCATGCGGCAATCTCTTGATCTGTGTACCTAAGTTGCTGTTCTTTTTGCTGAATTATTTTAGCTTGTTCTGCACCGTACTGTTTTGACAACTCAAGCAATCGTGCCGCTTCATCGCCTTGCTCTAATCTAACTGTTTGGATTTGTAAATTATCGTTAATCTCTGCTATCTTCTTTAAACCGGCTATACGCTTGTCATCAGCTATTTTTGCTTCTGCCTGTTTTTTTGTGTAATGATCTAGCTGTAAATTTACACTAGCGATTGAGTCACTATTGAGCTTATTCAGTCCAGTTAGAGCCGTTATTTGCTTTGTGCGCTTTGTAGCTTCATCATAAATTGACTTTGCAATTCTCACCGCCTCACGCTTTGTTTCTACGGCTTTTTTACGCAGAAACTCACGCTTTGACTCTAATAGTGTCAATCCTTTGATTATTGGGAAACCGCGCTTTTCTTCTGCTATTTCATCAGCAATGGTTTTTAACGCTTTTTTACGAGTTTCAATAAGCTCTTTTTGTGCTTTTGATGTTATCTTGTAAGACTTGGATGAATCCATCAGAGTTGATGATAGCTTTTTATTTAAGCTGCTTAATGCGAATACTGGGGCTTTTTGGTTGGCGTTAATGCCAACCGCAATGCCTTCAGGTATCCATTTTGCAAGATCAGCCATAAGCCTTGATGGGGATTTTATGCCAAAGAAACCTTTAACAGATGAAAACACGCTCTTTGACATGCTTTTTGCAGCTTGCTTCGCTCTCGCTGCACCCGCCGAAATACCTTTGCCAATACCTTCTGATATATTCCTGCCAAGGCTTTTCGCTTTATTGATAATTCCAGAAAAGTCAGGCATCTCAATTTTAGGGATTAATACTTTCAGCGAGAGATTGTCCCACCATGCTTTAAACTTCTTTGCCAGTTCCCATGCAAGTTTTAACGGCTTTGGAATCAACGTCAAAACCTTTTCTGATAATTTCAGGGTATTCCACCACGCAAACGCATCTTTAGCCAGATTCCAGCCTATTTGCAAAGGCGCAGTTACCAAACCAAGCACTTTTTCAGCAAGTGTAGAGCTATTCCACCAACTCATGAACTGTCTAGCTTTTTCCTCAGCGTACTCAACACCAGCAGGGCTAACACTAACCGCCCATTCTCTTAATGATGATTGATTCCACCAACCAGCGAACTCGGTAGCCACCATTTTCGCGCCGAGAATAGCAGTATCATTGATGCTAATTATTTTCTCTGCAAACGTGGTGTTATTCCACCAGCTAACTAATTTATCCCAATTCTTATAGATCAGAGTAGCACCAACAGCAATAGCCGCGATTATTGCCCCAATGGGATTGGCGATAATTACAGCTGTTAATGCTGAAAAAGCGGTAGTGACAATCGGAATTGCAGAACCTAAGCCAAGCAGAGTAGGTCCTAACGCCGCCAATCCACCTGCAAGAATAGCAATGTATTTAGTAAGCTCAGGATTAACCCGCATCCATTCACCAAACGATTGAATAATAGGCTTAACGCTATCAAGCAAATCTTTGAGCGTATCAAGCATATTGACATCAACCAGGTTCTTTAATGATTCCCTTACCTGTCCTAGTTTGCTGTCAAATGTTGCTTGCTGTCGGGTGAGTTCTTGTTGCCATTTTGTAGCAACTAACGCCTTATCACCTGTTTTTTCTAGTAATTCTCCGTATTTATCAAGATTACCAAGTAGGGCAGCTATACCAGCAGAATTTTCACGTCCGAATATTTGAGTCAAGCTTCCAACTGTATCACCTGATTTATCAACAGCTTTTTTAAATTCTTCAAGTGCCGCTGGAGCATCTTCCCTGAATTTCTTGATTAAAGCATCAGGAGCAAGCCCTAAATCTTCTATTGCTTGTGTGGCTTTTGGAGTTAGATTCTTCAGGCTTGAAAATTGAGTAAGTAATGCGCGAATAGACGTGGATGCGATTTCAGGTGCTTTGCCCGTGTCAATCAAAGTTGCCGCTAATGCTGCTACCTGTATTTCAGATAAGCCAGCTTCTTTTGCTAGTCCCGCTACTCTTGAAGTAGTATTAAATATCTCAGCGCCTGTAGACTTTGAAGAATCAGCTAACACATTAACCTGTTGAGTAAGCTCTTTCAGTGCTTCCATATTATTTCTAATACCGAAACCTGCGCCAATACCAAGCAATGTCTGCGCTAGTTCACCCGCTTGCATATCAAGAGCTACCGCGCCCTCAGTACCCAACCGCATAAAGTCAGACCAGTTTTTGAACTCGACACCAGCTTTGCCCGCTTCTGCTGTTAATTCAGCTAATGATTCACGGGTTTTCCCTGATTTTTCAGCCAGGTCTTTTATATCAGTTAGAACGGCTTTATAAGCATTTTCACCAACGCCATCAGGTAATTGTTTGGCAATATCAACAGTGGCATTTTCCCATTGTCGCGCAACTAAGGTGACAGCAGTTCCAGAGGCTAAAATAGGGGTAGTGAATTTTGCTGTGAGACTAGCACCGATACCGCGTAGCTTATCACCAACGCCATTAAGAGTGCCTTTTAAAGATGTGAAAGTCTGAGATAGTTTTTTTGTCTTTGTATCAAGACGGTCAACATCGCCGCCCATCGAGCTTAATCCACCCGAAGCGGTTTTGCTAGTTGAGCCGATTCTACTTAATTTCTTCTCTGTAGAATCGGCTGTTTCACCCAGCTTTTTAAGTTTTCTATCAGCAGCATCAAGCCCTGCTGATTCAACTTTATAACCAATCGTCGCAAGATCAAGTCCCATTATCTTTCTACCGCAAATGACATGAATTGATCTTCAACCGATTGAACGACTTTATCATCATGCAATGGGTCTGGCTTATCGCCACCAAAACGATTTATATCACTTAAATACTGCTCTGATAGCTCTTTTAACAATGTAACTTCCTCTCTATCAAAATTAGCACCCGTGATATTTATATAGCTTTCAATATCAGGGTAAGTGAACGGTTTATCGTATGACGTCATTCCCATCGCAATTAATTGATTAATCAACCATTGGGAATACTGCCATATTTCAGGCAGGTCATTTTTTAGCTTTCTTGCTCCGTTGTATGCGTAGTGCTTAATCCACTCTCTGCACTGTTCGCGGGTTTCGTAAAATTTACACCGCCCCAGTTTTTATCGTCGTCTAGCCAATCGCGCCACTGTTTATAATATGGCGCGTATGCTGGATTCTTGAAGAAATTATACAATTCTGATTCATTAGCATGTAAATCATCCAGTCCTTCAACTTTAGTGACCATCTTTGAGTAGAGTCTTAATTGACGCTCTTCTGCAAGCTTGGTTTCTTCACGATCAATATTGATTATTTGATTACCAGAATCCTTTTCAATTTCGATCTTTTGCATCTTTTTTGCTTTGAATTTATCAAGTTTGTCTGCACAATCTTTCCATTCTTGAGAATAGGGCACATAACCAGTAAAGCTAAACCCTAGCTTTTCATTAGTTGCAGGGTCTCTAAATTCATAAGTTGTCAACTTTGGTACTGCTAAATTGTTTAATTTCATTATTTTGTCCTTTGTAAAATTTAATGGGCGCACCTTAAAAAAAGTACACCACTTCCTCTTTAACTAGAGGCGACAGCCAAGGACGCTATGGATTAAGCGGCTTTCTTAACGTAATCGTCCATTTGCGGCCATATTTCAACAGAACGCTTATCTTTATCATCAGCTGAACCGCCGTCTGAGATAGTAAATTTTGCCACTTCGCCCTGACCGAATACTTGGTTGCCATTAGGGAAGGTTAAACGATACGATACGATGCCACCGTTAGGTTTTTCAGCATTTTCAAGGATAGTCTGAGCTGCATTACCCCAATCACTTTCCATTGTGAATGTAATCGCGTCCCACTTAGAAGAGCCTTTGCTATCTGAATTAGTCGCTTTACAAACTAAATTACTTGATACAGCGTTATAGGTTCTGCCTATAGTTGGGGAGTTTTCTAGGGTACAGTCATCTTCTGTCCATGTCAGGGCTTCATATTCTGCCAAGGTAGCACCAGACAAACCGCTTGCTGGTTGTGATGCCGTGAATGCTATTTTAGTCCCTGCTAAGGTTTGTGTTCCAGTTGCCATAATTCTTGACTCCGTTTATTTAATTTTCCAGCCATCGGCAACATAGCCTTCGACTTCGACTTCAAAAGGTGAGACTTCTACTGTCTTCCCTTTAATTTTTTTGATGAGCGTTATCCTGGAGGCGTCTTCTTTTACTTCAACGCCTTTGGGTTTAGTTTCGCCTTCTGCTTTTTCTTTCGTCATAATTAACAATCCTTTACTTTGTAGCTGATTGATACAGGCGTGTACCACCATGTATCTCTATTATCAACGTAACGCTGGATATGAGGTCTTTTTACAATCTCAATTCCACCGAATTTCAGAAACTTAGGGAACAAATCAGCTACTTTCTGAGCTTCTACTTGCCCCCAATATTCACCTTTCGTTCCTTTGTAATTAATCAATACAGTAATCAAACCATATAGTTCATCACCACCAGTTAATTTTCCTACAGGTGTATTAGGCGCGACAAAATAGGTTATATATTCATCTGCTGAAAACTTGTAATCCCGTGGATGCTTAACAGGCAATAATCCAACAGAATTAATAAACCTATCACCAACAGCCGCAAGTATTTCATGCTGATACAACTCTCACCGCCTCGTTTACTGTGTTCTGCCAGGCATTTACAGCCAATCCAAACGGTCTATAACCTAATTTGTATTCAACAATTTTATTGTGATGAACTGAATCAGTAACATAAGTATCATTGCCCAGTTTGATGCGCTTAGAGTTCTTTTTGGCTCTGAGTTTCGCATCTTCAAGTTTTTGTATTTCTACTGAGATACTTACTTTTTCATCGCCATAAACTTTAAATGACTTATTAATACTGTTAGGACTCAAATTAATAGAATCCATAAATGCACCAGTCCAAACAGGGGAGGCGTCCGCTACAACCTCAACACTTAACGCAGGCGCAACCTGAGCCAATTTTCTCAATCTTGCACGGTGCTTTTTGATTATGTCTGAGTGCTTCACTTTCTCACCTGTATTTCATATAAAATGGTTGTTATTCCGTCGAAATTTAACGGCTTAACTTTTACTATCTTATAATCAGTGTCCATGTGCGTTACGTTTTCAAGTTCAACTTCATTAGTAACCAGATAAAACAAATCATCTTTTTTTACGTCACTACTAAAGTTTTCATCAAAATCCAGCGTTAAAACGTGCGCTTTCCCAACTTCTGTAAACGCTTGAGAATCAAGATAAGGTTTAAGCGGGTCGCCAAGGTTGCCAAAGCTTGCTTGTCTCCCTGCTTCTTTTATATCTTCTACTGTTTCAAGCGCATCTTGAATGTAACTCGCGCTTTCTGCGCTACTAGCCATTACCTAATGAGTTCTATAATTGAATTGTTACTGCCGCACAAATAATCTTTTAAAAGTTCATAAACAACGCCTAGTCGTTTGATCTTTGATATTGAATCAGAACCAGATAATGATTTATCTACATCCCATTCTTTAACAATAGCCCCGCGCCCTAATCCTTTTTTAGTGAGCATTTTTTCTTCTGCAACACCAAAAGGATTAAATCCGCCTCCCTCTGCACTCATTGAATAGGCAATATAATTATGCGCTTGTACTATGATTTCATCGGGAACTGGCTTGCACAGCTTTACAGTAGACAGAAAACTAAACGATCTTTTCAATAAAACGTCTTTGTTCTCTGCTACTGTATAACCAAAGTCAGTTAGAAATTGGTCAAACTGTGCAAGTGTGGAAGGAGTCACTTTTTAGGCTTTGCTTTTTTAGTCTTATCAGCTATCACTTCAATGCCTGCATCTTCAAGAGCTTTCACAATATCAGGATAATCGCCATGAACTTCTGCAACTGTTATATCAGATGAAACGCCCTGGAAAGCATCCGCATTCTCGACGCGGCAACCAGCAAATTTATTTCTAAATTCAGGTGTTATTTCTAAATCACTAGGGATATAAATAGCTTTCATGGTTTACGCTCCAAATTCAGTCATAGTTCCAAGCAAATTAGTATTACTGCCTGTAGTTGACCAGTTCGCTGGAGTAGTAAGCAATGCTCTTGTTACATTTCCACCTGTGCCAACATAAGGAGTATTTCTAAGCTTCAAGTTAAACCCGCCATCAAGCGACCATGTTTGATAATGATTTTCTGTGTCGTCATGGTTATTGATAACGATACTTGGTGCGCTTGAATTAAGCTTGATTTCAATAGCGTTTTCAAACAAAGCAAGTAATCTTTGTTTAGTCCCATTCATAAGGTCAGGTAATGCAGACGACATGAAAGGGATATTCAAAGTTCCTGCACTCGCGCCATAGACAACACCAGCCTCACCGTATCGGTTTTGCTCGATAGCTTCGCTTAGTACATCAAAACCAAGTCCTGTAGCGGCCAACCAACCTACAACATTAGGTGCTTGATCTTGCAGAGGTCTTAACGCCTCAACAAAGTCTTTCTTTGTGAATGCTGCTGTCTGAGCTATTTTATTTGTAGCTACTGCGCCGATTGCTGTTGCCGCTGCTGCAATAGATATACCTAGAATATGCTTCATTTCATTCTGTGCAACATTACGTCCCATTGCATTTGAATAAGCCATGTTATCAAATCCAGAACGCGATAGATCAGACTGTGGAATGATTTGACGCTTTGTGTTGTAGGATACTTTTACACCTACATTTTCAGCTAGTCCGAGGCGCTCTTCATTACGTGCTGCTGTGCCAGAAGGGTCGCGGTTTTGGAATGTAACATCACCAGTAAAGATAGTTTCTTTTTCAAAATCACCTTTTACGGCTTCCGATGTTACTTTAATTGCTCTAAATCCAGCTTGCGAGGTTATAGCAAGATTTTCTTGTACGCCCTCTAAATATCCAGATTCATATTCATCATTGTGTAAGACAAAATTTGCCATTATAATTTACCTATGTAATTTTTTAATTCTAGGTAAAGTGCTTATTACCAAACTTTCGAACTGCTTAATTGCTTTTAAGCAGCTTCTTTTTGTGGAGAGAAAGGAAGCGCGTTATATGCCGCGTACCCAAACTCTTTCTTGTATTGTGCTTTTTGCTGTTCAGTCATTTTTGACTTGAACATGCCTTCTTTCTTAATGCCGCCGCCATTTGTCCCCAATCCGTCAGCATCTTTGAAGATTGTTAAATTCTTTGATTCGTGTAGATATTTAACCCAATCAGTAAACGAGAAATTACCGTTTTCATCTGACAGTATTTTCCCATCCTCAAAACTTCTAAATGTTGTGTTCCCCTCTCTATCGACCTCAATCGCTGGTTTTTCAATAACAGAACCATCAACATCTTTAAAATAAACATTGTCACGCGCCATCACTAAAGCGGCTCTCAATACTTCTGGGTTCGCTTTTAATGTCAAGAAAGCACTTTTAACACCACCATCACGCTTTTCTCTAACTAGAGTTGACTGTGATGATTCAGCTAACTTTAACGCCTCTTCGCTTGCTTCATTTAATGCTTTCAACTGTGATTCAAGTTCTTCTATTTTGCTTGAGAACTCACTCGATACATCTTGCCTGATAGCTTTTTCTATTTCGTCACGGTTTACACCGTCTAAATTATCTTTTTTCAGTTGTTCGATTTTAGCTTCAAGCTCTTCTGCTTTTTTAGCTTTTTCAGCTAGTGTTTCAACTTGAGCCTTGTACTCATTGGCTTTATCAATAGCTTGTTGCTTCTCAGTTTTCAATGCAGAATTTACATTTCTTACTGATTCATTCGCCTTCTCAAATTCTGTATTAACTAATTTTGTTACTGCTTTTTGTTGATCTTCGCTTAGACCGATTCCACTAAAATCTAATTCCATTTGGTTATCCTATGCTTTGGATTGATTAAAAAGTATGCTTACTTATTTTTAATAATATCAAATGGTAATGTATGTTAAAAGCGCAGTATTGCTGTATACTATTAGGGTAATATTATGATAATGGTATATTTTTATATATGTGCAAAAATAGCATCATACAAACAACTTTCTACCTGCCTAAATGGCTAAAAGAAAAGAGGAAGATATTTGCTGAAAGACTGGGATTATCTGAGAACGCTTTTACTCGGATGGCGGTTAGCGAAAAAATAGAAAGAATGAAGGAAAACAATGAAGAGCATTTTTAGAACTGCTATTTTAAAAGCTTCTTTACACTAATCAACCGAGCATCAATCAACTGCTTAGTGGTGTTTAATTCAAGCTCTCCTGATTCATAAGCTTTTATTACTGATTTGCGCTTTAATATATCGCGCTTTTCTTTTTTGCTCATGCTATTAAATTGGGTGATTAAATCCCTTGTATCTGGTTTTGCTTCGCCTGTTTTTATTGGTATTATCCTTGACCTGCACCTGTGTTGATGATGATGAACGCCTTTATGAAAAGCCCCACTTGTTCTCGGAGGTTTCTCCACGCTTGGAATCTCGCTCCATTTTTTATGCCATTCTTCGCCAACGTAAACAGGACATACTTTTGAAGAGCGACCATCTAACACAACATAACTATAAAAATAATCGACCTTTCTAGCAAACCTATTCTCCATCTCTTGCCTTGCGCCTAACATAATATTTCTAAACGTGGTCAATATTGGTGCTTTTCTCTTTTGAATAATATCTGAAAGTGTATGTTCAAAATCACCAGGGGATAGCTTGTTTTTCTTCGCAGTCTTAAATGCTTCAATCATTCTATTAAAAGTAGTTTGCTCAGATGATAAAACACCACTAAACAATATTTCTTTTATTGTTTTGCCGCCAACTTTTAGTTTATCTAAAAACTGCTTTGCTTTATCGAATGAGAAAAAATCTTTTATCATTTTATTAATTTGAACTGAACAATTAAATCTTTAACTAATCGCTTGATTAATCCTTCGCGCCTATTAATTAGAAGCTCTTTTCCTTTAGCTATTGCAAGCTCAGCACTCCCACCTTTCTGATAAATATCGCTTAACAGCTTTGCTAGTTTTTTATTTGTCTTTTTCTGGTATGGATATGACTTTAGCTTGACTGTTGTTGAATCAAACTCCTGCTTTGCTCTTTCATCCATTATTGCTCCAATGCCAAAGCATCACTAATCGCTTTTTGCTTTTTCACACTATCAGAATTAACCAAATCAGCATAAGTCTCATAATCATTATTTCCGTCCTTATCAACTTCAATATCAAGAGGTGCGTACTTGTCAACCGTCCTAATGTAATCAACATGGCGAATTAGTCCAGCCGCTACAGACTCCCTTAGTTCCTTTAAGAAATTATTATCTACAGGTCGCTCGATTAGTTTGACATTTATTTTGTATTCAACCTCTTCTTCGTTCTCGCCTATCATTTTAGCGCACGTTCTTAATGCGCTAGTAATAGCATGAGATACAATGTCAGTGACTTTATTTAGCTTTATTTGTTTTGATGATGTTTGTAGGTAAAGGTTTTCAGCAGACGCACGATTTGCGCCCTCTATGATAATCTCCATGCCTTGTTCTTTTGCTGACTGGAAATAATCAACCATTGCTTCCTTCACTACATTCGCACCATCTGAACGCAGTTGTACTAATTCCGCATTTGAACCTTTATCAAGCACGACACCAGATAGATGACCGCCTTTTATAGCACTCACATCTGAATCTGTGTAGACAAACAACTTGCCACTTCCAAGAGTATCAACCATTGAAAAATAAATAGCTGATTGCCTAAAACCCTTTAATACTGTTTTTGCTGCCGCACCCAATGTGGCTTCTTCTTCAATATATGAAACTGGCAAGTAATCTAATTTTTCTTTGTTGTATAAAGTAGGGTGTAATTCATCCCCGTATGCTTCCCATTGTCCTGATTTTTCATTCTGCTTGTATCGTTGCCCGATAACATCGCCATCTGATATTTTTAGCTCAAGGCGAATATTTGTTTCTTTCTCGTCAATTAACGCTGTTTCACTTAATGCAAAATAATGATACTTACCTGCTGCCTCTTCATAATTTATTGTCTCTTGAGAATTGTATAGCGACAAAAAAGGCTTGCTGTCTTCTATATCTGATACTATCGCGCTACGTCCTGATAACAATATATTATCTAGCAATTCTCTTGCGAAAATATCTAAGCTAGTGCCTTTCCTGTCTATATTCTCTTTCAGCCCCATCATTGAATCAGGGAGGCTGATTGTTGCATCTGATTTAAAAGCTATCCCCAACGCCTGATTTCTGCTGTCTTTGATTATATGTTCTGGCAAGTAAGACTGATATACTAATCGCTCAAATAACTCTTCATCCCATGTTCCATCATCTTTTTTGTATGTGTAAGGGATTAATAGGTAATCGTGAATTGAAGTATAGGACTTTAAACAAGCATTTTTAGTGTCATCCTCAGACATTAAATCGCGGATAAGCTTCTCGCGCTTCATCCACTTCTGATAATCTTTATGCTCTTTTTCGATTTTTAACATTTAAAATCCTAATGCTTTTTGGTTTATATTTTGTGCTGGTTTCACTAAATCAGGCAACTCAAAATTAATAAAATCATTCATAGGGTCTACTTGGTCATCGTGTTTATGTGAGTCATCTGGTTTAAACTTTGTCGCCTCAGTAATAATTCCATCACCAACCACACCAGTAGGAATATGAACCTCGCCTCTCATTACATGAGGTGCAGCTTTTACAGCTCGCGCATACTTACCTTCTTTGCGCTGAATAGGATTAACCTTGAAGCTTTTCCCATCGCTATCAGATTCCAGCGCAAGCGATTGTATAAGCCCTACACCTGAATCTTTATCCTCAATATTAATAGGTATTATACACTTTCCAGTTAGTTTTTCACATTCCGCATAAAAATCAGTGAACTCACCCAATAAAAAAGGTATTTGAACCTTCTTACGCCACTGCTTTAAAAGATAGCCGTGATTATTAGTTGTTTTTGCCCATAACTGAAAAACAGAGTAGTCATTATACTTATTTGTTTTTGAAGCAGTATCACAATAAATAGATACGCTTTTTATATTTTCAGGGTATCCAGTATATCTTTTGAACCATTCACGTTCATAAACATCACCCTTAGCAGGTGTCGGCTCTTGTGAATACTGGATGCTATTCATTAATCCAAGTGCTTCACTATCGCTAAACTTGTAACCCCATAGCGAACCTTCTGGTAAGTTATGATCTAAATATATGCCACCTTGCGTATACTCATAAGAATGATCAATATATGCAGGCAATACAAGATGATGCCATTCCTCGCCTGAGTTCTCTAAAAGCTCCCAAGTAAAATCCTCTTCATGGATTCGCTGCATTATAACGATTACAGGTACTTTAGAATGCGCTAATCTTGACTTAAAAGTACCATGCCACCGCTGATTAATGAACTCGCGCCTAGTATCAGAATAAGCATCATCAGGCTTTAATGGGTCATCTATTACCAATGCTCCTGAAAACTTATAATCGCTATTAGTAAGCCCTGCACGGAATCCTGTTATAGCTCCCCCGCTAGGGCTCGCTAAAAATGAACCACCTGCGCCTGTTTGCCATAACCCCTTAGCCTTCGTGCCTTGTCGAAAATCAACATAAGGGTAAAGCATCTGATAATCTGGATGTGTTATTATTTGCTTTATCTTTGAACTATTGTCTTGTACTAGCTTATCTGAATAACTAGCATGGATGAAGCGTGACAACGGATTTATTGCAAATCCCCTCGCTACATAAGCCCATACAGCCCTTAGTGTTTTGCCATAACCTGGAGGGATATTAATTACAAGGCGATTTATCTCTCCTGTAAAAGTTCTATCAAGTGCTGAATTTATTATATTATCGAATGGAGTCTCTAAATATTCTGAACCATCTAAAACTTGGGCGGAAAATCTGACAAAATACTTGTGCTGGCTGGCTAATTCTATTGATTCTCTGCTTAATGTCACTTTTTTAAATGCCTATTAACTCAATAACTTAGTTACAAGTCCCCACGGGCGGGATAAAACTATTTTTTTGATAAAATATCACCTACAATTTCATACTTGCCTTTATGCGTCATATCAACCTCTTTTTTCTTCGGTTTATCATACCCAATCATTGATGCTCGTCTTGATATAATATTTAGTGCTGATTGAACTGCCTGTAAGTCACCGGCTTGCGCGGCTTCTAGGACTGGCTGTAGCATAGTGTCCAACCTGCCCAAGTCCAATTTTAGTGCGAGCTTTGCGTTTTCCTTCGGGATATTCTTCATAGCCCGTTTAATCCAATGGGCTATTTTCTGCTTATACATTTTTTCATCTGGATAGTCCTCACTCATAGCTTCGGCTATTTGATCGTAAGTATACCCAGCAATACGGTATTCTAAGGCTTCATTGCACTTTTTCTCCAGTGCTATATCCTTTGGTGTTGTTCTTATTTTTCTTCTATTATTTAGTTTCTTTTTTTTCATAACACAAAAACAGGGCATTAAGCCCTGTGTTATTTTACCTTTGGTTGTTTTCTAGTTAGCTTCCAGATGTGCTGCCACCTCTAGCTCTCCGACCTATAGCTCTACGACCTGTGCCAAATACGGTTCTTGCTCTACCAAACATTTTAAATGCTCCTTTATGTTAATTCCAACAATTTTTTATCAATCCTTGATGATGTATTATATTTAATATCCACCTCTGGAATATCAATGCCTAGCTTTTTAGCTACATACCAACCATCAAGGTATTTATCACCATGCTCAAACCATTCTACAGCTTTCAAAAATGCTTCTTTCTGCTCTCTTGACTGAAAACAGACAGCAAACCAAAACTCTGAATCAGTTGCTAATCTGAATCGTTCTCGTTCTGCTTTGTCACGTTCTTTGAAGGCTTTTAGCACTGCTGAATCACCAGCGGCACTATCGGTCTCTGCATTACCTGTTAGTTTAACACTATCCAACGGATTTTTCACTTTTTTCACTTTTTTAGCCTTTCTTTTTATTTTTCTGTTTCTATTGTTTAATTTAGCTTGAATTAAATCAGGTTTTTTTATCTTTCTCTTTACTGGTTTTTTCATGCTGTAAGTCCTCGTTTTTTAGCGGCTTCATACCTGAATATTTCCATATCTGCGAGCGGAAACCATTCTAGTATTTTTTCGTAATCTTTTGGGAAGTTGATCTTAATGTTGTATAAAAATCGTAAATCTATCCCGTCGAATGTCCTTGAGAAATATTTATAATCAACTGGTAATCGTATTTTTGCCTTTTTGATTTCAGTGATTAACCTTTCTTTGTTCCAGTCCCAAACAGGGTGGTATTTATGAGCATTTGCAGTAATAGGACCGTATTTTTTAATTACTGTCCGTCTCATTGGTGAATCAGCAGCACGGACACCTGTTGCATACATGATGTTATCAGGTAGGTCATAATCATCTATTAGAGCCTGTCTAATGTCCATATAGTTTATTTTAGGTAGCTTCATTGCCTCGATTATTTCACAGCGTTGAGGAGGCTGATAGACCATTTCATTGAGCATTTTATAAAAATTAGGTGCTGGTAATCTAATTATATGAGTGCCTAGAATTTTCTCATGATATTCTAGCTCTTTTTCCACAAATTCTAAGCCCGGCACTAAGTACAAATAGAATGGGGTAATTTCCTCAAAATGGTCTCGAATGCCCAGCCATGCACAAATTGAGTCCTTACCGAGCGAGTAAGAAATTAGAGTCTGTTTTGAGCCCTGTATCTCTTTTACTTTATTTATTAGCTCCAACCCCTTTGGCTGATCAATTCCTTTCATGTTGAAAACCTCTTTATCAGCCAATCATTAAGCATTGATTCAATTTCCTTTTTATCTTCTTTTGTTAGTTTGTGCTTTTTAGAGTAGTAAACCCCTCTAAGCTCTTTTAATCCACCAGCAAGCTTTCTATCCCTGTATGCTTGCTGTATCTCTGCGTTAGTTAGTGCCATTTTTACATGCTCCTTGATTTATTTATTTTAATTAAATTATCAATAAAAGCGGTTTTCCCTTCCCTTTTATCTTTGCTTGTGAGTTTATACATGCTTATATACAGCTCATATCTCGACATGGCATTTCCACTCGTCATGCTACGGTAATCTGAAATCCAGCCTTTTGATTTCATTAGTTTAATATAATCGTCAAGTTTTTTATTTACTCTGATTTCTGCTGTTTCTTTAAAATTACACCAGCCATCATTTGCCACAGTTAATCTTTTCCTTATATGTTGCATTACTATCTCCTATGCTTTTGTAAGTGTTATTGTGTTTTCATTGCCCATATTCCAGTCTGAAATATTTTCAGAATCAGAACCATCTGGCTGCCAATGTATAGAAGATACACCATTGTTTTCTAGCCATCCGTAAAGTTCTCCTGCTATTTCTTCACTCATAACTAAAAGTATTTCATCTGTCTTTAACTCGTATGATGTAGCTCTTACATTTTTTGCTTCTTTTTCGTTTTTTGATATTAAAGTAGTCATTTCCCTTACCTCTGTTTGGTTTATCTCTTAACTTGCAAACAAGTATACATTGGTTATGCGTAATTGCAAAGAGTTATTTTACTTTATTTAGTATCCAGTAGATGCAAGCATCCCTTTGGCTAAATGTTTTAAGTAATGAAACACGTCACCATTTAGAAAATCAATCTTTACTAATGTTTTTCTTATTGTCTCGTGGTATTCAGGAATACTAGATATAAAATCAACAAGCATTTCATAAGTTAAACCATAATGCCCTTCTATTTCTATCTCGGCATCAAGCGACTTCCCTTTCTCTTCGATTAGTTTTGTTAAATAAGCTTTCATTTTAGTTTCCTTGTTTGTCTGTGTATGGGGTGTATTATATATCATTATGCGTAACTGTCAAGGATTATTTTAATTTAATTTTTACCTATCCATTAACGAGTTCTTCAATCACCCCACTCTATGTCCTCAGCAACTTTATAGGCATTTGTAGCAATGATTACTTTTTGCAGATTACTGAATGAACTCCATGCTTTTTGTAGCTCACTAGAAATAAAGTCTCTCCAATCATACAACTCTTTTTTATTATCCCAATCTGGATTTTCCCAATCTGACGGAGTGCGAGAAAATAGAATATTAAGCTTTTCTATTTCGTCTTCTAAGTAATCGGTATCAAACTCACTAAACAGAACCCTCCGTTCTGAATTAGATGCTTTATCCAGGAATGAATAGCTTTTCCTTATAAGTCTGCTCTACTAATTTCTTAATACCATCAGGCGTTAGATTCGCGCCCTTAGTGAGCCAGTGCGGATTTTTATCCGTGCACTTATACCATAGTTCAATTTTTGTCATATCTCTATCCTTATTTAACTACCTGAATTATAGCACATTATTGCGATTGACGTGATGCGATTAACATAAGAATTAATACAAATCTAAAACTTTCTTTGAATACAATCTATCAAACTCTCTATGATTCATTTTTGATAGCACCCAACCACCAAACCTTTTCACATAGATCGCCTTATTAGTGAATTTATACGTTTTACCTTTGTGTTGTAGCTTTTTCATCGCTTCTCTGTCCGATTAGCTTAATCATTTCTGATAGTGCAGCTTTTCGTTCTTTGTTACTAACATTAATATTGCATACTTTATCGCATAATACGTTTATGCGCCTTTCTCTTATTCGCTCGTTCATGTTCCCCATTCCTCTATTATTTTATTTGCCATCTCAAAGCTCCATTGGTATTCGCTACAAACATCAGGAATAATTGTGCAATTATTTGAGCAATATATACATCTAACATCTGTTGGGAAATGCTCGCGGTAACCACCAATCATTGGTACACCTTTCGTCATGTATTCTTGAAGTAATGCCATATATTCTGGTTTCATTGAAAACTCACTCTTTTGGGTTTTTTAGGCTCGTTAAACTCCATCAGTGAGTTTATATACTGATTTTTCGCGCCTTCCTCAATATCAACAAAATCCATTCTGTTTTTTCTGAAACAAACTATTTGCTTTGATGTTTCACCATTCCTGAATTTATCAATTATTATTTCTGCAACGCCATGAGCGGCTTGAACATCTGGAAAATAAACCTCATGTCTGTATAAAAGGATTATCAAATCTGCATCATTCTCGAATTGACTAGCCCAACTTAGATTTGCCTTGGTTGGTCTTTTATCTTTTTGCTTGTCAACTTCTCGCTGTATTTGGCTTAGTCCTATAATTGGAATATTAAGCTCTTTTGCTAATGACTTGCACTCTGAAGATATGGTCATTGCCTCCTGGATTTTTTCCATAGTTCGCCCGCCTCTATTAACCCGTAGGTTTTGAAGGTAATCAATCCAGACACCTCCGCTCATATCATTATTTTGCGCCCACGTTCTTATTTGATTCTTGATTACATCCCAATCATTAGTCCAGTCATTTATCAAGACTCGTTTTCTTTCTTCATTGCTTACTTGCTGCAACCCTTGAGCTATTCTTGCCCACTCGCTTTCTTCTGCTTTTCCGTTTCTAATTTTTTTAAGATCAATTCCTGAATGGCTTGCTATGTGCCTCATGCCTAATTGCATATCTGGCATTTCAGTGGAAATAATACCCGTGAACCTTCCATCTTTTACTGTGTTCTGCATACATGATAAACAGAAAGCAGTTTTACCCATCGCTGATCTAGCACCAACAACAATAAAGTCAGTTTTCTGAAAGCCGCCCGTTTCATTGTCTAAAACTGAAAGCCCTGTTTTTGCACCAGTTGGAGAATGAACATCCATGTATACGCCTAGCTGGTCTACGGCTTTCTTAACTCCTTCATTGAGGTTTGTACTCTTTCTTGATGCTGTGCTACTCGTTGCCTCCAATAAAGCCTGTATAGCCTCACTAGCACTATTTGGATTCCTTAATAAATCCTCTGCAATTTCCAAAACCTTAACTTGTACGCCATGTTTTTTAATATTTGTAACGGCGTTTTCAATAGTTCGTTTATCTGTTTTGAAAAGCCTGTAATCATTAGCAAATAGATTGAGCCTTGTTTTCCAATCTATAGCCGAGCAAGGTATATTTTTCTGGTTCAACATATCTGCAATAGTAAGAATGTTTGCTGGTTGTCCAGATGTTTCTAATTGCTCCGCTGAAAGCCATATTTGTTGGTTTTCTTCATTCTTAAAATCAACCGCGCTTAATCCTATCTGTGAAGCACTAGCCCTTGAGCTAAGAACTAATGCAATCAGGTAATTTTCATAATCAGATGTGTTTTGCATTACGCCACCTCTCTATGGTATTTGCCTTCATAAATTTTTGCGAAATTGTTAGGTCTTGATAGCCATTCAAGATCAGGCAAGAAAGGTGGTTTATCATCTGTACCCTCTGTTTTACCTGTCAGAAATCTTGATTCTGATATGTAAGTGAAATACTTTTCCCAACTCTCCAATGATGGCAAATCTTCAATCCACCGTTGTTTTATGTATCCCTTCCTTGTTGCTGTTAGCTTTCTTAGCTCTGGATTGTTTGGCAAGATAGAGTGATATAAAGATATTATTCTTTTGAATGGAACTTGAGTTTTTTGTTTAGTTTTTGTTTTAACTTCAACATCTACATCACCATGTAGATTATCATTAGTAGTATTATTATATATAGTAGTATTATATGTCGGATTTATTTCCGAGTTATTTTCGGATTTATTTCCGAGTTTTGTCGGATTTATTTCCGAGTTCGGATTTATTTCCGACATAGTAGCCTCACTTAATTCGGATTTATTTCCGACATAGTAGCTTTTCCCCTTTTCGGTTAGTTTCATACAGTCCTTTTTCCCTACTTTTATATGCTTTATAACGCCTAATTTATCCAGCGCTTTTAGATGCCTGTATATTGTGTCTGGCTTTAACCCTAATATTGGAAGTTGTTCAGATATTTTTTGCCTTGCGACCCAGTAGTAAATATCGTTATCTACTATAATTGCCTCAGCCCATGTGTTTGCATGGGCTAATAAGTCAAAGATTATAGCTTGATTTATATTTGTTATGCCTAGACGTAAGCATTCACGCTGACCAACGTATAAAGTAAATTTGAAGTTATTATGCTGTGACATTTATAAGCCCCTTTGTCGATTGTTGAAAAATCAGGGCATATCATTATTGTTGATTCAAAGCTCTTTGACTCTGGGTGGGTAGCGTTGCATAGAAAGCCAACAATAACAAACTATACAGACCACCCAGATCAAAGAACTCTAAGCCGACGCTACATCAGCCCTGTTACTGCATATTATAATGCAATTTGCTAAATTTGTATACCTCTAAAGAGATAGTTAAATATCATTCCCTTTCTGGAGGTGCACCTCATTAATTGTTTTTACCAGTTATGCTTCATTATTCCATCTCCTATTAATTTTAACCAACATCTACTATTTTTTTATATACTTCTGCATCCTAGCGTCAGCTTCATTGTTGATCCTTTCTTCGTCATACTCATAGCCAACCCAGTTATCAACTCCATTGGCTTCTAATTCAGACAGCTCAATATCACTCTTCAATAGTCTTTTGAGTTCTGTGTATCCAATACTAACCTTTCCATCTGATTGAGATTTTAATAAACTCAATGCGTTTCTAGCTTTGCTAATTGATTCGTTTATTGAATCTAGCTCTTTCTTTGCATTAAGACATTTACGCTCCCATGCCTTTACTTCAGCATCAAAATCATTAATTTTTGCTTCGTGGGCTTTAATTTCACTTTCTAGTCCTATATTCTTCTCATTCAGTGTAGCGTTCAATGCCGATAATTTAGCTATGTGTTCTTGCAGTGGCTTAATCTGCAAGAACTCTACTGGTTCATCATGTAGTAAACGATTCTCCACCATGACTACAATAGATGCCTGTGAGTCGTTGATTATATCTATGACCTCCTGAGCTTCCACGCATGTGTGTCTTGTTGGTGTTCCTTGGTTTCCTACCATGCACTCAGTACACCACTGAGCACCCTCAAATTCATCAGCATATTTCGGTGTTAATTTAATCTCACTGAAATCATCCGATACTTTTCTTATTATTACGCATGGGTTGTTCATGTAGTATTTTACGTTTTTCATAGTTCACCTCATTAATTTAACCCCACTATACCAGCCAACCACGTTTTACTGTATACCCATTAAGGGGTAGGGTGGTTGTTATTTGCTCTCCTGTTTGTTTAGACAATAGCAAGGCATTAGAGGGGTTTAAGTGGTTTCCCAAGAAAACTAATCCTCTGTTTCTGTTATTTAATATGCGTGTATCAATACCAACCAATATATCAGGCTTCGTTATTTGTGTGCAAAACTTTCATTATTGCATCGGGAACTGTACATCTAACCGTTTATCAACCATGTTCTTTTTTGCTGGCTCTCTAAAGTTTGCATGAATTAACTTAAACTTTAGCAGTCAAAAAATTATACGAATTTAGGTTGATGGTGTATTACCACTTTTAAGTACCTGTTTTGTTCCGCAGAATTGCATAGATTAGCGGACGCTCCCCCTCTAGTCATTGTCTATGCGCGACTGGAACGGGTTGGATATTGTCTGCACTTGATCTCGCTCAAGCCGTTTTATTAATAGTTTAAGTCACTACTCGACAGGCGTAGGCGGTATTGAATGCTTGATTTAAGCAGATTTAGAAGATTATTTGCTTTTTGATTCAGCTTGAAATATAATCTTTCTAACTTGTGGTGACCGTCTAAAGCAACACAAGATTTTGACTAGTATACCTAACCTGTTTTGTATTAGTCAATATTTGCATAATCAAAGCCCCTTATTCACGTTTGGGGCTTTTTTGTGGATGTGGTATAATGATAATTGATTATTAATAAGGAGTAACAAGATGGATTTTGGAAAAGCGCTAGAAAATATAAAAGCAGGAATGAAGATGCAACGCGAAGGATGGAACGGGAAAGGCATGTTTATCTTTCTTGTGCCAGGGTCAACTTTTAAAGTTAATCGCAAGCCGCTTCTTGGAATCTATCCAGAAGGCACTGAAATTAACTATCGCGGGCATATCGACATGAAAACGGCTGATGATATGGTTGTTCCGTGGCTTGCATCACAGACAGATATTCTTGCTGATGATTGGAAAGTGGTTGAATAACTGGTATATCGCGTCAGTGTGCCGTACAAGACTAATTGATTAAGCTATGCCATAAAGCCCGAATTAAGAACCTCTTAGTTTGGGCTTTTTTGTTTCTGCAAATAACACGCAAAAGAAAACCCGCATAGACCGAGACAATCTAGCGGGTTTAAATCAACCTAAAAAGGCGCAGTCATGAAAGTAACTGCAAGACCATTATAGCACTATTTCTTGTAAACCGTAGTCCTTTCTTTATTTATACAAACACGTTTATCCTGCTTTTTATATCCTAGAAGAGACAAAGCCCTTGCTTGTGTTATGTTGTTCCCGTCGAACTCACCTACTCTAAATAAGAATAAGCTATGAATTGTTTTATCATTGTATAACTCAGTGCTATTTTCTTTTAGAAACTCTAAGATTTGTTTCGCTACCTGCTTAACGATAGGCGACGGTTCTTTCTTTTTAGGATTTATTTTTTCGCCTCTTATCTGTGACTTAATTCTTTCAACTGTTTCTTGGATTGTCATATTTAATCTCCTTTAAATATACGACTATACCAGCTCAAATCAATAACTAAATACCCACTATTGGGTATACTGTGCGCTTTTGGAGAAAGATATGAAATTTAAACTAATCCTAGCATTTGAAAAAGAAAGTAGCACTACCACAAGAATAACACCCCAAGATGCAGCAAAATTGCTATCTCTGTGTGATGCAGAATTTCTTAGAAATACAATGAAAGAACTTGAAATAGAGCTGATGCCTTTTGGCGAAAAAAGGCAGAAAGAGATTTATAGTATTTTAGGCAGTAAAAAATCCGATTGAGTTACTTATGCTCAATCGGCTTAGTTTGCACATTGGGTAATGAGGTAGTGCTACCCCTAAGCTTTACGCTACTAATGCAAGACTTGTGAAAGCCTGTGCATCATTAGAAGCTTGACCGTAAGTTTCATTGCCATTTCAAGCAATATTAACTTTAGTTGCTGAGTAGCTGATGACTTCTACTCATGCGCTCATTATAACATCTATTAAAACCAATTTCACATACCCACTATGGGGTATTTTAAAGATATTGTGGGCTGGTATTATTGGTGTATTGAAATTAAGATGTGGGAAATAATGAGCATTTATGGGAGTTTAAAATATAGATTCGCAAGGGAAGCAGATGCGCTTTATGTGTACGGCAAAGGCGACAAGGACGGCGAGAAACCTCTGCTTTCATTTGAGTTATCAGATGAAACACTGATAAGCCATAAATTTATGGCTCATTATGATATGTGGCGCATTAAAGGTGGGTATATAGTTAATATGGTGGATAACGAGTACACCATATATTATGAAAACCCAGGAAATAGCCTAGAAGAAGACCTGGATAGATTAGACTTTTATCCAGAATTTACCTAGATTGAGCGTAAAGCCACCGACTTTAGGCGTGGGGAGTATGTCAATCGGTAGAAAACATCGGTAAATAGCTCAGTATGTCGGTTAACCGAGCAAAACAGAGTTAACCGAGCAAATTCTACCGAGCTACATGGTAATTTCTACCGACCAAATATACCCACAAAGGGGTATTTACCGATTATCAGAATCTCGGTAGTATCGGTTCTGAAATTAAACGAAAGGAGTTACAAATGAATATTGATGATTTAACTATTGGGGAGGCTAGAGAAATCGCCTCTTTTTTTCAGCCAGTGGAATCTAATAAAGGGTTTAAAAATCCATTAATTGGTTCTTATGTTCTTGTTAGAACGTATGCAAGCGGCGTCCACTTCGGAAAACTAATACAACATCAAAACCAAAACATTGTTCTTGATGAAGCAATAAGAATATGGAAATGGAAAGCCAAAAAAGGTATTGCGCTTTCAGGAGTTGCAATGCACGGACTAGACATGGATTACGATAACAAATTAGATTCGATGACAAGTAACCATGTCATTACTGACGCAATAGAAATTATTAAGTCTGATGTTTTGAAAAAGCAGTTAAATGAAATAGGAGAGTACAATGCTTAACATACAAGTGTACTGGAAAACTGGCTCTGGCTCTGGCTCTGGCTATGGCTATGGCGATGGCTCTGGCTATGGCTATGGCGATGGCTCTGGCTCTGGCTATGGCTCTGGCTATGGCTCTGGCTATGGCTATGGCTCTGGC